>Ga0315281_10004521_pt1 | contig 20147 bp, 19 predicted proteins | sample YL17G07_0_MG_FD_204540 | JGI IMG/M metagenome (GOLD analysis project Ga0315281, IMG submission 204540) | Sediment microbial communities from Yellowstone Lake, YNP, Wyoming, USA - YL17G07_0 | ecosystem: Environmental > Aquatic > Freshwater > Lake > Sediment | place: USA: Wyoming | collected...
AGCTCGGGCTCCTTTTCTTTAGCCTCTGCGGCTTGCGGAGGTTGAGCCGGCTGGGCAGCAGGAAGACTTTCTTCTGTTGTTGCTTCCGGTTTTTCTGCTTCTGGAGGTTGATTATTGCTCATAATGTGAAAATCCCTTAAATCAGAATTAACCATAACACGAATACCCCCCCCCCGTCAACATTTTGTGGAGTCAAAAGCAGTCCCGGGATATGCTTGAAAAGTATAAAGTATTACTTTATACTTTAGACATGACCGATATCCTCAAGAAAATCACCGCCGGACAGAAAAAGCTGGCATCATTTCGTCCGCTTCCTCCCGAACTCGTCAAAAATCTGGACGAGTGGTTCAAAATCGAACTCACCTACACCTCCAACGCGATTGAAGGCAACACGCTGACGCGCCAGGAAACGGCGCTCGTGGTCGAAAAAGGTCTCACCGTAGCCGGGAAATCACTTTCGGAACATTTGGAAGCGATCAACCACGCGCAGGCGCTCGAATACATCAAAACACTGGTCGGAAAAAAACGGAAAGACATCACCGAAAAAGATATTCTTGATATTCACCACATTATTTTAAGCAAAATTGACGACACCAACGCTGGTCGGTACCGAAACGTTCCGGTACGAATCGCCGGATCAACAGTCGTGATGCCGAATCCTCTGAAAGTACCAAAACTCATGTCAGAATTTATAGCTTGGCTCCACGGAAAAATGACCGAACATCCGGCCAAAATCGCCGCGGACGCCCACTTTAAACTGGTCAGCATCCACCCTTTTACGGATGGCAACGGACCAAGGCTAAGGCCGGGTGCCGTTTTAAGCGAAAACGGCCGCACCGCGCGCCTGCTCATGAATCTTTTGCTGATGCAGACAGGTTACCCGCCGGCGCTCATCAAAAAGGAAAACCGTCTTCAATACATCAATGCCATCGAAAAGGGCCAACTTTCTGGAGATCTGGAAGATTATTACCGGATGATCTATGAAAGCATCGGAAACTCGCTCGATATTTACCTTCAGGCCGTGTCAAAGGGAAAACTGAAAGCAAAAGCTCCAACCGTCGCAGAAACCAAAAAACTGCTAAAAATCGGAGAACTCGCCAAAGCCACCGGAGAAAACGTCCCGACCCTCCGCTTCTGGACCAAGGAAGGCCTTTTACAGCCATCCGGCCAAACCCCCGGCGGCTACCAGCTCTACGCCGAAACCATGATCGCTCAGTCAAAAAAAATCCGCCAACTCCAACAAGAAAAAAGGCTCACGATCCGGGAGTTGAAGGAGATGTTCAGGGCACCATAAAGGTTCAAGCAAAAACTGGGGCCCCCGCGCGGGTCTAGGGAGCGAAGCGACTGAACCGCGTGGGGAATGAGGCAGTAGAACTCGTAGCACAGCGCAAAACCGCGAAGCGTGTTTTCGCGGAGCGGAGGGTTCGCTGCCGATGGCGGAGAGTCGTGGACGACGTTCGAACTCTCATCGAGACCCATCATACAGAGTTTAACGTGTTTGCGAAAACTGTTTTGTTGGGATGCGCATCTTCCTGAACACATGAGTTATGTTTGACATTCATAATTCAAAGCCTTAAACTATCAATATAAATTGATACAATTAAGATTGAATATGAAAAATGTTCCATGTTGTCAGAACGGTTCAAAGTCAAATGCAGACCTTCGCAAGGTTACTGATTTTTTGAAATTGATCAATGAACCAAATCGTCTAAAAATTCTCTGTTTTTTGCGGCAGGGCGAACAGTGTGTTTGCGATATTTGGAAAACTCTTGAAATACCTCAGAATCTCACCTCTCACCATCTTAAAGCTCTCAAGGATTTCGGCCTCATCGCATCACGTCAAGACGGTAGAAAGATTTTTTATTCCTCAAACAAAAAAGTAATTCAGGAATATGCTTCACTTTTAAATAATTTTTTAATTTCAAACCTATGAAAATTCAAGTTTTGGGTTCGGGGTGCGCGAAGTGCAAAACCCTTTATAAAAATGTGCAAGAAGTTGTTCAAACCCTTGGAATAAAGTCAGAAGTTGAATATTCCGACGATGTTGCTGAAATTGCAAAACTAGGCGTGATGAGTAGCCCTGTTTTTGCTATCGACGGGAACGTTATGGCAGTTGGGAAAGCGCTATCTCATGATGAAATAGGGAAGTTTATTACTGAAAAAGCAAAGGGATTAGATATAGAGAAAATTGAAAAACCACAAGGCGGCTGTTCCTGTGGAGGAAAATGTTAATTAACTTTTAAAAACCATGTCCACTCTGAAAAAATTATCATTTCTCGATCGCCACCTTACTTTATGGATATTCTTATCTATGGGTTTGGGCGTTGCAATTGGGTACTTTTTTCAAGGTGTTGAACATTTCATAAACCAGTTTTCGTTCGGCACGACAAATATTCCGATTGCCATTGGCTTGATTTTGATGATGTATCCCCCTTTGGCAAAAGTGAAATATGAAAACCTTGGAAAGATTTTTGAAAATAAAAAAATATTGTCCCTATCGCTTGTTTTAAATTGGATTATCGGGCCGATTTTGATGTTCGTGCTGGCTATAACTTTTCTTAGAAACTATCCGGAGTACATGGTCGGTCTCATTATGATTGGTCTCGCTCGATGTATCGCCATGGTTCTGGTTTGGAACGATTTGGCTGATGGAGACCGTGAATATGCCGCAGGGCTTGTTGCAATTAACAGTATTTTTCAGGTTATTTTTTACAGCGTGTTGGCATATTTGTTTATTTCGGTCCTGCCTCCTTATTTTGGCATTGAAAGTATGGCAGTTAAAGTCAGCATTTGGAATGTTGCTGAAAGCGTGCTGATTTATTTGGGAATACCTTTTGCCGCTGGGTTTTTAACACGATATTTTCTTGTAAAGCGGAAAGGCGAAGGTTGGTATACTCAAAAATTTATACCAAAAATCAGCCCAATAACTTTGATTGCGCTTTTATTCACCATCATTGTTATGTTTAGCCTCAAGGGTGAATTGATTGTTAGTATTCCTTGGGATGTCTTAAAAATAGGCATACCTTTGGCAATTTACTTCGTAGTCATGTTTTTTGTCAGCTTCTTACTGGGAAAAATATTCGGAGCGGATCGTGGGCAAAATACAGCGGTTGCATTTACGGCAACAGGGAACAATTTTGAATTAGCCATTGCCACAGCAATTGGGGTCTTTGGTATAAATTCTGGGCAAGCCTTTGCCGGTGTAGTCGGCCCACTTATTGAAGTGCCGGTATTGATTACTTTGGTTGGAGTCGCAAAATGGTTGCAAAATAAATATTATCACCCTCTAAAAAAGTTTTAATTTATTGAAATATTATGGATATATTTTACCCCATCCAATTACTGGCCGATTGGCTCACTTATACCGTTTTTGGTATTGCCTCAAATACTTTACTGGGTGGAGCGGTGGATTTCTTTATTTTTGATACCATCAAGATATTTATTCTTCTATCGGTCATTATTTTTATTGTTTCTATAGTTAGGTCATATTTGCCACCCGAAAAAATACGGGCGATTTTATCGCATAAGAATCAATACACAGGCAATGTTATCGCCTCAGTTTTAGGTATTATTACGCCATTTTGTTCTTGTTCTGCAATCCCCTTATTTTTAGGATTTGTTCAAGCTGGTGTACCTCTTGGTGTTACTTTTTCGTTCTTGGTCGCTTCGCCGATGATCAACGAAGTGGCTTTGGTTTTACTTTTGGGAATGTTCGGCTGGAAAATAGCCCTCATCTATATTGCAAGCGGCCTTATTATAGCCATTTTTTCAGGTATCATCATTGGCAAGATGAAAGTGGAAAAATTGGTAGAAAAGTTCGTATATGAGAACACAGTAAACGGCGAGGTTGTGTTACAAAAAATGTCCCGAAAGGAAAGAATAGCTTACGCCAAAGATTACACTTTGGATATTCTTAAAAAAGTTTGGCCCTATGTTCTCATTGGTATAGGCGTTGGCGCATGGATACATGGATATGTGCCGGCAGATTTTCTTGCTCAATATGCCGGATCAGATAAATGGTACGCCGTACCACTTGCTGTATTTATTGGTATCCCTCTTTACTCCAACGCCGCCGGAATCATTCCTTTGGTCGGGGCATTAACTGAAAAAGGCGTGTCCATGGGGACCACACTGGCATTCATGATGTCGGTCACAGCATTGTCTCTTCCTGAGTTTATGATCCTTAAGAAAGTTATGAAGGTCAGGCTCATTTTGATTTTCGCTGGCGTTGTTGGGATCGGAATCATGCTCACAGGATACTTATTTAATGCGATCTTAAAATAATAACTATGGCAGACCACGATCGCACAGGCTCAACGGCTTCCAAAAATCTTATTTGGGCTATCGGCATCAATACAATGATTGCTGTCACTGAGGTTGTTTTTGGAGTTGTCGCTGGAAGCATGTCCTTGATTTCAGACGCCCTGCATAATTTTGCCGATATTGGTTCAATGTATCTGAGTTTGTGGGGAGAAAAGGTTGCTGCGCGACCAAATACCAGTAATAAAACTTATGGCTATAAACGAGCTGAAGTTATTATTGCTTTTGTGAATGGGAGTGTTCTGTTGGGCATGAGCGGCTGGGTGCTAGTGGAGTCTGTCATAAGGATGTTTAAACCTGAACCAGTTGCCGGATTTATAATGTTGCTTGTTGCGAGTATTTCATTTGTTGGCAATAGTTTGGCTACGCATATTTTGGGAAAAGATGCCAAGAAAAACCTTAACCTAAAAAGCGCGTGGTTACATGCCATGCAGGATGCTTTGTTTTCTTTAGCCGTTGTTCTGGGTGGCGTTATTATTTATTACACTGGCTGGAATTGGGTTGATCCGGTTGTCTCGATAGTGGTTTCCCTGTTTTTACTCAAAGAGGTGTATGAAATCCTTTCTGAATCAGTAAATATGCTTTTAGATTCCGTACCGAATGATATTGATTTTGAAGAAGTAAAAAATACCTTGGCTGATTTTAAAGGCATTATACGAGTCAATGATTTGCATATTTGGCAGACCGGCTCTAACGATCGTTTTTTGAGCGCACACCTCATTATCGAGGAAATGAACCAGATCGACAGGACAAAACTTTTAGCCAAAGTTATGGAACTTCTAAAAGAGAAATATGATATTCATCACCCTACTTTACAGATGGTCTCGGAACAGGAAATAAATGAAATTGGTCTGGAATGTGAGCATTGCAATTAACACCGAGCTGAATAGTGCTCATATTGAGACTATTCGTCTATACTGGCGGAGTCGTAGACGACGTTAGAACTCTCATCGAGACCCATAATACAGAGTTTAGCGTGTTTGCGAAAACTGTTAGACAAGTCTTCCAGTTTTCTTTGTTGGTTGAATGTGTGATAATAAAACCAACTTGCAGACGATGAAGTTCGTCTTTAAATGTCTCGGACGCGAGACTGATAACTTCTACCAGTTGTTTTGTGTAGAGGTTTTTCTTTAATATCTCAATTTACAAATTTATGAGTTTTCATTCAATTCCGATCGGAGACAACTATCCAAAGATTCTCAATGCTGTCATAGAAATTCCAAAAGGTGGCCATAACAAGTATGAGTATGATGAAAAATTGGATGTGATCCGTATGAACCGTGTTCTTCATTCACCCTTATTCTATCCTGTTGATTATGGATTTGTACCTGAAACAAGGGCCGAAGATGGAGATCACCTGGATGTCATTCTTCTCACGGACAGTCCTGCGTTTCCAGGATGCCTTTTGGAGATAAAACCGATTGGTGTTTTGAATATGACCGATGAAAATGGCTTGGATTACAAAATTTTGGCCATTCCACTTGGCAATCCGCATTATCATAACGTTGAATCCATCAAAGATATTGATGAACAGGTTTTAAACGAAATCATTCATTTTTTTGAGCAATATAAAAAACTGGAAAAGAAAGAAGTGAATGTTGTTGGTTGGGAAGGTAAAGAAAAAGCGTATGAGATTATTCAGGCCTGCCACCTCAAATTCAAACACTAAAATATATTTTTTAACATTTTCAATGTTATGGCTAAAATTCAAAACATCCATGCCCGTGAAATATCCGATTCACGCGGAAATCCTACTGTTGAAGTCGATCTTTTCCTTGATGACGGGCAGATGGTTCGCGCGGACATTCCTTCAGGCGCTTCCACAGGAAAAAAAGAAGCCCTTGAGCTTCGTGACCATGATGAAAAGCGATTTAACGGTCAAGGCGTGCTAAAAGCTGTTGCGAATGTAAATGGACCGTTGCGTGATTTGGCGATTGGGAAAGACCCAATGAAGCAAGAAGAAGTAGACCAGGCCATGATTGAATTGGATGGTACGGAAAATAAGGAAAAATTTGGTGCAAACGCTATTCTTGGAATTTCGATGGCCGTTTTGAAAGCTGGAGCCTTGGCTTCAAAAATGCCACTTTATCGGTATATTAAAGAGAAATATGACAAAGATCAGCCTTACATTATGCCTATTCCTTTTTTGAATATCTTGAATGGTGGCGTTCATGCAGAAAACTCTTCTGATTTTCAGGAATATAAAATTGCTGCGATTGGCGCTCCAAACTTTCATGAAGCTTTCCGCTGGAGTGCGGAGGTTTTTCATGCCCTCAAAAAAATTCTTCATGATCAGCATCTACCAACGACAGTCGGTGATGAAGGCGGTTTTGCGCCTGCGCTTTCTTCCAACCATGAATATATTGAATTGATCCTTATGGCCATTGAAAAAGCTGGATATAAAGCTGGAAAAGATTTTTATCTCTGCCTTGATCCAGCCATCAATTCTTGTTATGAAAATGGCAAATATCACCTCAAACGTGATGGAAAAGTTTTGAGTTCGGATGAAATGATTGATTACTGGGAAGACTGGATGAACAAATATCCAATCATTTCGCTTGAAGATGGGCTGGCTGAAGATGATTGGGACAATTGGAAAAAGCTCAATGCCCGTCTTGGTAAAAAGATTCAAATCATGGGCGACGATATTTTTGTTACCAATCCAAAAATCATCAAAAAAGCCATTGAAGACAAATTGGGGAACTCTTCACTCATTAAGTTAAATCAAATCGGAACCGTGACGGAAACGGTTGAAGCAGTAAATCTAGTACGTGCAGCAAACTGGACCGCTGTTTTTTCCCATCGTTCAGGAGAAACTGAAGATACGACGATTGCCGACATGGTCGTCGGACTTTCTACAGGTATGATTAAAACTGGTTCTGCCTCACGTTCTGAACGCGTTGCCAAATACAACCAGCTCATGCGTATTGAGGAAGAACTTGGCGATAAAGCAATTTATCCAGGCATGAAAGCATTTTACAATTTGGGCTTATGAGCGGGTCGATATGGCTGTTTGTCATTTATGTGTTCATGGGCATACTCACGGAAACTATGGCTTGCTTGATTACCTATAGCGAATATATTCATCATTATGAAGATAAAAAACGACCGCGGCAGATAGCTTTCCAGACTGCAACATTTACCTTTATTTTTTTCTTTCTCTTATCACTCGGAGTTTCCTACTTCCTCACAAAATTTATTCTATGAATAAAACAAAAGAGAACAAAAATAAACCAGCCAAAAAAATGAAGTGGCTTAATCGAAATATTCTGGGCATGGGGTTTGCCAGCCTTTTCAGCGACATGAATCATGAAATGGCTTCGGCTGTTCTGCCAATCTTTCTTTCATCCGTGCTCCACGCTCCAGCGTTCGCGCTTGGAGTGATTGAAGGAGTAGCGGATGGCGTTTCTACTCTTTTTGAAGTCTGGGCTGGGTGGTATAGCGACAAAATCGGGAAACGCAAAGGACTTGCGGCTATTGGTTATTTCATTACTGCTTTCAGTAAGGCGAGTTTTGCCATAGCTATGAGCTGGTGGCAAGTGCTTATTGGAAGAACATTTGGTTGGATCGGCTGGTCCATCCGTTCTCCAGTTCGAGATGCGCTGTTGGTTGAATCAACCAAGCCCGAAACGGTGAGCAGGGCGTTCGCGTTTCATAGAACCATGGATACCCTGGGAGCCATCGCTGGACCTTTAATCGCCACACTTCTTCTCACCCGTGTGGATGTAAGGATTATTTTCCTTGTTTCGCTCATTCCTGGTGTTTTTGCCTTTCTTTCAATCCTTTTGCTGGTGAAAGAGAAAAAGAAAAAACCTGATACGCGCAATACATGGCAGAGCATTAAAAGTCTTTCCCCAAATTTCCTAAAATTTCTTGTTCCGATTGGAGTCTTTGGAATTTCTAATTTTGCCCCGACACTTCTGATTTTGAGAGCTGAAGATTTACTTTCCCCATCTTTGGGAGTGCTAACCGCAAGTATTTTTGCAGCTGGCCTTTATACTTTCAGCAACGTCGCCTATGCCATTGTCGCCTATCCCATTGGCGTCCTTGCCGACAAATACAGTAAAAAAGCTATTTTGAGCATCGGTTATTTCATTTTTGGACTTCTTTGTTTAGGTTTTATCTTTGCCGATAGCCAGCTTTGGCTCTTGATTGTCTTGTTTGCATTAACTGGCATTTATACCGCCATTATTGAATCTTCGGAACCTGCTTTAGCTTCAACAATGATTGCGGATGACCAGCATGGCGCAGGATATGGAGTTTTGAGTACAGTACAAGGCGTTGGAGACTTCCTTTCAAGTATCACGGTCGGTTTACTCTGGACGTATATTTCGCCGAATGTCGGTTTTGCGTTCGGTGGAATACTCGCGATTATTGCCGCACTCATGATGCACTTTTTACGTTTTGGCAAAACAACGAAAGTTGTGAAACCGTTTGATAAGCATTTTTTGCCTCAATAAAATGGAAATTTTGAATGAAAATTAGCGATATAAAAAATATACGCCTCCTTTATTTAATTTAAGATTTTTGGGGAATATCAGACTAAAAAAAGGAGCCATCCTTGCGGATAGCTCCTTTTGTACCTACCTAAAACCTTTCTTGATCAGTTCCACAGATTTTTGAAGATTGCCCACGAAGTTTTAGCACAAAAGATTAAATTGTACCGGACTTCACCATTGAACTTCTACCCTGGCGACCTTGCGGCGACCCGTGAATAATCAATATTGTTCAGATATAAACCGTAGAGAAGACTTTCTCCTTACGTATTCACACCCGATGATCTTTACTTGAACAGCGTTACCGTTGCTCTTGTTGCAACCACGGAATATCTCCTTCCTTACCGCCTTGCGACGATGAGGATCGTTGACACCCCTACAATACTAACCAGTTAAAATTCAATTCTTTTCTACTCATCCTTCGGGACTACCCGAGAATGAAATGAAAAAGGAACAAATCCCTTATAAGCGTCCCCGATAATTCCTTTCGAAACCACCGAAGCGAGAAAGCCGAAGCTTTGCTTAAATATAAGGTTTTCTTATGAAACCTACTCACTTTCATGAGAGGGAAAGTTTATAGGAAGGGCTGAAAAGCCAATAAATCTTGGCCACTCGGCTCTTCCTAAAATCTTTTTTAAGTTTTCAAAGAACGTATCTTTTAATAGTACTCCTTTTTTTGAATTTTTACAACAATTTTCATGAGTGTCACTGTTGCAATAACGAGAAGTTGTAGTCGGCAAAGCTGGCTGAGGTTACATCTGAACCGTCAGTAATCAAGGAAATTTGGAGGTATAAAAATTTCACGAACGCACCTCTATCTCGGGAATGTGGGTCTAGTACCCTCAACAAGGCAATAAGAGCCTTTTCAAAGCCAAAACCGCCACATTTTAAAATGTCACTCTCATGAGTAATAGGGTGATGGATGGCTTGCAGAAGCCATCTGGCGGAGAGAGTGGGATTCGAACCCACGAGGAGCTTTCACCCCTGACAGTTTTCAAGACTGTTGCCTTCAACCACTCGGCCATCTCTCCTTGATTTGTACGCTCCGGCTCGCTCAGAACTGGCAGAGCCAGATTCTTCGCTCGCCTGCGCCCTCGCGCCGTGCGCTCGGCTTGGTACGCGTTGCCAAGATAATATATACAAAAATTCCGCCCACGCAAAGTCGTTATCACCTCCCGTTCCTAAAAACTTTAGGTTTAATTCAGGATGTTTTTAGGAAAATTTCATCACCCACCTGCTATAACGGGAGTCCCAATCCTTACTCCTTAACTTTTTTCCATGTCAGAAAACACCACGCAACCACGCCCCGTCGACGCGTACGATGCCCATCCGCGCTCGTTCGCACAGGACGCGCGCCCGCACCTGTACGACGGCAGCCGCGGCCTGCCCCTTTCCCTCGGCGAACTCACGCTCCACCCGGACGAACACCGCGTTGACCGCAACAACAAGCCCGTTCCGCTCCGCAAAAAAGAGTATGAACTTCTGGAATTTCTCGCCAAAAACAAAAACCGGGTCATCAGCCGGCACACCATTTTGGAATACGTCTGGAACTACAACGTCAACGTCATGACCAACACCCTGGAAGTCCACGTCTCCAACCTCCGCCGCAAAATCGGCAACGACTACGCCTCAAAAGTCCTTCATACCGTGTACGGGCTGGGGTACAAACTGTGTGACAGCCCCTCCACGCCTATTTCCTGGCCTGCGTCGCGCCCGCCCCGACCGTCGCCCCGCCATCTGCAGTCGTCGCCACCCCTCCCAATCCCGCCAGATATTTCACCGCCGCATCCAACTGCGGATCTTTCTTCGCCTCCGCGTCCTTGTCGGTGAAAGGAACCACGATATCCGGCGTAATCCCGACCTCGGAAATATTTTTGTCATTCGGCGTGTACCATTTGGCGATCGTGATGCGCAAACTTGAACCGTCCGGCAATTTGTCCACCTCCTGGACGCTGCCCTTGCCGAACGTCTGCTCGCCGATCAAAATCCCGCGCTTGTGGTCCTGAATCGCACCCGCCACAATTTCCGAAGCGGAAGCCGAACCCTTGTTCACCAGCACCACCAGCGGAACCTCGCTCAGCGGCGCGTTGCCGGTCACAAACATCGTTTCATTGTCCTTCGGATCGCGTCGCTTGATGGTTACCGCCGACTGTTTCCCCTTCAAAAAATCCGAAAGAATATCCACCGACCCGTCCAAATATCCGCCGCCGTTATACCGCAAATCCAGAATAATTCCCTTCGGCTCCTTGAGCAGAATTTTCTGAACAATGTCATCAAATTCGGTCTTCGTATTGTCACTGAACTGATTGATCGCGATGTAAAAAATCCCGTTGCCTTTGTCCTCCATGCTCACGCTTTCAACATTCACCGCGTCGCGCGTGATCGCAATATCAATCGGGTCATTTTTCCCCTTGCGCAAAATCGTCAGCGTCACCACCGTGCCCTTGGCTCCGCGGATTTTCGTGATCGCGTCAAACAACGTCATGTCGCTGGTCATCGTCCCGTCAATTTTATAAACGATGTCCCCCGGCAGCAGCCCCGCCTTCTCCGCCGGAGAATTTTTCAAAGGAGAAATCACCACCAGAACCTGATCCTTCACCGTCAATTCCGCGCCGATTCCCTCCAGCGTCCCGTTCAAACTGTCGTCAAATTCCTTCGTCTCGTCCGGCGTCATGAACACCGTGTACGGATCGCTCAATGACGAAACCATGCCCTTAATGGAGCCATAAACCATCGTCTGCTTGTTCAGCGCCTTTTCATCCACGTACATGTCCGAAACCAGTTTCCACACATTCCAGTACAGCGAAAGATCGGCCGCCGGCTGACCGGAAGACTGGTCAAGGTTCGTCGGAGAAAGCAGAGAAGAAAGCGCCGCCACCGGTGAAGGAATTTCCTGCTGCGTCCCGCCCGCCGCGCGAACGGTTTTATTCTGATAAAAACTGGCCGCCTCCCACCCGGAAAAAAACACGGTGGCAAAAATCAGCAGATAAGAAACAATGCGAGTCGATTTATTCATGGATGTTATTGGAGAAAATGAAGAATGTAAATTTTTTGCCGTGCGCCTTTTCCCGCACAAACCCGTATCTGGTAACTTTGTTTTGCCCCGCCTCCCGCCCGGGGCCCCTAAACTTGTTCCACCATCCTCTGAATCTGCTCAACGCTCACGGCCTTCCCGGTCTTATCATTAATTTCAATCTTCAAGGCGTTGAACACCGTGTCGCCTCCGGCAACCTCATGTTTCACCGGCACCTGGGTCAGAAAATTTTCAAGAATGGCTTTTTTATCCGCACCAATAATCGAATCAATCGGACCCGTAAATCCTACATCAGTCTGGAACGCCGTGCCACCCGGAAGCACCCGCGCGTCAAACGTGGGCACATGCGTGTGCGTGCCAATCACCGCGGACACCCGCCCGTCCAGGTAATGCCCGAGCGCAGCCTTTTCCGACGTCGTCTCCGCGTGGAAATCCACAAAAATCGCCGAAATGTCTTTGTCGTTCTCAAACTTCTTCAAAATCGCATCGGCCGTTCGAAACGGGCAATCAAGGTGCATGGACATCAGCACCCTCCCCATCAAATTAATAATCAATACCTTCCGCGGCTTCGCCCCGTCCCGCACCAGCGGGACTCCATCATTAGAAATTTGAAATTTGGAATTAGAAATTTGTAATTCCACGACCTGGTACCCCTTCCCCGGCGCCCCCGGCGGATAATTCGCCGGCCGAATCAACGGCAAATCCTCATCATTCATCCGAGCAATAATTTCCCGTACTTTCCACACATGATTCCCGGACGTAAAAAAATCCACGCCGGATTCGCGCATTTCATCCAGCTGCTTCTCGCTCACGCCCTTGCCGTGATGCGAATTTTCCGCATTCGCAATCACCAGGTCGATCTTCAGTTTTTTCCTGTATTCCGGCAGCAGCTTTTTGACCGTGGTCCTCCCCGGCCGCCCAAAAATATCGCCGATAAAAAGAATATTCATAATTTTGCGCCTCCCGGCAGTATGATGTTGCTCCGCAACCATATTACTATGCCCCGCCATGGCGGGGCGCGTGCCTTCGCTCCGGCATTGCGGGGCTTACAATAGCACAAAAATCAAAAATGGAAAATGAAAAAACGCTCGAAAAAACCGGACCCCTACCGCTTCAAAGGGGATCATACGCTTTTTCCTTTGAATAAATTCTAAGTTGCAGCTCGAAATATCAACGGGTCCGATGAATGAATGATCGATTTTGTTATAACAAAGAGCTTTTTAAGGATATTGTAGAATATACTTTTGTGGCGATGGCTTCTGGATAGGAAAATTTGGCGATTTTGGACGTCCCAGGACGGCGTAATGTTAATTTTTGTTAGAAACAAGCCATTTTGTGTCAAGTCGGATTTGATAGAATTGAAAAATGTTTTCAAAATGATTGACGTATGATCCCGAAAATCAAGTAGGCTGCCCGTCTGACGGTGGCAACACGACTGGAGGCGTCGTCCCCCCAGCTCCATTTCCACTCACATCCCTTGGATTATTCTCCACCGACCCGCCAGGAATTTGCTCCTTATGACTGATCCCGGAGAGAAATTTCATCGCAATTTTGAAACCGATTCCCTTTGGAGCCTCTGCATCAACACCCGAAGATGGCTGGCCCTGAACCGTCGATGTACCTGCCGCCTCGGAAGCCGCCGCCGCAATTTTTTTGTGGGTCTTGTGATGCAATGAAAGATCGATTCCTGTTTTCAGGAAAACCAGAATTACAAGCATAAACACCGGAGAATGAAGCGCAATAACAAAAAATCCGCCAAAAATTATCGAAATATGCATGAGAATAATGCGAAAATATGGCGCGTTCATCTGCTGACTGATGTTGGTCGTTTTATACTCCCGCCTCCCGATAAAATTGAAAATGAACGAAACTCCATGACTCACGAACAACAGTGAAATGGGGAGCCACAAGTCCTTAACAATGTACAAAATCGTTTCCGGACTCGGGAAAAAATCATTCGCCATATGCCCAAAATTGGTAAGGAGGATGATGAACAGAAGATGTCCGATCATAAATCCCCCAAAATGAATCACAAAAAACGGCACCAACAATAAAGAAGCAAGAAAATTGATGACCAGCATTTTAAGAATGTTATAAAAACCGATCACCGCACTCTCGGCCCAATACAAAAACAAAACATGCTCTAAATCCCACCCCCAAAACGTAATCCCCACCAGCGGAATCATGTTGACGATAACCATCACGGCCAGGGACGCATCCTCACGTACCCGGTCGAAAATATTTTTAAGAAAATTCATAAATACCAAAAGAAACCAAAGTGAAAATATCGCTTCATTATACCACAAAAACGCTCCGCCAGGAATGCGACAGATAAATCTACCGGGAAATATTCCCAAAAACATCTTTCACACTCTGGGCCAATGTTTGAAGGTCGGTTTCAGTTATGGAGCCCTTTTCGTGCGCAATCTCGCGGTGAAAAACCTTGACCCGTCCAGGGAATTCCTTAAGGATCGCATCCGTTTTATCGGCATAAGAAAGAGCATAAACCGACTTATGCAGCATGACGCCCAACAGCATCACGTGCAGTCGCGAAGCAATTACGACATCGCACGAATCCAAAATTTGAAGATAACTCCAGAGATAATTTTTCTCGTCCGGCTGAAAGCACGGGATGTTCCACCCCAGCCCCCGCTTAAGATATTCCAGCAGCTGAAGATCATCCTTTTTCCCGGGAATATAAACAAAAGAATACTTCTCCCGGTTGAGTTTTAAAAACGGCAGCAGCTCGTGATCAACGACATCCATCGGATTCTGCGCGCTGTTTTTGATCGGCGGACAGAGGTTGATGCCGATGACAGGTTTTACATTTTCCGGATGCCCGGAGCGCCCCGTATGATCTCCCGGGTGAACTTCCATCGGCAGCCCAAAAACAAGATCCGGCATCACGGAAATTTTCTCATCGGGAATTCCACAATCCAGAAGATTTTTTTTCGACGCCTCCTCCCGCACAAAAATTTTCCAACACATAGGAAAAATATTTTTTATGAGTTCCTTATTTTTCTCGATTTGAAGCTGGTCCACACCGATTCCAAGCAGCACTATCCGTTTCTTCAGCCGGGCCGCGCGCTCAATCAGCCCACAATAATATTCAACGGTTTTATTCTCCGCCAACCCCTGGTCATGAAACAGCGTCCCGCCCCCGATGATCACGATTTTTGCCTGCTGCAAAGCCAAATCAAAAAGTTGGTGTTTATGGGGAACGCTCTCAATGTTATGAATTTTTTGCGTCGTTTGTGTGTTGTATGAAGCCACCACCACCCGGTAATCGGGAAGATTTTTGATGATCGAAGCCAGCATGAACTCATCGCCGACATTCGGAATGCCATAATACCCGCACACCAAAGCAACCGGTTTATGCAGCCGCGAAATCTTTTCCAGCTGTTTCCGCGGGAACTGATGATAAAACTCCGGACGAACCGGGAAAGTTGTTTTTGGTAGTGGAATGGCAAGCGCCCGCTCATAAAGTTTTTTCGCCTCCTCCACCTTTTTCAGATGGTACAGCAGCAGATTTGCTTCATAAATAAGCGGTTCCGCAAACCGCCCGTCGCTTTCATGAGCTTTCTCAAAAGAACTCATCGCCTCAGCAATTTCCCCGGTTTTTTCAAGACACACCCCCAGATGAAGATAAACATTGTAAAGAAACGACCGGTCGGAAATCCCATTCGCAAGCAATTTTTCCAGCTCAACAACGGCTCGGCCATACTCTCCGCCGTTGAAAAATTCCCGCGCCAAAAAAAACGCCAGGTGCCGATTCCCCGGATCTTTTTTCAAAGAAGATTCCAGAATCCTGATGTTCCGCTCCATGGTTTTTTGGTTTTGTTCGGCCGTTTTGTGATGAAGAATGGTGATCTCCGGATGGACCGCGAATTGCTGCTTCAGATCTTCGGCAACATCCAGATATTCATGGATAGGCATTGCAAACCGTAGCTCCGGACGATTCCTGAAAACCCGTGGCGTCAGCAAAAATTTCTCCGGACCGTAATGATAATTGACGAAAAATCCCGCAACCTCCTGCGGCGCACTGCCGATAACTTCTTTGATCCGCCGCTGGGACTCCGCCGGAATCTCGTCATCCGCATCAAGAAAAACCACCCATTCACCAGTGCATTTCCCAAGGGCAAAATTCCTCGCCGCACTAAAATCGTCAACCCACTCAAAATCAAAAATCTTCGCAGTATACAGCGCGGCAATCTCCTTCGTCCGGTCAGTTGAGCCGGTATCCACCACCACAATCTCATCGCAAAAAGAGACCAGTGACTTCAAAGCCGTCTCAATCCTGGCCTCCTCATTTTTGGCGATAATAAAAGCGGAAATCATCGGCTTGATTGTAAAACCCGCGCTTACGGGTTACAAGTCGGAATCGGGTCGCAGGTGAGTTCGTAACCCCCGGAAGTGCTTGTCCACGAGCCCCATTTACCCGCATCAATATGTTGAACTAAAAAGTGATGGGTTGAAGCTGTTACTTCACCGGGAAGACATTCACGGGTTGGAATGCAAACCACTTCAACGCGGGGAGGTCTATACAAAGTTGTCCCATTCGATACCTCGCCCGCACAGGCCGTAACACTCAAAGATGTTTCATTCTGTTTGCCAAAAATGCTTACACTGCCGCGGGTTTCCGTGATAAACTCAGCGGTGTTCATGTAGTCCAGACATTGAGACAGGTCGCCAAATGCAAAATTGGTCTGATCTTCAACCTTAATCGACTGCTGCCCATCGGCGCACCGTGGCAACGGGTCACAGTACTTTAACAGTTTTTCTTCAGGGCATGTCGGAATCACGTCGCAGGAATAATAGGTTTCTCCTGCGGGAGATTCATCGGGTTGGCAGACGGGCACGTTGTCGTAAATAGTCGGATATAAGGTTTCGTTTTCGTAAACATAATTGAGACCAATATTGAAGTATTGATCCGTTGACGTCGGAAAATTGGCATGGTCCGGACTGCGCCAAACATCATGCGAAGGCGATGAAGGAATCGGATCGCAGGTTTTTGCGTTCTCACAAACCGGAAGGGAACATCCGTCAGCCTCCGGCGTCTGCCCGTCCGCACAAAAATTGCGCACGGTCGGATCGCAAACCATAAACTCCTTATGCGTTGTGGGATCTATCCTTCTCCACCGGCCTGAAGAATCGTAGAGACTTTCCGTCGCATTTGGATATGGAGGAAAGTTCGGACAATCCGGCATCGGACTGCAGCCCTCAACCGTCGAACCCGGCGAAGCATCAACATTCACGGACGAACACCCGGCATCAGCACCACCCAGCAATGCAACCAGCACTGGCGATGTCCTGGCCGCCGTTCTCAACACATTCAGAACATTTGAAAAACGTGAAGAAGCGCCCGGCGTTTTTGCTTTTACGTTTTGTTGATCCGGATTTTGGAGACCTTCGTGATGAGTCATAATCTAAATAATTAAGAATTTATTACATTGAAAAACCAACATTGGCCTGCTACTTACAAGATTTAATCGGGTCACAGCTAGCGGCAATCGAAAAAGAACTTTGAAAAGTCCCCCACTTTCCGCAATCAACAGTCGTATTCAGGGTTGAATCCTGTGGCTCCTCACCAGCCTGGCATTCAGGTGTTGGAATGCACTGAACCGTCATGCCCGGAGCATGATAAACATTTTCATTAACTGCAGGGTTAAATTCGTATTTGCATAGAGATTCAGTCTGCCCGTTCAAATCAAGTTGATATTTTGAAAAGAAATAACCATAATCCTCCATCCGGGCTGTACAATCATCATGGTACGTAAAATTTTCACCGTTTTCTTCACAAAGAACAGGTGACTGATTTGGAGCACAACGAGGTAATTCGCGACAATATGGAATAGTTTTTGCACAAGTGGGAATGGCATCACAGGTATAATAAGAGTCACCATCAACAGGTTTTTCACCGGGAAGACAATCAGGAACATTGTCAAAAATCACCGGAAAGGTGATTGGATCACTTTCTGAAAGCCAGATGTAAGTTGAAGGGACAGGATTCACCGGAAAATTCCCCCTATCAAGGTAAATATAGCCATCATTCCAACTTTTTCTTGTCGGAATCGGATCACACGCCTGAACATTTTCGCAAACTGGCGGTTCACAACCGTCAGCCTGAGGTGTTTGACCTTCAACACAAAAGTTACGGTGAGTCGGTTCGCAAACTTTATGAATTTCCCCGGTAGTTGGATCAATCCTTTCCCATCGCCCCGTCTCATTATAAAAATTATACTTATCGTCGGTACTTCCAAAGATGTTCACATGAATATCAGGACAATCCGGCACCGGACTGCAGCCTTCCGTCGTTGACGCCGGCGAACCCTCAACATTCACAGATGAACACCCGGCGGCACCAACTGCCCCCGCCCCCGCACCAAGCAAACCGACAAGCAACGGAGAAGTTCTGGCGGCCTTTCTCAATGTATTCAAGGCGTTTGAAAAACGTGAGGGGGCGCGACCTGAAGTTTTAGCATTTTCCTTTTGATGATCTGGACTTTTGAAACTTTCGTGCTGGGTCATAATGATTCGTAATTAAGGAAATGGCGGCCAATGTATGCCATTCGCCAGCCCTTGTCAAGGTACTGCTGAATATCTTTTTTCAGCTACTATGGCTTTTTGCCGGCGGGAGGATCCTGTTCCGTCAGCGCCGGAGCCCGTGGAAAAGCTTTCTGTCTTTGGCCGGTCTGGAAGCCGTCCTGAGCGGCTGGCCCAAATGCGTTTTGATCATCTTTCCCTGCATCAGGCGGGCCTTCTTCCGGATTTTCACCCGGGTTTTGCTCTGAATGCGCAGGTTCCTTCTCCGCCTCGGCATTTTCCGGCGATTTTTCATCTTTTTCAACCGGCGGCAGCGGAACAAGCATTCCGGTTACCCCGGCACCAACCGCGCCGAAAAAAACGGCAAGCGCATCCCTTCGCGTCATATTCTGGACCATATTCACCTTTCTACGTCTTGCCAGGTCCAAAGCGGCAATGGATACCGCTCCTCCGACAACGGAAAAAATTACTCCATCAGGAACTTTTATCGGAGGATCCTTTGAGAAGAATTTGAGGATAGGGGTATAAAACACTCTTTTATAAACTGCGGCTCCAACCGCACCAATAACAAGAAGTACGCCGCTTTTGACGGCAACCTGGCGCGCGGTACTGACGGTCGGCTTTGGCGGAGGAACGCTCTGAATGGTCGAAAGCTCGGCATGCCGGGTCACCGCCTGATTTTGGTCTTTAAGTTCCATAAGGGAGCCATTGTGCCCGACCCGGCAAAAAATTTCCACCAAAAAACCCCCCGCTCAGCGGGGGGTTTTTCTCTACCATTTTCACTTCATTACGACTTATGGGGCTGGAAAAGGCCAATGTTCGTGTCCTGCATCCAGTTCTGGACCTTCACAAGATCATCCGGGCTGTACAGGTTTCGTACCACCATGACCTTCAGAAGTTCAAAGAGACCTTCGCCTCGGTTGAGATTATCGTTGACTCTGGCAGGATCCAGGAATGTCGGGCTGTAGACGCTTCCAAGCTCAATGTTGGCATGTGCATAATAGGTTTTCCACCATAATCCGGCTTTGGCATCCTTGGTGAAATTCGTAGCGCCTTTGACCAGCTGACCCAAACGGTCATTCATTTTTACGGCCTCGGCCAGGGTAACTTCCTGGTTGATTTTCACCTTGTCATATCTATTCTCGGCGCTGTTCCAGAAGCCATCCCAAATCCACCAGTATTGCGCGCTGTATGCAACATCTCTCGCATAATCCGTAGCAGGATCATTGTATTCAATGTCCGGCAGATCATCCCATTGATGAATCGGCTCGGTGCTGTTAAACCTTGTTTTCAATTCCAGAGCATTCAGAATCGGGTAGCAATGTGAGATGGCAAGTACTTTCGCTAATTCCAATCTGGTCGTATGGTTGGCCGGTCCAATAAAGGCGGTCAAGCCGGAAGTTGCCGGCACGCCCCTGGTATTCGATTTGGAATAACCACTGACGATATATTGTCTGCCATTAAATGCAAAGATATCAGACACCTGCGTTGCATCCGTTTGGAGCAGGATGTTCGCGATGTAGGTGTTCTTGATCGCAACAATGGCTTTTTTCACGGCAGGAATAAGATCTGCTGAATATGGATATGGTGCCAGCAGGCTTGACTGGTCAAGATCTGAGAACGTCAGGTCTCTGAGAGGTTCGTAAGCCAAACAGAATTTGCGTTCAAGTGCGGCTTGTGGTGCAGGAGCCGCAGGACTGAGTGTCGGAGGAGGAGTACCGCCGCCACCGCCGCCACCACCACCGCCACCTGGA
>Ga0315281_10004522_pt1 | contig 20145 bp, 14 predicted proteins | sample YL17G07_0_MG_FD_204540 | JGI IMG/M metagenome (GOLD analysis project Ga0315281, IMG submission 204540) | Sediment microbial communities from Yellowstone Lake, YNP, Wyoming, USA - YL17G07_0 | ecosystem: Environmental > Aquatic > Freshwater > Lake > Sediment | place: USA: Wyoming | collected...
AAGCCTTCCCACAGCAGTGACGATCGCACCGTTCTCACCGCCCGCAAGCTCTCTTCGTTTCGCAGCCGTTGGAAACGCCGCCTGCTGACAACTGACGCCATTATGAACCATTACGATCTTTGATCCGGCCACGCCGCTGCGTTCAATCTCGTGCCGCAGAACACCGGATACCGCCACAACCTTGTTGAAGCTGCGCAGGATCGCCTTGTCGAGCACGCGGTACCAGCGCATCATTATACCGGCGCCCGGCCAGTTATGACAGGTGGCCACAAGCCCCGCCACCCGGGGAGTTCGCGATAATAACGCGTAAAAGTTCGCCTTATAACCGTGACTGTGAATAATGTCGATGCCCTCTTCCCGTATTAACCTCCGCATGGCATGCAATGCGCCGAGATCAAGCCGACCGCGGCATTCGATTTCCCGGGCGGGGATTCCCGTCGCCCGCGCCTTCTCGATCATACGGCCGTCGGGCCGGGCGACGCTGCGCAGGTTGAGCAACATCGCGTCGCAACCCCGGCGCACAAGGCCATCGGTCAGCTCAACTATCATTCTTTCCGCACCGTAGAATCCGACACTGCTCGTCAACTGAAGAATTTTCATGATAATATCTCGTATTCGCCTTCGGCCGGGACACCGTTTTGATCTTCGTCCCCGGCAAGGAGAAGGCCGCGCGATACCAACCCCATGAATACCCAGAGATAGGCGCCTATCTGGATGAAGGTCCAGCGGTCCCCGAACAGGTTCGTGGTCATCGTACTGATAATGACCGCGCTGAAACCCAGGCCCATGCCGCGCAACAGGGGATCATTCGCAAGCCGGAACAACCGTAAACCGCTTTTGAAAGCGGCAAATAAAAGTGCGAGAAACAAACCAATGCCTATCAATCCCTGCTCTGCAAGCACTTTCATGTAGATGTTATGCGTATCCTTGAACCCGTATTTGAGGCCGCTGGCATAAATGACATCAAATCCCACACCCATGACCGGGTTCGACGTAAACATGCCCCACGCCTCCCGCCAGAGCTCCAGTCGCTTGGCGGACGAACTGTCCAGTGCGCCTTCCGCTGAACGCGTCTCCTTGATGCGGTCAATGACCGATTGCGGCAGCACCGTTTGCCAGGCCACAATGACAAGAAAAAGAGGAACAAGCCAGATTCGTTTTTTCAGCAAAGCGATCGTCAAAAGACCCATGAAGAGGGCAATATAGGCGCCGCGCGAGTAAAGAAAAAGCGTTATGACAACTCCCAGCGCGGCCAACCCGCCAAAAACCAGCCGGTAGATCCGCTGCGGATACATAACCAGGATGCCCAACATCATCAGAACGCATTCTACGTAGTACGCCGCTACCTGGTTGGGGCCAAGCCACACGAACGTGCCGACAATCCGGTCGCGCGACTCGAAGCTTGTCATATACCGTATCTGCCTGCCCGTATAGAAATCTACAAGCAGCATGGACAGGAACATGAAGATGAGAATATGCCGCATGTGTTTTGTTTCTTTGACGTTGTTAACGGTAATAAAATACAGCATCGGCAACAACATATAGTTCTTCCACGTCTGTACACGCACGTCCCGGGGATTGAAAGGCAGCGGCAGGTCGAGATAAAACGATCCTTTCCAGAGTGAAACATATGTGTAGGCGATGATAAGGAACAGTATAGTATTCAGCGGTGTCCTGTCAAACAGGCGCTCGCCCCGTGACAACCTCTGAATAATCCAGCCGATGAGCATGGCGACAAGCACGATATCCATGAAATCCTTGCCCAGCGGATAGCGATGAAACCGGTAGATTATGTTCTGCAACGGTATCAAAGGGATGAACAGCATCAGGCTCAAATGGATCTTCCCCGAAAGCGACAGAACGGCCATCGTAACCACACCGAACAGAAAAATGAACAGAGCAGCCGTATCTACCATGACGATAACCCGCAACGCAAATGAAGCAACCCGCGTTTGGCCTGCCGCACACGGCAGAGCAAAAACGCCGGCAGTATTGTCGCCGCATAATAGGCCAATGCTTTCAGGTTCGACGGCCAATAAGCAAGCGCCTTCCGGAAATATGGACGGGCGGCCAGGTGCCTGCCCGCGCGAAAGGCGGTATAGCCGAGCAGGGCGTAGCGCAACGAATATGCCTTGCGCATGAGCGCTGAATGCGCGGGACGCAGTTCGGGAAAGCGCTCGGCGATGTCGTCCAAATTGCGAAAAGTGCCGATCTTCAAACCACCCTTTTCGGTCATATTTTCACCGTGGGATCTGCGCCGGACAAGGACCCGTCCGACATATCCGGCACGGTAGAAGCGCGCAATCCTCAAGAACAAGTTCGTATCTTCCGCCGTAGGCAGGGCTTCATTGAAAAGACCCACGCGGGCGATGACCGAGCGTTCGATAAGGAGAGAAGAAAGGAATATCCAGCTCCGGAGCAGCATGATCTCTTCGAAAAGCCATCCTTCCCGCACCGGATTATCATATAACCTGCCGTTCAGTACGCGTCCATCCGCATCGCAAACTTCGATGTCGCTATGGACGACGAGATATTCTCGGCGACGCATCAGCAGACCCATCTGCAAACCAAGTTTCTCAGGAAGCCAAACGTCATCCGCGTCCAAGAATGCCAGATACCCCCCTCTGGCGGCTCCTATGCCGGCATTACGTGCGCATGCCGGCCCACCGTTATCCCGGTACAGATAGCGGATCTTTTTGGACTTTGCAAGCGGGGCAAGGAGTTGTTGCGTCCCGTCGGTTGATCCGTCATCGACAACGATAATCTCGTAATCGCGGTAGGTCTGCCGCAGTACGGAGTCGACCGCCTCGCGCACAAATTTTGCGCCGTTGTAGGTCGGGATGATAACGCTTACTTGCGGCATGGCTCCTCCTTAAGACGTTCGCCCCGCTTCGCGGGGTACCCGGCGGCTCTAGTGGTTAGGTCGCCACCGGCTCTCTTACAAGGGGAAACTATGTTTCCCCTTCGTCGCTCCACTCCGTTCCGCTGAACCCTTTCTAAATTGTTCAGGTTGTTGTAGGGCGCGTTCCCCGAACGTGCCGCAGAACATTTCCGTCGAATAACCGGCGCGCTCGGGGAGCGCGCCCTACAACTTCATTGTGTTGTTATCATCGGAGTACCTGAAAGGTACATTATTTGTTCCCGTAGATTAAGCTCATCGCTATGTTTTAAAAATATCTTCAATTTGCAACATAAATCAACAATCTTAAAAAATTATCTTAGGGGAAACCACTTTTCTCCAGATAAAATTCTTAATAAACACTCCCTTCGGAATGCTGCGAATATGGTGATCGGCTTCGAACCTGATGATATCTTTCTTTCGGACAACATACGGGTGCAGCATGTCCTTGTCCCATATCGAGATCTTAATGATATAGACACCCGGCGTCAGATTAATGGCGCCAAGCCCGATCTCAATACTGCCTTTATTTTGTATACTGTCTATCGCGAAACCGTCGGCCCGGCTATCGGACGAACAGCATATGACGCTGTCCGGCCGTATGATCTCAAGCGAAAATACGGGCCCGGGTATCTCCTCCCTGGCCTCGTACTCGACCCGGACTGACACCTCTTCTCCCACCTTGAATTTATCCGTACCGCGTCTTGTCCCGTCAAACGACGCAACGCTCAGTATCTCTACCGGCGTCTCGTCGTTTACGCGCACCTTGTACTCGGACGCGCTGATCTCTTTGCGAAATTCTTTCTCGCTTGCCTGATACACCGTATCCTGATAATAAGGAATGATCTGTTCAGCCGCCCCCTCTTTCCGCACCATCCCGCTATCGAGAAGGATAATCCGTTTGCACATGTTCTGGACTAGCGGAAGGTCGTGAGATACCAGGATAATGGTGGCGCCCGAGCCGAGCAGTTGTTTCATCTTGCGGATGCATTTGCTTTGGAAAGCCATATCTCCTACGGAGAGGACTTCGTCGATGAGCATGATGTCGGGATCCATATGCGCCGCAACGGAAAATCCAAGACGCGAATACATGCCGGACGAATAACGCTTTACCGGCGTATTGATAAATTCCTTCAAACCCGAAAAGTCGACTATCTCATCGAATTTGTCATCGATCTCCCGTTTGCGCATACCCAGGATTGTCCCATTGAGATAAATATTTTCCCTGCCGGTGAGCTCCGGATGGAACCCGGCGGTTACTTCGATCAGCGCCGAAAGCCTGCCGCTGATAGTCATTGCACCCCGGCTGGGGTTCATAATCCTTGAAAGCAGCTTTAATATTGTACTTTTCCCGGCGCCGTTCGATCCGATAATACCCAGGATGTCGCCTTTCTTCACGCTGAAACTTACACCCCGAAGCGCCCAGAATTCCTTGTCCGACAGCGTCAGACTATCGTTGCGGCCCGGCGTCATCAGCCGCGCATAATAGGGCAGGGCATCGCGCAGCGAATTAAACTTTTCACCCTTTTCAAACTTTTTCCACACGTCATTGAATTCAATTACATTCATTATAAACCCCGCAAATCAGATATTCTCCGCAAAAAGCGGTTCTGTCTTATGAAAGACGCGGACACCGGCCCAGAATATCAAGATCGAAGAAATCACCGCGTATGACATCCATACGGGATCGGGCATGGCATGCATAACCACCGCATCGTTAATTCCTTCGAGTATGCTGCCGACCGGATTGATCATCAGGAGCATCTTATATTTTCCGAATGTACTCGCCTTATAGAATACCGGCGTAAAGAATATGCCGAACATCAGGATTATTTCCACCACGTATTTAACGTCTCGAAAGAACAGGTTCGCCGCCGCCAGCAACAGGCCAAATCCGGCGGTCACCAGCACAAGACTGAGCAGGTACAGCGGAACCAGCAGAAGATACAGGCTGACCGGCAGGCCGACAACGGCCAGAAGAATGGCCAGGCATGCTACCGCGATGGCAAAATCAAACAAACAGGCAAGGATGGATGAAAGGGGCAACACCTCCCGGGGAAAATAGATCTTGGTAATCAGGCTCATGTTCCCCACCAGGCTTTGAACGGCAAAACGGATAGAACTGATGAAAAACGTCCAGGGCAACACCTTCACCGAAATCGAAAGGATGCCGGATGTGTCTACGGGACGCCCGGAAAGCGTCGAAATAGCCTTTTGCACCAGAACCCCCGCACCGATCGCCATGACCGGCATGAATATAGCCCACATAAACCCCATCACCGCCTGTTTATACCGTATGCGGATATCGCGCAGGACGAGCATAAAGAGCAAATCCTTGTACTTGATCAATTCTCCAAACATGGCAGACCCCCTAACCATTGTCGTACCCGCACCACTACACGCGGTGATGCCATGAGCAACAACAGGTACGTAAAGGCTCTCCTGTTGAACCGGTAACGCAGCGAGCGCACCTGATGACGCAGGGATTGCATTTTCTGCCCCCGGGTCCAATAATGGTACCCCAGTGAAAAATGACAGGATGACAACCGACGCGCAACCCGTCGTCGATTTCGCGCATGAAAGGCAGGGTTGCTCCCGATAAACTCCGTCAATGTCCGCAGGTCGTTGGTCGCATCCAGCACCACATCCTGCCGGCTGAGGCTGTCACTCCGGACCCGGCGGATCATGAGTTTTTCTTCGATAACTTCCGCCCGGTAACGAGAGGCGAGCCTAAGGAAATATTCGTAATCTTCCCCCACCCGCATATCCTCGCGAAAATAACCGATCGTGCTGCGGCAGGAGACACGCATGACGACCGCCGGCGGCATGAGAAAAAAATCATGATAAAGATCGTCAACGATATCTCCCCTGACCAGTTTGATCTTGCGCACATAGTCCGGGATCTCCCGGAGACCGGCATCGACAAACAGGCTGTCGCAGTAGATAAAACCGATGCGTACGTCACGGTCGAGGACGGTTACCTGCTTTTCCAGTTTTCGCGGCATCCAGAGATCATCCGCGTCAAGAAAAGCAATGTAGTCGCCATTCGCCTCCCGCATGCCGTGATTGCGCGCCGCGGCAGGACCGCTGTTGTCCTGCAAACAGTAGCGTATTCTCCGATCACGCGCCCGGTACGACTGCACTATCTCCCCCGTGTCGTCAGTTGACCCGTCGTCTATAACGATCACTTCGATATCCTTGTACGTCTGGCCCATCACGCTTTCCAGCGCTTCCGGCAAATAACGGGCAGCATTGTACGTTGGTATGATCACGCTCACGCCTGGCATTCCGGTCATCTGTTCTCCCTTTCGACAACGGATCGCATACGTCCTTTTTCTTCGTCGGTCGGCCACAGCGACCTTTTGACCGCATCAATCAGCCAAAAAGGAACGAAACATAAACAGAGGCACTTAATGGCACTGCCGCTGACGCCATGACACAGCGAATGCGCGAAATTGCCGAACGCACCGCCATTTCGGCCTTGACGGAAATAATAATAACCCAGCGCAAAATAGTACTCGCGAAACCGCTGACGAACCAATCGGCGGTTTCTCCGGTAAAAGTCCGGCCGGTGCCTTACGAATTCCTTAAGAGTCCCGATATCATTTATTGCATTGAGCGCATGGTCCTGGTTACTCAGGCTCCCTTCGCGATTCCTTCTTTCGTACAGTTTCTCCCGTACAAGTTCAACGGGATAGCGGTATGCCAGGCGCAGGAAATAATCGTAGTCTTCCCCGACCCGGATATCTTCCCGGAACAACCCGATGGCATCGACGCATTCTCTGCGCAAGACAACCGCCGAGGTGATTATAAAATAGTGTTGAAAAAGTACGGGGGCAACGTTACCCCGGTGGAGTTCGATCAATCGCCGGTATCCAACCTGTTCCCGCCGTTGCTCGTCAACAAAATAATTGTCGCAATACACGAGCCCGACCGACCTGTCCCGCTCGAGCGCCCCGACCTGTTTGACAAGTTTGGCGCTTGACCAGATGTCGTCTGCGTCAAGAAAGGCGATGAAGCTGCCCCGCGCGTGCCGCAGACCCAGGTTGCGCGCCGCCCCCGGACCGCGGTTATCCTGGCGCAGGTAATGAATGCGCGCCGGATACCTCCGGGCGTATCCAGCCGAGATGTCTCCGGTGCGATCAGTCGACCCGTCGTCAATGATTATCAATTCGATTGCCCTGTACGTTTGCCCCAGAACGCTTTCAACCGCCTCTGCGATAAACCGTTCGTTATTGTACGCGGGGAGAATGACGGTGACGAGTTTCATTTCTTTTGCTCCTTCTGGTCCGCACCGGGATACTCATAAGCGGTCCCCGAAATCTTGCTTTTCACTAACCGGACAAAATCAGTCGACAATGATGATTTCAAAGTCCTGATACGTTCGCCTCGGAATACTCTCAACCGACTCGGCAATACGGGCGCTGCTGTTGAACGCCGGTATAATGACGCTTACGCAAACCATTTCATGACCTCTTACAGAAATATGAACCTTGCAACTCTATCAGGAACCCAGGAGACCCGACAGCATTACGGCAAACAGGGACCTGGAAAATCTGCCGAAAGCATTGGATTCCATGCCTTCGGTCACGCAAAATCTCCTGAGCGCCAGTCTGTCCGACGTGGAGTCGTTCAGTCCTTTGATAAGCGTACAGGCGGTCACATAATCATGCCGATGCAGTTCATGCTCAACCTCGCGGTTAAAATCTTTTGCTTCGCCGTTTGGATAGGCAAAAAGTTTCGTGTCTACCCCAGTCCTTTTTCTGATCAGTTCTTTCGCATCGCCTATCTCGCGCCTTAATTCCTTATTCGATAACCGGGTCAATATTACATGGTTCATCCCATGACTGCCAAAGGTTATTCCTTCCCTGTGCATTGTTCGAACGTCTTCCCAGCTCATCATCATGCCTGTCGTTTCAATATCTTCCTCCTTTACTTCAAGACGATCGAGCACATAACGGACGAAATCGCTCCTTGCCCGCAAAGAAAAACGTTTGGCGTAACTTACCACCTTTTGCGCGGCGCTCAGCCGTGATCGTGCTGAAATCAGGGAAAACGTTCCCAGTCCATATACCTCGAAAAAGACCGCCCGCAGGCGAGTCAAACGGAACGACTCAATCAGAATATCGAACCAAAGCAGTTTCTTTTCCTCAATGGCCCGGGCGCTTAAAAAAATTGTCGCCGGAACCCGGTACTGCCGCAAAATCGGGAAGGCGTTTACATAATTGTCCAGGTAACCGTCGTCAAAAGTAATCACAATGGCATTTTTCGGGATTTTTTCCCGCCGCTCGATCATTCCGACCGCTTCCTGCAGTGAAAGAGGTTTATAGTGACGGGCGATATATCTGATCTGTTGTTCAAAATTCGCTATTCTTATGCTCATACCGGATATAACAAAAGGGGTGTCGGCCACGCGGTGATAAGCCAATATGGCAACTCCATTTTTTTCCGATAATACCCTTCGCAGGACTCGGGCCATGCCCAGGTAATAAATAAAAGCGCTCATCGCCTGCTTGATGGTCCGCGCCACTATCCGCTTGAGCGTGTCGAAACCGATCGGCGATGGCATCCCGCCCGCCTTTTCCACCAGCAGGCTATCGTACAATCCTTCAACTTCCCGCACCATGCGGCCAATATCAAACATCTCCCGAACCCGGACGCGCGCATTGATGCCCAGTCTGCGTGCCCGCGCCCTGTCTTCAAGCAAACCGATTATAGCCGTCGCAAGGCCTGGCGCGTCCGCAGGCTCCACAAGAATACCGCTTTCACCGTCCACGATGGCTTCAGCCGTTCCTCCGCTTCGCGTTGCAACGACGGGTTTGCCGGCGGCCATCGATTCGAGCACGGCATTTGAGAACCCTTCATTGAGCGACGCGAAGACCGCTATGTCGAAAAGCGCCAGTATTTCCGGCGTATCCTGCCGGCCTCCCGTAAAAATAACGTTATGCTCCAGTCCCAGCCTCTTTGTCTGTTCTATGAGTTCAAGATAATAATCATGGCCGACAACCCAGCCGACAATGAGAAAGTATGCTCCCGGATATTGGCGTAGAACTTGTGCCGCGGCCTCCAGAAAATAGCGATGCCCTTTGACTCGACGCAGCGCCGCGAGCATGCCTATGACGGGCCGGTTGGGTTCGAGACCCAATTCACTTCGCAACCTGTCCCGGCCGTTTGTCACGGTGAATTTTGCCGCATCCACGCCATTGTATATCCGGACAAGCTTGTGCCAGAGCACGTGTTCCCGTTGCGCGACGGTCCGTTTAACCGCATCTGAAACTGTTAGAATGCGGTCGAATAAACGGTCCACGATGCGGTACATGATTATATGTCGGCGCTTAAGCATATAGCCCATGTCCCGCCTGCTGGAAATGATGACCGGCACACCTGCCAGGCGGGCAACCACACCGCCCAAATAATCCGAGCTTTCATGGTAGGTCACTACGATAGATATGCCGCGCCTACGGATAATCCTGAATATCTCGACCGCCCGAAGCAGCGCCGCCGGCGAATATATCTTTCTCAGCTTGATATCGATGACCTCGATGTTGCGTTCCCTCAACCGTTCGACCATATTCTCCCCGCGCATGCAGATAACCAGCGGTTCAAACCGCTCCCGGTTAAGATTAGTAACTATATCGAGTAAATTGCGTTCCGAACCCGCCATTTCGATAAGCGTATCGAGCAAATAGAGTATTTTTACTTTCCTCATAGAAACCTCATTAGTACCATTGCCACTAAGATAATTTTTTAATATTGTTGATTTATGTTGCAAATTGAAGATATTTTTAAAACATAGCGATGAGCTTAATCTACGGGAACAAATAACGTACCTTTCAGGTACTCCGATGATAACAACACAAGGAAGTCGTAGGGCGCGCTCCCCGAGCGCGCCGGTTGTTCGACGGAAATGTTCTGCGGCACGTTCGGGGAACGCGCCCTACAACAACCTGAACAATTACAGATTATCTTAGTGGCATTGCTCATTAGTACTACACTAGAAAATGCCCCCGGTGGAATCCCTCCGGCATGACAACTTCCTTAGAATATCAACGGAGTCCCGCGACTTCCTTAAAATTCCATGGAGTACCGGCTCTCGCCGGTACGACATCATTATGCATTCATCCCCCGACATAAGTCGGGGGTTTTCATGTCGCATGTATTAATCATTCCTCCGCCGGGAGAGCCGTAGGATCCAGGAGGAGGGGATTGATAATGGAAAAAAGGCGCAACCATCCGGGACGGTCGGCGGCCCTCATGATCGTTACCAGCAAATGTTCGCGGCGTTCGGCGGCAACATCTTGCCCCAACCCTTTCCGCATATGAATGCTGCTGTCTGCAAGCCATTTATTTCCCTTATAGTTCTGTATGTGCCCTATTCCGGGCACCATCGTTTGCAGCAGGGACACTGTGTGACGCTCGTCTATGCCCTGCCGCGGCAGGACCGCGGTATCACGCTCTCCCGGCACAATGACCAGTTCATCGAGCCGGTGCTCCGCGATCAGAGTTTCAATCAGACCCCTGCGAACTGGGACGGTCCCGTTTTCCCGGTACTGGAAGGCTTTAACGATATGACGGTAACCGGGATCGATATAGACTGCCGGTAACTCGAGTAACAACGTTTTGAGATGTTCCATCTGCCGCCGTGTTTTATCGTTGACAAGCGATATTTCAAGGCGTCCGCCCCTATCCCAGAGAACGGCGCCGTGTTCCGCGATGCCTCCGTCAATGCAGCAGTAATCGCAATAGTGTATGACTTCGTCGATGCTGGCCGAACTGCGGGCAAACAACGGATATCCCTGCTTGTGCAGCAACAGCAACGTCTTTACCCCGGCAGTAGTCAACACCGGGAACTCCCAGACGTCCCGGTTCAGCAACCCGTCGAAATCTACGATCAAACCCGTTGCCCCGCGATTTTTCTTTCGCGGCCATTGCGTCATGCCGCGCAAGTACTCCATGGAGAATCTGCTGCCGTAATTACGGTCGCACACCAACTTCTCATTTTCGCGGAGTGTGCGGGTATAGCGATACGGCTCCGACAAATGTGCCTTGACTCCGGCAATGTTATGATGCCCGATCAGCCAGATATACAGGATAACCCGATCTTTTACGCGCGAGTCGTTCGTGTAATCGCTGTAGTACCTGATGGCATCGTCCATTTCCTTCCGGCTCAAACGGAATTCAAAAATATAGGAAGCCAGATCAAAGACCGGATCAGCGATATTCAACTGTGTCCGCCCGAAACCGTGATGTTCGAAGTCCGTTTTCCAGAGGCGGCCGTTGCTCAGTATCCATTCGCGGGGACACATTTTGCCGTCAATCACAGACGGATGGGTCGTTGCGTACTTCAAAAGAAGCCGTCGAATCAGCGGCCGCGCCAGCAGCCCCAGCCGCCGACCGTAGCCGCGGCTGAGAATTGAACACAAGAACTGCCCGCCGTAATACTGCCGGGAATACCGCCGGAAGGTTCTGTCTTCCGGCAGTGGAAGCTTGTTGATCCGCTCGAAAATGTACTTGAGCGCGTCCGGCATTATCTGTCGCGCGCTTACACCTGCCGCCGCCGCATTTATACCGTCAATCCACTTCATGAACAACAACCCTGAACGGAGCCCGAGCATTGGCGGCACAAAATCCTTCAACCGGTGCCCTTCTATATATGCGTGATACCCCAGCCATCCCCAACCGACACCCTTGGCCACGACATCTTCGAAATGTTCTTTCCCGCTCCGGTCCCACAGCCGTACCCGGTACACCTGTTTGAGACGCCACCCGATACGCTCCAACTGGCCGAACCGGTCGTCGACGGTTTTACCCCGCAGTGAAATATCCACATTGACCAGGTGCAGGTCTTGTTTCTCGTAGTAATCCTGTAATGTTTTTTTTACGTTTTCCGGTTTCATGCGCTCCGTGAGATGCCAGTAACTCCAGGAAAGCGTATATATCCGCACCCCGGCCATCTGCTGGCCGCGGAGGTTCTGTTTCCAACGGGTGTGCGCGGGATAAACCGGGAATGCCAGGGATATCTGTGAATTATGAGCGCCGAATTGACGCACGATCCGTATCGTTTCCTTCAATGAAGCCCCGGTTCGCGCCACTTCGTCTACGATAAGGAATCGCGCGTTCTGCTTTACTGCCCGGCGCAATGCGTCCCGTTCAAGAGATGAGAGAACCGCGCGCGGACGAAGCGTGATAAAATCGACGGAGGCAAAGTTGAGATGTTCGAGGCAGGCCCGGGCCAGCGGCGCAAAATAGGCCCCCGTCGTGCGCACACCGACGACAAGTACGGGAGCGCCGGAATCCCGCTGTCCATCCGCAAAATAATTTACAAGGCGCAGCATGTCATAATGCGTCAGGTCCTGCGAACGGAACGCGTCAGGGATGCTGACATGCATTTCGAGCATGCCTTGCGGAAGAACCCGCCACATCAATGAACGCGCCTGCGCCTGTATTCTCTCTCTCACTGCCGGGAGAACAGTCTTTTCCTCCATGATGCCGCGCGAGAGGTCCACAAGAAGATTGCGCCAGGAAGTGTCATCCGACACCACGGGGAGGTCGAAAACGCGGTTACGCAAGTCAACGGCCAGTTCGGCAAGCGGGAGGATTGCGCGCCGCATTAGTTCCACCATCCGCACGGAAACGACACCGCCTCCGATAGCGCCGCTCCCCCGCACCAGATAATCGGCCCGGGCCTGCCACAGCGCGCACGCCATCAACCAGCAGTTCAATGCCGTTTCCCGCTCCTGCCATCCGTTCGCGCACCCCACCCACTTAGTTAGTTCGTCATCAAGCCGCTGCCGCAAATCAACCCAGCGCCGGAGTGGATCCAAACACCACTCATAGTCTTTGTAGTATTGTTCTTCTTCGCTGAGCATCTTATACATGGGCTTATTCCTCTGCCATCACTAACCGCCTGAGTCTCGACTTCCCGTACACAATACTGCCGTAGAGAATACCGGAGATCGTACGGTTCATAACGGTGATACTCGTTGTCTTATTCACATCGCTCGTCCAGCGCGACTTATAATCTTCTTTGCCGCGCAGAAAATGAAATTCCGCCAATCCCCGCGCTATGCTGTCCTTGATGGAGTGGCCGAGAAGCACCGTCCCGATGCTCCATCTGTCCCAGCGGCGGTCATAGCCCGTCTGATAACAAAACATTCGATCCTTGTATTGGAATGCGTATATGGAACCGATCCTGGTCATACGGTGCATCAGACTGATCATTGTCAGCCAGCCCGCCGCCGCAAAACCGGGCACAATATCGTAATGAAAGCGCCGGATATCTTCGCCGCGGAACGAGCTTTCCGCGTTCGCCCCGCACCCCTGATATCGGAACCCCTTGTCATGGAGCACGAACATTTGATCGAATACTTCCATCAGGTTTTCGCCCGGAGAATGAACCACAATGGTCAATTCGCGGTTCTCCTCGACCTTGCGCGTTTTTTTGCGCAGCTCACTACGCATCTTCATGCTCAAAGACCGTATATATTCCTTATAATCGCCGGGCAGCCGTATATAGGGACAGGTCGCGCCCGGGCGTTCAAAATAGCCGAACTGTTTTCGCAAATGTTCCCGCATATGCCTCGTCGTTGTCGACCGCTTGTCAACATCGGATATTTCAACGACATCCCAGAGCAGCCGGTGCGCGGCGAGATGCCGTCCTAAAGCCGCGAAGACCGCAGCTTCCCTGCCAGGCAATATAATAAAATCAAGAAAATCCGAACCGACCCGGTCCACGCCAAGGAACTTCATTCGCCTTATATTCACATAGTTGTATTTTTTGACCTCGTCACGGCAAAAAGGCGCAATGCCACAGAGCTGCTTTGTATCTTCGTCCCTAAACAGGATAACGTGCAGTTCTTTACCTTTACCGAAGTGAATCCACCAGTAAAATAACCATTCCCAACTGAGGAATATGCTCCGGGCGGGACTCTGTTCCAGAAGCCTGTCCCATTCCCCGCGCAACCCCCTGAACGTTCCCGGATCGTTTATGACGTTGACGAGCATTTTCACCTACTCCTTAAGACGTTCGCCCCCTTCGGGGGTGCCCGGCGGCTTTAGTGGTTAGGTCGCCGCCGGCGAACTTACAAGGGAAAACTAGGTTTTCCCTTCGTCGCTTCACTCCGTTCCGCTGAACCCTTTCTAAGTGGTTAACAACATTTAAGACGTTCGCCCCCTTCGGGGGTGCCCGGCGGCTCTAGTAGTTAACAACATTTGATCAAGTGATCCCGGGATCGGCCGTGAAGATTCCGCAACCGGCAATACGCATAAAGCGGATATATTTCGTCTTTTTAAAACCCAGGGAAACATAGGTGTTGATGGATGCGACGTTCCATGGGGGGATATGGCACCCCAGCCGCCGTTTTCCCAGGCTTTCGAATAATCGCATTATGCTCAGCACAAGGAATGAAGCAATCTTCAAACCCCGGTAGTCCGGCGCAACATAAGTGTCGTAAATAAAGGCATAATCATCCGGCAACGCAACGACCCGGAGGTAATCGTTGATATATACCCGCCGTACGGCAACCTTGGCGTATCCGATGATCTCCCGATCATGACGCACGTTGACGAAATGGTGGCCTTCCCTCATCCCTGTCTCGATCTCCTCCGCGTTGTACATCCACGGTTCTCCCCGGGTGCGGATCCAGTCCAGGGTCTCGGCGTTCGCGGTGGTATCGACGAACACCGGGACCCGCGGCTCGATTCGCGGGAATTCCACTTTAAGGTCGCGCTCGAACCAGAACGCATTGCTGGTTTCGAACGCAAGGTGCAGCAACTTCCGTGCGATCCGTTTGGTCACTCCGGGGTCATCGTCCTGCGTATAGAACTGTATCAGCGGCGCTATAATGATCATGGTTCCGCCTTCACGCGCCGGCTCCTTCCTGGGACACGTGCGGCACGAATTCTCCCGTATCTGTCGGTTCGTCCAGCCCTTTGAGCGAATATTTCAGAAACGCTTTATGGATCGACTGCAGGAACGTCGGATTCCGTTCCACGCCAAGGATGCATCGCTTGCAGAGATCAACTTTGGAAACATCGATGTTTTGAATGAAGGACCGGTGCATTTCGTTCCCCCATATGTCACGGAGATGCCGCTGCCTCAGATTCCCTATATGATAGGTATTGAAGAAAGGGCAGGGGAGCATGTTCCCGTACGGGTCGGCAATGATCATGTAACGGCAGATGCAGCACCGCCTGTTCGGCAGTTCGCCGCTGATCAGATTCTCAAGGCGCAAAAAGTCGATGTTGTAGCTGTTCATATATACCCGCCGTCCCCGGGCGTCCTCTTTCAACCGGCTCATCTTTTGTTTCAACAATGCCGCCTGCTCGCGCGTCAGGAGGATCGATCTCCCTTGAGGGACAAAGAACGGTTCCGGGAGATACCCGTTGACCCGCGAGCGCTCAATGCATGCCGGCGGGAACTCGCCGACGTACTCGAATGAGACCGTATCCGCCCCGATCTCATCTGCAAAGGGCAGCACTTTCTCGAATCCGTAAATATTGAGCGCCGACACCGTGCAGTTGATGGCGATCCTGGGTTCCCGTTTGCCGTTTTTATTTTTGACCATGGCGGCAACCACCTTCCTGATGCGGTCGAAAGAACCTTTTGTACCCCGCACGTAATCGTGCAACTCTCCGACACCGTCAACCGATATCGTAAAGACATTGACCCCCGCCGCCACGAGCTCTTCGGCGGCCCCTTCATCAAGCAGATTCCCGTTCGTGACCAGCTCGACGCGCGGGACACCCCTGGCGCGCACCGCGCGCGTTACGGCGATCACTGCGTCCTTTCGCAGCAGCGCGTCTCCGCCGAACAGTTCCACACTTTCTACGGGCAAACCGTCAAGCATATCGACGAAACGCAGGAGTTCGCTGATACTCAGCTCGTCATGCGTGCTCGTTCGCCGCCACATGGTGCAGGACTTGCATCGGGACGTGCAGCGATACGTCAAAAACAATAACACGTTCGTCGGCCTGAGCCGGAGCAGATTGATCTCCTTCTTCACGAAGCGTTGCAGATAAACCGCTGTATTGCGTACTATTCTCATTTAGGTACCCTCAGTGAATGCTTCCTTCATTCTGCGCAATACACTATTGCGCCGCAGTCTGCTTACCACGTTAAACTCGAAATAGTGAAGCGCCCGGCAAATCAGTCCGCTGTTAAAGACCATGAATTTCGAGTGCTCCCTCACCTTTGTTGTCCAGTTCATTTTATAGAAATCATCGCTCCCGCACAGGTCGTATTTCCGGCAGCCGTCCCTGAACAGATGTTTCACAATATGCAGATCAAGAACCGATCCCGGCGAACTTTCGCGGTATTCTTCATTGAAATCAGCTCGCAATCCATAGTCCGTTGCTCCCCGCCGCAAATGATATTCATAGGCGATATCCATACCGTTGACCGTCAAAATCCATATTCGAAGCCATTGCTTCCGGCCAGCCCGATGCGACAGGTCATTGAAGAAACACAACGTCTCGGGCCTGCTCGCCAGCGCGTTGTGGCGCCGCGCTTTCCAGCTGTTCCGGGATATTTCTGCAAGCCGCTTGAGCAGGCCCGGCTCATCTTCTATGGTGTCATAGAGCGAAACAGTATAGTTGCCGAGCCTGGCGATCCGGTTGATCTTGTTTTTTAAGACTTTGCGGAATTTTTTGGTCCGTTGCGCGAAAAACGTGTCCCAATCTTCCGCCATGTCGATGTAGGGCGACCGTAAGCCGTCCCTGACACCGGAGAGCATGTCATACCGCGCGAAAGAAGAGCGCAATATCTCATGGGTCGGCGAGTAACGCGGCACGTTTTCAAAAACCATGATATCCCATGCGCATTGCCGTTTCAGGTATTCCACGGCGGCCTCGATGACGTTCTCCCTCTTACGTTCAACGATAAAATCGCAACAGGCGGAGTGTTCGTTTGCCATGAACCCGATTGTACGCAGCGGGATGCCCCTGTAACGGGTTCGGCCGCACATCAGCGGAACGATGCCGATCACCTTTCCTTTTTCTTTTACCACCATGACAAAGAGCTGATGTCGCGCGCCAAAAGCAGCCCACCACGCCCGGAACCATTCGAACGTCATGCAGACGTGATTGGCGGGGCTTTGTTCAAGCGTTTCGTCCCAAATCTCCCGCATGGCGCGCCATCGCCCCAGGTCATTGATAATCTCGATCTCCAACGCCCCCCCCTTTCTCAATTACGTTCCATACAAATAATCGTATACGTATTTGGGTATATGGTATTGAACGTTCGTAAGAACGAACCCCGCAATGTTACCGCGAGCCTGGAGCAGCATTGATTGGGCACGCACGATATCTTCCCTCTGCGTGCGTTCCGCCTGAACGACAAATACAATCCCATCGGCATACTTGGCCGCTATACAGGTGTCCGGCAGGTTCAGTATGGGCGGCGCGTCCATGATTATCATGTCAAACCGCGACTTCAGCATATCGAGCAGGTGCTCCATCTTTTTCGAGCCCAGCAGTTCAGACGGGTTCGCGGGCCGGCTGCCGCCTGGCAGTACCGTCAGATCACTGACGCGGGTATTTGTAAGGGCGGTGTCGGGACTCACTCCCCGGTTCAACACATCCGACAGCCCGGGTGTCTGAGACAGATTCAACAGTTCGTGCACCGTCCCCCTCCGCAGATCGCAATCGATCAGCAGAGTTTTTTTTCCGGTATCGGCGATTGATATGGCCAGATTGGTGCTCGTGGTGCTCTTTCCCTCGCCCCGTACGGTACTGGCGATCAATATCGTTTTCATGACGCTTTCATAATTCAACCCATGCACATTGGTGCGCAATATCCGGAACTCTTCGGCGACGGCGCATTTCGGTTCATGGTAAATGACCACCTGCGGCGAGATGCCCGTGCTCATAACCGTGCGCGCAATGTGCGGTGTCACAAAACGAAACCCGGAAAATAATCGTTTCTTCTGTAAGTACATCTTGAAGTTGTTATTCATCATGTTCCAGGCGGACACACTGTCATTCCTCTCAAGAATAATCTTGGATATTGATCCGAGAAACTGCATTTTCAGCACTTTTTTGGCGTCATCCGAAGTGCGGAATGAACGGTCAAGGTATTCCATGAGAAAAACCGATCCGAGGCCTGCCAGCATCCCCATGCACAAGCCGCCGAAAACGATGGCGATCTTGTTCGGCTTCACCGGGCCTGCGGGGAGACGCGCGTACTCGACGATTGAAAAAACGCTGCCTTTATCCGTGTCCTGAAGCCGGTCTGCCACAGAGATCGATTCGGCCTGTTTTAGCAGCATGCGGTAAATATCTTCGTCGACCTTCTGCCCGGTCTCAAGCGCCCCGGGCGCTTCGACAGGGGAACCGTCCTGATCGTCCTCACCCCGCAGTTCATTCTTGCGTTTTTGCAGATAGCTTATTTGAAGGCTTACCTGATGCAGTTCCTGTTCGGCCTGCAGATACACCGGGTCGGAACCCGCGATGCCGTCGCGCACAGTGTCTTTTTTGATCTCACTGTCGAGCAGATCCTTGACCCGCGCGATATCTTTTCTCAGCGCGATCACCCTCGGGTGCTCTTCCCTGGCATCCACCATCAGCTTAGCCAGTTCCATTTCCAGTTCGGCAAGCTGCGTCTGCAGACGCGAGACCGCCGGATTTTGTCCCATGGTTACCCGGCCAGGCAACACCGTGCGCATGCTTGCCAGGCGCGACTCGAGAAGCTGTTTCCGGTCAAGGGCCATGCGAAGTTCATCGTCGATCTTATTCACAGAAAACACTTTTTCGGAACTTTCCAGTTTTTGCCGGTATATTTTCAGTTGTTCGTTTATGAAACTCATTGCGTTTTTGGCTTGCTCCTTCCTGGTTTTCGCGCTTTCATTAATGAATTCCTGAGCGATGCTGTTCGCCACTTTCTGCGCCAGAACCGGGTCGGTGTCCTGGAAGGAGATGTCAACGATATCCCTGTCCTTCATGCCGACGATGATGCGCTTTTTGAGATCGGCGGCGATCGCTTCCATTTTAGCCGCCGACGGTCTCACTCCGGCAAATTGGAACTGGTCGATCAACCCGAGCAGCTTTGCCCAGGAGGTTATCTGTTTGTAAAGCGCGTCGACCTGTGTCCTGGCATCGACCCCCTCCCCGTGCTCCCCGTTCGCCATGATCGGCTCTATCATGCTCGTATCACTGATGCGGAGCGTAGCATGGGCCTCATAAATACCGGGGATCAGAATGCTGGCGCCCAGGGCCACTGACAAAATAACGAGCAGCGGCGCGATAAGGAACCACCGTCTTCGAATCACGACCTCGATCTGTTCTCTGAAACTTTTCCGGGAATTCGTCTCTTTAACTATCATCGATGATCCCTTTTGAGCCTGTTGCATAACAGGTTCCGTAGGGGCGGCTTTAGCCGCCCGTTCCGTCGATAGCGGGTGGCTAAAGCCACCCCTACGAAGGCTTTGGCAGGGGTTATGCAACAGGTTCTTTTACGTTTTATTCTTTTCCAATTCCCGCCGTTGCAATAACAGTACCGTAGCGGACGATATTACAAAGAAATCAATGATTGCAAGAACCAATATGCGCACGCCCAGAATATACAGGATCGCCAGAGGAGTGAACCGTTCCGCCAGATGATCGGCTTCGCTATAGGCATACAAAAGTGGGAGGGCAAACGCATAGGGAATACCCACCAGCATCACCATCGCAATGCGATATTCCTTAAACAACGCGACTGACCGTCGGAGCGATGCCACGATTTTCTTGTTCTCGATCATCAATGCAGGGATACTAAAAACAAATAACATCTGCATGACAGCAACACCGATAAAACCGAGCAACCCCTGGATTAAACGCGGCGATCCGCCCAGATTGACAGATCCGGCGGCCCGGATGATCAGAAGGCTCGCAAGCAGTATTATGGCCCAGATCGCAGTATAACGGGCATACCGACGGATCACTTTGCGTGCTCCGGGCGCCCACATCGGACGCTTCCCCTGCGATGCTTGTGCGATCATAAAAACCGTCGTGCCGATGAACAGGGCGCCGGCGAACAGGCCGAAAAAATCCTTTGCCAGTAAAAAGAGCCTCGGCAGATGAAATAGATGCGCGGGATATTGCACAGCCGCAACTTTCCCCATCGAAGACGCTGCCGGAACAACGGCTGATAATGATGCGCCCGGCAACAGAAACAGGCAAAAGAGCAGAAGGAAATCGAGTAGACCCCACAGGAAGAACGGCATGATTACGGAAGGGTAGCATCGAATCAACACAATAATTTGCATCCA
>Ga0315281_10004523_pt1 | contig 20144 bp, 23 predicted proteins | sample YL17G07_0_MG_FD_204540 | JGI IMG/M metagenome (GOLD analysis project Ga0315281, IMG submission 204540) | Sediment microbial communities from Yellowstone Lake, YNP, Wyoming, USA - YL17G07_0 | ecosystem: Environmental > Aquatic > Freshwater > Lake > Sediment | place: USA: Wyoming | collected...
ATAAATGGAACGACTAGTTTAACAAATTCCACTTATACAAATAACTCAACAAATACACAAACAAACGCATACTTTACTGCTGTTCCACCAACAAGTCCTGCCGACTTCAAAATTACAGCCGGTAGTTACGCTATTGGTGGAGGAGTCGTGGTACCTGTTTGGTCAGATTTTTTCTCTGTTCCCCTAACATCTACTCGAGATATGGGCGCCGTGATGCACTAACTTTGCGAGCCTGCTCTGGGAATAGGTGGGGGAATTATTAATTACCGCGCTTTTTGAACAGAGCAGCAAAGACCAGCCAGACGAATTGGCTATTGGTGACCAGATAGCGCACGAATAGACGCCGGGGTTCCTGAATCAGGCGATAAAACCATTCCATTCCAATCTTTTGAACCCACGCGGGCGCGCGCGAGCGGAGCCCGGCGAGGACATCAAAGCTGCCACCTACGCCGATCGCCATGCCGACGCCCAGACGATCCCACTGTTCTTCAATAAAGATCTCCTGCCGTGGCACACCCATGTAAATCAATGGGGTCAGACTCGATTGATTTTTCAAACGCAATGCCATTTCCCCTGCATTGCCCACACCATTCCCCGCAACACCTGCCATCTCAACCTTAGCCATCTTAACCCCTTTGGTTTTTTAGTTAGCGCATAGCGCTTCATCTGCTTCTATTTCAATTGCCTATTTGTTCTATATGAGTGGTGCATGAAGCATCACCCTTGGCAATTCGTGTATGTATTACTTTTACTCAATGAAACTTTTAATTCCCGGTTTAAAAAAATCCACGCACCGTACATGGATAAATTCTTTGCGTCAATATGCCAAATGGCCTAGTTATGTATATAGCTCTTTGCTCACTGTGCTTATTGATCTTTACATAACTCATTACAGTTTTTTTTGATTTTACGGCGCATGAAATTACCGAGTAATTTCATATTCCATAACTTGCAAATCCCCCCTAACCCCCCCTTTGCTAAAGTGGGGAGTAAGCTTTTCTTGAGATTCAACCGTTACCCTACTCTGTCTCGTAGAGGTTTTCGTACCCACTGGGTGCAAAGGGGGTCAGGGGGATTTTGAATTAAATTGACGCGCTATGGTGATGAATTTTTAAGGGTAGTTGAGTATATTTATAGTGGTATATCAAAATAGTTTGTTTTTAGTGCGGCATATCTATTAGAATGTTACGGTATAATGATAAAGCGGTTGAGGGTGAAAAATCTCAAGTGGCGTAAATTGATTGCTGTCTTTATATGTTAATCAGTAACAAAACATTTGCAGAGCTGGCGTAGTGTTGCAAGCTGTCTGAAACTTATTCGAACGGCTGGAACGGTGTTGTGGGAGCGCAGATTTCTGCGCGATTGCATGTTAGAAGAATCGCGCAGAAATCTGCGCTCCTACGATACCGCATATTTTTAAACAGGTTTATTTTGATTTAACTAGCTTGCAATTCAGTAAGCTAGTATCTTGCAACAATATTCTGCCCTATTTGATGTTGGGCGTTTTTTCCGGCCTTAGGTTGGACGATTTTTAGAGGAGAAGCTTCATGCGTATAGGAATTCCTGCGGAAACGCGCGCAGGTGAAACCCGTGTTGCAGCAACACCGGAAACGGTGAAGAAGATGCTGGCAGCCGGTCACATAGTGATGGTGGAAAAGGGGGCAGGTTTGGGTGCGAGCATACCCGATTCTGAATATCAAACAGCGGGTGCGACCCTGGTCAGTACGGCAGATTTGTACGCCAAGTCCGAGATCGTGCTTAAAGTTAAGGCTCCTACTACGGACGAGCTGTCCAAACTGCCAGCGAAGAGCGTGTTGATCGGCTTGTTGTCGCCCTATCAGGCTGACCTTGTTGCAGCTTATGCCAAGCAGGGCATCACCGCCTTTGCGATGGAAAAATTGCCGCGCACTTCGCGCGCGCAGGCGATGGACGTGCTTTCGTCGCAGGCCAATATTGCCGGTTACAAAGCTGTGATGATAGGTGCCAATCTGTATAAACGTTTTATGCCGATGCTGATGACCGCTGCGGGTACGGTGAAGGCCGCGCGCGTGGTCATTCTCGGTGTGGGTGTGGCTGGATTGCAGGCGATCGCGACAGCCAAGCGGCTGGGTGCGATTATCGAAGCATCTGACGTACGCCCGGCAGCCAAGGAGCAGGTTGAATCTTTGGGTGCCAAATTTATCGATGTTGCATTTGAAACAGATGAAGAGCGCGAAGCGGCGGTCGGCGTGGGCGGCTATGCGCGCCCGATGCCGACGAGCTGGATGGAACGGCAGAAGGTTGAAGTCGCCAAGCGTGTAGCGCAGGCAGATATCGTGATTACGACCGCGCTGATTCCCGGCAGACCTGCCCCCGTGCTGGTGACCGAGGAAATGGTCAAGGCGATGAAGCCGGGTTCGGTGATTGTGGATATGGCGGTTGAGGCGGGCGGCAATTGCCCTTTGTCGGAGTGCGGCAAGACCGTGGTCAAGCACGGCGTCACGCTGTGCGGCGAGGACAACCTGCCGGCGCTGGTGGCGGCAGATGCGAGCGCATTGTATGCGCGCAACCTGCTTAATTTCCTTAACCTGTTATGTGACCCCAAACAGGGTGGAGCGATCAATATCAACCGCGAAGATGACATCATCGCGGGTTCGCTGATTGCGATCGACGGCGCTGTTGTTGCCAAATAATTGGCATCACTAAAATAATTGGAGAGTGAGATGAGTGTAGTAGATCCCAATGTAATAGATCCTATCGTTACCAATCTGACCGTATTTGTACTGTCCATCGTCGTGGGTTACCACGTGGTGTGGAACGTGACCCCCGCATTGCATACGCCGTTGATGGCGGTGACCAATGCGATTTCCGGCATTATTATCGTTGGTGCGATGCTGGCGGCCGGTCCGGTGCAACTGGATACGGGCACGGTGCTGGGTTTTGTAGCCGTGACACTGGCCGCTGTGAATGTATTTGGCGGTTTTTTAGTGACCCAGCGCATGCTGGATATGTTTAAAAAGAAGGGTAAGTAAATGTCAGCCAATTCTGTTGCTATAGCATATCTTGTTGCGGCCATTTTGTTTATTCTGGCGCTCAAGGGTTTAAGTTCACCGGTATCCGCGCGGCGCGGAAATATTTTTGGCATGGTGGGCATGGCGATAGCCGTGTTTACCACGATGACCATTACCAAGAACTGGGTTTATATTTCCGTCGCAATTATGGCGGGAGGTGCATTAGGTGCGGTGGTTGCACGCCGCATCCAGATGACCTCAATGCCAGAGCTGGTAGCGGCGATGCACTCGCTGGTCGGTTTGGCTGCGGTGCTGATTGCGATGTCTTCGTTTTATATTGCGCAGAACGGCGTAGCCCTGCATCTCAGCAATCGCATCGAGCTGTTCATCGGTACCTTTATTGGTGCGATAACCTTCACCGGTTCCATCGTTGCTTTCGGAAAACTTTCCGGAAAATTGGGTAACAAGCCATTGCGCTTTACCGGCCAACACTGGGTAAACCTTGCATTGGGGATCGTGATGATAGGCTTTGGTATTGCCTTCAGCATGTCTCCGAGTTGGACATCTTTCCTGATCATGACTGCAGTCGCGTTGGCTTTGGGTTTTTTGCTGATCATGCCGATTGGCGGTGCCGATATGCCAGTCGTGGTATCGATGCTGAACTCCTATTCCGGTTGGGCCGCTGCAGGGATTGGTTTCACTCTCAACAACAATATGCTGATTATCGCCGGTTCGCTGGTGGGCAGCTCGGGTGCGATTCTGTCTTACATCATGTGCAAGGCGATGAACCGCGCTTTCCTGAATGTGATTCTGGGCGGCTTCGGCGGTGGCGAGGGTGCAGTTGCTGATACAGGCGATGGCGTGCAGAAAACCTATCGCAGCGGTAGCGCAGAAGATGCTGCCTTTATGATGGGCAATGCGGACAGTGTCATTATCGTTCCGGGTTACGGTCTTGCTGTGGCGCGTGCGCAACATGCGATTAACGAAATGTCCAATATGCTGACTGAAAAAGGCATCAAGGTGCGTTATGCGATTCATCCGGTGGCGGGCCGTATGCCGGGTCACATGAACGTGTTGCTGGCCGAGGCAGAAGTGCCCTATGACCAGGTTGTTGAAATGGACGAGATCAACAACGAGTTCGCCGATACCGACGTGGTGCTGGTGATCGGTGCCAACGACGTGGTAAACCCTGCTGCAAAAACTGACCCCAATAGTCCTATCTTTGGCATGCCGATTCTGGAAGCGCACAAGGCGCGCACTATTCTGGTGGTCAAGCGCAGTATGGCTGCCGGATATGCAGGCCTGGACAATGATCTGTTCTACCTGGACAAGACCATGATGGTGTTCGGCGATGCGAAGAAAGTGGTGGAGGATGTGATCAAATCATTGCAACACTAGAATACGTTGAATGATCAACAAAAAACGCCCGCTGTTGCGGGCGTTTTCGTTGCTGCATTACTCATAAGTCAGAAATATTGGCGACATTCTAAATAACCCTCTCCCTCCGCTACGCTCCTCCCTCTCCCGCAGGCGGGAGAGGGGTGGGGGAGAGGGAGATTTTCGCTAGTCGAAAACTGTAGTCTATATTTTTGACTGCTGAGTAAACATGAAAGTTAATGTTGATGAAACAATTATTAACCGTATTATTTTTTATTGAATTGCTCTATTGATTCTTTAATGGATTGCACCTGTGGGCTTAGTTTTTTTTCCGTCACTTTGGGGGTGTTCGCTGAGCCAGCGGCAACAGATGATGCAGGTTTTATTGCTGCAGCGGGTGTAACTGCCGAAGCAGGTACAACCGTATTGGCAGCAAGGGACGCAGTGCCAGGAACAGCAGATGTATTGCTCGACTGAGGTGCAACGGTAGAGGCGCTGACGGCCTGGCGTAGCTGCTCTTCCAATGTGGGAGCAATTTTCATTTTTACCTGTAACCGTGTGATGCTCTGCACGATTTTATTCGTTTGCTCGTCTTGATGGATATGTGTCTCGTCATGCAAGACTTTTTCTTGCGCCATGGCGGCCTTGAGTTTTTCAAGATCATTTTTTGATGCGGCAAGGGCGGTGTTCATGCTATCCAGCTTGGCGGAAATTTTTCCAAGCTGGTTTAGAGTGGCTTGATTGCTGCCGGTTGCATTCATTGCGAGATATACAGCAACAACGCCAATAGCGGGCCCCAGCGCAAGCAATATATAGTTGGCTATGAGCTTTAACTTCAAGCGTGCCATATAAGTTTTTAACAGGTTCTTTGTTTTCTCTTCATTATTGCTTTCAGACGATTTATCATCTGGAGTGTTATCTTTCATAGTGAACTCCGCGTTGCCGGGTATGTTTTACTCACAAATCTACGCTTGAAGCTGGATAGGTTGGCTTGAATTTTCTGTTTCCACATATTGCAGCGCCTGTTTGGCCAAAGCACGGCATACATTGTTAAGCACCGTGGGAAGCTCATGCGGCAGCTGTGATTCGAGCAATAATTTGCTGGAGCTGACGGTATAGACCGGGTCAAGCAGACGCGGGCGGTAGTCCTGCATCAACTCGTCCAGAGTATGTTCTGCGGCCATTTGCTGCCACGGATTTTTCGGCCACTGCGAGGGTATGCCGTAGGCATCTTTAAAGACATCCAGATCCTTGCGTACCGTGCGGATATCTTCGTGAGAATCGCGGAAGGGCAGCAATATCAATTTGGATTTTTCATATAGAAATTCGTCCATTTCAGGACGATTCGCGCCGCCGTCGATTACGCCTACCCAGCCTTGCAGGTTTTCCAGTTTCTCCAGTATTTTTTCCAGCTTCTCGGGTGTGCGGCCGTCAAGGGGGGTGTAATTTCTGTTGCCGCGTAACAAAGGTTCGCGCGCAGGATCGGTCAACACTGCAATAGAGCGCATGCCGAGCAGGCCAAAACCATGACACATCATATGTGTAATACTGGTTTTTCCGGTGCCTCCCTTGTTACCAATTACGCAAATTAACTTGTTCACGATTACTCCTCACGTGTGAATTCTGCAGGCAATATTAATTACACGCAATTCTAGTGAATTGAATATTTCTTTGTCGTTTAAATAGAGGGTGTAAAAGGGGGTTATTCTTGAGATTCAAAACGTGATTCCGGCTATTTTTCTGAATTTGTATTTTGCCAGTAGTGAGGATGGGTCTTGCGGTAGCTTGCTACGTGCATTTCGCCAGCAGTCATTTCAAGCGTAATCGCGCCATCTTCATCCGAGCGTAATAACTCGCTGCCAATGGCACGATAACGCTCGACGACTTCGTCTTTGGGGTGTCCAAAACGGTTGAGATAGCCTGCGGTAAACACGGCATAGCGCGGATGCACCGCAGCCACAAAGTCAAACGTGGATGATGTTTTGCTGCCGTGGTGCGGAACCACCAGCATTGTTGCCTCCAGTTTGTCCGGATGGCGTTTGAGCAGTTCGTATTCTGAATTTTTTTCTATATCGGCAGTCAGCAGCACACTGTTTTTTCCAGTGCTGATGCGCAACACGCAGCCACGGTCATTGTTTTTAATATTGTCTTCAGCATAACTGGCAAGGGCCGGATGCAGTACTTCAAAATGCACCTCATCCCAATCCCAGCTTTGACCATCGCTACAGGGGACAGACGTTGCAACTTGTTGGCGGATAGGGTTGTCATTCGGCAACGACGAAGACAGCAACTGCAAGGGCATCGCCTGGATAATCGATATTGCACCGCCGATGTGGTCCGAATCACTATGCGTCAGCATCAAGGTGTCGAGTTGCATCACCCCCATGCCATGCAAAGCAGGCACCAGAATGCGATTGCCGCTGTTGGCATCGCTGTTAAAGCCGGGGCCGGTGTCATAGAGCAGGGTATGGCTGCGTGTTTGCGCGGCGACCGCCAAGCCTTGTCCTACATCGAATATCGTCAGACGCAAACTGCCGGTGGCCGGGGTAACCGGTAATACCATGAACATCGGCATTATAAAAATGACGCCCAGCCAGCGCGATGGGAAACCTCGCGGCAAAAGCATCCACAGCACACCGATCATACCGATGGCGATACTCCACCCCGGAGGCGCATGTTGCATCCACACTGCATTGGGCAATTTGTTTAACCACTCCAGAGCCTGCATTACCACGGCCATGGATTCATGTGCGAGCGACAAAATCCAGTCAAATGGCAGTAATGCGCCGAGCAGTGTGAGCGGCACGACCACAAAACTCACCAACGGAATAGCGAAGACGTTGGCAAGCGGCGAGACCAGCGAAATTTGCTGGAACATTGCCAGCAAGGGCGGAATCAAGCCTATGCTCATTGCCCACTGTATGTGTCCGTATTCAACCAGCCAATGGCGTTTGCCCAAGCGGTTGGCGGTGATATAAAAGATCAGTGCAACGGCGCCAAAAGACAGCCAGAATCCGGGTGCCATCACCGCCCACGGATCCAGCAGCAATACCACGAGCAATGCGGCAGCGAGCAGTTGGGAGGGTGCGATATTGCGCGACATCCACATTGCGGCAGCAACTGTACCCAGCATGTATACGGTGCGTTGTGCCGGAACCCCATAGCCCGATAACAGGGTATAAACGAGTGCAACCAGCAGGCCTGCCAGCGTAGCGGCTTTGCGTGCCGGAAGACATAGGGTCAGGTACACGCTACGCCGCCACAGCCAATAGGTGAGCGCAAATCCCAAACCGGCCAGCATGGTGATATGCAGGCCTGATATAGACATCAGATGGTTTACCCCGGTGCGGGTAAATACCTGCCATTGTGAAGCCGGAATACTGCCCTGGTCGCCGATCGCCAATGCGCTCAACACTCCGACATAGGGAGACTGGCCGAGTACCCGTTGAAAATGCGCCCGCACGGCCTCGCGAATTCTTTCAATGAAGTAGCCAGTTGCCTCCTGCACGCGGTGATTATCGCCCTGTGGGTGGACATAACCTACAGCACGGATATTGCGCTCAAGCGCCCATGCCTCGAAATCGAAGTTATAAGGATTGCTCGTGCCATGCGGCTGCTTTAACCGCACATTGAGTTGCCAGCGTTCGCCTGCATGTGGCGACAATTTTGCAATGTCCTGAGTATCGTAAGTGGAAAGCAATATATGTGGCGGAACCAGAGCGTCAGCGGTGAGAACGCGTTCTACATCAAAGCTGAAACTCAGCCCGCGCTCATGTTGTCGCGGCATCTCCGTGACCACACCTGTGATTGAAATATTACGGCCTTGCCATGCTTCAGGCAGTTTGTCTTCAAGTCGCTGTTGTGCGATCCATGCAGCATAAAAAAAACCGCTACAGGCGGCTATTAACAACAGTATCAATATTCGTGGTATGCCTTGCCCGAAGCTGGTACGGAACAAGCGATGTGCAGCAAACAATATAATCAGCAAACCGCTCCAGCGTAAATCGGGCAAAACGGCTTGCTGCTGCAGCAACCAGATGCCAAGTGCAAAGAAAAAAGCGAATGACACCATGATGTATGAATAAATTTAAAACAGCGCGTCTGTTGGTCCGGTGATTTTTTAATTCAGTACCTTGTATCCGCGCTCGCGCAAGCAGTTTTTAATCACTTGGCTTTGTTCCCTGCTGGCGCTACTTCCACCGCGTGCCGCTCCCACTACCGCGCCTACACCGGCCAGTTTCCCTGCCGATCTGCGCCCGCCGATAATGACGCCTACCGCGCCGCCGACCACGGCACCGCCCAATGCACTTTTTCCAACTTCTGCTCCGGTTTCAACTTCTTCGGCATATTGTTTGCACGTCTCCAGATCATGCTCATATTTCGACATGTCTACACCTTCCTTGTCGATAATGATTTTATGCGACGCGCAAGCAGTGATTGAAAATAAAATCAGTAATGTAATAGCGAATCTCATTATGTGTACTCCTGGGTATTGGGATCAATTGGTTCTGCATATTATAGCGTTGTCGATATCGATCATGCAGCGGCAGCAATTATTGAACATTCCAAAATACATGACAATGAAGTACCGAAATTGTTCAATTGGCTCACCCCCCCCTCCGGCTCCCCCTTGCTGACAGTGGCAATTCGATTATATGCAGAGACTTTCCAGGAGCTTCAATAACCATCGTGCGCATATTGATCCCAATGTTGTTTTATATCGAACTGAATACGCATATATCAAGCACATATCTATTATTCACTGTTTGGCAGGTCATAAATATAAGGATTTTCCTTATATATAAGCGCTACATTTTGTGTGATAGTTCAAATGCATATTTACAGCGCAAACTGATTGTCAGTACTTGTGCTGGCAACGATAGATTGCAAGGATGGTGTGATTGATTAATTATATACGGTCAATTTTTACCAAGTTTGTCAGTAAATTTGCGAGGGAGAGGTTATGTCGGCCAAACAAGTAATTTTTCATGATGCTGCCCGTGCAAAGATTATGAGTGGCGTTAATATTCTTGCCGATGCAGTCAAAGTTACTCTGGGACCGAGGGGACGAAATGTCATTCTTGAACGCGCTTTTGGTCTGCCCGTTGTAGCCAATTCGGGCGTCATTGTGGCCAAGGAAATCGAACTCAAGGATCGCTTCGAGAACATGGGAGCGCAAATGGTGAAAGAGGTTTCAAGTAAAACCTCCGATGTGGCCGGTGACGGTACCACCACCGCTACTGTGCTTGCACAGGCAATTGTGCGCGAAGGCATGAAGTTTGTTGCTGCCGGCATGAACCCTATGGATCTGAAGCGCGGTATAGACAAGGCAGTCATCGCCACCGTTGAAGAATTGCGCAAAATTTCCAGACCCTGTCGCACAAACAAGGAAATATCCCAGGTTGGCGCCATTTCTGCCAACTCCGATACTGCTGTCGGCGACATCATTGCGCAGGCAATGGAGAAAGTCGGCAATGAAGGCGCGATCACGATAGAAGACGGCAAGAGCCTGCAAAACGAACTGGAAATGGTGGAAGGAATGCAGTTCGAGCGCGGCTATTTGTCTCCATATTTCATTAATAATCCCGAAAAGCAGATCGCGCAGTTGGATGATCCCTATATCCTTTTGCATGATAAAAAAATCAGCAATATCCGCGAAGTGTTGCCTTTGCTGGAACAGATCAGCAAGGCAGGCAAACCGTTGCTGCTTATCGCAGAGGATGTTGATGGAGAAGCGATGGCGACCTTGGTCATCAACAGCATGCGCGGAATTTTGAAGACTGTTGCGGTCAAGGCTCCTGGCTTTGGCGACCGCCGCCGCGCGATGCTGGACGATATTGCCATTCTTACCGGTGGCACGGTGATCTCCGACGACGTCGGTCTTACGCTAGAGAAAGCGACATTGGAGATGCTTGGCCGTGCCAAGCGTATAGAAGCAGGCAAGGACGACACCACCATTATCGGCGGGGCAGGCCTGGCAGAAAAAATACAGGCAAGTATATGCGCGGCGAGGGTGTTAGACGTTTGCCGGTGGTGAATGGCAATGGCGGGCTGGTCGGCATTCTTACGCTGGATGATTTGCTGGAACTTCTGGCAGAAGAGTTGCTTGAACTTTCCAGACTGGTGAAGCAAGAGCAGAAAAAAGAATCTATGAGACGCATCTAATCGCCGTTAAACGGCGCAACGTGAAAGGAGAGCATCATGCAAATCCCCATGCAAATTACCATTCGTGATTTTGAAAATTCAGCAGCGCTGGAAACGCATATCCGCGAGAAGGCTAAAAAACTGGATGAATTTTTCAAGCACATCATGTCCTGCCGCGTGGTAGTGGAAATGCCGCACAAGCACCATCATCAGGGCAAGGAGTTTAATGTCCGCATCGATATCGGCGTACCGGGCAGAGAGATTGCAATAAATCATGATCATTCCGAGGATGTGTATGTTGCCGTGCGCGATGCCTTTGATGCTGCCAAACGGCAACTTGAAGACTATGCGCGAAAAATTCGCGGCGACGTAAAGGCGCACGAATCAAAAGGCAGTATCAGGCGAGATAATTTATTTTCAGAATAAGTGATTTTGTATTCAATGCAAACAGCCTGTTAATCAGGAAAGTCATGAGCATGAGAATTATGTCACTATCATTTATGCATGAGCATGAAATTCCTGTCCGTCATACTTGCGATGGGCAGGATACCTCTCCGCCAATCAGTTGGACTGATGTTCCTCCCGGCGCGAAAAGCCTGGTATTGATCGTTGACGACCCGGATGCGCCCGATCCAGCGGCACCCAAAATGACCTGGGTACACTGGCTGTTGTACAACATACCTGTAAAGGCAACCGGACTGGCTGAGGCGAGTTCGGCTCTTAATCTACCAACGGGCACTCTTGAGGGTGTGAACGATTGGCACAAGACAGGTTACGGGGGGCCATGTCCACCGCTGGGCAGGCACCGTTATTTTTTCAAGCTCTATGCGTTGGATAGTGTATTGCCAGATTTGAATAAGCCCGGCAAAGCTGCTTTGGAAAACGCAATGCATGGCCACATACTGGCTCAAGCAACGCTGATTGGTTTATATCAGCGTCATGCCGGACGATAACAATGCAATAGCAGACTATCGCAAAACTTTTGATCAGAGATTGATTAATAATGATTTGAGCAAAGAAAATGACCATCCATCAACCACTTCAAAGGAATCAACTTTACCATCACTGCGATGTTGAACAATTCAACTTTGAGACCACTGCCGAGCTTGATGACCTGACCGAAATTATCGGGCAGATGCGTGCGATGGAGGCCGTGCAGTTCGGTATCGGTATTCGCCAGGAAGGCTACAACCTTTTCGTGCTGGGCCCATCCGGACTGGGCAAGCGCAGCATGGTGCAGCAGTTCCTCGAAAGTAAAGCTGAGTCTGAACCTGAGCCGGACGATTGGTGCTATATCAATAATTTCACCCTCCCGCACAAACCGAATGCGCTACGTATGCCTTGCGGCAGGGGTACTGAACTGAGTCAGCATATGGCTGAACGGGTGGATTACTTGCGTACTGCGATACCCGCATTGTTTGAGAGCGAGGAGTATCGCAACAAGATAGAAGCAATCAATGAAGATACCAGAAAAAAACAGGAAGAGTTGCTTAGGGAATTAGGCGAGGATGCCGAAAAGCAGGACATTGTCCTGTTGCGTACCCAGGATGGATTTGCCTTTGCGCCAACCAAAGATCGCGAGGTGATCCCGCCAAGCGAGTATGAAAAATTGCCGGATGCAGAAAGAGAGCGCATAGAACAAGCGATCGCCGAATTGCAAAAGCGGCTGGAACTGATTGTCAAGCATGCGCCGCAATGGCAAAAAGAACGCGCCGAAAAGATCAGGCAAGTCAATCGGGAAACTTCCCTTTCGGTTGTCGCGCATGTGCTGGACGAGTTGCGCGCACATTACACCGATCTTCAGGATGTACTCAGGTATCTCGATATCGTGCAGCAGGATATGGTCGATAATGTAGATGATTTTCGCAAGCAGAAGGATTCAATCAACCTGTCGGGCATGACGATTGTTTCGCAGGAAACCTTTCATCGCTATCAAGTTAATGTGCTGGTCAGCAACGGTAAGGAAAAGGGTGCGCCTATCGTCTGTGAAGATAATCCCAATTACAGCAATCTGGTGGGGCGGGTCGAGCATATTTCCCAGTTCGGCACACTGATGACAGATTTCACATTGATTAAAGCGGGGGCGCTGCATCGGGCGAATGGCGGTTATCTGCTGCTGGATGTGCGCAAGGTACTGGTGCAGCCGTTTGCATGGGAAGGTTTGAAGCGGGCCATGCAATCACGCGAAATTCACATCGAGTCGCTGGGGCAGATTTACAGCCTGATCAGCACGGTTTCACTGGAGCCGGAACCTATCCCGCTGAAAGCAAAAATTGTGTTGTTTGGCGACCGCATATTTTATTACCTGCTGCACGCATATGACCCGGAATTTGCCGAGCTATTCAAGGTTGCGGCGGATTTCGAAGAGCACATCGAGCGCAATGCCGCGAGCCATTTGCTGTATGCGCGGCTTATATCAACGTTGACGCGCAAGGAGAAGCTGTTAGCTTTTGATCGAAGCGCAACGGCCAGAGTTATCGAACGCAGCGCGCGTTTGGTTGAGGATGCAGAAAGGCTCTCCACCCATATGCGCGATGTTGCCGATTTGCTGCGCGAAGCCGATTACTGGGCGCGCGAGGCTGGTAGTTCAGTGGTGAGAGTGGACGATGTACAGAAGTCCATTGAAATGCAGATACGTCGCCAGGCCAGGCTGAGAGACAGGCTGTATGAATCGATACTGCGCGATATATTGGTGATTTCGACACAGGGAGAAGTAGCGGGTCAGGTCAACGGACTTTCGGTGATCGATATGGGAAATTTCGCGTTTGCGCAGCCAACCAGAATCACCGCGACCACCCGGCTGGGCGAAGGCAAGCTGATCAACATCGAGCGCGAAGTGAAGCTATCGGGTGCCATTCACTCGAAGGGCGTACTGATTCTTTCTTCCTTCCTCGCCGAACGCTACGCAAAAAATCAACCACTGGCACTTTCCGCCAGTCTGGTGTTTGAACAGTCCTATGGCTTGGTTGAAGGCGACAGCGCCTCGCTGGCAGAGCTGTGTGCATTATTATCCAACCTGGCGAAGGTGCCGATCAAACAGTCGCTGGCAATCACCGGCTCGGTCAACCAGTTCGGACAAGCGCAGGCCATCGGTGCGGTCAATGAGAAAATTGAGGGATTTTTCGATATATGCGTTGCACGCGGATTGAACGGGGAGCAGGGCGTTTTGATACCGCAAAGCAACGTCAAACATTTGATGTTGCGCCATGATGTGGTGGCAGCAGCGGAAGCCGGGAAATTCAGCATTTATGCGGTGGAAAATGTCGATCAGGCCATCAGTCTTTTGACCGGCTTGCCTGCAGGAGAAGCAGACGCGAATGGGGATTACGCTGACGGGAGTGTTAATCACATGGTAGCAGCGCGGTTGGCTGAGCTGACCGGCATCATGCAGTCGTTCTCGCGGCATAATAATGAAAATGCGGGAGATACGATTGAAAAGGATTGAAATAAAATCTGGAAGGGAAGCGGGGTCATGTACTTGCGTATAGATGTAAAAATACCTGAAAGGATTTCGAGCGAAGAGCGTGAGCTTACGGGCGTTTGCGTGCAATTGGTTCAAAACATAAGTTATGGATATAAACTGATTCTGAATCGGAGATGTTATGGAAAAAATCGATTTTAAAAAGAAGCTCAAGGCGCTCTATCAGCCTTCTGCCAAAGAAGTCGTGCAACTCAAAGTTCCAGCCATGAATCATTGATTGATTACTTCCCTGATGGCCATTCGCTAAACGGAAAAGGTACCTCTTCTGATGCAAAAGTCAGAAACGATGCAGTCTGCTGCAGATAACGGCCCAGACTGCTACCAAAAGCAACGAGCCTGTCATTCGGCGTATCGTTTAGCAGCGTCAGTACAAATTGAACTACTGTCACGACAAACAATATCGTTCCTGTCACTTGGTAGGCCAGCGTCATCAACAGCATAAAAAATCCACGTACCCATATTTTTCTCTTGCCTGTTGTTACCCCTGTATTTTCTGTCATCGCAATATCTCCTTTTTATGAGGAATCGTTTTATATATGAAGCAACTTGCAGCAGTTGAATTTCCCTTGTTTTTTATATTGGGCCAGATTTATCAATAGTCAAGAACAGATAACGAGTAAATTTTCGGGGACATCAATTTTAGCTTGATATTTAATTTGGTTCACGGCACGATGCGGATATTAATTCAGTATATCTACAGTCACGGTGGACATTTCTCTTTAAACTTTATCAATGGAGCAAATATATATGTTAAACCCAGATAATCCATTAGAACTAAACCCCCTCCAACTCCCCCTTGACAGGGGGAGAGCAAATTCGCTATGCACTACTCACACATTTACTTGGTTGATTCTGTATTGAAGTGTGCTTTCTTTATAAACGGTTATCCAGGAGTTCCTTGATATGAAAATAGCGATTCTTGGTGGAGGGGTGGCAGGTATCAGCAGTGCCATTGCATTCAAGCAGAGAGGCTGCGATGTGACGGTCTACGAGCGGCTCGAAGCACCATCGAATATCGGCGCTGGCATCGTAGTGTGGCCGAATGCAGCGTATGTGCTCGAACAACTTGGTGTATTGAACGAGATCAAGGCCGTATCCGGTTACCCGAAAAGAATGCGCAGGTTATCGAGTAGTAATGAAGATTTAGGTGCAATTGATATTGAAATGATCAACCGTGATATGGGGTATCCCAGCTTGTCTATTCTCAGAAATGATTTTCAGAATACTCTGCTAGCGAAGCTTGAGTCTATGGACGTCTCTATCAAGTACGGTCATAAGGTGGTAAATGTAGAAACAATCGATGCTGGACAAGCGGAAGTTTATTTCCAAAATGGAGAGAAGGTTTCCGCAGATCTCATTATTGGAACGGATGGTCGCATGGCTTCATATGCCCGTCAGTATGTGCAAGGTGACAACGCACCTGTCTATCAAGGGTTTATTAATTGGATTGGCGTTTATGAGTCCGCAGAAGAATCATTTGATGAAATTTCGGTGGCAGATTATTGGGGTGTAGGCGAGCGGTTCGGGATTGTTCCTGTTACGAAATACAAAGCCTATTGGGCAGGCGCCATCGCCTGTACGGACATTGGAACTAAAAATCCCGCCGCATATAAAGATGAACTATTGTCCATTTTCTCAAACTGGCCGATTCCGGTTGCAAAGATGATTGAATACACGCCCATCGATCGGATCAATAAGATATACGTACATGATCATGACCCAATCAAGACCTGGCACAAGCACAACCTCATCGCTATCGGCGATGCCGCGCACGCATCATTGCCCACATCGGGTCAAGGTGCTTGTCAGGCCTTGGAGGATGCGTGGCATCTTTCAAATTGTGTAATGGAACAGCCGCGCAATTTAGCTAACGCATTCGCCGAGTTTACTGCGATCAGACTTGAAAAAACAACGAACATCACAATGGCTGGGCGAGGATTGGCATTGTCATTGTTCAATCGCGATGAAAAGTTTTGCAGGGAAAGAAACCAGGCAAGTAAAAATACCGACTATGCTAAAGTAGCCGCTGCCATGTCCAGAGGCTGGAGTCAACATCTGCAATTAAATGCATAATCCTGAACTCAATCTATATGATGCAAGCGTGTGTGTTTATATACATAGCGACATAAGTCTACTGCGCGGATGAATGGCTGCGTTGCGCGGTGCTCGGAGTCCGGGGTCGCGAAGCGACAGATTATTTATACATTCCGGCTCCTGCGCGCCGTGCGCCTTGCCCTTCATCCGCTCGCTACGACTTATGTCGCTATGTATAGTTTACTTGTTGGCAATAAATAGGAGAAATTCGTGATCGATCATACAGGCATTAATGCTAGCGATTTTATCAAGAGTAAAGAATTTTATTCAAAGACGCTTTCAGCAATTGGTTATTCTCTTCTTATGGAATTCCCTGCATCAGTGACAGGAAGCACCGATGTTGCAGGATTTGGCGAGCCGCCGAAAGCAGACTTTTGGGTGAGTCAAGGCGTGCCGAATAATCCGCCCGTACATGTGGCTTTCCGGGTTGATACAAGAGCTGAAGTTGATGCATTTTTTAAAGCGGCTATCGCCGCTGGTGGCCGCGATAACGGAAAGCCGGGAGTGCGTCCCCATTATCATCCAAATTATTATGGTGCTTTCGTGCTGGATCCAGACGGACACAATATTGAAGCTGTCTGCCATTCACCCGCCTAACCTGTGCATTTGAGAGCGCTGCATTCCCCTCAATAGCTCCCCCACGGCAAATTTGTTCTCCCCGAAATTGTTTGATTATTAATGTCGGAGAAGCCACGCTATTTTGTCCCCTCTCCCACTTGTGGGAGAGGGGAGGAGAACAAATTTACCCTGTAGCTCCCCCCTTTTGCTTGTCTTCCCCTTATACCCAAGCTATTCTTCTTGACCTTGGTCCTGGCTCCAAGGTTTACAATTCAATTTCTAGAGAGGTGAATGCAGTGCTGACTATAGGAAAACTGGCGCAAGCTTCAGGTGTAACGACCGATACGATGCGCTATTACGAGAAGGAAGGCTTGCTTGAGCCGGCAAGTAAAACCGCTGCCGGGTACCGCTTGTATGATGAGCGGGCAGTCAGGCGATTGGGTTTTATCAAACAGGCGCAGCAGTGCGGCTTCAGCTTGACGGAAATTCGAGAGTTGTTGGCCTTGAAGGAAAACGATGCTGCCTGCTGCAAAGACGTGCGCAGTGTTGCAATCGAAAAGAAATTGCATCTGGAACATAAAATAAGAGCATTGCAGGTGATGTCGCAGGCGCTGAGCGAGCTCATCACAATATGCAGCGACACTAGCAAACCGATGGCGGAATGCCCGATTATCGAGGCGTTGGAAAACAGTATGGAAAAGCAACTGAAAGGAAAAAAGCATGGTTAAAGTCGAAGTATTTTCATCGCCGGGTTGTGGAAAATGTACCCATGCAAAAAATATTCTTGAGGGGATTGTAAAAGAAATGGGGCAGGGAAAGATCACCTGGCGCGAGGTTGATATTCTGGATGAAATGGACTATGCGGTTGATCTTGGGGTCATGTCATCGCCTGCTATAGCGATAGATGGCGAGCTGATTTTTGCATCGCTGCCCAGCCCGGCCAAGTTGCGATCAGAGCTTGTCAGGCGTATTGGATGAACGCCGCAACCTGTTAATCAAGGAAGAGCATTGAATACGATATTGCTGGTAGCTGCCACTGTGCTTGGTTTTTTGTCATTTTTTGAGCCGTGCACCATTGCGACGCATACCCTGTTTGCCGTGCGCGCCCATCACGATACGCCAAAATTACGCTGGCTGGCGTTGTTTCAACTCATGTTGTCGCGGGCATTGTTGCTGATGGTTATTTTAGGCGGTGCTGCGATGTTCGGTCTGACTGAACTTTCATCAAACATGTCAATGCTGATACTGATTGTGATTGGTCTGGTTTACCTGGTCACCCGTAAAATATATCTGCCGGTGCCACATCTTGAATTTTATCGTTTGTTGCCCCTGCGTGTAAGCATTTCTCATGGTTTGAAATTGGGTTTGACCTTGCCAGCATGCACATTGCCTTTGGTCATTATCACAGCGGTACTGTCAGCACTCACGCAACGTCCCGCAGTCGCCATGTTCGCAGGAGTACTGTTCGCACTGATGTTTACGCTTCCCACGCTTTGGAGCAGCACACATAAACTCAATGACCTACAGCGCACCTTTCTTGGCAAGGCAGCTAATCTCAGCCCTTATGTTACAACCTTATTGCTGTGGAGTTGTGCGTTCGTCATTTTGAAATCAGGAGTTTGATATGAATCTGGAAACATTACGCATGACGCTGGAACAGGCGAGTCTCGCTTCATTGGGAGTGGGATTCAGCGCCGGGTTTATTTTCAGCTTTAACCCTGTCGCACTGGCAGCCATCCCCGTTTCGCTTGCCTATGTTACCAAGGCACACGAAACCAGAAAGGCACTGCTGTTTGGAGGCATGTTTATTTTGGGCCTGATAGTCACGCATGTGGTGATGGGGTTGATTGCAGGCTTCGGCGGTCTATGGGTGCAAAAACTGCTGGGGCGCGAGTGGGGGCTGGTGTTGGGGCCTTTGCTGATTCTGCTCGGCTTGATGTGGCCCGGCTGGGTCAAACTGCCTCTGCCAACTATTACCATCCGCGCCAAGCGTGCCAGCAATATCTGGGGCGCGTTCATACTCGGTGTTCCATTCTCGGTGGCGATCTGCCCGTTTTGCACACCCGCTCTCGTTATATTGCTTGGTGTTGCAACCGGGGTCGGTTCTCCCTTATTTGGCGCAACATTATTATTGGCTTTTGCCCTGGGACGTTCGGTGCCCATCATACTCGGCGCTTTGGCGATAGGCTGGCTGGAAAGCCTGAAAGTGCTCAGCAAATCACAGAAGATGTTTGAAATAATCGGCGCGCTGCTGCTTATTTTGTCCGGCTTGTATATGCTCAATGCCTATTTCTTTTTTATTGAAGAATTGGCGGCATAGTAATATTGTCGCCAATATTGCCGACTTGTGAGTAATCAAGATTTTATCGAGAATTGCGAGCAACTATACCGGACGATTCCACAGGGTAGTTTTTCGATTTCCATTCAGGTAAGCCTCCACGGAACCAGTAAACTTTTTTATATTCAGCATTAACCGCAACGACTGCAGCTTTGTAGCCTTTCCAGCAAGCACCTGCATTGCAGTAAAAAACGATACCGGCATTTTTATTGGCGGGCAGCATTGATAGATCGAAACGATCCTGTTGAGGGTTGAAGTTGGATGATTTCTCACTTTTCTCTGCATAGGGTACGCTAATCGCCTTGGGGATGTGCGCTTCTTCATATTCTGCTGCAACGCGTGCGTCAATAATCGGTACGCCGCTTGTACGCAAGTCCAGGACTTGCTTTGCATTGACCACTTCTGCACCTTCTAGACTAAGTGGTGTGTCATTCCAGGTGCTACGGATCTGCGGGAGTATCGTGCGCTTTACGGGCATAAAATCAAGGTCAGTTACAATCATGTCGCCAAGACTGATTCCCCAGCCAAGAAACTTTAACAAAGCCAAACGTTTTTTAATATTATCTGAGGTTTTATTAATCAAAATATAAGAAGCCGATGTGATAGGCCAGCTAGCGGCACCTTTTTTATCCGTTATCTCCTCTTTAAATCCGTTGGAAGATTTCCAGTTTACATTTTGAACTGCATTTTCAACACTACCAGTGTGCGGGCTGACGAACTTGCCGTCACTGTTCTGTAATTGTACGTAGATGATGTTGCAAGGCGTATTTCACACACCGTGCTAAGCATGGTGCTTCGGCATGAATAAATTCACGCTGACATATTTCAATTCATTGCTCCATTTCAACAGTTCGTCGCAAATCTCTCGTATGTTCATTTTCATTCCACGATAGTGGCTATGCCGAAGAGGTATAAACAAACTAATGGAGATCATGATGAAAATGAATATTCTGATTAATACAGTAGCGGTACTTTCGACAGGTTTAGTAAGCGCAATATTTTTTGTGCCCTATATTTCTACAGCATATGCCGGGGATTTAACCGTTGTTGTAGAAAACATTAAGAGCGATCAAGGAAATGTGCGCGCTGCGCTATTTAATAATGCCAAGGATTTTCCAAAAACATTTAGTTCAGGCCAATTCATTGCTGCAAAAACTGGCTC
>Ga0315281_10004525_pt1 | contig 20142 bp, 12 predicted proteins | sample YL17G07_0_MG_FD_204540 | JGI IMG/M metagenome (GOLD analysis project Ga0315281, IMG submission 204540) | Sediment microbial communities from Yellowstone Lake, YNP, Wyoming, USA - YL17G07_0 | ecosystem: Environmental > Aquatic > Freshwater > Lake > Sediment | place: USA: Wyoming | collected...
GTCGGGCGGCGATCGAATCGACTGTCGTTCGCGAGATGGACGCGTCGGAGTTTTGGCCCGGGCCGCAGGCAGCGACCGAGATCGCGATCGTCGCGACCGCTGTGGCAGATATCTGGCGGTGCACTCGATCCTGGCCGGGGAGGAAGTCCATCAAAGAACTCCCCGAGTAGGACTCGAACCTACGACCACTCGATTAACAGTCGAGCGCTCTACCAACTGAGCTATCGGGGATCAGCACTTGGTCGATTCGTGCAGTGAATGCACATCGATTTGCAGCCACGAAAAGTAGCAGCGAGGGCAGTGAAGTCAATCACACTTCGGCACTTGAGCGCTTGCGGCGCGTGCGCTACGACGCGCGAACTTTGGCCCGCGACGACCGCCTCCGACTGTATTCAGGAAACCCGGGAAGGACGGTTCGCAGCCAGACGCCGGTGTGCGATGCGTCGATCTTCGCGACATCCTCGGGGCGTCCGGCGGCAATGATTTCTCCACCACGTTCGCCTGCCTCGGGTCCGAGATCGACCACCCAATCAGCGAGTTTGATCACGTCGAGATTGTGCTCGATCAGGATCAACGTGTGTCCGGCATCGACGAGCCGATCGAATACCCCAGCCAGTTTTCGGATGTCGTCGAGGTGCAAACCGGTTGTCGGCTCGTCCATGAGATAGAGACGACTGCCGGTGCCGCGGCCGGAAAAAATCAGCTCTCGGGCGATCTTCAGACGCTGCGCTTCGCCGCCGGAGAGTGTTGTCGCGGGCTGGCCGAGTCTGAGATAGCCGAGCCCGACCTGCTGGAGATGCCAGAGCGCCTGCCCGAGCTTTTCCTCGCGCGGGAAAAACCGGATGGCCTGATCGATCGTCAACTGGAGTACTTCGTCGACGCTCTTCCCGTTGACCTTCACTTCGAGCACCGCCGGCTTGAATCGTCTCCCGCCACATTCGTCGCAGGGGACGAAGACGTCGGCCATGAAGACCATTTCGATCTCGAGGTAGCCGGCGCCTTCACACGTGTCGCAGCGGCCTCCCGCCACGTTGAAACTGAACGTCCCGGCTGCGTAGTGGCGTTGCCGGGACAACGGCGCGTCGGCAAAGATTCGACGGATCTCGTCAAAGGCTTTGACATAGGTGACGGGATTCGATCGCGGAGATTTTCCGATTGGGCTTTGATCGATCTCAACGATGTCATCGATTGCCTCGACGCCGCTGATCGTGTCGTACGCCCCGACTCGCTCGCCGAGGTGCTGTTTCGCGCCGTGCTCGCCGTGCAGTCGGGTCTCGAGGGCACGGAGCAGCACGTCGTGGATCAAGGTGCTCTTGCCCGACCCGGATACGCCGGTGATCGCGGTAATAGCGCCGAGAGGGACGCGCAGCTCGACCCCCTTGAGGTTGTGCTCGCGCGCGCCGGTGAGGGTGATCCAGCGCGGACCGAGGCGACGCCGCGCGTCAGGAATGGGGATTTCACGAACGCCGCTGAGGTACTCACCGGTGAGCGGGCTTTCCTGTATTTGAGAAGCGGGGCCGCTGAACACCATGAATCCGCCCTTGTCACCCGCGCCTGGTCCGAGCTCGATCATGTGATCGGCGGCGCGAATCGCCTCGGGGTCGTGCTCGACGACGATGACGGTATTGCCGCCGTCGCGAAGCCGCCACAGCAAACCAAGGAGTCGGCCCATGTCGCGTGGGTGAAGCCCAATCGACGGCTCGTCGAGGACGTAGAGCGTGTCGACGAGTTGCGCGCCGAGGGAGTTCGAGAGTGAGATGCGCTGGGCCTCACCGCCCGACAGGGTGCGCGTGGCGCGATTGAGCGAGAGGTAGTTCAACCCGACGTCGCAAAGGAATCTCAGTCGGTCGCGCGCTTCTTTGAGAAGGTGGGAGGAGACATGGCGTTCGAAGTCGCTGAGGGCGAGTGTGTCGAGCCACGTGACGAGATCTCCGACAGAGATTGCACACACCGACGCAATATCGCGGTCGCCCACGCGAACATTGAGCGCGTCCGGGGCCAGCTTGGCTCCGTGACAGTCCGGGCACTCCTGGGCGATTTGATACTGCCGCAGAAAGACGCGGATGTACTGCTTGTATTTCTTTTCCTCGAGATCTTCGAGAAACGGACGGATCCCCTTGTATGCGCGTGTTTTCGCGGTGAATAGTTTCACTCGCTGGTCGGCCTTGAGCCGCGACCACGGCACATCCATCGGGATCGACTCGCGCTTGCAGAACTCAGCGAGCACCCTGCGCCTCCCCTCGTAGCGGGGCTTCGTCCACGGATCGATCGCGCCTTCACGCAGTGTCCGCGCTGCCGACGGCACGATCAGGATTTCATCGTATTCCAGTGTTGCGCCGAAACCGTTGCAGCGCGGGCAGGCGCCGCGCGGACTATTGAACGAGAACAACTGCGGAGTTGGCGTCGGCGCGCGCATGCCGTCGTTCGGACACTCGAATCGCTCGGTGAACTTGAGCGAGGCACGGGCAGCGGGGAGAGCGGGGTCGGCCGCGACCAGGATCTGGCAGTCACCGTCGCTCTCGCGGAATGCAGTGCCAATGGCGTCAGCGAGCCGTGACGTGACGTCGTCGGCAACGATCAGTCGATCGACGACCACGAGCAGTTCTTTGGCTTTCGACAATTTCACCTTCGCGTCGGCAACGTCATCGAGATGAATGATGTTCCCGTCGGCGGAGACGCGGACGAACCCCCGCTCGCGAAGGTTTTCGACGAGGACCGTGTCAGTGACCTTGTCGGAGCGTCGAAGGGGAAATGCGACCGCAAAGCGGGTTCCCGTCGCGAGTTCAAGGACCCGATCGGTCACCGACTGGACCGTGTCGGGTCGGAGTTCGCGGTCGCAGTGCGGGCAGTAGGTACGCCCGACGCGCGCCCACAACAAGCGCAGATAGTCGTAGATCTCGGTCGCGGTCCCCACCGTTGAGCGCGATGTCTTTGTCGGATTTTTCTGCTCGATCGCAACGGCCGGCGAGAGGCCGTCGATCATATCGACGTCTGGTTTTTCCAGGCGCTCGAGAAACTGCCGCGCATACGCTGACAGTGATTCGACGTACCGCCGTTGACCTTCGGCGTAGATCGTATCGAACGCCAGCGATGATTTGCCCGACCCCGACGGCCCGGTGATGACGGTCAGCGCGCGACGCGGGATCTCGAGGTCGAGATTCTTGAGGTTGTGCTGGCGGGCTCCTCGAACGACAATCGCGTCCTTCATTGGCCGAAAGCTAGCGGTTGCGCGTACGGCACTTCGCGGCGCAGAAGGCCATTCGAGTCAATGAACGCAGGGGTAGTGGGGAGTACATTGCGAGCATGACGGCACCCGGCTCCGGCAGTCACGACGAAGACGCCGTTGGTAAGGTCTACGACGCGAGGCTCGTTCGCCGTCTGATGGCGTACGTCAGGCCGTACGGCGGCCTGGTGGCGAGCGCGGTGTTGCTGCTGGCGGTCGACGGTATGCTGCAGCTCGTCGGCCCGCTGCTCACCCGCCACGTCATCGACGTCGCGATTCCGGCCGGCGACCCGCCCGCTATTACGCGCGACGCCGTGATCTTTGCCGCCGCACTCTTGCTCGCATTTGGTGCGCAGTACGGCGAGACGATCATTACCGGGCTGATCGGGCAACGCGTCATGCGAGACCTTCGAGCGCGGATCTTTGCCCACATCCAGCGCCTGCCGGTCCCGTTTTTTGATCGCAACCCCGTCGGCCGACTCGTCACTCGGATCACGGCCGATGTCGAGGCGCTAAACGAGCTGTTCACAGCCGGTGTGGTCGCGGGCCTGGGCGATGTCTTCACACTGGTCGCGATTGGCGCGCTGATGATCGCGACTGATTGGCGTCTTGCCGCCGGCGCGTTTGCGGTCATCCCGCTCGTGATTGGAGCGTCGTCGCTCTTTCGTCGGGCCGTCCGTGGATCGTATCGAGAGATTCGCACGAAACTCGCCCGAATCAATTCCTTTTTGCAGGAACGACTCACCGGAATGCGGATCGTGCAGCTCTTCGGCCGCGAGCAGAGCGAGGCAAGGCGGTTCGACGATCGGAATCGCGAACACCTCGAGTCGCATCTCAAATCAATCGTCTACTACGCGTTGTATTTCCCAGTCATCGAGTTGTTGGCGTCGGTGGCGCTGGCCGTGTTGATCGTGGCCGGCGCGCGGAGGGTCGAGATCAACGCGCTGACCATCGGCACGGTCGCCGCGTTCCTCCAGTTGGTGCGGCGGTTCTTTCAGCCGCTCCAGGATCTTTCCGACAAGTTCAACATGATGCAGCAGGCGATGGCGGCGTCGGAACGGATCTTCCAGCTGCTCGACACCCCCGAAGCAGATCGCGGGGCCGACCACCCACCAGGGAAGGCAGATGCACAGGCGCTCCGCTTGCCGCCCGGCGTTCGAGGGGTGACGATCGAGTTTGAAGACGTCTGGTTTGCGTACGACGCCGCGCAAGGGGCTGCGGGCGACCAGGCTGATGCTGAGCCAGAGTGGGTATTGCGCGGCGTGAGCTTTTCCGTGCGGCCCGGTGAGACGCTCGCGCTTGTGGGACATACGGGTGCCGGCAAGACGACTATCGTCAATCTGCTGCTTCGCTTCTACGACCCTCAACGTGGCCGCATTCTACTCGACGGGGCCGATATTCGGGCCATGTCGGTGGACCGTCTCCGATCGCTCATCGGGTACGTCCAGCAAGACATTTTTCTCTTCGCTGGCGACGTGGCGACCAATATCCGCCTATCCAACCCGCTTTCTGACGATCAAGTTCGGGCGGCTGCCCAGCGGGTCGGGGCAGACCGGGTGATTAACCGACTGCCCCGGGGTTACGGCCACGAGCTCGCCGAGCGCGGGGCATCGATCAGCGTCGGTGAACGTCAGCTGCTGTCGTTTGCCCGGGCGATTGCTGCGGATCCGGCCGCCCTGGTCCTCGATGAGGCCACGAGCTCCGTGGATAGTGAAATCGAGCTCGAAATCCAGCGGGCCTTGAGCACGCTGCTGGAGGGGCGGACCACGATTGCCATCGCCCATCGACTCAGCACGGTCGTCGAAGCCACCGAAATTCTGGTGCTCCATCATGGACAGGTGCGCGAAAAGGGCACGCATAGGCAGTTGCTCGAACGCGGCGGCCTTTACGAGCGTCTCTACCGCCTCCAAACGGGCCGATTGGAAATTGCGCCAGGAACGGTGACATGACGCTTGCCAGCGTGACGGCAAACGGGATAGCTTCTGCGCCGGAGCTGGACCTTGCAGTATCGCGGCGCATGCGGAGCATGCGGCGCGTCTTCCTTATCCCACGCTCGCGCGGTCGTTTCATGCCGGTCATGATGTTCAACGGGCAGCAATTTGTCTTGCAGCCGGGCCCAAACAGGCTCGGCGGCGGGGCGACGGCCGACGTCGTTGTCGGTGGTGAGGTAGGGATACTCGCGATCGTCGACCTCGCGTCCGACGGTCGCGCGACCATCCGAAACAATGGCGATCAAGTCGTGGCTCGCGTGAACGGGATGACTCTCGGCGGCCCGACGCCGCTGCTTCACGGTGACAAAGTCGAGATATCGGGTAGTGAGTTGATTTTCGTCGAGGATGCCAAGGGCGGGGCAACGCAGTTCGTGTCTGCTGCCGAAGTCGCGGCGATCGCTGCCAAGCGCTCCGGGCCGGCGAGAGCCACTGCGGCCACCGGTGGGCGGCTGGTCTCCCTGGTCGACGGCAAGGAGTATGCGATTCCGGATGCCGGAGTGGTCATCGGCCGAGACGCCAGCGCAGACATCGTGGTCGCCCAAACGGCCGTGTCACGGCGGCACGCTCAGGTGATTGCGACCGCAAATGGATATGTAGTAAACGACCTGAGCACGAATGGCATTGCGGTGAATGGCGTGAAGGTGAACGCCTCGCAGCCACTGTCTCGCGCCGATGTCATTCTGGTCGGCACCGAGGAATTTCGGTTCTATGCCGACGTTGCGCCTGCTGCGCCGAGGGCGGCACCACCATCACCGGCACCAGCGCCAATCGCGGCAGCACCAATCGCGGCAGCACCAATCGCGGCAGCACCAATCGCGGCAGCACCAATCGCGGCAGCACCAATCGCGTCAGCGTCAGCGCCTGCGCCCGTAGCTCCGCGCCCAGTGCCTGCGCCCTCGAGTCCTCCGACTCCACAACTACCGCGACCGGCGACGCCACCTCCTCCGGCCGCAGCTTCGCCTGCGAAAGCTCCGCCCGCGCCTGCGAAAGCTCCGCCCGCGCCTACGAAAGCTCCGCCCGCGCCTACGAAAGCTCCACCGCCGGCCGTGAAGGCGCCGCCGCCGTCGATTGCCGCTTCATCTGCCGAAGCACCACGGGAAGCCTCGCGAGAGCCGGCACCGTCGAAAGGAGTCCCGATGTGGCTGGGATTGTCCGTCATTCTCGTGATTGCGGCAGCGGCTGCTTACCTCATCATCACGCTCCGCTGACCGCCATGTTGCGACTGAAATGGTCGGCTCATTCGGATGTCGGTATGATCCGTTCCGGTAACGAGGACAATCACGATTCGGACGTAAACGTCAGCCGCGGCGTGTTTGTCGTCGCCGACGGAATGGGCGGGCATGCGGCGGGTGAGGTCGCGAGTTTGATGGCCGTTCAGATCGTGATGCGGGAGCTGGCCGAGCTTCGGGAGGTCGACGACAGCGGGAAGGCGGCGGCGCGGCTGGCTGAGTCGCTGCGCATTGCCAATCGCAGCATCCACGACCGGACTGTTGCTGAATCGGACAAGCAGGGGATGGGGACGACTGCTTCGGTACTCGTGCTCGACGATCAGAGTTATCTCATCGGACAGGTTGGCGATTCACGGGTCTATCTCGTTCGCGACGGTGCACTCATCCAGCTGACCAAGGATCATTCCTACGTGCAGGAGCAGGTGGATGCGGGGTTCCTGACGCCGGAGCAGGCGAAGTATCACCCGTATAGCAACGTGATCACGCGGTGCGTCGGAGCAAGCCACGATGTAGAGCCAGATGTCTTTCGCGGCGACGCGAAAGTCGGTGACGTGTTTCTCGTCGCGAGCGACGGACTGACAGGGATGGTTGACGACCGGCGAATCCAAACTTTGCTGATGTCACGGGCCGAACCGGAGCGAAAGGTCAACTCGCTCATATCCGAGGCAAACGGTCGCGGCGGTCTCGACAATATCACAGCCATCGTGGTGCACGTAGTCGGCCCCGAGGAACCAGCGGCGGAACCGTGAGTGCAGGAGGGTCAGTCGGCGATATCGCGGCCCTCTACCTTGGCAACGTTCTCTACGCGATCGAGCTGGCCGCGCTGTCGCTGGACGAACAAGGTAAGACAGAGGAAGCGGCGTTCTATCGGGGAATCGCGCGGAAGTTGGCGGAGGCTCGGGGCCGAGAACGAGCGTGAAGCGCCAGGAGCCCGCCCCTCACTGCTTACCCAAGCAGCTTCTTTTTTCCGTTCAGCCGGCTGCGCACTTCTCCGGCGCTCATCGCTACCAAGCCCAGTACGTTCGCGCGATCGAGTTGCATTCGCGACTTGGTGAACACACGCAGCCAGCGTGCCGAGCGATAGAGATCTTCTGAGAGCTTCGGCAAATTCATGGAGCCCTCCCATCCCTCGGCAGTGAGTCGGCGTATGCTGCCGTCGCGGCGAAGCACGGGGATGTCGAGGCCGAGCATCCGAGTCTTCGTCGGATAGTCGAGCAACACGTCGCCCGGCTGAAGGCCGAGTTCGATCGCCAGCGCATTTTCCGCTTCGATGGTGAGCGCTGGTTCGTCTGCGATCCACTCGGCGGCATCGGCACTCAGTTCCGCCGCGGGACACTCGAACGCGCGTTTATACAGCTTTCGCCCTCGCAACGCGGCGAGCATCGGCAGGTTTGCCCGCTCAAGCACGTGCAGCAGCCCCTCGTCCGTGAACGCTGCGAGACGGTCCGCAGGCAGCGCGCCCGCGTCGAGCGCCTCGGCAACCAACCGCTTGTACATCGCGGTGGCGCTCCGGATGGCGTGGTGCCAGTAGACGTTGCGGTACATCTGATACTTCGCGAAGAGCAGGGACTCCAGCGCTGAGAGACCTTTTTCGGCAATGCCGACCGTGAGGCCGGTGGCGGCGACGTCGTCGATCAGGACGAGGGAGTTGAGCAGACGGTCGACATCGATGTCGCCGTAGCTCACGCCGCACATCAGCGCATCCCGGCGCAGGTAATCAAGTTTGTCGAGGTCGAGCGAGCCGGAAATCAGCCGCTGAAGCGGGCTGCGACTCTCGCCGCGCACGAGGGCGATGATCCGCGACGGTGCGTCGCTTCCGAGTGTTTTCGTGAGGATCTCACCGATCTCGCCGCCGGCGATCAGGCCGCGCGCGACTTCTTCGTGATGCAACGCGCCGCTTTCCTCGAGGGCGTGCGAGAACGGGTAGTGTCCGAGGTCGTGGAGCAGGGCGGCCACGGTGACAATAGCGCACTCGTCGGCGTGGATACGGGACAGGCCGCCCTCGTCTCCGAGCAACGCGAGGCTGCGACGCGTCAGGTGGTAGGTGCCGAGCGCGTGTTCGAAGCGGGTGTGCGTCGCGCCGGGATAGACGAGGAACGCGAGGCCGAGCTGGCGGACGTATCGCAGTCGCTGAAATGCGGGCGTCTCGATCAATTCCCTGGCAAGAGGATCGAGCCGAATGTTGTTGTGAAGCGGATCTCTGATGACGAGCATCTTCCAAAGGTACCGAGCGGGGAGCGGAGCGGCGAGCATCGGCCTTCGGCTACCGCTCTCGGTCGCGCCGATAGCCGACGGACGGTAGCACGACAGCCGAGATCCGAGAGCCGAGCTGTTACCCCTTTGGTCCTGCTACCTTCACCGCGTCGGACACGAGGGACTCGAACTTCTTGAAGTTTTCGCGGAACATCCCGGCCAACTTCTTTGCCTGGGCATCAAAGGCCGACTTGTCCGCCCACGTATCACGCGGCCGGAAGACCTCTGACGGCACGCCGGCAACTTCTTGCGGCACATGGAGCCCGAAGGTGTCATCGGTCATCGTCTTCGCCTTGGCGAGATCGCCACGGAGCAGGGCATTCACCATCGCGCGGGTGTAGCCGAGCTTCATTCGCTTGCCAGTGCCAGCCGCGCCGCCGGTCCATCCGGTGTTGACCAGCCAGACTTGCGAGCCGTGCTGGTCGATCAGCTTGCCGAGCATCTCGGCGTACTTCCACGGGTGCCAGACGAGAAAGACGGCGCCAAAGCAGGATGAGAAGGTCGCCGTTGGCTCGGTGAGGCCGCGTTCGGTGCCCGCGACTTTCGCCGTGTACCCGGAGAGGAAGTAGTACATCGCCTGCTCCCGGGTCAGCTTTGCCACCGGCGGCAGAACACCGAACGCATCGGCCGTGAGAAAGACGACGTTCTTTGGATGCCCGCCCTTGCCGTTCGGCACGTTGTTGGGAATGTAGGGCAGCGGATACGACGCCCGCGTGTTCTCGGTGATCGACTGATCGGCGAACAGCACCTTCTTGGTCTGCGGGTCGAGCTTCACGTTCTCGAGAATGGTCCCGAACATCTGAGTTGTTCTATAGATGTCCGGCTCGCCCTCGGCGGACAGGTTGATCACCTTCGCATAACAGCCACCCTCGAAGTTGAACGTGCCCTCCGGTGACCAGCCGTGCTCGTCATCCCCGATCAGGTTCCGCGCAGGGTCGGCCGACAAGGTCGTCTTGCCCGTGCCGGAGAGGCCAAAGAAGAGCGCAGTGTCACCGGCCTTCCCGGTGTTCGCCGAACAGTGCATTGAGAGCACGCCCTGCTTTGGCAGGTAGTAGTTCATTACCGTGAACATTGCCTTCTTCAATTCGCCCGCGTACCGCGTACCGCCGATCAGAATCGTGCGCTTGGCAAGATTGAGGACGATGAACGTGCTGGTCCGGGTGCCGTGCTTTGCCGGGTCGGCCTGGAACTCAGGGGCGTGCAGCACCGTGAACGTCGGATCGAAGCTCGGTAGTTCGGAGGCTTCGGGGCGGATGAACATGTTGCGCACGAACGCCATGTGCCACGCGCTTGGACTTACGTAGCGAACGGAGAGGCGATACTTGGGATCGGCTCCGCAATAGAGATCCTGAACGAACAACTCGTCGCACGCATTCAGGTACGCGCGCACGTCGCTGAGCAACAGGTCGAACTTTTCCTCGGCGTAGGGCTGATTGACTTTGCCCCAATCCACGTCCTTCGCAGACGCCGGGTCCTTGACGACGAACTTGTCATTAGGGGAGCGACCTGTATGCGGCGCCGTGACGGCGACAAACGGTCCCATGTCGGCGAACTCACCCTCACCGCGCCGCACCGCGGTCTGGATCAGCATCGGGGCGACGAGGTTCCAGTGCTCTGTGCCGGTCGGCTTCAAGCCCTGGGCGGACAGCTTTGATCCCTTCAATCCTGCATCATTTTGCGGCTTCGTTTGAGTCGCCATGACGGTCATAGCCTCGAGAAAACGGTCGGAGTGGCGCCATTCGACTCTTCGGTCGACGGGTCCACGGAGAAAGAACGGGTTTGTGAATCGACTACAGCGACGGCGGCCATGTTCACGATCTCCTGCACGCCAGCGCCGCGTTCCAGCACATGGACCGGACGGTTCATGCCGACGAGGATCGGCCCGATGGCCGTCGCGCCACCGAGATGGTTGAGCAACTTGTACGCAATATTACCCGCGCTCAGGTTGGGGAAGATCAAGACGTTTGCCCGCTCCCCGAGCGCGCTGAAAGGATAATCGCGGTGCAGCAACTCCGGATCGAGGGCCGTGTCGGCCTGCATCTCCCCGTCGACGATCAGCGTCGGGTCTCGCTGCCGGAGCAACGCGACGGCCTTGGCTACTTTTTCTGCCTCGGGGTGGTGCACCGAACCGAAATTCGAGAATGACAGCATCGCGATCCGAGGCTCGATACCGAAAGTCCTGGTGATCCGCGATGCGGCGTAGGCGATCTGGGCCAGTTGCTCGGCGGTCGGATCGATGTTGACGGTCGTGTCGGCGCAGAATATGACGTGCTCGGAAAACACGAGCATGTACATGCCGCTGACGAGGCCCGCCTTTGGGTGAGCCCCGATCACCTCGAGGGCCGGGCGGATGGTCTCCGGGTAGTGCATCGTCATTCCGGAAACGAGTGCGTCGACGTCGCCACGCGCGACCATGCAGGAGCCGAAGTAGTTGCCGTTGAACAGCCGGCGCCGAGCCTCTTCCAGGCTCATGCCTTTGCGTTGGCGCAGAGCCCATAGAAAATGGGCGTATTCCTCACGCCGCGGCGACAGGGCGGGATCTTCGATTATGACGTCCTCAAGGGATATGTTCGCGCCACGCGCGACTTCTTCAATCGTCTCGCGACGACCGAGCAGCGTCGGCATGGCGATCCCTTCGTCGACGAGGATCGCCGCCGCGCGAATGATCTTGAGCTCTTCGCCCTCGGGGAACACGATTCGGCGCGGGCCGCTGATCGCTCGATTGATGATCCCGCGCATGATTCCGCGTGCGCGTCCCAGTCGGGTTTCCAGCCGCTGTCGATACTCATCGATGTCGATGAAACCGGCCGCGGCCCCGCTGGCGACCGCCGCCCACGCCACCGCCGGGGCGATCCACAACAGCACCCGTGGATCGAACGGAAACGGGATCAGATAGTCCGCGCCAAAGGACACGTTCCGCAATCCGTAGAGCGCGGCCACGTTGTCAGGCACGTCTTCGCGGGCGAGCAACGCGAGCGCGCGCGTCGCCGCCATCTTCATCTCCTCGTTGATCTCCGTCGCCCGAACATCGAGCGCGCCACGAAAGATGAAGGGGAAGCCGAGGACGTTGTTGACCTGGTTCGGATAGTCGCTGCGGCCGGTGGCGATGATGGCGTCGGGGCGAACCGCGCGAACTTCTTCAGGGAGAATCTCCGGCGTCGGATTCGCGAGCGCGAAGACGATTGGCCGGTCCGCCATCTTCATGATCATCTCACCGGTGACCGCGCCCGCCGCCGACAGGCCGACGAAGACGTCGGCGCCAACGAGAGCGTCGGTGATCGTCCGCGCCTTGGTGTCGTGCGCGAAGCGTGCCTTGTACGGATCAACGGTGCCTTTGCGGCCTTTGTAGATGACGCCCGATCGATCGCAGAGCATGATGTGCTCACGCTGCACGCCGAGCCGGACGTAGTGCTCGGCGGTCGAAATGGCCGCGGCGCCGGCACCCGAGAAGACGACCCTGATCGTCGCGATGTCCTTGCCGGCGACCTCGAGCGCGTTGAGCAGCGCCGCGCCGGAGATGATCGCTGTGCCGTGCTGGTCGTCGTGAAAGACGGGAATCTTGAGGGTCTTGCGCAGCGACTCTTCGATATAGAAGCAGTCCGGCGCGCGGATGTCCTCGAGGTTGATGCCACCAACTGTCGGTTCGAGCAACTGGCAAAACTTGATGACGTCGTCGGGACTCTCCGAACCGACTTCGAGATCGAAGACATCGAGGTCGGCGAACTGCTTGAACAAGTTGGCCTTGCCCTCCATCACCGGCTTGCCGGCCAGCGCGCCGATGTTGCCGAGGCCGAGCACGGCGGTGCCATTGGTGACGACGGCGACGAGGTTACCCTTGGCCGTGTACTTGTAGGCGAGTGTCGGGTCCTGCTCGATCTCGAGGCACGGCTCGGCGACGCCGGGGGTATAGGCGAGGGCGAGCTCGCGTTGATTCGTGAGCGGTTTGGTCGGAACGACGGCGATCTTTCCCGGCCGTCCGTTCGCGTGGTAGTCGAGGGCGTCCTGGCGTTTGGTCATGGGGGATGAAGACTAGCTGACTGTCCGGCTAGTCAGCTAGCCAGTGATCCCTCTACTTCGATTTCGTCAAGTCGAGAGCCGCCCGGAGCCCTTTCGCCAACGTCACGGCGTCGTCGACCGCCCAGAAATGCATGAAGTAGAAGCGCGGTTCCTCGTCGAGCAGATGGCTGTGCAACGATGTGACCGCGATCCCGTGGTATCGCAACGCCCGAATCACCGGATTCACTTCACTGCCGCGAAGCACGAAGTCACCGGTGATCGCGGCCTTGCCGCCGCCAGTCGCCTGAAAGTTGATCGCGGTTGCGATGCCCATTGACACCGGGATAACATGCCCGTCTTCGGTGATCGCTTCGGTACGCGGAACGGTCATCTGATACACCGCCCCGTTCGACTTGCCGCCTCGTCCGAGCTCGCGCGCGATGCCGACCGTATCTAGCTCGGCCGACGCGGGAGCAGGGGCCGAAGGTTGGCCGAGCGGGGTCTTTGACTGCTCGAGGGCGGTGTGAATCGCCGCGGCCATCCTGGCCGGATCCCCGTGTCCGCGGATGTGCATGTAGAGAATGCGGGGCGTTTCGTTGAAGACGTGGTGGTGAAGCGCCGTCTGCTCAATGCCTCCATTCTGGAGGGATAGCATCACACTCTCGACTTCGTCTTCGGTCAACACGAGATCGCCCATCACCATCGCCGTGCCCTTGCCCAGGTCGGCGAAGGCAAGCCAACTGCCAAGCGCGAAGCCCGGTTTGACAACCAGCCCTGCGACAGTCACCGACAGATCTGAGCGCGGAAACGCGAACTTGAGCGGCCCGTCGGGTTGCTGCGTTCCCTTTCGACCGAGGGCGGCTTCGACTGCTGCGCCGGCCGAAAACGCGGGCGTTGCGTTTTGTGCCGTGAGCGGGGCAATTGCGGCGAAGGTGAGGAAGATCGCTTGACGAAAGGCTGCGGGCTGCATGAGTTGCTCGACGAGTGAGTGGTTTCCTGGCCGCGTGGCGCGTGCCCCGACGACCGAACGGCGAACATAACTATACGCTATCGATCGCCTCGTTCCCTTCGTGATGACTGTAGCGGGCGCGCGCCTACTCGTACCGGAGCGCGGTGATCGGGTCGAGGATGGCCGCGCGTCGGGCGGGCCAGACGCCGAAGATGATGCCGATGCCGGCCGCGAACCCGAAGGCGAGAACGACGGAGGTCAAGCTCATCGCGGCGTTCCACCCCATTGACTGTCGAATCGCGGCGGCAATCAACGCGCCGACGCCGACGCCCACCGCGCCTCCGGCACTACAGAGCACGACGGCCTCGACGAGAAACTGCATCAGGATGTTTCGTCGCGTCGCGCCGAGCGCCTTGCGGATACCGATTTCGCGCGTCCGCTCGGTCACCGAGACGAGCATGATGTTCATGATGCCGATGCCGCCGACGAGCAGGCTGACGGCGGCGATACCGGCGAGCAGCATCGTCATGGTCTGCGTCGTGTCGTTCAGAACGCCAAGAAAGTCTGCCTGGTTGCGGATCGAGAAGTCGTTCACCGCTCCGGCGGGGAGCTTGTGGGAGCGGCGGATCGCGCTCTGGATTTCGGCCATGGCTTCCGGCATCGAGTCTTCCGAGCTGACGAGAGTCCAGATGTCGTTGATCCGATCGGTACCGAAGATCTCAAATCGGCCGGTTTGAAACGGAATGAGGATCTGCTCATCGGCGTCGCCGAACCCCGTGGTCCCCTTTTGCGCCAGCACGCCGATGACCGTGAACTGACGCCCGCCGATCCGGATGCGCTCATCGAGGACCGCGACGGGGCTCGTCGCCCCCAGCAGCGGAAGGACGTCGGCCCCGATCACGGCGACTTTTCTCCGTCCGTTGTTGTCCGCCGGACTGATCATGCGCCCGAGAGCGATCTTGAATCCGCGGACGTCGAGAAAGTTGGGAGTGGTTCCAGTGACCTGGACGTTGACGTTCTTGTTCCGCCAAACCACCTGCAATGTTCGATCCTGCTGGTAGTTGACCGCCACGACGTTTGGCGATCGCTCCCGGATCATGTCGGCGTCTTTCGTCGTCAGCTTGGCCTGGGTGTTCGTGCCGATGCCGCCTTGCTGGACCCGCTGCGGGTTGATCTGGAGTACCGTGGTGCCGAGGCGGGCGATGCGCTCCTTGATCGCGTTCTCGGCGCCGGTTCCGAGCGCGAGCATCGCGATGACGGCGCCGACGCCGATCACGATGCCAAGCATGGTCAGCAGCGACCGGAGCTTGTTGGCACGAAGCGAGGCAAAAGCTACGCGGACGATTTCAGTGAGGAGCATCGACCGTTGGAATTGCGCTATCGCGCGAAGCGGTGAACTGCCTTGATGACGATCGCGCCATTGAGCGGCGCGGTGAGCACGCGCCGAGCGGGGAAACGTACCGGCGCGGCGGGATCGGTCGTGTAACCCGAGTTCCAGACGATGAACAGATCGTCGCCGATAGCCGGTATCCAGTGGAAGCGCACGTTGAAGTCGATACGCTGATCCTCGTTGTTCTGCTGCGCGAAGGCGAGCAGATCGGTCCGCGTGCTGAACGCGTACTCAACCCGGCCATTCGTAGCCACCGCCGTAAATCGCCCGCTCGGCAGCGTGATGGTGTTGTGGTCGATACCGCCGGTGAGAATGAGGTGGCCCCCGCCGCGCCACGTTGCCGAGGCGGACAGTTCGCGATTGCGTCCATTGTAGAAGTCGCCGAAGCTCACCGTGGTTCCGACGCTGAGTGGGCGTCCGGCGAAGGTGTGGTATTGGAGTTCGCCTCGCGTCCACCAATAGCGAGCTGGCGCCACGGTCACGCCCGAGGCGAGATCGAATGTGTCGGTAGGGGCGTCGTAGAACCGCTGGAGATTGGCCTCGAACTCGTCGCCCGAGTGGAGCTCGCCGCCGAGGAAGCGCCACTCGAACTGCGCGGTCTGCCAATCATGCGTGTTGGCGAGCGACCCGTGCCGGCTTGCGATGATGTCCCATTTGGGAATGGGAAGGATGAACTCGAGCTGCCGAATGCCGAGGACGCCGGGCCGCGGGGAGTAGTTGAAGTGACCGGTTGTCTCCCAGATCCCCGAGCGCCGCACAAACCCGAGCGCCGGGTCAAAGCCGTCATCGACGCGGTAGAACGAGATAAAGTTGTCGAAGAGATCATTTGGGTAGTCGGTTCCGAAACGCCATGCGAGCGGCGTGCCGGCCACGCCGGCGTTATTCGACCCCATGACCCAGAAGGACGGTTCCAGGTTGTGTCCGCGGATCACGAGCGGAAAATCGAGGTCGACCCCGGCGGTCCGTTGCGATCCGCCGACGCCTGGTCCGGACCGTTGCGTCGCGATGCCACCGACGTAGGACCGCGAGAATAGGTCGCGTTTGACGCGGACAACGGCATCATTGGCCTGGTCGGAGGCGGCCGTCCGTGCATCAATAGCTCCGATCGCCCACGGGCCGATCTTCCCGTACACGCGTGCGCCGCCGAGGATGGGAACCGTTTTCCCGCTGCGGAGTCCGATGCGACGCGAGTAGAAGGCCTGTGTGTTGCTGGAGGTTCCGAAGTCGAACAGCCCGCTCGACTCGAGAAAGAACTCACGCTTTTCCGGAAAGAACGTGGGAAAGCGGGTCAGGTTGATCACCTGCCGGTCGGCTTCGACCTGCGCGAAGTCCGTGTTCACGGTAAGGTCGGCTGTGACCGATTGCGACAGCGCCGTCTTTGCGTCGAGGCCCACTTTGGCCACGGTCGAGCCGGTGGCGATCTGGGCCCCGGCGGCATCGTGCGCCTCAGCCGCGACCTGACCGAGCGCGTATGGGCGCAGCTCGAACCGGCGGCCTTGCTCGACCTCGCCGAAGCCCGCGATGTCCCCGGTATACAGCAGGTTTCGCAATCCTTGCGCACGGCCGAACGATCGCCAAAGGACTTCTTCGTTTTTACGCCGGATGTCGCGTTGGACGTTAAAGCCGATCACACCCACGCCGGCGCGAAAGCGAAGCGTACGAAGCGGAATCCGAAACTCCGCCGTCCACCCGCCCGAGTCACGCGCGGTGGCGACCGTCCAGATCCCGTTCCAGTTGGCGTTCGTGTTCTCGCTGCCGGTGAGTTGGGCGTCCCACATCGCACCGTTTGGATTGGTGCGGAACATGAACGCGCCTCGTCGGTCGTGGAAACTGTCGATGATGATCGTGACGTTATCATCCACCGTGAGATCGGCATCGCGTCGGAGCTGTGTGCTGCGAATCCCCGCGACGTTGCGATCGTACACGCGGATGGCGACGTACAAATGCTCGGCGTCCCGGACCAGTCTGACGACGGTTCGCTCACTGGCCGCTGCCCCCTCGACGGGCTCACGCTGGCGCAAGTCAACGATCGAATCTGCCTGCCGCCAGACGACCTCGGAGAGCAGCGCGTCAAGCCGGATCGCGTCAGTGGTTCGACGAACAGAGTAAGGCGGTCCGGGCTGCTGCCCTTCTTCGCGGACCGGTGTCCCTTGGGCACCCGCGCTGGCAGCGATCGACACCAGCCCGCAGAAGGAGCAACCGATGGATGCGACCATCGGGAATAAGCGTCCAGCACTGCGCCGACGCGCCGGGCCGATAGCGAGCATCGCTACGACTGGAGCGCCCTCTTGATGGCGGCGTCGAGCGACGCGTCGCCCGGCGCAACGGGCCCCATCGTCTTCCAGCGAAGAATGCCGTTGCGATCGATCAAGTATGTCGCGGGCAAGCCAAGAATCAGGAACTGCGCCGACACACGCTCGCCGGGGTCGTGCCAGATGACGTAGGTCATCTGGAACTCTTTCACAAAGTCGGCGATCTGCGGTTGCATTCCGTCGGCGTCAACCGTGACGCCGATCAGCTGCAGGCCCTGGCCCCTGAACCTGCTGTCGATTGCCCGAAGCTCCGGGATCTCCTTGCGACAAGGTCCGCACCATGTCGCCCACACGTTGAGCAGAACGACCTTGCCGCGATATGTCGCCAGCGAAACGGAGTCGCCGGCGAGCGAGACCGCGTGGTAGGCCGGGGCAGGCCGTCCGATTTCGACGCTCGATGCCGTCGCGTCGCCCGATGAGCAGCTAACGGCGGATGCCGCCAGAGCAACACCGACAGCGCCGCGGAGCAGACGCGTCATTTGAAGTCGCTGGCCGCGGCGCGCGCTACGCGAATCGTCGATGGCTTGCCCGGAACGGTCCACGCGAACACCACCTGCGAGCCGGCGAGTACCATCCTCGGAACGCCGCTTGCCCGGGCGGCGGACGAGGCGGCGACGGTGATCGCGGGGCCCGCTTCGCCGCGCGCCGTGATGCGCCGAACAAGGACGGCAGCAGTGTCGCCACCGGTCCGCTCGATCCAGGTCACGAGCGCACTGCCGTCGGGCAGAAGGACGGCGTCAACCCGCCCTGCTGGAGCGCCGCCGTCGACCCGAACCGGCTCGCCGAACCGCGCCCCGGCGTCGGTCGAGAACGCGACCTTCACTCGCGCGCTGTCGTTGGCGCCAGTAAACCACGCGAGCGCGACGAGGTTGCCGGATGCGGCAAGCGCCGGACCATTCACGGGACAGGCGGCGATCTTCCAGTTGTCATTCGAGACAGAGGCACCCGGTGTCCACTTTCCGTTGACGCGGCGGGTGACGTAGATGTCTCGAATCTCGTCTGCGGTGCGATTGCGATAGGCCACGATTGGCCCGCTGTTCGTCATCGCCGCGGTGTTCTGGCAACAGTCGCACGTGCGGTCATCGAGCACGACTTCTGGCCCGAGGACGCCTTTCGAATCGATCGACGTCGACACGAGCATCATGTCGTTGACGGCATCGTGGCCATCGCGCTGGAACTTTCTCCCGTCCAACCAGACCGCTCCGACATTGCTGCCCTCGCGCCACATGGCGACGAAGCCGTGTTCCTGTTGCGCCGTGTCGCGATGGGGGACGACGGCGGTGCTCCAGGTCTTTCCGTCGTCGGCCGATTGGGAAATGCGGACGCCGTATGCGTAGGTGGTCTTGCCGGTGCGCTGGAGCCAATGGGCAGCAAGGCGATTCTTGCCGACGACCTCGATCGACGGAAAATCGGCCCAGTTCACAAAGAAGTCACGACCAGCGCGGATCGTTGTTGGCGTTGACCATCGTCCGTCGGACAGCGTCGCGAATCGCAGCGCGTAGCCCGAGTCGGCGGGCTCGAGCCACGACATGTGCACCTGGCCAGCGGACCCGACCGCGAGGTTCGGCTCGCCGCTCGCGGCGGCGGCGGGACTCGCGATGCTGTCGATCCTGACCGACCCCCCGGGAGCGGCGCGAAGCACCGGTTGATTTCCAAGAAAGATCGAACTCGCGGACCCGACCACGAGGATGCCAAGAGCGAAGCGGCCAACCGTCATGTTCACGACTCCTTGAAACGCGCGTGGAAGTGCACCGGGTGGCGGCCCCTGCACCCGCGCAAGATACCTCTTATTGCGGCGTGAGATCAGGGAGCCAAGCACGGCGCTGATGGCGCCGCTCGGATGCCAGCCCTCGCCGGGTGATCGCCGCGGCGCTTGCGCTGCTTGTTGGTGCTCTTGCCACGGTGCCATTCCTCGGAACGGAGTTCATGCCGAAACTGGATGAAGGGTACGTGCTGATCGAATCACGGCGGATCGCGAGTGTATCCTTGCCGCAGGGTGTCATCGTGTCGGATGAGGTCGAACGGACACTCAAGCTGTTCCCGGAGGTCGCCAACGTCGTCACGAATCTTGGTCGTCCCCACCAGGCGACCGAAACGATGGCGCTCAACCAGGCGGACGTGTACGTGACCTTCAAGCCAAAGAGCCAATGGCGGGTGCCGTCACTAATCGAGCTCATCCCGCTCATGGACTCTGCGCTCTCGGAGATTCCAGGGTTCGAGTACGACTTCAGCGCGCCGATGGCGATGCGGCTCGACGAGGTTGTGTCGGGTGTGAAGACGGATCTCGGCATCAAGATCTTCGGCGACAGCCTGCCGCTCCTCCAGGAGAAAGCGACGGAAATCGAACGGCTGGTCTCCGCGGTTCGTGGAGCCGAGGACGTGTCGGTCGGGGTGAGCGACGGCGCGATGCAGCTCGAGCTCGACTTGGATCGACCGGCCATCGCCCGATACGGGCTGCGCGTCAGCGATGTCCGCAGCGCGGTCGAGTCCGGAATCGGCGGCCGGATCGTGACCGAGGTGATCGATGGTCGGCGCAGGATTCCCGTCGTCATTCGGTTGGATGCGCCATATCGCTCGACCCCGGAGGCCGTCGCGAGCACGCTCGTATCCACGCCGTCCGGGGGGACGGTGACGCTCTCGCAGATCGCGCGGGTGTCGACGGTCGAAGGGCCGGAAGTGATCAACCATGAGGATGGGCGGCGCTTCGTCGTCGTGCAGAGCAATGTCCGGGGCAGGGATCTCGGGAGTTTTGTTGCGGAGGTCCGGGCGTCCGTCGGTGGAACGGTGACGCTCCCGTCA
>Ga0315281_10004526_pt1 | contig 20142 bp, 17 predicted proteins | sample YL17G07_0_MG_FD_204540 | JGI IMG/M metagenome (GOLD analysis project Ga0315281, IMG submission 204540) | Sediment microbial communities from Yellowstone Lake, YNP, Wyoming, USA - YL17G07_0 | ecosystem: Environmental > Aquatic > Freshwater > Lake > Sediment | place: USA: Wyoming | collected...
TCCATGTTTGGATCCGGTCGGAGGTTTTTCAACCACTCGGTGGTACATCAGCACAGGGATATGGGAAGGCACGAGGATTTCTGCACACGCTTTTTCATAGACTTGATAAATCCGCGGTTCCACGGTGTGCACGTCAAAACGCTCCTTCAGCTGATTTCGCATGGACAAGCTGAGCCCTTTTCTCTTTTTGATCGAAACCTGGAGGTCTGCGGCGATAGTCCCGGCATCCGGTTTTTCGAGGACTCCGGTATCTCCAAAGTTCGTTTTCACGGCCTCCTCAAAGATGCTCTCAGTGACAAGTCCATGATAATTTGTCTCACCGAAGGCCATGGTGGGACGGCCCGCGAGGAGCGATTCCATGACAACGCGGCCCGAGGCAACAACAAGGTCTGCAGCCCGCAAATAGGGCAGGATGTCGCTTTGGAAATCCTTCAGGATGACGACTTGTCGGCCGTACACCCTGTTTGTCTCTTCGAACAATCTCGGAATGTCGTCAGGAACATGAAGTCCACCGATCACGCAGAAAACGAAGTTCATTTTATGTTCGAGGCGCGGAACAACTTCCGAAACAATATGCCGAACGATATCCCCCTTGGGCCCGGAGAGTCTGCCCACAAACAGGATGACCTTGACGTTTTGTTCGACTCCGAACACGCGTCTCTTGTTCGCCGACCCGCGTTGATGCGTCCATCGTTCAATTTCCAACCCGTTTGGGACAACAACAATATCGCTTGACTGTAAACCCAATTCACGGACCAAATGTTCTTTCAGACTTTCAGAAACCGCGATGAGGTGCCGGCCGTACACACTGAAAGACTTGCTGCTGAAATGCAGGTGCTGTCTCCCATGGACCGTCGAGACGAACGCCGTTCCCGTGAGGCGTGTTGCGAAATAGGAAACCCAGCTCGCAGCCCGCGAATGAGCATGGACCACATGAATGTTGTTTCTTTCAATGAGTCTTGAGATTTCCGAGATGTTTTTCAAGCGCTGGGGGTAGGACCGTCTGCCCACAGGGACTTGGATGTAGGGAATTTCAGTCGGGGTGGAAAGGGTATCGGAAACGATGATAGGCCTGTGGCCTCTACGGAGTTGCGCGTGGGCGAGTGTGACGGCATATACCTCGGCACCCGTGACCTCAAATTGTGACAGAACATGGAGGATGTTCATGAGTGAGGCAAACAATGTAAGCAAAAAAAAGAAAAGCGGCCTCGATTTCTCGAAGCCGCCTTCTCAAAGGAACAAAGCGGGAAGCTTACTGCTTCGGCGCTTCCTTTTTCTCTTCTTTCTTCTCTTCTTTCTTCGCCTTTTTCGCGGATTTCTTTGCGGCCATCTTCTTCTTGGAAGCTTTCTTCTCGTCCTTCTTTTCCATCTGCTCGGCCTTCTTCTCCATCTTCTCCGCCGGCTTCTCCTGCGCGAAGATCACTTGCCCGAAGGCAACGCCGATCGCGATCACAAGCACCATGAGTTTTTTCATGTTAACACTCCTTAAGTGGATTTGGTTTTGAATAGTGATTTGAAATACTACGGTCGTTTTTGTGTTGAGAAACTTACCAAACCGCACAACGAAAGTCCAATTAATTTGCCTTAATAGAGAACACGAAAAAAATCAGCCATCGACGGCCATTTTCTCTGTGACAATTGGAAAGCCATAACTTCAAAGGCCTGGTTCTGGGCGAAAAGAAAAACAGCATACAGGAATACGCAGAGCAGGAAAATCACACCTCAACCACTTCCACCTTTTTCCGCGACATCCTGTTTCTCTCGTTGTGGTCGAGGTAGCGCTTTCGCAGCCGGATTGATTTCGGAGTCACCTCGACGAACTCGTCGTCGGCGATCCATTCGATCGCCTGCTCGAGCGAGGGCACGTGGGGAGGCTCCAACCGCACAGCTTCATCCGACCCGGAAGCCCGCATGTTGGTCAAATGTTTTGTTTTGCAGACATTGACGACCATATCATGTTCCCGTGAGTTTTCACCGACCACCATCCCGGCGTACACTCTCGACCCTGGTTCAAGAAAAAAAGTTGACCGCTCCTGCAACTTCCACATGCCATACGCGACTGCCACGCCATCTTCCAATGCGACTAACGCGCCTTTCGTGCGGTGAGAAAGCTCTCCTTTGAACGGCTCGTAACCGTGAAAATTGTGATGCAAGATGCCTGTTCCCTTGGTTTGCGTGAGGAAATCAGAACGAAAACCGATGAGGCCGCGGGCCGGCACCGTAAACTCGAGCCTTGTATTGCCCTGGAACTGTATCATATTTTTGAGCTCACCTTTTCGCTGGCCGAGGTTTTCCATCACTGTGCCGACGAACTCATCGGGCACGTCGATAATAACGTGCTCCATCGGTTCGCACAAAACGTCGGCGATACGCTTGAGGATCACTTCCGGGCGCGAAACCTGGAATTCAAAACCCTCCCGCCGCATCGTTTCAATGAGAATCGCAAGATGGAGTTCCCCTCGTCCGCTTACTTTGAAAACGTCGGGCGAATCGGTCAATTCAACTCGGAGACTCACGTTGGAGCGAAGCTCACGCGCCAGGCGTTCGCCTAAATGGCGGGTGGTGACGTACTTTCCTTCAAGGCCTGCAAACGGCGAGTTATTGACCACGAAATTCATGGAAAGGGTCGGCTCTTCGATCGAGGTGAATGGTAAAGGCCTCGGGTCTGAAGCGTCTGCGATCGTTTCGCCGATATCGACGTCCTCCATGCCGGCAAGAGCAATAATGTCTCCGGCGCCGGCTTCGTTGACCTCAAGGCGTTTGAGACCCTGGAAAGTGTAGATTTTTGTGACGCGTGCATCGTCGACGGATCCTTCGCGGTGCACCACCTTCATTGCCGAGCCGAGCCGGATGGTCCCGCGAAATATTCTCCCAATCCCCAGCCGGCCGAGATAATCGTTGTAATCAATCGTCGTGACGAGCATTTGAAACGGCGCCTCTGTTTCGCCCGGTGGAGGAGGAACTTTGCTGATGATGGCATCAAAGAGCGGTTCGAGGTTTTTTCCTTCGTCTTCAAGTTCTCGTTTGGCGATTCCATGTTTCGCGATCGTGTAGACGACGGGAAAATCAAGCTGCTGATTGTTCGCGCCCAGCGAAAGGAACAACTCGAACACCTCGTCAAGGACTTCGTGCGGCCGGGCATCTTTCCGGTCGATTTTGTTGATGACGACAATCGGCTGCAGGTGCAGCTCCAGCGATTTTTTGAGAACGAACTTTGTTCCCGGCAACGGGCCCTCAGCAGCATCTACCAGGAGCAGGACTCCGTCAACCATCCTTAAGGTGCGTTCGACTTCACCGGAGAAATCGGAGTGGCCGGGCGTATCAACAATATTGATTTTGATGACTGTGGGATAACTGGGGGATGAGTGAAAAACTGCCGTGTTCTTTGCCAGAATCGTGATCCCGCGTTCGCGTTCCAGTTCGTTCGAGTCCATAACCCGCGTGCCCATATCCTGGTTGGCCCGAAATGTGCCGGTTTGACGCAGCATGTAGTCGACGAGCGTCGTTTTCCCATGGTCGACGTGAGCAATAATGGCGATGTTCCTGATATCTTCTCTTCTTTTCATCTCAGAGTCTTCTTGATCCTGCGAAACCTGTGCCAGAAAAAACAAATGCCTCAGCTCTACTGAGGCACAAGATAATATACGATAAACTTCGGATAAAACAAAACAAGCTGATTCTGACCGAATCAGCCTGTTTTGTTACAAGCAGGAAGTCAGCGCCTTTCGCTAGATGATAAACATCAGGCCGATGCTGGCAGAATTATACTTCGCCCAACTGTAATCAGCGTTGAGGTTGGCAATGAGGATCTTGATGCTAACGCCGGCCGTCACGCGTGTTTTGTTTTCACCGTTGAGCTCGAATTCAACTTTTTGCGGCACCTTGATTCCCCCCGGACCGTCAACAATGTAATCGTAGGTAAATGTCATGGAAGAGGATTCAACCATGAAACCTCCATAGGGAGTGATGTTCAGGAATCCCCAGCCAAGCCGTTTACTTGCATTCACTCCAAAAGCCGTCGCCTTGGCTTTAAAAACAGAGCCAGCCTCCAACGATTGAGTAAAGAAGCTCGCCGAAAGTTCGAGCGGAAGGATGTCGCCAAACCACACGCCCGGATTGTGCTGTGCGCCAAACCCAAAGTATTTGATTTCGCCCAATTTATCGACCTTAATATTCGGCACGTACCGAAACGTGAACTGAGTTCCAAAGAAAGTTCCAATGCTCAATTGCGGTGCTACCAGGGGAAGCGCGGTTACTTCCTCCATGATACCCACAATGGGCAAGCCATACGTTTGCGAAGGGAGATTAAAGTTCCCGAACCCGGCCACAGTAATTGTCTTTCCTGGAAATGCAACTCTCATGCTGTCTTTTTTCGACCCGGTGATGGTGGGACCAGAGAAGTTCACACCGAAGGATTGCTGGAGAATGGCGTCTCTGATCGCATTCTGCGTGAGAACAGGTGCAGCCGGTGCGGATTTTTGTGCCAAGTCTGTTGCTTGTGCCGTCGTAAAACGGAAAGAGCCACTCGAAGCGAAGGATTTCGTGTCGTTGGGAAAAAACGTAACCATACCAACAATACCAAACTCCAGGTCAAGGCCAAACATCGTTGCTCGTGGAGCCCGATGGAACCAGCCCGAGTTGAGGTTGGAACCGAAGCCAGAAACAATAGGAGAAACATACGACTTGGCGGCGCCCTCCGAGAGTTCCTTCAACGTCTCCTCGAGACTCTTGTCACCGGCTTGCTGGCCATACAACAATGTCAGCCCTGGCACGGCGAATGTCAGCAGTGCCGTATAAAAAAATCGTTTCATGAGATGCCTCCCAAAAAAGTGGATGGTTGTCAAAATGGGGGACAGCATAATAAAAGAAAAGTGTTAGAGAAGCAAGAAATGCCCTCCGACATTCTAAAATGATGTGCTCCGTGTCAAGGAATTCCGGGGACCCGGGGGAAATTCTGCGGGAAAATCACTTTTTCTTATCGAAATACGATGAGAATATTTTGGCGATGTCGTCGAGGTCCTTTTTTAAAGAAAAACGTACGGCGTCGCCAAAGGTGTTGAGCACAATCAGCGCATTCACGTTCGCATCGAACCCCGAGGCCTTCGAAAGCCTGTTCCACAATCCTTTGTTGACCTTTGCGATCTCCTTGTAAACGTCGAGCAGTTTCTCCAGACTCCAATCCGTCTGTTCACCGCGTCGGAACCTGAAATACTGCGCCATCAAATACATCGACACGGATCGGTACACGCTTTCAACGGCGCTCGCAAATGGCAAATGGAAACGTGCCATCGGACGAAGGTTGTCGAGGATCGGGCAATTGCTCGTGACCATATAAATTCCCATGATCGAGCTCAGGCCATCCTGCACGGAAGTTTCCTGCGCGTACGTCCGCTCGGGCGATTCGACAACGACCCACGTCTTGTCGTGCGAGGTCGAGAATTTGAATTCATCGATGAGATAAGAGAGGTTCAGAGCAACCGGACAATATTCCGTCTCATCACTCAACGGGCAGTTTTCACACTGGTTGAATTTGAGTTTCGCCCAGGGAGGCGGGTTGGGGTTGGGGCTGTGGAGCAGCTCCAGCGTCTCTGAATGCAGCAGGACATCGAACTGTTTTTCAGAGTTGTCATCAAACTTAAATTTGTAAGTGTACTTGAGGACCTGGTCGGTGGACATTCTTCACGTCAAAAAATTTTATCAAAGATACGAGTTCAGTTTCAGATTCCAAAGGTCATTCTTCCTGGAAGTTGCTTTTACCCGCCGCATTCATTAGCTTCTTGGCGACAAAACCCTTCCTGCAACTACGCTCAGACTCGTTGTGGGAGGGGCGAGGTGTTTTTTCCAAAACAAGACCCAGCTTGGAAAAGCTTTGATCGAACAATTGATGTCGACAATCTATGCAACGGAGCCTTTTGAGGAACTCCGCAGAAGGCTGACCCATTCGGTTTCGATACAGATACCCGTCACAGGGATCGGAGGCTCCCTTGTTTCGCTTGTTGCCGCTTTTGCATTTGAGCAAAGGAGGCAGCCTGTCGTTGTGCTTGTTCCTGACGACGACAAGGCTGAAGAGATTTCGGACGATTGCTCCATTCTGGTGGGCGAGCAGTTCGTCCGCACGTTCGGCCACGGGGCAACGCACCAGGCAAAGTTGCTCGACCTGTCTTCCCCTGCAGCCCGGGTTGAAACGCTTAAAAGTTTGAACGCCGGAGAAGTAGTCATTCTTGTTGCTTCAGCAGAAGCCGTGGCAACAAAGGTGCCTTCCCCGGCCCAGTTCAATGAAAGTCTTCTCAAACTGGAATCCAGGAAAGAATTCTCATTCAACGGGCTTCTCCAACAACTCACGACGCTCCGTTTCGAGAAAAAGGACTTTGTGGAAGAATGCGGAGACTATGCTGTCCGGGGCGGCATTCTCGATGTGTTCCCATTCTCCGGGGATCATCCGCTCAGGTTCGAATTCTGGGGAGATACGATCGAATCAATCCGCGAGTTCGATGTTTTGTCGCAACGGTCGATTCGGGAGCTTCAATCGGCGACCATCAGTCCGAACCTCTCAGAAAACGCATTGTCTTCGCTCTTTGACTTCCTGCCTCATTCAACTGTTCTCTTCCTTGAAGAACCCTCTTTGATTCAAAAGGAAATCGGGGATCTCCGAACCGAAGGCGTCAAAAACCTCCTTTCTTGGGAAGAAATCCAGTCACGCTCTCAGAAATTCACCTGCATTATTGATTCGTCCCTGGACCGGAGTGATTCGGAAATCCAATTCCAAAGCCGTTCCCAACCGGTCTTCAACGGGAGCGCTCAGATTCTGCGAAACTTTATTACAAAACTGACTTCAGATAATTACAGGACATACATCGGATGCGACACGAAGGAAGAGGCCTCACGACTCAAAGAGCTCATGGAAACCGAAGTCATTCTGACGGCTGGTGAGGGCGAGGAAAGCGAAGAGGGGAATACGGAAACAGCGTCGCTTCCCGCAAGCTACGAATTTCTCACCGAGACGTTTCATTCGGGGTTTGTGTACCCTCCTGCCCGAGTTGCAGTGATCGCCGAGCATCAGGTGTTCGGGCGTCGAAAACGAAGGGGTTCGGGAACACGTACAAGATTCAAGGGCATAACTCAGAAAGACGCGAAACAGCTGAAGCGCGGAGACTATGTCGTGCATGTGGATTATGGCATAGGGAAGTTCGCCGGTCTCCAAAAACTCCGGGTGCGCAATGTTGAACAGGAAGTGATGAAGGTGATGTATGCTGAAAGCGACGTTTTGTACGTGAATCTGAATTATGTCAATCGAGTTCAAAAGTATTCTTCAAAGGAAGGCCATGTTCCTTCCCTGACAAGGCTCGGGGGCCCGGAGTGGGAGCGCCTGAAATCCCGCGTTCGGAAAAAGATCGAAGAGATTGCCCGCGACCTCATCCGCCTTTATGCGCGCAGGAAGCATGAACAAGGCTTTGCATTCTCGCCCGACACGCCATGGCAAAAGGAAATGGAAGCTTCGTTTACCTATGAAGACACGCCCGACCAGGCAAAAACGACTCTGGAGGTCAAGCGAGACATGGAGAGCCTCGCCCCGATGGACCGGCTCGTGTGTGGCGACGTAGGGTTTGGAAAAACGGAAATTGCTGTTCGTGCAGCCTTCAAAGCCGTTCTGGACGGCAAACAGGTTGCCGTTCTCGTGCCGACCACGATTCTGGCACAGCAACATTATCAGACCTTTCTCGACAGGTTGGGGCGTTACGCCGTACGTATCAACTCCATATCACGATTCAAGTCTCGGAAGGAACAGAAGGCAGTCATTGACGACCTCCTCGGTGGGGGTCTCGATATTATCATTGGGACACACCGGCTGATTTCGAAAGATGTCCAGTTTAAAAACCTGGGATTGCTCATCGTCGACGAAGAGCATCGTTTCGGCGTCGCTTCCAAGGAAAAGCTGCGGCAGCTGAGGGCTTCCGTCGATACATTGACACTCACCGCCACGCCCATCCCCCGTACGCTGCAGTTTTCGCTGATGGGGGCACGGGATCTTTCCCTCATCAACACACCGCCCCGCAACCGGCTCCCGATTATCAGTGAAATCGCACAGTTTGACCTTTCGTTGATCCGAGAAGCCATTCTCAAGGAAATTCATCGGGGCGGCCAGGCCTATTTTATCCACGACCGCATCCAGAACATCGGGGATATGCAGACGCTCCTCGAGGAACATATTCCGGAGGCCCGTTTTCACGTCGCGCACGGACAAATGAAAGGGCACGAGCTCGAACGCGCCATGCTTGATTTTCTCGAGAAGAAGTATGACGTCCTTCTTTGTACGAAAATCATCGAGTCCGGCATCGATATTCCGAGCGTGAACACGATCATCATAAATAGAGCAGACCGGTTTGGCCTTGCGGAACTATACCAGCTTCGGGGAAGAGTCGGCCGCTCCAACGTCCGGGCCTTCGCGTATTTGCTCATCCCGCCGGTCACTTCGCTGCCGAAGGATGCTCTACGGAGGCTGCAGGCGCTCCAAGAGTTCACCGAGCTTGGATCCGGGTTCAACCTCGCCATGCGCGACATGGAGATTCGCGGGGCGGGGAATCTTCTGGGTGCACAGCAATCAGGGTTCATCGAAGAAATGGGGTTTGAGTTGTATCAGCGAATCGTTGAAGAAGCAGTGGCCGAATTGAAGGAAAATGAATTTGGTATTCAACAAGGAGAAGAAAGGGCACCGCAAAAACTGGAGACAACCGTGGACGTGGATATTGAAAGCATCATCCCGGACCTCTACATCGAATCAGATACCGAAAGGCTCGATGTGTATCGAAGGCTTTACCGCGCCGTGGATGCACAGGAAGTCCGGTCCATGCGCACGGAATTGAGAGATCGGTTTGGAGAATATCCGGAAGAAGTTGAAAACCTTTTACAGGCGGTGGAACTTAAGATCGCTGCACATTCAATCGGTTTTGTCAAAGTTGAGCTCAACGGAAATAATCTCATCCTTACACTCCCCCCGAAGGATATACGGGATTTCTACGAAGGAAAGAATTCCGATGATCCCCCGTTTCAGAAGCTCGTGAAGCAAATGGCCCGATTGAAGTCGAACAAGCCCCAGCTGCGCCAGGTTGGGGCCGACCTTCAATTGCAAACCGTTCTCCTGCCGACGACGTCACCAAGGGACAGGGTGAACGCTGCAACGGAATTCCTCAAGAGTCTCAAAACCGGCTAAGGATCGTGACACCAACTCAGAAGGAAAGAACTTGACAAGTGAGATTATTTATATTAAATTTAAACTATTCAAATTCAAAATAAAATGAAGACAACCATGCAATATGGCCCCAAGGCCGATGCGGCGCTCACGATGTGGGTAAAACTCGCAAGAGCATTTTCCACGTTTAACAAGCTCACGGCCGACCACATCCGCTCGTTTGGCCTTACACAGCCGCAGTTTGGCGCGCTCGAAACGCTCGGCCACCTTGGCCCGATGATGATCGGCGACCTTTGTAAAAAGCAGCTGGTGAGCGGCGGCAACATGACAGTCGTGGTAGACAACCTTGAGGAGTTGGGGTTGGCCAAACGAACGACAAGCAGAAACGACCGGAGGGCTTACATTGTAGGCTTGACGCCGAAAGGCAAAAAGCTCTTCCAGAAAGTTTTTTCACAGCATGCAGAATTCGTTGCGAAAATTGGCTCCGTCCTCAGCGAAGAGGAGCAGGAGCATCTGGGAACGTTGCTCAAGAAACTCGGAACCACTTGTCGAAAACAGATCCTGACAGTTTAGAAAATTTCGTGTCGTTCGCTCAATAATTCTATTCAGAAAGGCAAACATGGCAGATTCCTTCGAAGAAATTTTCTCAACCCGGCAGATTCGGGCTTATATGGTCGAATTCGATGTTCCGCCAATAACAGATGAGATTGCCAACCTGATTCCCCAGCAACGCATGACGGTCGGCATGATGATGAGCGCGGGCACAGTGCTGACGTACACTCTCTCCGCAGACAGGCGGCGACTCTGGTCCATCATGATTGGAAACTCGGCCGCCGACATTGAAGAAATACTGCGCAGGTTTCCAATAACGAAGTTCATGCATTACCGCATTCATGAGCTGATGTTTCACGAGGCAGCCCATGCAGGAATTCCAAAAGCGTCAATGAACTGAGGCCGATGCTTGTACAAGACTTAAGCCTTTCAAATGTCACTGCCCATGAATGTGTATATCGAAAACGTGCACCTCAAAGTGTCCGACCTGGACTCCTGCAAGGCCTTTTATCGGGATCAGCTTGGATTTGTCGAAACATCGGCGGAACACGGGAAGGTCGGTTTTGCCTCCTCGAAGGAATCTCAGACCGTGTTGTTTTTAACGGAGGATAAGGATGCGCGTCGATTCCCCTCTGCACCCGGCCTTTACCACGTGGCTTACCTGTATCCCCATCGTAAGGAACTTGCGAGGGCATTTAAGCGGTTACATGAACACCGTTGGCCGCTCCAAGGTTTCGCCGACCATGGTGTGAGCGAAGCGCTGTATCTTGCCGACCCTGACGGAAACGGTATTGAACTGTATGCAGACAGACCACGCGACCAATGGGCCTATGAAAACGGCATTCTGCAAATGACGACCGAACGGCTGGATCTCCAGAACCTTCTAAAAGAATTAGACGGAGAGCCGGCCGGTCAACTGCATGATTCTGGAGTGAAAATCGGACACATACACCTGCAGGTTTCCGACATCGCTAAGGCAGAAAGGTTCTATCACAAGCTCGTCGGTTTTGATGTGACGCAGCGGGACTATCCCGGCGCACTCTTCGTCTCTGCCGGTGGCTACCACCACCATTTGGGCATGAACATCTGGAATAGCAAAGGAGCGTCAAGGCCGAACGAAAAGATCCTTGGGCTGGAAAGATTTCAGATCACCATTCAGAGCAGAAAGGAACTTCTCGACCTGCGAAAACGGCTGGAACAGGATGGAAATCTCGTTGAAAACAGACCCGATTCGTTTGTCACCACCGATTTCGATTCAATACAAGTTGAGTTTTCAGTCTCTTAAATCACACCCCCATATCAATCAACAGGAGCTCTTATGAAAAGAACATTAACCGGGTTACTTCTCGTGGCGATTGCCTCGTGGAATCTCTTGGCTCAAACCCCCGAAGGTCAGCCAACTGGATGGAAATTGGACAAATCGCATTCAAAAATCGGCTTTACGGCACAACATATGTTGATTTCAGAAGTTCAGGGTAATTTCAAGGACTTTGATATTACGATCAATTCGGTAAAGGATGATTTCTCAGATGGCCAGGTGGATGTCGTTATCAAAGCAGCGAGCGTTAATACAGAATCCGAGGGACGCGACAAGGATCTGAGGTCGGATAACTTCTTCAATACCGAAAAATTTCCCGAGATCAAATTCAAAAGTTCGAAGTTCGAGAAGTCTGGCGACAATTTCTACAAAATCTACGGCGACCTCACCATTCGTGAGACAACGAAACAAGTTGTTTTTGATGTGGTTCATAACGGGACTCTCAAAAGCAGCAGGGGCTTGATGAGTGCATGGAAGGCAACGCTTTCCATTAACAGGTTTGACTACGGCCTCAAATGGAACCGAATGATTGAGACAGGTGGTCTTGTTGTTGGCGAATTGGTTCACATCACCATTACTCTCGAACTCCGAAAAGCCGTTTCGTAGTTCCCCATGTGGACTTCCGAAAGCGAAAAGAGTTTCGGGAGTCCATTTTTTTGTACCCTGGTTCAGCTCCTCAATACTTTTTTCGTCCCTTGAAGGCAGTCAGATGAAAATGAAAACATTGATCTTTGGCGGTGTCGATATTGAAAGCCCGTTGGCGAATCTGGGGCTTGTGGTCCTGCGGTTGTTCGCGGGTCTTACACTCGCCTTCCAGCATGGAATCAATATAATCCCGCCATCTGCCGCATTCCTTGATACGGTGAACAGCCTGGGTTTTCCCTTGCCGGAGTTCTTCGCGTGGGCAGCAGGGCTAAGCGAACTTTTGGGAGGAATTTTACTCGTGGTCGGCTTGTGCACAAGACCCGCATCGTTTTTCATCGTGATCACGATGTCCGTGGCTGTATTCTTGAGACACAGCACAGGTCCGTTCCACGAAAAGGAACTGGCTCTTCTGTATGGGATTATTGCGTTTTTGTTTTTGCTGGCAGGATCAGGGCGTTTCGGTGTCGACGATACTCTTCGAAGAACAACAAAAATCTGACTACTCCTTCGCTGCCTTCAACTCCTGGTGGATACGGTCGTGGCCCTCGCGGGGTTCCAAGTGAGAGACCGTGGTGACGGGTCGGCCAATGGAAGACTTGATCGCTGCTTCGATTTCTGTCGCGCTCCGGTGAGCGTCCTCGATGGAAGCGTTATTCGGAAATAACAGGTGAAAATCCACCCACAAGGAAGTCCCCATCACTCGATAGCGGAGTTCGTGGTAGCCTAATCCCCGTTTCGATGTCTCCGAGTTCAACAGGGACCGCAATCTCTGCTCGAGCTGGGGGTCAGCCTCGTCCATCAAGCCGCCCACGGATTGTCTTATGAGTTTTCCAGCCGACCAGAGGATATTCAAAGCAACAAGAATAGCCAGGATCGGGTCGAACGGTAACCATCCGGTCCAAAGTGTCAAACCCAAGCCCGCGACAACGCCGAAACTCGTCCACGAATCCGTCAGAACATGTTTGCCATTCGCAATGAGAATGATCGATTGATGTCGTTTACCCTGCCAGACGAGAAATCCGCCGAGTCCGGCGTTGACCAGGGCTGCTGCCGCCACGTAGATTATTCCGATATCGAGGTTTCGTAGCTCTAAACCTGCCAGCCATCTGGAGACCGCCTCGTAGATAATATACACCCCAGCGATTCCAATCATCATTCCTTCCATGGCGGCAGAAAAGAAACTGATTTTTTCGTGGCCATAGGGATGACTCACGTCGGCGGGCTTGAGGCTGAAGGACAAACTGAACGCGGCAAAACTCACCGCAACGATATGGACCACAGACTCCGCTGCATCAGAGAGGATGGCAGCCGATCCCGTAATGGCTGCGGCATACGATTTTCCTGTGAGCATCAGCAGTCCGACGGCAAGGGAGAGCCTGATGGCGAACTTTTGCTGGCGAACCGATTCAGTTTCCACGGATTCCATCGTCAAATTTTGACAAACCATTTCCTCTTATACATCATGTGCGCAATGCCATAAAGCACCACGACAAAGAACAAGGAATGCAGGAGAGAAGCTGTCATGGGGTCGGCCCAAGAGAGGAAAAGGTTTTTGTAATAGAAAGTCTTGAGTGAAATCATCGTCCCGTCCGCCTGAGTCCATTTGACAATGGTTGTTAAACGGCCGATGAGGCCGGCAAGCACGAACATCGTTAAGGCGTTCAACCCGTAGATTTCGAACGGCTTCGACCACGTCTTGTAGCCTTTAATATCGATCAGCCAGTGACAGGAGGCAAAACACACCAGAGCAAGCCCTGCCATGAAGACCGTATAAGAGCTCGTCCAAAGATTTTTGTTGATCGGAAGCCAATTATCCATAACGAGTCCAACAAGAAGAACGATGGATCCGACGGTAAACATCCAGGCCGTTCGTTCCTCGCGACCCAGGTTCACCCGAAGAAAATGACCCGTCAAGACGCCGAACAATGTGGTGGCTATGGCAGGAATCGTGCTGAAGATTCCTTCCGGGTCGAAACCAGGAGCCGGCGCTCCACCCCACGTGTGACCTGTCAGGAGCGTCGAGTCGATATACCCGCAAAGGTTGCCCATCGGCTCCCAAATACCGGGTCCAAACCCCGGAACAGAAATGAGCTTCATGGCAAGCCAATAGACTCCGAGCAAAGAGACAAGCCATCGAACCTGGCCTGCAATTCCTGTCGTCAGGTAAATCGCACTTGCGGCAAGGTAGCAAACAGCGATGCGTTGGAGAACTCCGGGAATGCGTATTCCAGCGAACGAGAAATGATGGCCAAAAGCGAGTCCAAACGGAAACCCTGAAAGAAATAATCCGACGGCAAAAATGACGGCAGAACGAACCGCCACATGCTTGAACAGCTTTCCCCTGTCATTCCCCCGCTCCATTCGTTTTGCAAACGAAAGCGTCATCGCGACGCCGACAATCCACAGGAAAAACGGAAAAATCGTGTCGGTGTAAGTCCAGCCGTTCCAGGATGCGTGCTTGAAAGGGGCGTAGATGTTCCCCCAATCGCCGGGGTTGTTGACGAGGTTCATGCCCGCAATGGTTGCCCCGCGGAAGACATCAAGCGAAGTCAAGCGTTGGGATTCCGTGGAATGAGTCATAACGAGATGTGGGTCAGCCCCAGGCGGTGCCGGACCTCAGGAAGACAACAACGAACCACCCAACAAGCAGGGCGGCGACAATCAAAATGCGAATTCTTTGGTTGGGCGAAAGTTTCATTGCGACGAGTTCAAGCTTATTCGTTTCTGCGGACCGCCTCCCCGACGCGTCCCCGGGAGATTTCCGCTGAACCCGCGCAGCTTTTGAAGAAACCTACTTTGATTAAAGTACATGTCCGGCGAGATGACAAACCGCCCGATTTCTTTTTCCCTGTCGAGTACAATGATTTCATCCATCCGTGTTTTTGCGGCACCGAGTTGCGTGATGAATCCTTCGTCCGATGCATTCGTCCGTATGAGAACGGTTGGAACAAACACTGAGTCTATGATTTTGCGGGCCTCAGGAATCTCGACCAGGGAGTTCAGTTTTTCAAAGTTTTCGGTGTCGGCCGTAACGAGCACGACGAGGCGCTTGTCAAGTTGCGCAGCGTGCGCTCTGGCCTTCTCAAAACCGAGCCAGGAAAGAATGAACAACTGATCATCCCCAAGCCATCGGCTGAACGCGGATTTCTCAAAGAAACCGACGTGGCGTTTGATTTCGCGGCCGCCGGGCGAGAGAACAATGTATGTCGGGATTGCACGGACTTGGAAACGCTTCTTCACACTGTCGCCCCAGACAGGGTCATCCAGATTGACTTTTGCCAGGGTGAATTTTCTGGTCAGCAGATCCTTTACGGTATCATCCGGAAACACAAAGCGGTCCATTTGTTTGCACGGGGTACACCACTCGGCATAGACGTCGAGAAAAACGGGCCTGTTGCTTGCGCGCGCCGAGACCTTTGCTTCCTCGAGGGTGAGCCACGTCAGCGACGAGCCGGAAGGCCAGTAATCGACGGCAAGCGACCCGATAAAAAAAACGGCGCAGACGATGGCCGCACCTTTTGCGAATATATTCTGACGTTGGTGCACTATTCCGAACCTTTATCCACCTGAATACGGTTGACGCTCCAAAACGACAAGCTCCAGAAAAACGCCAAAGAGGCCATGCCCCAGAGGATTTCTATATACGGAACATGCGTGTTGTTTTGTATCGCATCGACCGCATCAAAAAAACCGCTTGGAAACAAAAACTGCTCAGTAAACACCGCCCAGGAGGAGTCCCAAAGGAAAAAAGAGACATACGCGTGGAGTGCGCTGGCAATGATCCCCCAACCCATCAACGCAACGACATTGACCACGCCTGGCAGCCAGCAGGAAAAAAAAACGAGTATCGAGACGTAGAGCAGACTGATGGCAAAAAAAAGAGCGTAGAGTGCCAACACTTGACTGACCTGAAACTCAATTGGCATTTTCGTAATGATGAGCCCGATGATCAATGGCAGAGTGCCCGCGAACAAAGATGTAACCCATATGGAAGTCAGGGCCGAGAGGGATTTTGCGAGGAGATATTCTTCGCGTCGGATTGCACGGACGAGGAGCGTGCGAAGCCAGCCGTCTTTTACATCGTTATCCACCAGGCCGACGCAAAAAAAAGCACTTACGACCGGGATGAGGAAGCCCATCAGCTGGAGCAACTTCTGACTGACATTGAATTCCCGGGTATAGGGCGTGGGGATGAAAACAATCAAAGAACCGATAATGAGGAAAAGAAGAGGGGTGACCAGTGCCGTGATGGTCCACTGGCGCCGAAATTCAATCCGGAACAATTTGAGAAATGCCGGGGTCACGACGACGCCTTTTCCATGAGGTGGGTACGGAATGCCTTTTCAAGGAATCCTCTTTTCCGCTTTTTCATATCATAGTCCGCCAAGACGGCACCATTGGAAATGAACAGGACCCGGTCACAAACATTTTCAACTTCCGAGAGGTTGTGCGAGCTGAAGAAGACCGTCACACCTGTCTTTTTTCTCACCTCAAGAAAATCCCGCAACTCGAACACAGACGGCGGGTCGAGGGATGCGGTCGGCTCATCGAGAAACACGAGCCGGGGCGTGCCCAGAAACGCCAGCACAAGCTCGAGTTTCTGGCGCATACCTTTAGACAATGAAGACAGCGAGAAATTGGAAGCGTTGCTCAGATTGAATTCTTTCAACAGTGTATCGATGTTGTCCTTGGCGCTTCCGTTGAGATTGAGGAGATGTGCGTGGAGCTCGAGAAAGGTTTGCACGGTCAACGTCGGCGTGCGGAACTGCGAATCTCCCTGATAACCTGTGAGCCTTCTTGCCATCAGTGATTCCGGGTCGTGCTCAAAGAGCGCCACCTTGCCTTCGTCGGCGTCGAGGAAGCCAAGCAGGATACGGAGTAAGGTCGATTTCCCGGCCCCATTCGGCCCGATAAGCCCAACGACCTCTCCTTTCGGGACAGCAAATGTCACATTCTTCAGAGCCTGAACCGGGTTCTTTGATCGCGGCCGGAATGTCTTTGAAATATTCTGTACCGAGATAGCAAGAATCTCAGGCGTAGGAAGGAGCTTTTTTCTTCTCATAAGGCCGCATCAATATAGGCAGATGGCTTAGCAGATTCAATACATTCGAGGTCCCTAGTTTTTGCTTTTGTGCGATGGCCCCGAAATCGTGCGGCGTTGAGTGAGGGCGAATCAATGTGCGTTTAAATTGAGGCACAAATTCAACTTCCCTTGACCTACCACTCAACTCTCCGTGCCGAAAATTTCGGCTTGCGGGTGGAGAATCAATAAGTGCGTTCCCTGCCCGCCTTTGCGCGAGCCCCCGCAAAGGCAGGCGGGGATTTCGGCGTCCTCTCTTTGGTTACTTTCTCTGGACGAGCAGAGAAAGTGACAACATTCTTCCTGGCACAATCACAGCGAATGTTCCCATCTTCTTCATGGATTTGCTACCGCAGGGGTCCCCATTTCTTTTTAGAAAAGAAATGGGGGAAAGAAAATCGTCGAAATCGAAACCCGCGGTTGAAACCTTGCCCGCTTCCCCGAAATCTCGCGGCGTCAAAGTGGTCAGAAATCTCAAACATCGATCAGAAATGCCGCTCGATTAAAGTCCCGCGGTGAATTCTCCTCCCTCAAACCCGTCGATTTCGACCCGTCCCCACAGCCGCCATCGCTCTTGCCTAAATTAACCAAAGCCTCAAGGAAATGAACCTGTTGTCACTTTTTCGCCAGTGATGCCGAAGCAATTCGTGCCGCCTCTGCCAGGACGGCTCCGCCAATAAAGATGCTTTCTTCGGCCGCATAGAATTTGCCAGAGTGTGCAGGGATAACTTCTCCGCCCTTTTCCCTTGCGCCGATGCGGAGGAAGCAGCCCGGAATTTTTTCCATATAGAACGCGAAGTCCTCTGCTGCGAGGTTTAACGTTTCCATTTTTGTTAACCCCGCTTCCCCCAGCACGGAAGCCGCGGCCTGCCTGGCCCACGCGGTGGTTCTTTCCGGGTTGACGATGGGCGGTGTTCCCTCCTCGATGCGCACACGCCCTGTAAGGCCGTATGACGCTGCCTGTGACTTGGCGATCCGCCGAACCTCTTCTATAAGAAACTGTCTTGTGGCAGAGTCGACGGCCCTGATTGTGCCGCTCAGTTTTGCCTTATCGGGAATGACGTTTGGCGCCGTCCCAGCGTTGATTGTTCCGACCGTGACGACAGCCGGGAACGCCGGGTTCTTTCTTCGCGAGACAATTGTCTGAAGTGCGCCTACAAGAGCGCTCGCACCTACGATGGGGTCAAGGGCCTCGTGAGGCCGTGCGGCGTGCGCTCCCCGGCCAATCAGCTCGATATGGAATTCATCTGAAGATGCTGCAAGCGGGCCTTCTTGCGCCACCACCTGTCCCACAGGGAAACGCCGGTCGACATGTCCGCCGAAGATTGCCTTCACGCCTTTGAGCGCCCCCGCCTTGATCATTGCCAATGCTCCCTTGCCTACCTCTTCTGCAGGCTGAAGGATCAGCACCACGTCGCCGGCAGCCGGCTTTTGCATCAACGAGTACGCTGCCGCCACGATCCACGAAGCATGAATGTCGTGCCCGCAAGCGTGCATGACGCCCGGATTGGCCGAAGAATACTTCAAACCAGTTTCTTCCTGGATCGGTAATGCGTCGATATCGCCTCGCAGGGCAACGACCGGCGCGTTTCGATTTTGTCCCTTAATTTGTGCGAAGACGCCCGTCCCAGCCACCCGCTCGATAGAATCGACATTGAGAGATTTCAATTCATTGAAAAGCCGAAGGTATGTCTGCTCTTCCTTGAACGAGAGCTCCGGGTGTTGGTGCAAGTCTCTGCGAAGTTCAATCAATTTCTGCCGGATGTCGTTCGGAAACTCAACGAAAGCTTTCAAGGTCTGTCCTGAACAAGTTGTGGGTGAATTCTTTTTCCTGAGGATTTCATCTTGATGGAGGTAGAAGCAACACACCCATCTGATCCCCTCTCACACCGCTCTCTCCAACACACGAGAGGGGAAGTTTTGAACGTGTTTGTTTTGAAACGATATGAAAGTCCCCTCTGCAGCGATGGGTTTGTGCGAAAGCGAGAGGGGATACATTCATTGTGCTATCTTGAGGGGTGTGTTTCTTTGTGATTCGCATATTTAGCCGATTGATTCTTTCCATACAGTGAGTCGGTCAACGTATTCCGTGTCCACCGTAACACCGATACCGGGTTTGTCCAGTGGAACTTTCATAAAACCGCTCGCGTCCATCGCCCACTCGGGTGACACGATATCGCGTTCCCAGTAACGTGAACTTGGCGAAATATCCCCCGGCAATGTGAAATTCGGCAGTGAAGCGAGCGCCACATTGTAAGCCCTGCCGATTCCGCTCTCCAGCATCCCTCCACACCAGACGGGGATCTTGTGTCCCCGGCAGAGGTCGTGAATCCGCTTCGATGAAGTGAAACCGCCAACCCGGCCGGGTTTGATGTTGATGATCCTTCCGCTGCCGAGCTTGATCATGTCCTCGGCTCGCTGAACGCTCGAGATGGACTCGTCGAGGCAGATCGGTGTTCTCAACTCCTTTTGCAACTGCGCGTGCCGGACGAGGTCGTCCCAGGCAAGGGGCTGTTCGATCATGAGCAGGTTGAAATCATCAAGCCGCTTGAGCGTCTCCGTGTCGTCCAGCGTGTAGGCATTGTTGGCATCGACCATGAGAGGGAACAACTGTCCCACAGCTTCCCGCGCTTTTTTCACATACTCGATATCCTTGCCGGGCTTGATCTTTATTTTGACTTTCTTGTAACCCGCCACAGCGCTCTCTTTCACTTTCGCAGCAAGCTCTTCCGGGCTTTTTCGGATGCCCAGGGAAATGCCGACCGCCACTTTGTCCCTTGTCCCGCCGATTATCTTTGCCAGCGGAGTTTTTGCCTGCTCCGCCGCCAGTGCCCACGCACCCATTTCCACCGCTGCTTTCGCCATGGAATGTCCGCGGAAGTCCTGTTCGAGAACATCGTGAATGTCCGCGGGATTTTCGAAGTCGCGGTTGAGTACTCGGGGCGCGATCCAATCCTTGATGGCGATTCGCGCAGTATCGATCGTGTCGGGATAGTAATTCGGATGACTTTCTGCGACACATTCCCCCCATACCGTCGCTCCTTCAGCGCTCTCGAGCTGGAGCAAAAGAATCCTGCGGGTTTGCACGCTTCCCGATGAAATCTCAAACGCCTCTTTGAGTGGAAGATGGATTTCGCGGAGGTGGATGCGTCGAATTTTCATTTTTTCACAAGGAAGTAATGGCACCGGCCCGATTGCAGGTCGCGCAAAAATGCCGGAACGGTGTAGCCCTGGGCAAGATAGTGAGTAAAAGCGTTTCGTGTCGTCGAGCGCCAGAGTCTGGCCGTTTCCAGGGACTCGTTCCTCGTGGCTTGAATGTCGGGCGGAATCTCAATCCTGACGGGGGAGACTTGTGGAAGC
>Ga0315281_10004527_pt1 | contig 20142 bp, 11 predicted proteins | sample YL17G07_0_MG_FD_204540 | JGI IMG/M metagenome (GOLD analysis project Ga0315281, IMG submission 204540) | Sediment microbial communities from Yellowstone Lake, YNP, Wyoming, USA - YL17G07_0 | ecosystem: Environmental > Aquatic > Freshwater > Lake > Sediment | place: USA: Wyoming | collected...
ACCGCGAACGCCGGGATCACGTAGGCGTTGACCTTTGGGACACCGGCTGCGATCCGGACCTCGTCGAGCGTGTTCAGGAACTGCTTGTGGATGCGGTCGGCGGGGTCGGGGGACCGGGCTTCGAGGCGCTTGAGGATATAGCCGGCGCCGAACCGCCGGGCGTCCTGGAAGTGGAACCAGGCGATGAGGACCGAGGCCAGGAGATCAAAGCCGAGGAGCTTGTAAATGAACGGACCCGTCCAGAAGCCTTGCCCCGCGCCGAAGAATCCAAGGCTCAGGACCACGGCCAGGGAGACGAGGCCGACAGCCGCGAAGTAGAAGAAGATGAGCGCAGTGAAGACGAAGAGGCTCTTCTTCCACTGCAGGCTCTGGATCTCGTAAAAATCTTTATTAATCTGGGCCATTGTTATTCCAATAGTATATGAAAAATTCCGGCTTCTGCAACGTCGAGCAGGGGCCGGGTCTTGCCTTTGGACATTATTGTCCCATGTCAAGACCTGACCCCTCTCTTTATCGTATAATGGAACGATGAAGATTGAGAACGCGCCGTTCACGATGACGGAGTGGGACAAAGTCCCGGCGGATGAGCATAAAGGGGAGGAAGGGACGTCGTTCTGGCGTGTCTGTGAAAGCGGGAACTCGCGCGTCCGAATGGTCGATTACTCGGCCGGGTATAAGGCCGACCATTGGTGCGGCCGCGGCCATGTCCTGCTCGTCCTCGAAGGCGAGATCGTCGTCGAGCTCAAGGATGGCCGGAGGTTCCCGCTCGGACGCGGCATGGGTTTCCAAGCCGGCGACGACGAGCGGAATCCCCATCTCGTCCGGACGTCGGCCGCCGCCCGGGTGTTTATCGTAGATCGATGCTTAATCAAAACGGGCTTGAGCGGAAAATCGGCCTCTTCCCGCTGACCAACATCGTCGTGGCCAACATGGTCGGGGCGGGGATCTTTACGACCTCCGGCCTGCTGATGAGAGACCTGGGAAGCCCCCTGGTCATGCTCGGTCTTTGGACGATCGGTGGGACGATCGCCCTCTGCGGCGCCCTCTCCTATGGGGAGCTCGGCGCGGCCATCCCCCGGGCCGGGGGTGAATACACGTTTCTCTCGGAACTCTACCATCCTCTTCTCGGCTTTCTGAGCGGTTGGACCTCGTTCTTCGTCGGGTTCTCGGCGCCCATCGCCGCGGCGGCCATCGGCTTCGCGGAGTATTTCACCCGTGCTTTTCCCGGTCTGCTCCGCTTCGGGCTCCTGCCGGAAGCTGTCGAGGCGGTCGTCCTCAAGAAGGCCTGGGCTTGTCTTGCGATCCTCCTCTTTACCCTCATCCATGCGCGCGGCATCGAGCTCGGGACCAAGGTCCAGAACTTCCTGACGATCGGGAAGGTCATCCTGATTGCGGGCCTCGTCGCAGCGGGCTTGGCCTCCGGGCATGGGAGTTGGTCCCACTTTGCCCAGGGCGGGAGTTTCCGTTTCGATTTTGCCGGCTGGAAGAGCGCCGGCCTCGCGCTGATGTGGATCATGTTCGCCTACAGCGGCTGGAATGCTTCAGCTTACATCGGGTCGGAGGTCCGAGAACCCGGCAAGAACCTGCCCCGTTCCCTCATCCTGGGGACGGGGCTCGTCATCCTGCTTTATGCCGGGCTCAACGTTTTCTATCTCTATGCCATCTCCCCGGCCCAAATGAGCGGCGTCATTTCCGTCGGAGGGCTCGCCGCCGGAAATGTCTTCGGCCCGTCCTTCGACGGCGTTCTGTCGGTCCTGATCGCGTTCGCGCTCTTTTCTTCCCTCAGCGCCTTCATCATCCTCGGCCCAAGGGTTTATTACTCGATGGCTCGGGACGGCCATTTCTTCCGGTCCGTCGCGAAGGTCCACCCGGTCTTCGGCGTCCCCTCGAGATCGATCATCCTCCAGGGCCTCATCTCGATGGGCATCGTCCTCTCGGGGTCGTTCGACCAGATCCTGACCTACATGGGCTTCTCGCTCGGGATCTTTCCCATCTTCGCCGTTCTGGGTGTCTTCAAGCTCCGGAAGCAGGGGAAGAGTCCCCGTAAGATGCCTGGTTTCCCGGTCGCCCCTGCCGTCTTCGTTCTGACCGGAGTCATAATCCTTATCCTGGGCTTCCTTCGGAGCCCTGGCCCTTCGGGAGTGGCCGTATTGACGGTCGCCGCCGGCGTCCCGGCCTTTTATTTTTTCAGGAAAAAGTATAGATTGCCAATGATAAAGGAAGCAACCGATGACGAGTCGAAAACCGCGTTTTAGACGCGCCTTCCACCTCAGCCTGCTTGTCCTGATCATGGCTGCGGCCGTTCTCGCCTGGTCCGCTCCCGCCGACAGGCCGCAAGACGCCGCCACTGATCTTGACGCGAAGGTCCGGAGCTTTCTGACGGGGCACCGGGACCAATGGCGGGACGAGAACGTCACCGAGACCGACGGCATGTTTCTCTATGATTTTGTCCTGAGCCACAAGTATACAAAGGCCCTCGAAATCGGAACCTCCACGGGGCACTCGGGCATCTGGATCGCCTGGGCCCTGAGCAAGACCGGGGGCAAGCTCGTCACTATCGAGATCGACGAAGCGAGGCACGCCAAGGCGGTCGAAAACTTCAAGGTGGCGGGCCTCGATGCCTACATCGATGCCCGGCTGGCCGACGCCCATGAGGAAGTGCCCCTGCTCAAGGGGCCCTTCGACTTCGTCTTCGTGGACGCGGACAAGGAGTGGTACCAGAATTATTTCAAGATGCTCCTGCCCAAGCTTGAGGCCGGAGGCTGTTTCGCCGCCCACAACGTTCTCAACCTGGAGTTTATGCACGGCATCAAGGATTTTCTCGATTACGCCCGGAGCCTGCCCGAAATCGAGACGACCGTCGAGCGGACCAGCAGCAGCGGGATCTCCCTGAGTTTCAAGAAGAAAACGTCCTGATATTATCTATCTCTTCTTGATATGGATCCCGCCGCCGGACGTCCGGAGGTAGAGCTCCGGGCCGCCGCCGTTGATCTTGGCTTGGAGCGAGCTGCGGTCGATTTCGCCCTGGATGGTGACCGGGAAGTCGGTCGAGACGTGGCCGCCGCTGGCGTGGGCGTTGACGTCCATGGCGATGTCGGCGGCGAGGGTCACCGTGATGCTCCCCCCTGACGTGGATAGGGAGCAGCGGGACTTGGGCTGGCTCGAGATGGTGGCCGTCACGGAGCCGCCTGACGTATCGGCCCGGAGAGCTCCCATGACCTCCTCGGCGGTAATGCTGCCGCCTGAGGTGTCCGCGTCAACGTCGCCCCAGGCTTTGTTGATGCGTATGCCGCCGCCGGACGTCCTGGCCAGAATGCTGCCCTTGGTCTCCTCGATCCGGATGTCGCCGCCGCTCGTGCGGACGTCGACATCGCCGTCCACGAAACCGGCTTCGATACTGCCGCCGGATGTGTTGCCTCGGACGTTCCCCGTAATCTTGTCAAAGTGGAGGCCTCCGCCCGAGGTCTTGCTGACGACCTCGCCTTCGAGGTCCTTCACGGTGACGCCACCGCCGCTTGTTCTGAGGTCGGCGTTATAGGCGGACGGCACGGTGATGATGAACCGGACCCTGAGCTTGTTCCAGATATTGTCGAAGAGGCGGCTGAGTCCGTGCTTGTCATATTCACCGGTCACGTAAACGTCGTTTCCCCTCTGTTCGAAGTTCAGCTTGAAGTCGCCAAGGACCTTATTGTCGTGGCCGTTCCTGACCTCGCGTTCGACCGTGATGTCGACGGCCCCGGCCGGGGCGCCACGGACCTCGACCGAGCCGATGTCTGTGTCGAGGACGAGTTTCCCTCCGGGTTCGACTTTGAAGGATTTCGTGATCGCGTTGTCTTGGCCGGCATACGCCAGGCCCGTGGCGACGAAGGCCAAAGCAACCGCTAAAACGATCGCCTGATGGACTTTCCGGATTGATCGCGTCATCTTCTCCTCCTGTTCATTCGAGACTGGGACCCATGCCCTTCATTAGGTCTGACGCTTCTCGGGGCAAAAAGGTTCCCTTGCCGCTTACTTTGGGGTAAAATACGTCCGATGAAACCACTGAAAACAATTCTCCTGGCCGCCGCGTGCTTCGGCTTGGCCTTCTGCGCCACCGCTCAGAAAAAGCCCAAAGTCGACAGCGAAAAGGATTCGCAGTACCAGTATGAAAAAGCCGTCATCGCCATGAAGTACGGGCTGCCGGAACAGGCGGTCGATTACGTGAACCTGGCCTTGTCCCTCGACCCCCGCCATTATCAGTCTCTGAACCTGTTGGGCCTGATCCATCTCCAGGCCAAGGATTATCGCCTGGCGGCTGACGCGTTCGAGAAATGTCTGGAGGTCAAGCCGGACTTTATCGATGCCATCAACCGGCTCGGCACGGCCTACTACGAGTTGGGCGAGAAGGACAAGGCGGAACAGGCTTACCAGAAATCGTTGGCCTTGGACGGGAACGCGTTCGCGAGTTTCAGCCTGGCCAAGCTCAGACTGGAAGAGAACAAGCTCCCGGAGGCCTTGGACTACATCGGCAAGTCTATCCAGAAGGACGACCGCCAGGCGGGGGCCTACAACCTCAAAGGCGTCATCCTCAACCAGATGGAGCGCTATCCCGAGGCCATTACGAGCTTTCAGACGGCCCTCGCTATCACACCCAACGACGTCAATGTGAACATCAACCTGGGCATCGCCCTCATGAACGCCCGCCAATACGAAAAGTCCCTGGAGGTCCTTGAGAAGGCCCTTCCCGGCATCAAGGACCCGCTGCTGCGGAACAAGGTGAACGAATACATCAAGGCGCTTAAGGAAGCGAAGTAGGGGCCATCCGGACGTAACCGATCAGGGCATCGACGATCTTGATCATGCTCGTTCCCGCGGGCGTTTTTATTCCGCGTTTCATTTGGATCGCCAAGATGATGATTTTAAGATAACGCGTGACGCGCCGTTGCCGTTTGGCGGCTATTCAGGTATAACATTAGGCTGAACACGGTTCCCTCGTGCGCCCGTAGCTCAGCTGGATAGAGCGATGGACTTCGAATCCAAAGGTCGGGAGTTCGAATCTCCCCGGGCGCGCCATGTTTCCGCCCTTCCTGAATTGTCAAAATGATTAGTAATAATCATAGTATGTCGAAAAAACATCGACATACAATGCTAAAAGTGCTATAGTTTATTTGAATCTCAGGCAAGGAACACGCGGATGACGATCGACGTCAGGGAACGAATTCAAGCAGAAATATTTGATTACCAAACTCTGATCGACGTCTTAGGAGAACTCTCGTTTCCAAGGGATAAGATCACGGATCTGATCAAAAAGAAGATCATCATAAGGATCAAGAAGGGGTTGTATGTCTTCGGTGACCGGTACCGAAGGCATTCCTATTCGAGAGAATTGCTGGCGAATCTCATCTACGGACCCTCATATGTTTCCCTTGATTATGCCCTCGATTACTACGGATTTATTCCGGAAAGATCCGAGGCCTTGACCTCGGTTACGCTCGGACGTTCCCGCAAATTCCATACTCCGGTCGGTCTTTTTATCTACCGTCAAATCCCCATCCAGTCTTATGAAGCCGGCATGGTCCTGGTTGAAGAGGATTATGGACAAGCGTTTTTGATCGCATCGCCCGAAAAGACTTTGGCCGATAAAATCATCTCTGAGCGAGGCGTTTCCTTGACATCCCCGGCGGAGATGCGCCGGTTTCTGGTTGAGGGTCTGAGAATTGATGTCTCCAACATCCAATCCCTGTCTCCGGAGCGAATCGATGAATACGCCGGACGTTACCGCTCCCGAAAGCTGAGACACTTGAGCGGACTGGTGAGACGGCTCCGAAAATCCAAAGAAGGGATTGCCCATGAATGAAGCAATCCGCCAAATTCTCGCCAAGTATGAAATTCGCTCCCTGGACGATTCCGTCCGAGCCCTCAGAGAGATCATGCAGGAGATCGCCCTTCTCGGTCTCTGGAGAAGCAAATTTTTTGAGAAAGCCGCGTTTTATGGAGGCACGGCGCTCCGGGTGCTCTATGGCCTGGACCGGTTTTCCGAAGATCTGGATTTTTCGCTCTTGGAGAGGAATGAAAAATTCGACCTGGCCTCTTATAACGATGCTTTAAAAAGAGAACTGAGCGCCTTCGGTTTTGAAGTCGAGATAGAGAGCAGGAAAAAATCGGCGGCGACGGCCGTACAGTCCACTTTTCTCAAAGCCAACACAAGATACCAAATGATCACGGTCGAATTTGACAAGAGCCTCATTCAGCAGATCCCCCGGAATCAGAAGCTGAACATCAAACTGGAAGCCGATACCGATCCGCCCCCCGGGTTTACGACGGCCAACAAATACCTCCTTCTCCCGATCCCCTTCGCAGTCAGGACATTCAGTTTGCCCAACCTCTTTGCCGGGAAAATGCACGCCGTACTCTGCCGCGAATGGAAAAGCAGGATCAAGGGGCGGGATTGGTATGATCTTGTCTGGTTTGCCGCCAATCATCCGGACATGCACCTCTTCCATCTTGAACAAAGGATGCGGCAAACCGGACATTGGCAGGGGACGTCAACCATGACTCCCAAGGATTTTTTTGCCATGCTGACCCGAAGAATCAGCCAAATCAACCTCGATCAAGCACGACGAGAAGTGGAGCCGTTCGTCAAGAACACATCATCGCTGACACTTTGGTCGAGGGATTTTTTCTTGGATGTCGCCTCCCGGATCAAGATCGTGTGACGGCGCGCTGCGCTCCAGATCCAAAGGTCCGAGGTTCGAATCGCCCCGGGCGCGCTAGCTCGATCTTATCCCGGGATTTCAGGACCGGAAGGCCCGTTGTCCTGGGCCCGTTCGTACATAGCCAGGTATGAGAGCGTTCCCGACCCATTTCCATTGAAAAAAAACCGGGAAAGCAGAATAATATATCATGATCGGAATAAAGGGGGTGGCTCATGCTCAAAGACATCATTAAAAAAGAGATCATCGAGACCATCACGAGCGCGAAGTTCGTCTTTACCTTCCTTCTCTGTGCCGTCCTGATTCTGCTCTCGGTCTATACGGGCCTTTCAAATTACAGCTCCGACCAGAAGGAATATTCCGCAGCTGTGGCCCTCAACAAGAAGAACTTGGAGAGCCAGCCGAGCTACACGGCTCTGGCCAGTCTCGGGACAAAGATCAACAGGTCGCCCCAAGTCCTGAGCGCCATCGCCAGCGGCGTGAACGAGGCTGTCGGACGCGTGGCCTCGGTCAACATTGCCTACGACCCGAACCTGATCGACTCTAAATATGAAGCCAATCCCGTGTTCTCGGTGTTCGGCGCCCTGGACCTGACCTACATCGTCAAGATTGTGCTCAGCTTGTTCGCCATCCTCTTTACCTACGATGCCATCGTCGGCGAAAAGGAAAAGGGAACGCTGAAGCTGACCCTGTCCAACAAGGTCCCCCGCGACCGGCTGATCCTGGGCAAGGTCATCGGGGGCTTCCTCAGCCTGCTCATCCCGCTGGTCATTCCCCTCATCCTGAGCCTGCTCCTCATCCTGGTCTATCCGAACATCTCGTTCGCCGGAGAGGACTGGATCCGGCTGCTCCTGATGTTCTTCATGTTCTTCCTTTACCTTTCGGTCTTCTTTACCCTCGGCCTCCTCGTCTCGGCCCGGACGAGCAAGAGCTCGACCAGCTTCCTCATCCTGCTCTTCATCTGGGTGACGTTTGTCACGATCATTCCCAAGGTCGCCGTCGTGGGGGCTGCCCGGCTGAACCCCATCCCTTCGGTCCATGAGATCACGGCCAAAAAGGACGCTTTTCTTCAGCAGATTCAAGGGAGTGCTCAGAAAAAGGTGATGGATTGGGTCAAGGCGAATTCCCCCAAGCCCGGCGAGGATCAGAAAGCCTTTCAGGAGAAGTTTAAAAAATGGCTGGAAGACTTCCAGCAGGAGTCGACCTCGCAGATCGACGCCAACAACGCGGCTCTCGAGCGGGACTACCAGCTCAAGAAGAACGCCCAAGTGCGGCTGGCCATCAACTTTTCCCGGATCTCTCCCGCGTCGGCCCTGATGTTTTCGACGATGAGCCTGTCCCGGACCGGCCTCGATGAGCACGAAAGGTTTTTGGCCGCAGTCCGCACCTATAAACCCATATTCACCAAATGGGCCAACGCCAAAATGATGAGGAACATCAACTTCCAGACGGGCGAGACTGCGAGCAAGGTCGTCCTGGACGACATGCCCCAGATGACGTTCGCTTCCGAGACGATCGGCAAGTCGTTCGCCCGGACGCTTCCCGATTTCGGGCTGATGCTCTTTCTCATCCTCGTCTTCTTCGCCGGGGCGTATGTGTCCTTCCTGAAATACGACGTGCGCTGAAAGGTCACCCATGTTAGAAGCCATCAATCTTACCAAGATATACGAAGACGGGCTGCTGGCCCTCGATCACCTGACCCTGAAGGTCGAACCGGGCGAGATCTTCTGCATGTTCGGCGCCAACGGCGCCGGGAAGACGACGGCCATTAACCTCTTCCTGAATTTCATCCCGCCATCTGAAGGGACCGCTTTGATCGAAGGCATCGACGTCGTGAAAGAGCCCCTGCGTTCCAAGGACTACCTGGCGTTCGTCTCGGAAAACGTCATGCTCTACGCGAACTTCACCGCCTTCCAAAACCTGGATTACTTCACCAAGCTGGCCGGAAAACGCGGGCTGACCAAGGTCGACTACGCCAACGCCCTGAAAAGCGTCGGTCTCCAGGACGAGGCGTTCGAGATGCGCACCAAGAACTTTTCCAAGGGGATGCGGCAGAAACTGGGACTGGCCATCGCGGTCATCAAGGACGCCCCGAACATTCTCCTCGACGAACCCACCGCCGGACTTGACCCGAAATCCGGGCAGGAATTCCTGAACCTGCTGATCAAGATGCGGAACGAGGGGAAATCTGTCTTCATGTCCACCCACGATATCTTTCGGGCCAAGCTGATCGCGGACCGGGTCGGGTTCATGAAGAAGGGAAAACTCGTGATGCTGAAAACGCGTCAAGAGCTCGAAGGAGAGGACCTGACCGAGCTCTACATCCAGTACATGGAAGAGCGGGAAATCTGAATCTCATTTGATCGTCAACACGTGCCCGGCCGAATAGGCCGCGAACTCCGGCGCGTACATGGACTGGATGATCGCCGGCGCGGCCTTGAAGACCCCGGCCATGGCACAGCGCAGTCTGTGCTTGAGCGTGTATTCGCCCTGGGGCAACCATTCCATGAAGAAATTCGTCCCGCTGTCGCGGATCTCTTCGTAGCGGATAAGCCCCAGGTCCCACTTATATCCCGAGGTGAGCGTCACCGGCTCGCAGCCGGACGGCCTCGGGTCGCGCAGGTGGACGTATTCCGCGGGGTGGCGCGCCCGGATGGAGAGATGGACTTCGAGTTCGTCGCCGACAGCCAGCGGCTCCCCATCCGCCAGGGGTTTCAGCACAACCTCGTCTCCTCTCTTCAGCCGCCGAAAATAGCTCCGCTCGACGCCGAAGAGATCGCCTTCGCCTTTCTCGGGCATCCTCTCCGTGCTGAAATGCCACGTCGCGGAGGCGAAAGCCATCCCTTTGCCGTCCTTCCGGACGCGGACCGTGGCGCAGTCCGGTCCGACCTTGTCGCCGGGAATCACGACCTGGTTCTTCTTCCCCGTATACTTGTCAGGCTCGAACGTGAAGGTCGTTTGCGTATGGCAGGCGTCGACCAGGACCGATTCCCGGACCCCCAGCGCGCCCGTCGTCTTCAGGAAATAAGCCACCGAGTAGATGACCTCGGCCGTCGCCCGGGTGGATTTCCAGTGGTTGAGCTTCTTGTTGAGGAAGAGCCATTGGACGAGGCCATCGGACCGCATGTCCTTGGGCTCGAGCTCCATGAGCGTCCGCAGGGCGAAGGCGTGGGTTTCGATCGTGTCGTTGTACCAGAGCCAGCCACGGTCCTCGGGCGCCCACGATGTCCCTTCGTCCACGGTCGTCTTGGCCGAATCCATGACGCTGTCCCAGACGAGGACCGCGTCCTTGGGCCGCCGCGCCCGGTTCAATGTGAGCGCGAGGAAGCCCTTGAGATAGGGTGAGTGCTGTTTCCAGTGGCGGAAGGAGAAGTCAAGCATCCGCGTCCGCTCCGCGTCCGTGAAAACGCCGCCCGTCCACGAAACGTCGGGGAAGCTGCTGAGCGTGTAGTTCAGGAAGGTGACGAATTCCCAACCGACGTCATGGGCCATGAGATCTTTGACGATCTCGTCCAGATAATGGCGATGGAGATAGGCGAAGGCGCGCACCACCGGGTCCTTGGGGACGACGACACCGAACTCGAGCGCCTTGGAGAAGCCGTGGACGATGTAGAGCGTCATGTACGGGGACGGCGGGCCGCCCGGCCACCAGGGGAAGGCTCCCAGGGATGTCTGTGCCTTGAGGAGCTTGGCCAGCGACCCTTCCCTCTGGGCTTTGGCCACGCGGGGATCGAGCACTTTTTCCGCGCCGAACCCTTCGTCCTTGCCGCCGCGGGCCATGGTCAGCCAGGGGGTCTCTTCCAGGGCCATCTTGCGGTTGGGATCGGCCGTGTCGAATGATTCGGTGACCGTCTCCCGCTTGCTCAGAGCTTCCGCCATGTGCGCGACTTGGGGATATTTATCGAAGAGGCTCGTTAGGATGCCGGTCGAGAGGAAACGATTGAGAGTCTGCTCCGTGCATTCGTAAGGATAGTTGACGAGGTAGGGGAGGGCTTCGAGGAGGCCGTAGAAGAGCTGGGCGTCGATCGTGACCACGAGCTGTTCCTGGATGCGGCTGGGATCGTCGTTCTTCGCCAGGTCCGCGAAGTTGAGCTCGCGCATTTGCCCTTCCTTGAGCGTCGCGAAGCGGGACTGGACGAGGTGCATCCTTCCCGGCAGGACCGGGAGCGGCCGCACTTCGCCGTCGGCGAAGGCCCCGGCTTTGGCCGTGACTTTGAAAGCCACGGTGCCTACGCGCGCCGGTGCCGCAAGGGCGAACGTGACCGCCGAGCCGCCTCCCGGCTTGACGGTGAAAGGCCGGGCGGGAACGACCTCGGGTAAGCCGAACGCGGGCGCCAGGTTCTCGTTCGTCGCGGGATCGAAGACCTCGAGCGCGACACTCCCGGCGAGGTCTGTTTCACCGGCGTTATTGACAACGACCTTGAGCTCGGCCCGGTCGCCTTCGCGGAAGAACCGCGGCAGGTAGGGCCGGACCATGAGCTCCTTGACCGTGCGGGCCTCTTTTTCGAGGCTGCCGCCCATGAGGTCCTTGGTTACGCCGTGGACGAAGACGCGCCAGCCGGTGACGGAATCGGGGACGGTGAACTCGACCATCGCGCTTCCGTCCGGCCCGGTGAGGAGATGGGGTTGCCAGAAGGCCGTCTCGGCGAAGTTGGAGCGCAACGGGACCTGTTCCACGCCCTCGGCGGGCGCGGCTGCGGACCCTTTGTCTTTCCCGACGGCCTGGTCGGTCCTTGTATTCAAGGCCTCTTCCTTGACCTCTCTGGAAAGGGCTGCAGGCGACGGGGCGATGCCGCCCACGATGCCTTTCGTCATGGCGTACCGGCGTTCGCCCGGCCCACCGATACCGTATCCGCCGAGCGTCAGGAGATAGTCCGGCCGGAACGTGGGATAGTCGGGGACGTGCGTAAATCCGTAATCCTCGGAAAACGCATGGACCGCCGTGCCTAGAGCCGCGTCCCACGCCGCCGTTCCTGCCCGCCAGGGGAATAGGTTCGCGAGGCGGGGAGGGTTGTGCGGTGCGAAGAGATCAAGGCTGCGGTCATACATGTAAGCCAGAACCTCGGCGGCGCCCCGGACGGCGGGCCCGCCGCCGGGCGTTTTGACCGTGACCCTCCAGGTCTCCCGGCCTCCCGGCGAGAGCTTGTCCCGGAAAGACGAGAACGCGATGTCGAGAAGCTTATTGTCCCAAGGGACGAAGACCTGGGCCTCCTGGCTGATGAACTGATGGTCCTTGAGCGTCGTGAGCCGGGCCCCGAAGCCGCCTCGAAGCTCCTCCGTGACCGGGACCTCCAGGACACCTCCGTCCGCCCGGGAGTCGAGCCAACGGCTCTCCCAGACTTCGCCGCCCTTGAAGGTCTCGAAGAGGAGGGGTTGATCCGCCCAGCCGCTGTGAACGAGAAGGCGGGCGGTCCTGCCCACTTGGACGGATGTCCGTTCAGCGCTGAGAACTAAAGGCAATTGGGCAGCCGCACGCGCGCCCGCGACAAGGAAGTCGAGGCTATCCTTGCAGACGGCGCCGAAGTCGTCCTTTGTTTCATAGAGCAGCCGGCAGGCTCCTTGATCCAGCCCTCTCACCTTCACCTTGGCCGTTCCGTTAAGGTCGTGCTCCGCGGACCCGCTCGCTGCTTCTCCGCCTTCCTTCCAGAGGCGGAGGATGCTTTCCGGGGGAAGGGCCTGCTCCCACCGGGGACGAAGAAGGTCGCCGGGCGTTTGGTAGGCTTTCGGTTCTCCCCCGTTCGGCGCTTCCGGAAGCGGTTGCTCGGAGGGGAGGAGTGTCGTTTCCGGCTGGATGAGCCGGACGACCCGCCACGTTCCCTTTCCCGCTTTCGGCACGCCGTCAAGGTCGGCCCGGTTGATCGTAAAAAAGCATTCCTCGCCCTTTCTGAAGAACCCGCTCTCCGCTGCCAGGCTTGCCTCGACGTTGACGAAACCCAGCCGGAAGGACCGTGAAGCAGAGCGGGTTTCGCCGCCTTCGTCGGTCACGTCCACAGAAAGGGTATAGCGGTAGGACAGGCCGGAACTCGGCTTGGCCTTCCGTTCGTCGGCCCCCGGAGTGAAGTTCATTTCGAAACTGCCGTCTTCCTTGAGCGGTCCTCTCCCTCCCGACACGATCTGGCCTTGGCCTCCATCCGTCCGCCACCACCACCAACGGGGATAGACCGGCTCGCGCTTGACCTGCCAGACGACCTGGCCCGAAGCGACAGGAAGCCCGAAATAATAGCGGGCTTCGCTCTTGAGAACGGCCGCCCGGTTCAGGCGGAGGGGCTTGTCCGGGTCCTTGACGGCGACTTCGAAGGTCGGCCGTTTGTACTCCTCGACCCGGACCTGGGAGAGCCCGTTCGGGGACGCGCGCAAACGCCAGGCCCCGAGCGGCCTTCCCGCGGCCGGGATGATGAATTCGCCGCTCGCCGTCCCGAAGGCGTTGGTCGTCTTCACGGCTTCGGCCACCCGCTCGCCGTTGATGTCCTCGAGCCAGACCGAGGCCGAAGCGTTCGCGGCCGGACGGAGCCGGCCGAGGTCGGCCCGGCCCTGGTAAGCGAGGATCTTCCAATAGAGCTTCTGCCCGGGGCGGTAGATGCTCCGGTCCGTGTAGATGAGTGCCGCTGCCGTGTCCCCGGGTGTCGAACGTCCGTAGAGGTAGAGATAATCCGAGTCCAGGGTGATGTCGTTCCTTTTGCCCGCGAGCAAGAAATACGGGCCTGATCTTTCTCCCGAGGCGAAATGGGCGCGGCCTTGAGCGTCCGTGGTCAGCGAATTCGCCCGGGAGTGGCCCTTCTGCCAATCGAACGCATAGAGATCGACCCTGGCCCCGGGGACCGGGCTGCCTGTTTCGCCCGAGAGGACGAGCACGTCCTGGCCGCCCTCTGCGGCGCCGCGCTTGAGAAGGACGATATCGCCGACGATGACATTAAGGGCCTGGATACGGTTTTTTTCCTTGCCGAAATTCTCGCGGGCGGAGGCGGCCACGAGGTAAAGTCCGGGTGCCAGCCCGGCGGGAAGGTTGACGTAGGTCATGTGCTCCCGGTAATCGGGGGTCGGGGGGAGGGCGGCCGACCAGGCGGCGGCCGGCCGGCGCCTCTCCATGACCTGTTGGGCCTCACGCCATTCGGGGAATAGGTTGTAGTCCTTGGAGGTCCGGATCCGCTCCATCAGGTCGACCGGATAGGCCCGGAAGAAAAGGCGCCCCAGGTTCCGGTGCGTCGCCCGGACGGACCTCCGCCCCGGCGCGTCGGTCCTCATGGCCTCGACGGAAAAATCGGGCGATTCGATGCTCTTGACGATATGGAGACAGCGCCGTCCGCCGGGGGAATCGGGGAAGGCCTCGGTCCCTTCGAGGGCCAGCTTGCGGGCTTGGACGAGGGCGTCGGGAGAATTCCCTTCGCGCGTGAACTCCGCGAGAAGGGCCTGGCCCCAGGCCCACCAAGGGTAGGAACGAAAACGGTCCAGGGAATCAGCCAGGCTCTTCCTGATCCGGTCGCGATCATCCTCCTGCGTGAAGGATTCATTCAGGGCGCGAAGACGCTCCAGGCGCGCTTCTAGGGCCGCTTCAGTCCGGTTGGACTTCCGGCACCAGGTCTCGTGCTCGCCGAGGAGGGCACAAAGCCGTTCGAGAGGGTGGGCGGCGGCGTTATGGAGGACAGCCGAGGCCGTTTTTTCGTCCGCGGACCGTTTCAGGAACGCGTCCAGGTCCAGGAGGTAGGTCTCGTTGGACTGCCGGGGTGTCCAAAAATCCGTGTCCACGAGGAGCGAGGCCGTCAGGTAGGTGGCGGCGTCCCTCAGCGTGTCGCGGATCCCGGCGGGATAATCGCCCGGGCTCCAGAAGTCCGGAAAATCCTTGGCTTTGCTATCCGCGAGGCGGTCGCGGTCGTCCCAAACCCTCATCAATGAGCTCCAGGCTTCCTGATAGATCTGGTCTTTGGTCCACGATTTGAGATCGACAGGTCCTTTCGCCTCAACGCGTTCGCGCCGGTTGATCTCCCAGGAATAGGCGCTGTGGTAGGTCACAAGGGACTGGGCGAAGAAGAGTTCCAGCATGTCCCGGAGGGTCGGGTCCTTGGGCCAGGGCTCATCCCTGAGAAAGCGGATGGCGGTTTCGTAGCCGTGGAGGGCCGTCCGAAGCTGGACCTCCTTGATCAACGCCCAGGTCCATGTTTTCTCGTCGCCCCGGCGCCGGGCTTCGCCGCGGATGCGGGCGGCTTCCTTGGCCGCGGCCTCGAATTTTTGCTCGTTGACGAGCTTGTCGATAACTTGGCGGTCCGATGGCATTTCAGCCGGATTGGCGGGTTGTCCCGGTTCCGTTATCGATCCCTGAGAGGGGACGACCGAAGGGCCCGCGGGCGCGTGGAACGGAGTCCCTGGAACAAAAGAGACGACGGCTATGAACGCCAGGAAAAGGATCATGATAGACCCCAGGACCGCCCTGCCCTGACGGCCTTGCGGTTCCCCCGGATTCTGTCTTGTCGTCCTGCCGTTGTCCATAAATGCCTCCCCGCGGGTTTTCCCGCCGCTTGTGAACAGTCCCTGGAAAAAGCTGAATAAGATAACTAGTGTAGTGCGTCATAAATGACTTGACATATAGAGATATTGAGCATATGATAATGCTTGATGAGCAGAACGGCGCAAACCATCGTCTTGTCCCCCGAGGAACAAGCGACCCTGGAAACATGGGCGCATGGCCGAAGCCTCCCGGCCCGGCTTGTGCAACGGGCCCAAATCATTCGAATGGCGGCCGGTGGAGCGTTGAACCAAGATATCGCTCGCGAATTGCGGATCTCGCGTCCCACCGTGCAGCTGTGGCGACAGCGTTTTTTGGCTCTTCGAGTGCCCGGTTTGGAAAAAGACGCCCCCCGGCCGGGTCGTATTCCGAAAATATCGCCTCGTAAAATCAAAGCCGTGATTGAAGCCACCCTGCATACGACGCCTCCGAATGCGACGCATTGGAGCACGCGGACTATGGCCAAAGCCCAGAATCTGAGTGAAGCGACTATCCGTCGCATCTGGAAGCAGCACAACTTGAAGCCCCATTTGGTCAATACCTTCAAACTCAGTCGGGACAAGCACTTTGTCGAGAAGTTGTGCGATATCGTGGGCTTGTACCTGAATCCACCGGACAAGTCCCTTGTTCTGTGCCTGGACGAAAAAAGCCAAATCCAGGCTCTCGATAGGACCCAACCCGGTCTTCCTCTGAAGAAGGGCCGGTGCGGAACGATGACGCACGATTACGTTCGCCATGGAACGACGACTCTGTTCGCTGCTCTCAGTATGCTCGACGGCAAGGTGATCGGCGACTGTATGCCGCGCCATCGACACCAAGAGTTCATCCGTTTCCTCAAGAAAATCGACGGCGAAACTCCGCCTGGACTCGATCTCCATTTGATCGTGGATAATTATGGCACGCATAAACATCCTCGTGTAAAAACCTGGATCAAACGGCATCCTCGTTTTCATCTGCATTTCACTCCGACGTCCAGTTCCTGGTTGAATCTGATTGAACGTTGGTTTCGTGAAATCACCGACAAGCGTCTCCGCCGAGGAAGCTTCGCAAGTGTGCCGGCCTTGATCGCTGCCATTGAGGAATACCTTTCCAATCACAATCAGAACCCGCGGGTTTTTATCTGGAGCGCGCCTGTCGATAAAATATTATCCAAAATCGCCAAATGTAAAGAAGCGTTAGACGCACTACACTAGAAGATTGCCGCCGCACGCCTAGTATAACCGCAGATTTGCTTATTTGGATTCAGTTCCCTCTTTCACTGGAAATAATACAACAAAGTCAAGTTTGATCCCAACTTTTTAGCGCCGCGCCGGTGTAAGACGCCGGGCAGGCGGCGATCTCGGAAGGAATTCCGCAGGCTACGATCCTCCCGCCCTCGTCTCCGCCTTCGGGGCCGAGGTCGAGGATATAATGGGCCCGGGCGATGATAGCGAGGTTATGCTCGATGACGACCAGGGTGTGGCCCTGACCGATAAGCCGGGCGAAGACCTTGAGGAGGTTCTCGATGTCCGCGAAATGCAGCCCCGTGGTCGGCTCGTCGAAGAGATAGAGGCAGTTTCCTGGCGCCGGCTCCATGAGCCGCGCGGCCAACTTGAGGCGTTGGGCTTCGCCTCCCGAGAGCGTGTCGAGCGGCTGGCCGAGCCGGATGTATCCAAGGCCGATCTCCTCGAGGATGCCGAGGGAACGTTCGAGCGGCCGGTGGCCTGAAAAGAATGCCCTGGCTTCGCTTGCGGTAAGGGCAAGGACATCCGCGATGGTCTTCCCCCCGTATTCGATCTTCAGGACCTCCGGCTTGTAGCGCGCGCCGCTGCAGTCATCGCAGGTCGTCCAGACGTCCGCCAGGAAGTCCATGCTGACCCTGGTCTTTCCCGCCCCGCCGCAGGTTTCACAGCGGCCTTCCTTTGTGATGAAGGAGAAGTGCGGTTTTCTGAAACCGAGGGACTTGGACTTCTCGGTCGCGGCGAACAACCCTCGGATGGTGTCGAACATACCCAAGTAAGTGGCCGGAACGCTCCGCGGACTGTCGGCCGGAGGCTCCCGATCGACGTGGAGGACCCGTTCGAATCGCTCCAAGCCCTGAATGCCGTCGCAGTTGACGGGCCTTCCGGCTTTGGCCGACTCCAGGAGCACATCGAAAACGAGACTCGACTTGCCGCTTCCCGAAACTCCCGTGATCGCGGTCAGGACGCCGGCCGGGACCTCGACGTCGATCGAGCGCAGGTTGTTCGCCCGGGCTCCCGTGATCCGGATGCCCGACCCCGCGATGCCGGGCAGGGGAGGCGGCGCCGATGACCTCGCCGACAAATATCGTCCGGTCACCGAATCCGGGTTCGCCAGGATCGCCGCGGGGCTTCCCTCGGCCGTGATCCTGCCGCCGTCCCGTCCGGCCTCTGGGCCCATGTCGATCACATGGTCGGCCGCGCCGATGACGTCCGCGTCGTGCTCGACGACGACTACGGTGTTGCGCTGTCGGGTCAATTTCTGAAGAAGGCCGATGAGTCGGGCCGTATCGCGGGGGTGGAGGCCGATCGTCGGCTCGTCCAGGACGTAGGTCACGCCGGACAGGCGGGCGCCCAGCATTTCGGCGAGGCGCAGGCGCTGGGCTTCACCGCCGGAAAGCGTGGACGAGCGACGGTCGACGCTGAGATAATCCAGCCCCACGTCCCGGATGAAGTTCAGCCGCCGGAGGACTTCTCCCCGCAGGGCTTCCGTGACCGCCACAGCCTTCGCTCCGGCCTGCCGCAGGCGTTCCGCGTCTTCAAAGAAGCGGACGGCTTCGCGGACAGTCATGGCCGATATCTCCGCGATGTTCATTCCGTGGACCGTAACCGCCAACGATGACGCTTTGAGGCGGCTGCCGCCGCAGACCGGGCACCGCTCCTCTTTCATGAGAGGCAGCATCGCTTCTCCGCGGTGATCGGCATGCTTGCGCTCGTATTCTTCGTTGACCAGGTTCGCGAAACCCTTCCAGGGCCCCTTGAATTTGAACTCTCCCGAGCGGTTCTTTCGTTTGTAAGCCCAAACGATGTCGTAGGCGCTCCCGCCCGTACCGAACATGGCGATCCTCCGGGCGTCCTCGTTCAATCGTTCGTAGGGGACTGTGAAATCGATGCCGAGCGCCCCGCCCGCTGTTTCGAGGGCCGCGATGTATTGACCGTGAGGTTCGCCGTAGAATTTTCCGGTCTTGGTCCCGTCCAACGCTCCATCCAGCAAGGATTTATCGGGGTTGGTTACCAGGCTTTCCGGGTCGCAGACGGTGAGCCAACCAAGCCCTTTGCATCGCTCGCAGGCGCCCTGCTCGTGGTTGAACGAGAACATGCTCGCCGTAAGCCTCCGTCCCGCGAGCACGGGGGGCGCGGTCCCCGCCCGGGAGAAGAGGAGGCGGTAATAGTCGTAGATCTCCGTCATCGTTCCGACCGTCGACCGCGGATGGCGGGCGGCTGCTTTTTGGCTGATGGCGATGGGCGGCGTCAGGCCCCACGCGGAGGCGATGTCCTGCCGCCCGCCCTTGCTGATCAGGCTCCGGACATAAGGCGAGAAGCTCTCGATATACTTCTGCAGGGACTCAGCGAACAGGGTATCGAATGCCAGCGATGACTTGCCGCTCCCGGAGGGCCCGGTGATGACGGTCAGCTTCCCGAAAGGAATGCTGACGTCTATGTTCTTGAGGTTGTTCGTCGTGACTCCAAGGAGCCGGATGGGGCCGTCCGGAGCGGGGATGAGAGGCTTCTTCTCCTGCCGAGACTTTGGGCCGGGTTCGAGCGCATGCCGCAGGGCTTTCCCCGTGAGAGACGCGGGTTCGGCGGCTACCGCTTCCGGTGTTCCCGACACGACGACGCGCCCGCCGTCCTCACCGCTCCCGGGCCCCAGATCGATCACCCAATCCGCCGTCTTGATGAATTCTGGGTCATGCTCGATCGCGATGATCGTGTTGCTCCTGTCCACGAGGGCGTGGAGCGAACCCAGCAGGTTCTTGACGTCGTAAACATGGAGGCCGGTCGTCGGCTCTTCGAGGATGTAAAGCGTATCACCGGACTCGGGCCGGCTGAGTTCCGAAGCCAGTCGGACGCGCTGGGCCTCTCCTCCCGAGAGGGTCGTCGAGCTCTGGCCCAGTTTCAGGTAGCCCAGGCCCAGCCGGGCCATGACGTCGAGGAAACGGCTCATGGGCGGCTCGTCGCTGAAGAACGTCGCGGCTTCGGCAACGCTCATCTCAAGGACATCGAAAATGCTCTTTCCCCGGTACTTGACCTCGATGGTCTCGTCGTTGAACCTCCGGCCCTCGCATTCGGGGCAGACGACCTCGACGTCTCCCAGGAAATGCATCCCGATCTGCTGGAGTCCCGCGCCTTGGCAGACCTCGCAGCGGCCGCCCTTGACGTTGAAAGAGAACCGCCCCCTTTCCCAACCGCGGGCTTTGGCCTCGGGAAGGGCGGCGAACAGGTCGCGGATGCGGTCGGAGAGTCCGGTATAGGTCGCAGGGTTCGAGCGGGGCGTGCGGCCGATGGGCGACTGGTCGATCTCGATGACCTTGCCGATCCGCCCGTCGATCGAGATTCCCGGGGCGTCCGCGTCCGGCGCCGGCCGGTGCTCCCTGAGCCGTTCAGCAAGGATATGCTTGACGAGGGTCGATTTACCGGCCCCGGAGACTCCCGTCACGACGTTGAAGGCCCCGAGCATGAATGTGGCGTCGATATTCTTCAGGTTGTGTTTTCGCGCCCCGCGGATCGTGATGAAGCCTTTGCCTGTCCTCCGAGAAGCGGGACCTGCGATACGCAGGTCTCCGGCCAGGAAATCCCGGGTCAGGCTGACGCCCCTGGGAATCCCGGCGATCCCTTCGGGCATCCCGCTGTAGAGAAGCCGGCCGCCGTCGACTCCGGCTCCCGGCCCAAGGTCGATGAGGTGGTCCGCGGACCGGATGGCTGCCGCGTCGTGCTCGACGATGAGCACGGTATT
>Ga0315281_10004528_pt1 | contig 20139 bp, 12 predicted proteins | sample YL17G07_0_MG_FD_204540 | JGI IMG/M metagenome (GOLD analysis project Ga0315281, IMG submission 204540) | Sediment microbial communities from Yellowstone Lake, YNP, Wyoming, USA - YL17G07_0 | ecosystem: Environmental > Aquatic > Freshwater > Lake > Sediment | place: USA: Wyoming | collected...
GTCGTTATAAGATGGTATCGATGGAGACGCAGGATTATGTGTATGGGCTTTATGGGAGGCCACCGGTACCTATTTCGGATGAGGTTAAGAAGTTAGTGCTCAAGGGATACAAGAGAGGCAAGGAGCCGATTACATGTCGGCCTGCGGACCTCATAGGGCCGGAGATAGAGAAGGCGAAGGAGGAGACCAAGGGATTGGCCAAAGACCTGTGCGATACCCTCATTTATGCTCTTTTCCCCCAAACAGGGACTCAATTTTTGAAGTGGAAGTACGGATTGGAGCCTGTGCCGGAGAAGGTCAAGCCCAAGACCTTAGAAGATGTAAAACGAGAGGACGAAGCCATGGCTAAGACCAAGGCTGAAGCCCAGAAAAAGACAGCCTGAAACAGAAGAGGCCTCTTCAAAGGGGCCTCAATTTAAAATTTCCCATCTTGCCGATTAACTCAATAATAAACTGAGTTCCTAACCACCTCCCATTTCCTATTTCCTGTTTATTTGTTTTTGCTTGCCACTTCCTATTTGCTTAAAAATAACCTCCCCTCCCCCTTATGGGGGAGTGTGAGCCTGCCTGCCGGTAGGCAGGGGTGGGGGTGATTTCACGATTCACGAATCACGGACACGTCTGCGTGCCCTGCCCTCCGCAAGGATTCTGGAGGTGAGGCCTCGTGCAGACAGGTTGCACTTCGGCGTGCAGGCACGGTCACGTTTTTTCCCTACTGCTTCATAAGCATCTTTACACTGTTTGTCATTCCGGGCTTGACCCTGAATCCAGTCTTTTACTTACTTAGTTACGGACACGTGACACGAAGCACGGACACGTTTTTTATTACGTCGGCGGTTGCCAATAATGGGACAGTATTGTCTGGACATCATCCGGTCTGTTCTGAATCAGTTGGGTCCAGCTCATCCCTGTTGACGCAGAAAATCCAGCCATCTCCTGAATCAATAAAGCGACGTTCGATGAAAGAATCTGTCTCCCATCGGATGCCTCAAAAACTTCTACCTGATAGGCACTGCTTAGGTTTTGATTCTGAACCGTGAGAAGATCCGAAGCATTGTATATCTGAACCTTGAGATTGTTTCCATTGTTAACAAAGATGAGGTCTAATGGATTTAACCCTGAATTGAATTTCGCTTTGTCGCTATTCCCTCCAGTCGTATCATAGTCGTTGATCGTATCGGAGCCATAACCACGAGTAAAAAAGTATGTGTCATTACCAGTCTCACCTTTGAGAGTATCGTTTCCTGAGCCTCCATCAAGGGTGTCATTTCCAGATCCCCCTGTGAGGGTATTAGCTCCGGTATTTCCGGTTAGCATATTAGCCAATGTATTACCTGTCCCACTGATGGCGCTTGTTCCACTTAAAGTCAGATTCTCAACATTTGCATTTAAGGTGTAGGTGATTGAGCTTTGCACCTTATCTGTGCCCTCGTTCAGGGCTTCGGTCACGACATCGCCTGTGTTGTCTACGATGTAGGTATCATCTCCCAATCCAGCAATCAAATTGTCAGCACCCGTGCCCCCGTTCAGGGTATCATTTCCTGCGGCGCCCGTAAGTGTATTGGCCCCACTATTCCCTGTCAGGACATTGTCCAATGTATTACCCGTCCCATTGATGGCACTTGTCCCGGTTAAGGTAAGGTTTTCAACATTGGCACCCAGGGTGTAAGTAATTGAGCTTTGAACCGTGTCCATCCCCTCGTTAAGAGCTTCCGTAACTATGTCCCCTGTATTGTCCACTACATAGGTATCATTCCCCAATCCTCCGATTAATGTATCTGCTCCCGTTCCGCCGCTCAGCGTATCATTCCCTATTCCGCCTGTAAGTGTATTGGCTCCACTGTTACCGGTGAGCACATTGTCTAATGCATTCCCTGTTCCATTGATTGCACTACTGCCAGTTAAGGTCAGATTTTCAACATTTGAACTCAAGGTATAGGTAATGGAGGTTTGGACTGTATCTGTACCTTCGTTCAGGGCTTCAGTTACGATGTCCCCGATGTTATCCACCACATAGGTATCATTGCCCAAGCCTCCAACAAGAGTATCAGTACCTGTGCTTCCGTTCAGCGTATCATTCCCTAATCCACCCGTGAGGGTGTTCGAAGCACTGTTGCCCGTAATTGAGTTGTTCAATTAATTTCCAGTACCATTAATTGCTGCAGTACCAGTGAGGGTTAAGTTTTCTAAGTTTGAACCCAGAGTATAAGTAATAGAACTCTGTACTGTGTCTGTACCTTCATTCAGGTTTTCAACAACAGTATCCCCTGTTCCTATGACATAAGTGTCATTGCCCAATCCCCCGGTCAGCACGTTTGCAGCACTGTTACCTGTCAATGTATTGTTCAGGGAGTTGCCCGTACCATTGATGGTTGAAGTCCCAGTTAGGGTTAAATTCTCAACGTTTGCATTTAAGGTATAGGTGATTGAGCTCTGCACGGTGTCTGTGCCCTCATTCAGGGCCTCAGTTACGACATCCCCTGTGTTGTCCACCACATAAGTATCATTGCCCAAACCACCGATCAAAGTGTCAGCCCCAGTGCCTCCATTCAAAGTATCATTTCCTGCAGCGCCGGTGAGCATATTTGAGGCGCTGTTGCCAGTAATTGTGTTGTTCAGTTCGTTTCCTGTTCCGTTGATGGCTGAAGTGCCGGTGAGAGTCAGGTTCTCAAGGTTTGAACCAAGAGTGTAGGTAATTGAACTTTGTACCGTGTCCGTGCCTTCGTTTAGATTTTCAGTTATGACGTCTCCGGCATTATCAACAACATACGTATCATTGCCCAAACCACCGATCATCGTATCCGCACCTGTGCCACCAGTGAGCGTATTTGCTCCACTGTTACCGGTCAGGGAATTATTCAGAGTGTTTCCTGTTGCATTAATATTTCCCGTTCCGGTTAAGGTAAGATTTTCAACATTTGCTCCCAAGGTGTAAGTAATTAAGCTCTGAACCGTATCTATTCCTCCACCAGAACTTTCCGTCACTATGTCCCCGGTATTGTCTACAACATAAATATCATCCCCTGCTCCACCGGACATCGTGTCAGCTCCGGTGCCCCCACTGAGGGTGTTGGCACCACTGTTTCCAGTCAGGATATTATTTAAAGTATTACCTGTACCATTGATATTGGCTGTTCCAGTTAAGGTCAGGTTCTCAACATTTGCACCAAGGGTATAGGTGACTGAGCTCTGAACTGTGTCCGTGCCCTGGCTTGCGTTTTCGGTTACGGTATCACCTGTATTGTCAACTATATAAGTATCATTGCCCCAACCGCCAGCCATCGAATCAGCACCCGTTCCACCGTTAAGGAGATTGGCAGCGTTATTTCCTGTGAGCACATTATTTAACTCATTGCCGGTTCCATTGATGGCAATAGCTCCGGTCAGAGTCAAGTTCTCAATATTTGCTCCCAGGGTGTAAGTAATCGAGCTTTGGACTGTGTCTGTACCTTCGTTCAGATTTTCGGTCAGGTTGTCTCCCACGCTGTCCACAATGTATGTATCATTGCCCAAACCCCCAATGAGAGTATCAGCACCGACACCCCCATCGAGTGTGTCGTTACCCTCGCCTCCGTAAATGGTATCGTCTCCACCGTTGCCGTAAAGATTATCATCGCCAGCTTCTCCATGAATGCGATCCAGAGTATTAGAGCCAGTAATTGAGTCATTACCTGGAGTGCCATAGATATCAGCCGAAAGATCCATCACCTCCTGGGCTGAAAGTACTACACCGTCCCCAAACTTTATTTCCTCCAACTGATAGGGCACATACATTAGCCAATCATAGACTGTCACCTGATCTGAGGTTCCTTTGATCCTGAAAACTATATCATCTCCGTTGCGGGTCATTTCTACATCCGAACAGGCCACATCCGAAGCAAACTGAAGAGTATCTACATTCCCAACAGTCTCATCATAATCAGAGATTCTATCCTGCCCAAACCCACGACCAAAAAGATACAGATCGTTTCCCGTCCCACCACTGAGATTATCGTTCCCCAAGCCTCCTATGAGCGTATCATTGCCATCACATCCGGAAAGAGAATCATCATCATCCCCTCCATCGAGTAGGTCATCTCCACCAAATCCAATTAGGCTGTCACTACCCTCAAATCCATAAATTCCTTCGGCTTCGTCAGAACCCGGAAGATAGTCGCTGCCTGATGTTCCACGAATCACCACCGGTAGATTCGTAATCTCCTGAGACGTGAGCACCGTCCCATCCCCAAACTCAATTCTCTCCAGTTGATTAGAACCGCCTAAAAGCCAATCTTCAACCTTCACTCCCTCCAATGTCCCCTTGATCCAAAAGCTCACATCATTTCCGTACCGACTAATTTCCACATCGGAGCGAGCCACGTCAGAAGCAAACCGGAGAATATCAACATTACCAGAGTACGTATCATTATCAGAGATTACATCCTGTCCACTGCCGCGGCCAAAGAGATAAAGATCATTGCCCTCCATGTCCCCGAGATTATCATTTCCCGGGCCTCCATCGTAAGTGTCATTGCCTTTTTGGCCGTAAAGTTTGTCATTACCCTCACCCCCAAACAAAGTATCCGGACTCCCATCCAAATAATACCCATCCCAATCCAAATCACCATGGAGAGTATCATTCCCTAAACCACCATAAAGAGTATCTTTGCCATCACCACCGAAAAGTGTATCATAACCATCTCCACCATCAAGGACATCATCTCCCATTTCACCATAGAGCCAGTCATTTCCCTCCTCCCCGTAAATACGATCTAAGGCTACTGTACCCAAAATTGTGTCGTTCTCCAATGTTCCATGAATCTCCGCTGTGAGATCCGTTACCTCTTGCCCTGTCAATACAGTCCCATCTCCAAATTCGATTCTCTCTAAAGCACCTCTGGGCCAAAGCCAATCCTGCACTACTACTTGATCTGAAGTTCCTTTAATGCGAAAGATCACATCCGCATTCCCAATTCGACTCATTTCCACATCTGAACGATTGATATCCGAAGCGAACTGGAGTGTATCAATACCGCATTCTGTCCCACCATCATCCTTGATCGTATCCTGCCCACTGTCTCTTCCAAAGAGGTAGTGGTCATTCCCGTGCCAACCGTCAATGGAGTCATTTCCGAGCCCGCCATCAAAGATATCATCTCCACCTCCTCCGTAGATTGTGTCATCTCCTGGCCCACCATTTAGAGTGTTATTACCATCCCTATTTCTTAGATAGTCCCAATAATCTTCCCCATAAATCGTACTCGGACTAATGACTTCCCCACCATAGAGGAGATCATTGCCATCTCCACCATCGACTAAATCGTTCCCACCATTGCCAATCAGTGTGTCATTGCCTCCATCCCCATATAGTCGATCTCTTATTGGAGAACCAGAAAGCGAATCGTCGCCTGAAGTGCCACGAATTTCTGCGGAGAGATCTGTCACTTGGTCAGAAGTCAATACCACTCCATCTCCAAACTCGATTCTCTCTACCTGGTAAGCACCCCCCTTCACCCAGTCCTTCACGACCACCTGATCTGTGGTCCCGTTGATCCTAAAAAGCATATCATTTCCAGAGCGCGTAATCTCTACCTCTGAGCGAGCAATATCTGAAGCAAATCGAAGCGAATCATTATTCCCCCCGGCCGTATCGTAGTCTGAGATCGTATCCTGACCATCCCCACGCCCAAACAGATAGGTGTCATTACCGGTGCCGCCGACCAACGTATCATTCCCCACGCCGCCTATTAATTGGTCGTCTCCAGCACCAGCGTATAGATAATCATTGCCCGCATATCCATAAATTGTATCGGCGAAATTTTCGCCGCAAATTGTGTCGTTGGCAGTTGTCCCATAAATCGTATTGGCGATCTTGCCCTCTAGTTGTGCAGAAGTCAGAACCGTCCCATCAGTAAAACTAATTTGATCCACCTGATAAGGGGTGCCGCTGAACCAATCCAAAATTAATAACGAGTCGGCTGTTCCAATGATACTGATGCGCAGATCATTGAATTCCTTTACCACGGTCACATCATTAATGCCTGCACCAAATTGTATGGTGTCTACTGCTGTGGAATAATCAGCATCAGCGTTATAAATAATGTCGGCGCAATCGCCTCGGCCGAAGATGTAAGTGTCGCTGCCTTTGTCTCCCTGCATGTAATCATTATCCGTTCCGCCATAAAGGATATCATCGCCGGCTTGGCCTAAAAGAGTGTCCTCTCCGGCTCCACCGTCCAGATAATCATTGCCAGCAGAAGCGCCAACGTCGCCTTGAACAAAATCATTGCCATCACCGCCATACAGCGTATCATTTCCACCTGCACCGATGATTGTGTCATCGCCCGCCTCGCCATCGGCAAAATCAGCCCCGTCGAATTCGTTCCCGTCATCTGCGTATATTTGATCGTTCCCGCCGCCGCCATATATTATATCCGCATCGGCGCCAGCCCAGATTTGATCATTGCCCGCTCCGGTATAGATGACATCTCCTCCGTCCTGACCTTCGGCAATATTATTGCCGTCTCCAGCATCGATGTAATCGAAGCCATTCCCACCAACAATCTGATCATCCCCTGTTCCAGCATAAATTTGATCATTGCCGTCTCCGGCAACGATGACGTTTGCCCCGTCTCCTGCATCGATGTAATCATCACCCTCATCGCTGGTAATCTGATCATTACCAGCACCACCATAAATGGTGTCATTGCCGCCGTAGCTCCGGATTGAATCATCACCAATGCCACCGTCTATATAGTCATCGCCCTGATCGCTCAGGGGAACATCGGGGGCGTCTCCGTGCAATATATCGTTGCCACCTCCGCCATAAATCGCATCCGAGCCGCTCTGGCCGGCGATAAAATCACTATCATCACCACTAAAGATAATGTCATTGCCTGTGCCACCATAAAGCATATTTAATCCGGCTGCACCATCCAGATAATCGTCGCCTTCACCACCAATAAGCGTATCGTCACCCTCACCGCCTTCAATAAAGTCATTTCCTTCCATACCGAAGATCTTGTCGCTGCCGGTTCCTCCGTATACCTCGTCATCGCCACCGCCGGCCAGCACAAAATCACTCCCTGTACCTGCATAAATTAGGTCATCGTCACCGGCGCTCGGAGCAGTATTGTCCGTAATTGATATCCCGGTAATAACTGCCGTATAGCTGTTATCCGCACCGACTTCGATCGTATATCCCCATGTATATTGATCTCCCGGATATGCCCATATTAGTCCATCGAAGTCGCCAAAAATGAGATCGTTCCCTCCCCCGCCAACGATCAATCCTTTACCTACATTATTAATCAAAATATCACTGCCGTTAGATCCGTAAATATAACCAGTGGAGGATTGCTGTCCACTATCATATAAATAGTAATCAGAAAGAAAATCGCCACGCCCACCGGAATCCGGAGCTACTTCCCCATCGGCAATATGCGTCGCCATAACAGTCGCCGTATCCCCATCTCCACGACTGTCGCCAAATATTTGATTACTTATCTTATAGTGCCCCAGAATGATATCACTTCCCGGGCCGCCCTCAATGATAGAATTGGATAGTTGCCCTTGGTTAAGCCCTTGATGCGCAATAATATCATTACCTTCACCGCCTTTAATCCAATCATCACCACCACGGTAGTAATATATTCCATCGTCACCGGCTCCACCCTCCACCAGATTGTTGCCAGTCGCTTCCATATATATGGAATCATCACCCGCACCTCCCTCTACCAGATTGTTACCGCTCGCTTGTATGGATATGGAATCATTGCCGTCTCCACCTAACACCCAATCCCCATTGCCACGCGTTATAAGAATACTATCGTTGCCAGCTTTGCCCTCAATTTTATCACTGACGGTCGTATCATAAAGCACATCACCTCTGCCTAATGATGGAGCGGCCGGATCGACAATCACATTCCCCCATTGGTCATAACCATATTGAACTCCCGGCTGACCCGGATCCATATCCACGGGAGTCAGATCACCAACGATCGTATTCGATGTATCGGGTTCTGGAAGTGCAGAAAGATTCGGCAGAGTAATCAGGGCGGTGCCGAAATCGCCCCACTGGAAGTTATTGAGTGTAACTTTTGTCCCGGAAACATCAGTCAGAACAAGGGCATTTCCAACCATATCACCAGTTACAGTGCCGTCAGGACTCTTATATTGGTTGCTACCCATATCATAAAAGAAATTAATCTCTTTATCGCAGAGATAAATTTTGTTGTTGCCTTGCTTGTCTTCTATTCTGTCTACCCCTTGACCGGGCGCAATGAAATAGACATCGTTGTCCGCACCGCCATACATCGTGTCATTACCTTGACCACCGAAGAACCAGTCATCGCCTCCGCCGCCATAGAGTACATCGTTTCCTTCACCGCCAACTAAAACATCATCGCCACCTTCACCAATCAAAACATCATTACCTTTCCATCCGAACATAACATCTAGTTGGTCCATACCGATCATCAAATCGTTCGCGCCATTTACTAAGTATGTTCCGGTTTCATAATCGAGGGAATCAAGAACAGAAGTTCGAACTGTATCTGTGGATTTGTGCGGGTTTAAGTAGATATTTGTGGAAGCGACATTATTCTCCGTCAGTTTATCTTTTAAAAGACCAGGAAGATCATCCCGTCCATTTATATAATTAAAAATAGCAGTCTTGGCGGGGTCGAGAATCGCTACCAGTGTCTGCACCTGATTATCGCCTGTTAGCCCCCACCAGTTATTTGCGTTAGCTATCTGTTTACTGGCAACTGTGGGATTGCTGCCATTTGGATCAGTGCCGTATTTTATTTCATAAGCATAAATATCTGATCTGTGTGATTGAAACATCCGGTAAACTTCCTTTGCATCATCAGATGATATAGTCGTATTATATAATCTGAATATTTGCGACTCAGCATATCGCCGGGGGGCGTTCATTTTATCCGCATTTGAATTATATCTTATTTCAAACCATGCCTCAGCTCGATTTGATGTCCCCCCATTGGCTCCCAGGGCTTTAAGTAATGCCTGACCTACAAGCTTCGTTTCACTGTTATAAAATAAGGACATAAGAATCTTGTACTCAGCCGTGTCGTGATTAATGCTTATTCCATTATTATTTAACAATGTATCTAGACGATATTGCTTACCGTTGTCGGTTATCGGGCCTATTGTAAAGCCCTGCACGATTGCAATTTTAACATCGTAAGCCTCCGGCTGAGTCAGAGAAAACGTTTGCGTACTGGAAGGACCAAGGTATTCTGGTAGTTTTAGTTTTGCATTCAATGCAATTTGTACCGCAATTTCTGAAGGTGATGTTCCAGGTGTTTTATATATATTCGGGTCCCTAGAAAGTGGTTTGCTATTAATTACAGCCATGAAATCATCAATGACTGTATTATAGCGTGTGTTTTTCTCCGCTATTGTTTCTTGCGGCAAGCCATTGGCCTGCCGTCTGGCCGCCTCATAGAGATCATTTGCATTAAAGACACCAAGTTTTTGCAATACTAGAGCAAGATAACCCCTCTCTCTCAGATTTACACCTATGCCAATTGTTGCGATATGCTTACCATCATCGTAAGGAACACCTACATAACCCTCAAATTTTCTCATAAGAGCCGGCCATTCACTGCTATCCAAATAACTTTTTCCAAGTGGTCTGTATATTATGGTCATTTGCAATTACCTCCTTATAAAGGATGGTTAATCATTTTTCAGTTTTCTTGTTCATAGGGAACTTCCCATAGATATTCACAGGCCTGTTTGGTCTGTCCTTTTTCACGTTTAAATACGCCCAGTATTCTCCAGATATCGGGATTTTTTCTGCGCTTGCCTTCAAAGTCCCCCCAACCGTTAAATAAAGTATCAAAATAAGTTGCTCCCTTGAATCGAAATATTCCCATTGAATCACCAACCGGGCGAAATCTGTTATCAAAAAACCCTTTGCCGTCCGGTTTTGGGTAGCCACCAATAGGATGGCCAATTAACGTTTTCGTCTTTTTCTCATCTACAGACAGGGAGTCTGGTCCTAATACAAGAGCAATTGTACTCCCCAGCTGAGGGAAAAGCCCATATTCTTCACGAATAATCCCGCAACTGAATCTACTTTCTTTCCAGACAAGTAAGTTTTCTGGTTTCTGATCGTTATCGAAATCAATCCGAGGATCATAACGATATGCTCCAAGTGATTGTAATTCCAGACCCTGGTTAATAAAAAATATTTCTCTTTCCTTATTCTCAGGACGCAGCACATTCGTCTTACCAGCCGCAGATTGCTTATCATGTATATATTGATCACCTGTTTGTATGAAATCGGTAATACGATAGTAAATTGGATAAATCTCTTCCGGTATGAGTGCCACACGATTCAGTTTTTCAAAACCCGGCACATCAGTACTCTCCGGTCGATCACAAAGAGGCAGACGTTTAAACCATGTCTTATTGAGACGCTTCAGATAAGCTTCGCATACTTCGACACCCTTACCCTTTGTCAGAATAAATTTATGATAACCGGGCTCAGTTCGTATCCGTCGTGTTTCCTCTTCCGCACTCCCTACAGACACGCACAATGAAAAGTAAAAAATGGAAACTAATATTGCTGGAATCAATTTAAACCAATTTCTATTCATGTCGCCCTCCTGATTTTCTGCAGCAAAGCCCCACTGCCAATTGCGGTGATACGGTTTTCGTCAAAGCAATTGACGCAATTAAGATTTCTCATCATTCGCCACACTGTGATATTTGCAACGGCAGATGCAGACTTTTCTTCTCAACTGTAAAAAATTTAAAGCTGTCACCCATCCTTTCAGATGCCTTACTCACCGGACTATCCCCCAAATAAGTTTCCTATCGCCTTATTACCCAAACCCGTATACCGCTGCGCCAAATAAAAAAGCCGAGTTACCTTTTTGGCAACCCGGCTGTCTAAGGAGTTTACTAAAGCAAAATCCCTAAAACGACTCGGCTAGACCCGAAGCTTTCCGCCCCACCCTTTCGAATGGTTCGGCTTTCTCACTAAGGTTCTTTATTCAGGTTATGTATGTCCCATCGTGTATTTATAATATCTATCCTTACCTCCTTTTCCAAAGCTTCTTCCCTATTCCATCTCGCTGCATTTTACCACCGCCCCTAATAAAAAAGTCAAGATTATTTTGGCCTTGTGAAAAGAAACTCACCTCATGTTAAATGCTGTAAATTTCCAGCTGAACCTGCCCACCTATTGGTGCTCATAAAGGCCATCCCAAGGTCTAAAAGATTCCAGAAAAATAGGAACACATGCAATTTTCTGTCTGCTCACTGAGATCTAAACCCTCCCTATTCCCTATTAATGCTACTGAACCCACTCAATGTGAAGATCCCTTGTGGCACTGTAAAGAACCAGAGGGGTCAGGCCGCAACATTCAACAGGTCTTCCTTCTCTATTTTACTTAGAACTTTCCTTAATTCCTGATTCCCCTTTATCGTTTCCGCAAATCTCCTGCTCAATTGACTGATCGCACTCCTCTGCATCCCAAAATATTCCCCGATCTCCCTAAGATTCAAACCACTATGCTGATAGCTCAGATAAATGCAGATTTTCCTAAAAAGGGGATGGCCTCTCCCCACCCTCTTGATCACAACTCTCTCTATTGACTCCAGAGATGGCCCAATTAGGATTTTCCTTAACGCCGGAAGGTCACGCCTGTCTATTTCCTTTTTTCCCAGATATTCCAGCTTGATTCTCTCAATAAATTCTTTGCCACCTAAGAATGTCGACGCAATTACTTTTTTGAGGGGATTCTCGGGTTCCTTGTTTTCTCCTCGTTCCACATATTCCCTGTATTTTTTAAACCTTCTCCCTCCCTCATCCCCAAAGTCCCCAAGGACAAATTCTGTTGTTAACCATTCTGGTTTCTTGTCTCTTCCCGCATAGTACCGGTAGCTTGACCATGGATATTCCAAAGGAGCCTTCACCATACCCGCTCTTACAGGGTTGAGGTGGACATAACGAGACAGCTCCTTACAGTATTCATCTTTATCGACAAGTATTCCCTTAAACCGCCCCTGAAAAAGATGCCCGGATCGACTTCTTTTGATATTGAAGTAGGTTGTGTACGCTCCATTGATATAATGAAGAATCTTTGAAAGATTTCCCCTTGGGGTCTCCAAAAGAAGATGATAGTGATTTCCCATCAAACAGTATACATGGATAACAGCCCCGTATCGCTCATGGGCCGATTCAAGATAGAATAGATATTTTTCTCTATCCCGGTTGCTTTGGAATACAGTCTTTCTTTCGTTTCCACGAGAGGTCACATGATAAAATGCTCCCGGGTACTCAATCCTCAGCGGCCTCGACACTCCTACTCCCTCTCTGTCGTTCACCACCTTGTCTCATGTTGCGGCCTGACCCCTATCTTTCTCTTTTCAGTGTCGAAATATTGCAATGGTTCAAAGCCCTCCGATATTCCTAAGGAATCAAACAATGCTTGAATATAATCTGTTACAGGATGTAACGTTTCGGTTTTCATCGTCTCCCTCCTTCAATTTTCATTTTTTATATTTATAATTACAAACTTCCTTTGTTATACCCTTTGAATCAATATAAACGCTCAATGTCCAGTTACGCATATTCCATTTGTCAAAATACGTCTGGTCCTTATAAAAGAAAACATCATACATTTGATAAAGACCATCTGCTTTTGATCTTATATCTGCACGAGGATCTGTCGTATTCTGCAAAAGCGGTTCTGTCTTTTTAACATCTATCTGATTATTAACTTCATCCAGCACGAGTAATACTCGCGAATAAGCATGCGTAAACATGCATTGGGCGTGATTATAGAGAATTATTCTTTCTTGCCTACCATCGTTATCAATATCCACCGTCGTAAAGAACATTGTGTGGCCGATACGAAGTAGCTCCCCTAAGTAGCGTTCGTACTCATCTTTATCATCGTACATTTTTTCTTTTGTAAATTGGTTTCCAAAATAAAAAAACTTATGTATTTTTTTTACCAGCTCTTTATTTTCCTTTAAGTCCAATTCTTCCCATTTTGGCCTTGTTATACCGTTTTCCTCAGGATAGTATCTATCTCGATCACAAACCATATGCTCAGCAAAATCTAGGTTTTTTAGATTTTGGTAATGCGCTTCGCATACGGGGACTCCCTTGCCTTTTATCAAAAAAAGCTCGCCCGCAAACACTGCGTATGGTAATGCTACAGCTACAAACAATATGAATGGAAATATTTTTCTCTTCATGCCGCCCTCCTTATGTTTTCGAAATCTACCGGCGTTAAATCGCCGAGAATGGAATTCGTAGTATTCGGATTTGTAGGAAGAGTAATCAGGGTGGTGCCGAAATCACCCCACTGGAAGTCGTCATTGAGGACAACTGTTGTGCTGCTGGCATCATCAGTCACACGAAACTCTTTCTTAACATCATCCATAACACCAGTTAGACTGCCGTCAGGACTTTTATATTGGCCGCTACCAGTGTCATAAAAGAAATTTATCTCTTTACCGCAGAGATAAATTTTGTTGTTGCCTTGCTTGTCTTCTATTGTGTCTTCCCCGTCGCCGGGCTCAATGAAATACATGTCGTCGTCCGCACCGCCATACATCGTGTCATTACCTTCTTCACCGAAAAACACGTCATTGCCCGCGTCGCCATACATCGTGTCATTATCTTCACCACCGAAAAACCAGTCATTGCCTCCCCCACCATAGATGACATCGTTGCCTTCGCCGCCTATGAGCGTATCACTTGAGGTGTCTGTATCTGCTGATTCATCATAGCTGACCTGTCCGTTGGCTATCGTTGCCACGCCTCCATACAGGTAGTCATCCCCTTTGCCCCCGTCAAGATAATCCTTACCTTCACCGCCGATCAGGTAGTCGGTTGATGTATCGGTGTCTTCTGTTACTTCTGGCGTCTTTTTCAAAACCCCATTTACAATATTATAATATTGATTTTTGCCGTATGAATTTCCGCCAAATAGTTTATCATCACCGGTTCCGCCGTCTATAATATCCGACCCGCCTCCGCCTGATAATGTATCCATATCATTAAAATTCGCATATTTTGCTTGATCATCATCTTTTACTCCTTCGCCTTTCAGTATTTCTCTATTTGTTGTTCCGTAAAACTGATTCCCTATCTTATAAGACCCGCTCAGAGTAAAGAAACCATCTGCGCTCGCAGGGTAATTGTTCCAAAATGCCTCCGGGTCTATCTTTGATATTCTAGCTACGGGGGATGGAAGATAATACGTGGTGATTTCATAATGAACATGAATAGCTTCAGCATTAACATCAGACATTTTTCCTATTTCAGTCGACCCTGCTGTAACAAGGTCACCTACCTTTAGCTTATTTAGATCTAATAATTTCATATGATAAATGGTATGTACATAACCATCTCCTAATATTGATATCCCCCCCCATGTTGTACTCCTATTTATTACTTCACCAGTCACAGGCGCATAAACCGACGGAAGATCATTATTGGGATAGGTGTTAGAGCCTATCCATCTCAGTGTTCCATTTTCTTCTTTTCCATAAATAATATCTACACCGCCATGAAACGTGCCATCTGAACGTATTTTATCGTAATCATTTCTCACACTGGCGCTAACATTTGGTATACTGCCAGAACCAGTAACATGTGGAAAATATATACCGTCCTTCATATGAAGTATTTGTAGCATTTTATCTTCAAATGTCATGGCTTTACCTCCCAGCTAATTTTTTGTATGCGCGTCCAATTCCCATCGGCTTCTTGCTTATATATCTCTATATTGTATATTGCTTCATCTAAGCCGCTAAATACTTTTCCCATTATCAATTCTTCATTGCCATTGCCATCTACATCTAGCATTCCGTATATACCTACATCACCATCATAATCTGGGACTTCATCATTATAATTACTTGTTATGACATATATGTTCTCTTTGATTATGCCGAATACTATAAAATACTCTCGAATCTTAAACATATACCTGTATACCCCTATGTACAAATCATTGTTCCGGTACGACATTTTATCAAGAAGCATCAGATCTTCTTTATACAACTCTTTATCTTTTATTTTATATTGCTTTAACTCCTTTCTATTTTTAACCAAAGGTAATAGTTTTTCCTTAACAAGTTTTGATATTTTATCCACTTCTTCTTGCGGTATCGTGTTGTAAACTTTTTTCTTTACTTCTTTATATTCTTCAGGCACGGCCAGGCACTTAACCGCGCTTCCTAATCTGCCAAGGTATATTCTTTCTTTCCAATACGCAGGGCCTTCTTTGATGTTCTTGACAAATAGATTTTCTTTGTAATTCCAATCCCCCTCATCATCAATTTTTACATTATATATTTTTCCTATATTTTCCCCACCAAAAAGTATTTTGTAGCTCTTGTTTTCAGTAAATAACGTGTTTAACTTTGATACTCCAAATTTCCTTACTGCTTCTTGAGAACTATAAATAGTATTATTGTGTACTACAAAATATTTTCCAAATCCAACCCTCTCACGCCCATCTGTAAGCCGCTCTATTGACGAATTATACATATATAACCCGTCTGGCAGGTTTATTTTTGCATTTTCCGCTGGGGATAAGGATATTGCAAATAGTACAGCCAACACGCCGAGAACCAGATATTTCTTCATAATATCACCATCCTTTATTTTTTCCATTGGTGACGGTTCTCAAATTCATTTGTGATAACAAATAGATATAGACTATTTTTTGGTCTCCCTCTTGATATTCCTCGTGTCCGTGACCGGAAATAAAAAAGCCGAGTTACCTTTTTGGCAACCCGGCTGTCTAAGGAGTTTACAAAAGCAAAATCCCTAAAACGACTCGGCTAGACCCGTGGCTTTCCGCCCCACCCTTACGCGATGGTTCAGCTTTATCACCAAGGTTCTTTATTCAGGTTATGTATGTCCCATTGGCCATTTATAGGACCTATTCCCACCCCCATTTCTAATTACTCTCGTTGCATTTTACCACTGCCCCTAATAAAAAAGTCAAGATTATTTTGGCCTTGTGAAAAGAAACTCATCTTATGTTAAATGCTGTAAATTTTCAGCTAAACCTGCCCCCCTACCAATGCTCATACAGGCAATCCCAAGGTTTAAAAGATTCCAGAAAAATAAGAACGCCTACCTTTTTCTGTCGCTTGGAAGGAACTCTGAGAATTGACAATTGAAGATGTGACCCCAATTCCCCGCCACATAAATTGTTAGTATCTCAATTTTTCAAGCCTAACCCCAGACCCTTTCCCCCTAATCCCAGACCTTCCTGACAGCTTTTCCCTACGCTAAGCGACTAAAACGGCCCCTTGATGTGAATGACCCCAAACAAGCCTAAGATTCCCAAAAAAGATAAAATGATTCCGCCTATCAAATATATGATTGAATGTTCTTTTGGAGTTGCTTTCTTTAGGGGCAGTATTTTATTTCGCAGAGACTCAGCTGTTTTATGGCCCAATTTGCGATGGTAAATCAAAAAATAGATACCTACAACAATCACCAGTATATTAGCCAACTTATTTAGAATAGCTATACCCATCCTACTAAATCCTCCCCGATATTTTATTCAACAGTTCATTTAATCCTACGTATATAAAAACCAGTTGCTGAAAAACCGCTTTCCCCAGCACCACCCCCAAGTTCCAAATAAAAACCACCCCCCTGACCGAAAGCGTAGCCACCCTGAGCTGACCAAGGTGTGCTAGTATATTGAAGCGCCACGTTCAATCCTTCGGTGACACAGGCTGTTGAAGCTGTCACAGCGACGGATTTTTTTGTAACTAGTCCACCACCCCCGTATAGATAAATGTTTTATCCCTCTTTAATAACACCGAATGTAATACCAAGGAATAGTAAAAAATAGGGACACATACCTTTTTCTGTGGCTTGGGGTCCGAGGCCCAGACTTGATCCATTTCCAAGGCTGAAGTCCAAAAGAAGACTGCCTAAAAACAGGAGAGGCCCCTTTTAGGAGGCCTCTTTCTTTCTTATTCCCAACTTCTTAAAATCAATACAAGCCCCCCTCACCCCCTACCCTCTCCTCCAGCGGGGAGAGATGGAGGGTAAGGGTTAACCTCCCTACCGACGTTTTGGGAACATTTTTAAAAAGATATCATAAGGTTCTTTTGATTTTTTGCATTTGAAGAGGGCTTCAATTTCAAGGAGATCAAAACCCGAATACTTTTTAGGGTCAAGGGCTATACCAAATCTTTGATCAATACGTTTGACAAGATATTCTCGTAGGGCTTGGTCATAGGATAAGTACTCAGGGTCTTGAAACCCTGCAAAGGATTTTCCATCATAGGCTGCTATTCGAGTCGGCATTCCAGCCTCCTTGGGAAAGGTGAGAGAGGCAGTAAAACCAATCCCTAAGATAATGAAAAGTGCCCCTAAAAACCATTTTGACTTCATAAAAATATCACCTCCAATCTTTAAACCCTATTCATTTTTATCCCGATTTGAGCTGAAACTTTATAGTGAACGACTTAAATAAGTTGACATCCACCGGGTGTCATTGCGAACGAAGTGAAACAATCTTATGGGATTGCCACGTCGCTTCGCTCCTCGCAATGACAACCTTTCAAGATCATTCAATATAGAATTTATATCAGAACGGATGGCCGATTTGTTTTTCTGGCGAGCAGCTCAGGACGAACTGATCGAAGTAGCCTGACTTTCTTCTTCAATATATTTTATCAATGTCTCGAAAATCTTGTCCTCAATCAAGCCGACTTTGTGAAGCCAAGTCATGGCATCTGAAATTTTAAACAGGGCATGTGGTTCAATCCGAGTTGCCCGGAGTCTCTGCTGACCCCCTTGCTCCCGATCCAAAAGGACCACCAGTTCGTTGACCACCCCTCCCTGATCTCTGATCACCTCTGCTGTCTCAATAACACTTTCTCCCGTTGTGATGAGATCATCGATAATCAGAACACGATCATTACGTTCCAGAATGCCCTCAACTTTCTTTCTTACCCCATGTTCCTTCCTGGCCTGTCGGTAATAGATAAGGGGAATACCCAATTTCTGACTCACTACTGTTGCGAAAGGGACCCCTGCTGTAGGAACTCCCAAAATCTTGTCGATCCGATCCTTACCAATCTCATTGAGGACGATTCGGGTCAAAGAATTGGCAATCCAGTCCATCGTGGTCGGACTGGAGATCGTTTGCCTTAGGTCAATATAGTAAGGGCTCTTCTTCCCAGAAGCTAAGGTATAATCTCCAAATTTGATCGCATTGTTCTTAATCAGGAGAATACCAACCTGTTTCATGAGGAAGAGCTTTTCCTCTTCCCAAACTTTCTTCTCAATATCTTCAAGTCTAAAGATCATGATTCACCTTATATATGAAATTTCTTACAAAGTCAACCCTTCGACTCCCCAGCATAAATGCTGGGGTTTGCCCTCAGCCTAAGTTCGGGCCGAAGGCTCAGGGTTGACCCTGAGCGGCGCTTGGCGCCGCCGAATGGGTTAAGAAAAATCAAGGAGTTCTTCCCAAAATCATCGATAGCAAGGCCATTCGGACAAAAACTCCATTTCGCATCTGCCTGAAATAGGCCGCTCCGGGATAATCATCCACATCCGTGCTGATCTCATCCACCCTTGGAAGGGGGTGAAGAATAGTAATCTTCTTTTTCAATTTCTTGAGAAACTCTTCATTAATGATATAGCTGCCCTTTAGTTTTTCGTACTCGGACAGGTCAGTGAATCTCTCCTTCTGAATCCGAGTCATATAGACGAGGTCGCTTGCACTGGCTGCTTTCATCATATCCTCTGTCTCTTCAATCTCAATGCCTTTCTGTTTCAGATTGGAGGTTATCTCTTCAGGTATTCGGAGGGTATGAGGAGAGACAAAATAGAGCCGAGTCTCATAGAGAGATAAGAGTTCGACCAGGGCATGCACGGTTCGCCCATATTTCAAATCTCCAACCATGGAGATCGTCAAATTTTTAAGAGAACCCAACTCCTTCTTAATCGTATAGATATCGAGGAGTGCCTGAGTGGGGTGCTGTCCTGTTCCATCCCCTGCATTGATGATAGGGATGGGAACTGCATCAGCTGCCTCTCTGGCTGATCCAGTACGTGGGTGCCGAATCACGATCACATCCGCATATTGGGAGACCGTCCTCACGGTATCCGTCAAAGTCTCACCTTTTGCAACCGATGAGCTCTCTACCGAACCCATGCTGATCACCCCTCCTCCTAACCGTTGCATGGCCGCCTCAAAGGAGAGCCGGGTCCTCGTGCTTGGCTCATAGAAAAGAGTCGCTAAAATCTTTCCCTTCAATAGAGCCAGAGAATCCTTTTTCTTAAGTCCCTCCTCAAAATTAGATGCAACCTTGATGATCGCTTCAATATCTTTTTTAGAAAATTGATTTCCATGCAAGATATCTTTTCCTTTTAGATGAGTCATTCTTCAAACCTCCCTTGGGCGAAGGAGCCGAGAGCATTCAAAGCTCACAGATGGGTCATTCATTATCCCGTGTGATCTTCCCGTCCTTTGCCACGATTCGTCCTGCAACGATGGTGAGGATCGCTTTTCCGTAAAGCTCCCACCCATTAAAAGGACAATTCCTCCCTTTGGAGTAAAAGCTATTGGAGTCCACTTTCCATTTCGTGTCCAAATCAATCAAGGTCAGATCTGCTTTCGCGCTTGGCTTGATGCCACCAATCCCAAGCACATCAAGTCCAAAAATCCTCGCCGGCATGATGGTCATCTTCTCAATCGCTTGACTGAGTGTCAAAATTCCCGGACGCACCAGAAAAGTTAATACCAACCCCAGCGTTGACTCCAAGCCGATGATGCCAAAAGGGGCCTTCTCCCAATCCCGATTCTTTTCTTCGGGTGAATGCGGAGCATGGTCACTCGCAATAATATCGATTACACCGCTGGCCAACCCCTCTTTGACCGCCGCGACATCTTCCTCCGACCTCAAGGGTGGGTTGACTTTTGCATTCGGCCCAATTTCTCTTGCCATTCTCTCTGTTAACAGGAGGTGGTGCGGGGTGGCCTCTGCAGTCACCTTAACGCCTCGCTTTTTCGCCTCTGCAATAATATCCACTGACTTTGCAAGGCTCACATGTGAGATATGAAGGTTCGCTCCTGTTCTTTCCGCCAATTCAACGTCGCGCTTAATGAATCCGGCTTC
>Ga0315281_10004529_pt1 | contig 20136 bp, 21 predicted proteins | sample YL17G07_0_MG_FD_204540 | JGI IMG/M metagenome (GOLD analysis project Ga0315281, IMG submission 204540) | Sediment microbial communities from Yellowstone Lake, YNP, Wyoming, USA - YL17G07_0 | ecosystem: Environmental > Aquatic > Freshwater > Lake > Sediment | place: USA: Wyoming | collected...
GTTCAGCTAACCAGTACTAATAGACCGTGAGGCTTGACCATAAAGTTTATCAAGACAAAAAAATGTATTAAATCCCGGCGGCTTTGACGGCGGGGCCACACCCGTTCCCATTCCGAACACGGAAGTTAAGCCCGTTCGTGCCGATGGTACTGCATGGGCAGCTGTGTGGGAGAGTAGGTCGTTGCCGGGTTTTATATCTAACTCGAATAAAGGCTAGAGGGGCACGGGCCCCCCAATCGGTCGGTCATACTCCTCTCCTTTATTTCGGTGGGCAGGGTGCGGGCTCCGTTCATGGGCCCCGGGCGACCGGGGATCCCGAATAAGAGGGTCCGCATCCAGGGCAAGGACAATATCTAAAGGAGAGATGTATGAACATCTATGTGGGAAACATTTCCCGTACGGCAAACGAGCAGGACCTCAAGGACGCTTTCGCGGCGTTCGGCGAGGTTTCCAGCGCGTCGATCATCAAGGACAAGTTTTCCGGCGAGTCCCGCGGTTTCGGCTTCGTTGAGATGCCGAACAAGGACGAGGCCGACAAGGCCATCAGCGGCCTCAACGGCGTCGACCTCAAGGGCCGTCCCCTCACGGCCAACGAAGCCCGGCCCCGCACCGACCGGCCCCGCACGGGCGGCGGCGGCGGTGGTGGCAGAGGCGGCTTCGGCGGCGGCGGCGGCGGCAGAGGCGGCGGCTTCGGCGGCGGCGGCGGCGGCCGGTACTGATCGCTTAACCTAGCGATCGGCTAGCTTTATTCGCAACCAAGGGCGGATGCCCCGGAAGGGGAGTCCGCCCTTTTTTTATTTTTTCGGGGGGGATTTCGCACCTTTCAATGATCGGGGAGGAGTGACCGGCGAGGCGATGGGGAAATCCTTGCCCGGGGGCTTTACCCTACAGTATTCGGAGATCCATCATAAAGTAGGGTAGATCAGCGCAACAGATCCAGCAGCCGTCGGATGACGGCATCTTCGAGCGGCATGATCTCCCGGGCTTTGACCAACGACTGCCTGATAAGAGCTTTCCACTTCTTCGGCAGGCCGCCCCAGAGAGCCAGCAACCGCACCGTTTCCGGCTTTTCCGTCAAGGCATATTGACCGATGAAAACAGCCTGTTTGATATCCTTTTCCTTCTTGTCGCGGCGTTCGGGGCGTGCGGCCAGGAACAACTTATGCAGAAGAAACGCTGACGGGCTGGGCACCCGGGCCCGTATCCCTTGACCCAGTTTGAGCACGATGGGATCGGCCAAGAGAATATCCAGGTATCTTAATTCCTGTGGAGTGAGAGCGATCTCTTTGATGTGGCGGGGAGGCCGAGTCCCGTCTCTTCGCTCCTTCGTCACAAACTCGACTTTTATCCCGCCGCCCGTGAAGTACATCGAACCATCGGGATTGAAATGCTGGCTGAAACCCAAGCGCTGCAGCAAGCCGCTGAGGTCGAAGGGCCGTCCCTTGAACGGCCGCGGCACCAGAATATCCAGGTCCTCCGTTCTCAGCGGATACCGTTCCAGGGGGAGGTGCTTTTGGTAAAGGAGAAAACACCAGCTGCCGATGATCTCGAAGCCGGCCTCCCATAGCCTGTTCCGGGTCATGGCTCTTAGAATGGCCAGAACGGGATCCGTGAGATCGACCTCTTCCCTTCGCTTCGACCTGAGGAGACGCAACGCCTCACGAACGCGTGGCAATTCCTTTTCCAAGCGGTTTCTCTCCGCCAGGCGGTCGCTCAGCTCCCGGGGCACTTCTTTGCCGACGTAATCCGTTTTTACCGAGCGGCCTTTTCGGTACGAAAGATAATAATAAACCGCTCCGCCGATCGTCTTGGACCGGATGCGGCCCTTGGGCAACATGGCCAGCCGCGCGATGATCTTTCGTTCTTGCTCCCGATAGAAGGCGGCATTCTCGCTGAGCGTATTCTTGAGGTCTTCCATAAAGGCAAATTACCCTACAATAATGAAAATGTCAATAGATTGTAGGGTAAAGCTGGTTTCGTCTTCGTCGAGATGCCGAACAAGGACGAGGCCGACAAGGCCATCGCCGGCCTCAACGGCGTCGACCTCAAGGGCCGTCCCCTCACGGCCAACGAAGCCCGGCCCCGGCCTTGTCAGGACCGGGACTGCCGGTTTCCAGCACCGGCACTGCAAAGCCGGTGGGAAGCCCGGCCCCGCACCGACGGCCCCCGCACGGGCGGCGCTGGTGGCGGCGGCGGCGGCCGGTACTGATCGCTTCTGGGGACATGTACTTCCGGTACGTGTCCCCGGTTTAATCGCCTTTATTCGTAACCAAGGGCGGATGCCCCGGAAAGTCTTCCGCGAACAGCCCCAATCCGCTTCTCGGCGTGATCAACTCATCGGTCCGTTCCATCTTGAACGGCAGGATCGCTTGCTGTATCATGAGTTCCCCCTCCTGGTTGAGGTCCTTCACCCATCGGGTGAGGGTTGTTGTTCCACTAAAACCTTATACCAGGAAGGTTTTCGCCGTAAAATAAAATCCTATCGGCAGTCTAGGGTTCAGAACGACTTGACAAATGAACCCCCTTATTCTATTTTATAAAGGGGACCCGCAAAATAAAGAAATCGGCATTTTTATGGCTGACGCTTGCGATTTGGGTTATCGCAATCTTTTCCTTAGTCGCAGTTAGATATCTAATCAGAAGAGCTCCCCGAGTCACTGATTATTCTCGAGTGGCAAAGGCCTATTTCAATAGCTTGGACCTCTCTACAAAAAGAAATATCTCTTTATTTGAAACCTCAATTATCAGGCTTGCAGACGGCAGTTTTAGAACGATTGGAGTCGGATTTGAGCCTGAACTTGAAAATTTAGTATCAGAGCGTCGGCTTAAGACAAAGAAAATTGACTTCTTTGTCGAAAACCCAATTGCCATTGAAAGAAGAATGATGGCCGGCGAAGCGTTTAAAATCCTCAATAACGCTGAAAAAAAGTGCTTTATTGATGGTTTTGGAACAGTTATGTTCCAAAACGGATCCTATCATTTCATCTACGATGAAGCCGTCTATCAAGAATATGTCAAAAAAATTGGCACGGACTGTAAACCGTGCGAAGAATTGAAGAAGCTAAGAAACGCCGAGCAAGGGGGTAATCATAAACAATAGAATCTCCATTGTTCTGCTCGTCGCGCTAGCTTTAGTAAGCGTTTTTCTCATCTACGAGGAACTCCAAGCGGCGCCACTATGGTGCTGGACAGCCGAAAACTACTGCAGGGGTCAATGCTGGGGTAATTTCTCTTTGGATTACTGTTGGGAAAATCCTATTAATGGAGGTCTCTACTGCTATTTCTCGTGTACTGGTTTTGAGACCCCATGTGGATGGCTTGACCCGACGTACGGTATTTGCTTTTTTGGCCCCCCAAAATAGCCGCTATGATCTCATGAAGGCCCCCTCTTCAACTGTCCTGACCTTCTCAGGCTTGACCTTATTGGGCATCTTTGCCGGCGCCCTGCCTTCAGCCGCTCAAGCCCCGCAAGTGCTCGCAAAGCCGCTCGAATACGAAGTCGGCGTGGTCCTGAAGCTGGTCCATGTCTATGTCACGGACAAGAAGGGAAAGCCCGTCCCGGACCTGGCGAGGGATGATTTCTTGCTCGTCGATAACGGGACTCAGGTCACCATTACAGAATTTGAAAAGCATACGCTTAGCCCAACTCCGGCCGAACCGAGGCAAAGCCCGGCGCTCGGAACGCCAGTCGTCCGACAAGCATCCCGGAAATTTTTCCTCTTCTTTGACCTGGCTTTCAACAATCCCCGGGGGATGGCCAAGGCCAAAGAGGCGGCATTTTACTTCCTTGATACACAGGCTCGGCCCGAAGACGAAATCGGCGTCGTCAGCTACTCGACCTTCGGAGGAATCAAGGTCCATGAATTCCTGACCAAAGACCACTCCAAGATCCGTAATGTCCTGGAGAAAATCGACCAGGGTGTCCTGGCGGGAAGGGCCGAAGAGATCGAAGACAGGTACTGGCGGCTTATCTCGGAGTCCGGATCGCTGCAGGATGATAAACAGGAAAGAAGAACCCTCTCATCTATCTATATCTATGAGGCCATGGCCGAACGCGAACAACTAAAGATGCTGACCCAGACCTTCGTTCTCAGCCTTACGACACTGGCCAAGGCCCTGAGGTCCCTCCCCGGCCAGAAGCAGTTCATTCTGTTTTCGACCGGCGTCCCGAGCTCGCTCATATATGGAAATCAAGCCGGGAATCGTTATCTGGAACCACAGGCTACTTCGCGGGGGGCAGGCATCAAGTTCGACCCGGGTGACCCAACGCTCAAAGCCATAAACGAGGCCATGTACAAGGAGTTCGCGGCTTCCGCATGCGCTTTCTACGCCTTTGATACGCGCGCGTCGGCCAAGGGCATGGAGCTCTTCGGCTATGACGAACTAGCAGCCCAGGGGGCTGCTGGCATCTCCGGCACAAGAGCTGTTTATGGGGATTCCACCAGTGTGTTCAGGGACGGCAAAACAGCGGGGGTCGATTTCCTAAAGCGTTTCTCGGACATCACCGCCGGCCGATATTTTTCGAACATCAACGCTTACGAGAAGAACCTCGACCAGATCCAGGCCCTGACCGGGACCTACTATGTCCTCGGCTATCCCATCCGCGAGCAGTGGGACGGCCGCTTCCATGACATCAAGGTCAAAGTCAATCGCGCGGGTTGCGAGGTCCAGGCTCAGGCCGGTTACTTCAATCCGAAGCCCTTCAGCGAATACACGAAGCTTGAGAAGCGGCTCCATCTCTATGATCTAGCGCTGAACGAGCGGGCTATTTCCCGGCTGCCCGTCAACATCAGCATGATACCGCTAGTTTATGGCGGCGGGGCGGAATCACGGCTGGGGATCATAGCCCTTGTCCCTGGAGAAGTGACGCAGAGGCTGTCGGGAAGACGGATTGAGTGCGTGGTCATTTTCTTCGACGACGAGGGAGAGGTCAGCAACGTCGTCCGGGCGGAGACAGAGTCGGCCTCATACCGGGGCCGTGCCATGTTCTTCACGGCCAGCGCGGAGCTCGAGCCCGGCGCATACTCGTGCCGGCTCGTCGTCAGGGACATGAGCACCGGCCTGAGCGCTGTGGCGTCGGCTAGGGCAACGTTGGGCACACCGCGACCCGCGGGACTCCACCTTTCGACTCCCTTGATCCTTACAGAAGGCGCAACCGGCTCTTATTTCGACGCCGGCCCAGCCAGGAAAAGGGATGCTCTGCCACTCGCCGAGGCATACGCGTATGACAGGTCGAGGCTTTCTCCCATGGTGGCGGAGCTGCCGGCTGCCGCGGCGTCCATCCAAGCGATCATCCCCTATTCGGCGCCTGGAGAGGCCGAGCCGGATCTGGCCTTCTCGGCTTATGCCATTGACGCGAATTCGGCAGTTCGAACGTCCGTCACCTTCTCCCGGATCGAACGAGCGCGAAGCGGACCACAGGGCCTTCTAGCATTTGAGATTCCCGTTGCCGGATTGGCGCCGGGGACATATTTTCTCCATTTCCACGCCGAGGACAGAGTGTCGAGGTCGATTGGCCACACCTTCGCGACACTCGTCGTCCCGCAACGCTGACACCGCCGTAACTTGCCGACTTTGGGAGGGCAGCGGCCAGCAGAAGCATCGGACTACTTCATAGTTAAGAGGGTAGATTCTTTATCCGGAGCAGGAATTCACCACATCGAAGTAAATGGCGAAGGTGAACCGATGAGGGCGGTTGTCCACGACAGGTACGGACCACCGGACGTCCTCCGGCTCGACGACGTCGAACGTCCGTTGCGGGAGGACGGTCCCCTCGCGAGGAAGCCGAACAACATGACCTTCGAAGAGGCGGCCGCGGTCTGCGACGGGGTGATCTTGGCGCGCACCTGCCTGCGATGGGCCGGCGTCCGGGAGGGGCAGCGGATCGTCGTCTACGGCGCCTCGGGATCCATCGGCACCGCGGGAGTGCAACTGGCCAAGCACCTCGGGGCCCACGTCACGGCGGTGTGCAACACCGCCAACGTCGACAGGGTGAGGTCGCTGGGCGCGGATGAGGTCATCGACCACACCCAGGAGGACTTCACCGAGAACGGTGAGACCTACGACGTCATCTTCGACGCGGTCGGCAAGCACTCGTTCCGGCGTTGTCGGCGCTCGCTGGCGAAGGGCGGGATCTACGCGGTGACCGATCTGGGCTCCTTGTGGCAGAACCCGCTGCTGGCGCTGTTGACCAAACTGTTCCGGACCCGGAGGGTGATGATGCCGATCCCGAAGTACAAGAAGGCCGACGTCCTCTTCCTCAAGGAGCTCATCGAGGCGGGGGGGTACCGGGCGGTCATCGACCGGTGTTACCCCCTCGAGGAGGTCGTCGAGGCGACCCGGTACGTCGAGACCGGACAGAAGACGGGCAACGTCGTCCTGACGGTCCGCGGCGGGAGCCCTCAGATCGACCGGCCGGTGCCCTCCCAGTAGGGGGCGCGGAGCTCGCGCTTGCACAGACGGGTCCGAGCCCGGACCAAGCTCGAGGCCGAGCGGGTGGAAAAATATACGATCGGGCCGGGCTCTCTTTGGACCGCCTCGTGTTCCTAGACCGTGGGGGGAAGGTCGGTTTCCGGCACGGCGCGCAAACTACAGTTCTTGGTCTTTCCAGGCTCCGGTGTATGTCGCGGTGCCTTTACATTCCTGAAGAACGACGTGACAAATTCTCATTCCCGGCGTTAACCTGATCTTATTTCGCCCGGCGTTGTAGATTTCCAGGATCTGTCTGTTCGAGATCCCCGGAGCCAGGAACGGGGCCGCGATATGACTCATAAGCCCGATCCGGGCGAACCTCGAGCGCGAGTTCAGCCACCCGCAAACGTTTCCAGGGAGAGTGATCCTCTCCTTTGTGATCCCAAGCACCAGTTCACCCGGCTTCAGCAGATAGCCGTCGCTGATGTCCATGAGTTTAGCCAGCGTTTTGTAGTCGATGTCCGCCCGTGTGATGTGCTGGTCGGTATTGAAAACCCGCAACTTGTCATCTAACGTCAAATCGATGGAGGTGTAAGCGCAGTGATGCGTTCAGCTAACCAGTGCTAATAGACCGTGAGGCTTGACCGTAAAGCTTATCAAGACAAAAAAACTGAGGGACTGTCCTCGCAGGGGACTGTCCCTCTTGAAATCGTATTAAATCCCGGCGGCTTTGACGGCGGGGCCACACCCGTTCCCATTCCGAACACGGAAGTTAAGCCCGTTCGTGCCGATGGTACTGCATGGGCAGCTGTGTGGGAGAGTAGGTCGTTGCCGGGTTTTATATCTAACTCGAATAAAGGCTAGAGGGGCACGGGCCCCCAATCGGTCGGTCATACTCCTCTCCTTTATTTCGGTGGGCAGGGTGCGGGCTCCGTTCATGGGCCCCGGGCGACCGGGGATCCCGAATAAGAGGGTCCGCATCCAGGGCAAGGACAATATTGTGCGGTTTCGGCTTCGTTGAGATGCCGAACAAGGACGAGGCCGACAAGGCCATCAGTGGCCTCAACGGCGTCGACCTCAAGGGCCATCCCCTGACGGCCAACGAAGCCCGGCCCCGCACCGACCGGCCCCGCACGGGCGGCGGCGGTGGTGGTGGCAGAGGCGGCTTCGGCGGCGGCGGCCGGTACTGATCGCTTAACCTAGCGATCGGCTAGCTTTATTCGCAACCAAGGGCGGATGCCCCGGAAGGGGAGTCCGCCTTTTTTTTGGGGGAAGGGGTTTCCTCCTTTTTCCCTTTAAAAACCGCTATAATGGGTTCATAAAGGAGAGAAATCATGTTCTCTACTTATACAGCTAAATACACCAAGGTTAAATCCGGTTACATGGGCCAACTCGTCGAGTGGCCGGAGGTCGTACCGGCGTAAAACCAAAGTACTGAGTGTTCAGCCGCCCTAACCGACAATCCTCCCGCCGGAGCTCCCGCCCTCCGGATCCCGAGTTCTTGACACCTGTCCATGGCCGGGCTATCCTCGTCCCGCTGAAATAGGATGACTTCGATCGAAAGGACGGATCCCATGAAAACAAGAGCCCTGAAACTCCTGATCGCGGCGATCGTCTTGCTGACGGTTTCCCAGATCTCGATGGCCCAGCTTCCTAAGGAGACCGATGCGCAGAAGGCCCTGCGGATGAAATGGTGGACCGACGCCAGATTCGGCATGTTCATCCACTGGGGTCTTTATGCCCTGCCCGCAAGACACGAGTGGGTCAAGAACCGGGAAAGGATGACCAACGAGCAGTACCAGAAGTACTTCGAACTGTTCAATCCCGATCTTTATAATCCCAAAGAATGGGCCAAGATGGCCAAAGCGGCCGGCATGAAGTATGTCGTGCTTACCGCCAAGCACCATGAAGGGTTCTGCCTGTGGGATTCGAAATACACCGATTACAAGGCGACAAACACGCCCTATGGGAAGGACCTGATCAAAGAGTACGTCGAAGCGTTCCGGTCCGAAGGGCTCAAAGTGGGCTTCTACTATTCGCTCATCGATTGGCATCACCCTGATTACACGATCGACAGGATGCACCCGCAGCGCCAGGAGAACGACGCGGATTATGAGAAGCTGAATGCGGGAAAGGACATGGCCAAGTACCGCGAGTACATCAAGAACCAGGTCCGGGAACTGCTCACGAATTATGGCGAAATAAGCATCATCTGGTTCGATTTCTCGTTTCCGGGAAAGAACGGAAAGGGACGGGCCGATTGGGATTCCGAGAACCTGCTCAAGCTCGCGCGGTCGTTACAGCCCGGTATCATCGTCGACGACAGGCTCGACCTGGAGGATGTGGCAGGAGGCTGGGATTTCACGACGCCGGAACAGGAAAAAGTGGCCAAATGGCCCGAGCGCGACGGCAAGAGGATCCCCTGGGAGACCTGTCAGACCTTTTCGGGGTCGTGGGGTTATTACCGCGATGAATACACCTGGAAAAGCCCGGCTCAGCTCCTCGAACTGCTCGTCGAATCGGTGAGCAAGGGCGGCAACCTCCTGCTGAACGTCGGGCCCACGGCCAGAGGGGCATTCGACTACAGGGCCCAGGCCAGCCTGACCGCCATGGGGGAATGGATGAAGGTCAACGGCCGGTCGGTCTACGGATGCACCGAAGCCCCGGCGGGACTCGTCGCGCCGCCGAATACGCTGTTGACTTGGAATCCGGCCACGAACCGGCTATATGTTCATCTGCTCGCTTATCCACTCGACAGGATCAACCTCGCCGGCATGGCCGGCAAAGTGAAATACGTGCAGTTCCTGCACGACGCCTCCGAGATCCGGTTCAGTCCGGCGGGGGAGGGATCCGGCGACCTGTCGCTCGCGCTCCCCCTCCGGAAGCCTCCGGTCGAGATACCCGTGCTGGAGATCTTTTTGAAATAGGCTCTGTAGTCAGGAGAGCGTCACCTGACGAACCGCAAAACCCTCTCAAAAATGCTCGCGGCGATCTTTTCAGCGAGCTTGTTGTCAAGTCTTGCCTGCAGCTCTTCCTCGGCCCGAAGCCACCCTTCCTTGTCGAATAACATCCGCTCGTCCCGAGACAGATCGAGGGTGGTGTAGTCCCCGTCGAAATAGCCTCGCCTGAATTGACCGGACGCCGTGGCGCTAACCGTTTGCTCCTCCACGACCCTTCTCGAAGCGAGTTCGACGATCCGGTACATGACCTCGCCGGTCAGCTTAACCGTGTACTTTTTTTCTGAATACGTGGCTACCGTTGACCTGTCCTTGCGGAGAGGGGCTTTCCGGGCGATCTCTTCGGGAACACCGTCTTCCTGCAGGTAGGATTCAAGCCAGCCGATCACGACAAAATCCGCGTTTAAGGCCTGCCCGACCATCACCGCCGCCCGGAGAGGGATCTCTCCGCTTCTGATACGGAGCCGGCTCATCTCCCGGTGGACCGCCCCACGATCGATCGGGCCGACAAATAGGACCGGGGCGTCCATATGCTCATATAAAAGCGTATCGTAGAGTTTGCTCTCCATTCCTCTAGGCACCCCGTCTCCGACTCTTGGAGAGGCCCAGAAGGGAAGGACGGCCACTGTCTTCGTCCCGGCTTCGAGGGCGGCTTTTTGGATCGCCCGGCCCTCGGCTCCCGTCTCGCTGCCAGGGCCGAAGATGTCCATGGCGCCTTGCGCATGCCCATAGGCCGCCCGGAAGAACCCGCTTGCCAGGTCCTGCTCGGACCATCGGAGAAGGGCCCGGGCCCGGGCCCCATCGACGCTGCGCATTTGGTCTGAAGCCAAAGGATACGTGCGCAGCAGTTCATATCTTCGGAGAGCGTCGGGCCAGTTCCCGGCATTCTCCAGGTCCTCGCCCTGTCGAAAAAGGGACGCCACGGCAGCGTCGATCATGTCCCGACGAAAGTCCGCATAATCGTCCGGCACGGGGAGCGTGACACCCACTTGACTCGTCCGGCCTCTCAGGTTGTCGATGCGGTTGAGCGCCGCGACGGCGTTTTCGTAAACGCCGTTCGACTCGTGCGCGCGGGCTTGTGCCAGGTAGGTGTCGACCAAACGGGAGCCCACATCGGCCAGCCTCTGCCGCGCATCTTCCATGCCCGGGTCCTTGGCCAGTACTTTGATGTAGCGTTGGGCCGCCTCTTCCAACCGGCCTTTGCTCTCCAGTTCCTGGCCCTTCTTGTACCGTTTCTCGACACTGACACAGCCGACGAGGGCCATAACCAGAAACAAGGAGAGGGTCCCAATGAATTTTCTTTTTTCCATTCTCATGATCATAAGGAATTTGTATTGGAACCGGCTGATTCTGTCAAGATAAGTTGTATGCCGATGCTAAGGCTTGTTTTCACATCGGGCCGGTTTTCCGATATAATGGAATGGGTGCGGCACGATGGAAAAAACTCTTCAAGCCGCGGAGATCATCTTCCGGAAAAAGCGCGAACGGCGTCGCCAACTGGCAAAATTGCCCTTCGAGAGGAAGATCGAGATCGTCGTCGAGCTCCAAAAGACGGCAGCGGCCATTCGCAAGGATCCCCGCCGCATCGTCTGGCCCCTTTAGTCCGATTTGAGCGTTTTGTGGTCCTTGACACATGGCCGGGGGCGGGCTATCCTTCGAGACTGATCCGGAGGAAAAACACCATGAAAGAACGACGCTACCGCTCGATGCCCCCCGAGAACGCCGTCGGCCGCCGCGATTTCCTGAAGGCCAGCGGGGCGATCGGCGCCGGTCTGGTCATGACCGGCCGCAGCCTTTTAGCCGCCCAGCAGACCCAGAGCCAGCAGCCTCCGGCCAAGCCGGCCGGCCCGCCCCCCAAGCCCAAGACCAACATCGAGGAGGCCCTCAAGGTCCCTAAGACCAAGTGGAGCCTGCCCGGACCGTTCCCGGGCCGGGTCATCGAGGTCCACGATCCGGCGGCGATGCCCGACGGGAAGGTCGACGCGGCCGTGGTCAAGGCCATGGTCGAGAAAGGGATCCGGGGGCTGACCGGAAAGAGCCTCAAGAAGAGCTTCGGGCTATTCTTCACCAAGAAGGACGTCGTCGGGCTCAAGGTCAACCCGGTCGGGCCGGGCCTCATCAGCACCCGGCTCGAGGTCGTCGACGCCGTCATCGACTGGCTGACGTCCTGCGGCCTGCCGCGCAAGAACATCGTCATCTGGGACCGCTTCGACTACATGCTCACAGACGCCGGCTACACGCCCGAGCGCTTCCCGGGCATCGCCATCGAGGGCCTGCAGACGATGGACGAGGCGGCCGCCGAGGGCAAGACCGCCGACAACAGCAAGTGGCAGAACGCCGACGGCACACACGTCAGCGTCCCCAACTTCGACCAGGAGGTCTTCTACTGGGCCGACGTCGAGGGGCCCAAGGACCTGCCTTACCTCAACCAGCATGTCTTCAACGGCAAGCACTCCTACTTCGGGAAGCTCCTGACCAAGAAGCTGACCAAGATCGTCAACCTGCCCGTGTTCAAGAACACCGGCAACGCCATCTCCATGGCCACCAAGAACATCGGCTACGGCGCGGTCTGCAACACGAACCGGCTGCACGCGCCCCTGTTCCTGGACGTCTGCGTCGAAGTGCCGGCATTCTGGCCGGTGCGCGACAAGATGGTCCTCAACATCACCGACGGCCTGCGGTCGCAGTACGACGGCGGACCGGACAAGAACGCCAAGTTCGCCTACATCGACAACCGGCTGTATTTCGCCTCGGACCCGTTCGCGCTGGACATGGTCTGCCATAACAGGATCGTGGCCAAGCGCAAGGAGATGGGCGTGGCGGTCAACGAGAATCCCCGCTTCACGGAGTATCTCCGTTATGCCGAGAGGCTGGGCTTGGGGATCGCCGATCCGGCCAAGATCGCGCATGTCCGGATCTGACGGCGGGTTGCGAGGGAAGGGGAGAGCGGGGAGGCTCGCCGCTCTGGCGGCGTTCGTCGGGCTTCTCGGCTGCGCAGTGCCGGCGTCCATGGTGGCGGGCGGATCCCTTGCCGCGCTCCAATCGGCCGCGGGGCCGCCCGCGATCCCGGAGCCGGGATTCGCCCCCGGGTGGGTCAAAGCCGGACGGATCCGGACATTTACCGGCCAAGACCTCTTCAACCAGATCGACGGCGGGGCCGAGCTTTTCCTCGAGCTCGGGTTCGCCAAGCTCCGCCTCCAGGCCTACGCCCGGGACAAGGCGGTGCTGACGCTCAACGCGTACGAGATGGAGAGCGCCGCGTCCGCCTTGGGCATCTACTTGATGAAGATGGGGAGAGAGACGCCGTTCCCCGAGATCGCGGCCCGCAATTCCGGCGAAGAGGCCCAGGTGGCTATCGTCAAAGGGCGGTATTTCATCCAGGTCGACAACCTGGGGGGCGTCCCCGCCTCGAAAGCCGAGGTCGTGGCTCTCGCCAACGCTTTCCTGGCCGGCGTCGCGGAGGAATCCGCCCTGACGCCGCTCGACGCTCTCCCCGCCGAGGGCAAGGTGCCCGGCTCCGAGCGGCTGATCCGGGGGCCCTACGGGCTTCAGCCCTACTTTACTTTCGGGGAAGGAGACATCCTTCAGCTCGGAGGAAGGATTTTCGGCGTCGTGGCCAACTACAGGGAAAGCCCCAACGCCGTATTCTTCCGCTTCATCGTCCCGTACGCCGAAGAAACACAGGCCGGAGCGGTCTATGCAAACCTCCTGGCGAACCTCGATCCGTATCTAAAAGTGCTGGAGACTCGCGAAGGAGCTTTCGTCTTCGAGGATCACCGGGGAAAATTCGGGATCGTCGAGCGCAAGGGATCGAACCTGGATATCCGGGTCAACCTCGACCTCCGGCCGAAGATCTGAAGATCATCCCGGCGTGGGCCTTGACTTTTGTTTACGATGTAACTACAGTAATTACATAGCGCTCGAAGCATTGATTCCTATGGGAGAAGGCTGAAAATGAAAACTCAGGAGCTCAAGGTCGCGCGTATCGGGAACTCCCGGGGGGTCCGCCTGCCGGCCTCGTCCTTGAAGCGTTATTCCGTCGGTTCCGTAATGATCATGGAGGAAAGAACCGAGGGGATCCTTCTCAGGCCCTTGGGTCCGACCGTCGAGAAACTCAGCTGGGAAGACACGGCCCGGGAGATGTCGTCAGCGAACGAAGATTGGAGCGAATGGGACGAGACGGACGCGGACGGATTGGATTCCGTTCCCTGGGAAGCGTCGAAGCGGGGGATGGTAGGGGAAAAAAGACCCTCCTACGGATCGAAATCCCGCTCACGTAAGGAGGCTGTCAAACGCTACGAGGTACGCTGGGTGGACTTGGATCCCTCGCGCGGGGCGGAAATGGCCAAAACGAGACCGGTGGTCATCGTAAGCTTGGACGAATTGAATGCCCGGCTTCAAACCGTTACGATTTGCCCCATCACCAGCCGGCTTCATCCGGCCTGGCGGTGCCGGCTGCCGGTTCGATGCGTCGGCCGGCCGGCCGAGATCGCTGTCGACCAGATCCGAACCGTCAGCAAGACCCGTTTGGGCCCGAGGATCGCCTCTCTCTCGGATGAAGCGGCCTCCTCCCTCCGGCGGCTCATCACCGAAATGCTTGGTGAGTGATGACGGGGACTTTGATTAACCGCTTTCGAGGAAGACGTATAAGGAGGGTCTGCATGCGACAGTTGAAAATTCTTGTCGGCCTGGGAGTGGTCTTTGTCCTTGTGACCTCGGTTGACGGGCAGTCCAAGCCGCGGGCCCGCGACCTCGGCATCCCTTTCGATGGAACGCCGGGGAGATACAATGCCATCACCGACGTCGTCGGCGTCGAAGTCGGCCTGACAACCCTCATCTCCGGAAAAGGAGCTCTCACCGTCGGAAAGGGGCCGGTCCGGACGGGCGTTACCGCGATATTCCCTCTGGGAAAGGATTTGAGCAACCAGGTTTTTGCGGCCTGGTTCACACTCAATGGGAACGGCGAGATGACGGGGACGACCTGGCTGGAGGAATCGGGATTTCTCGAAGGCCCGGTGATGATCACCAACACCCACAGCGTGGGCGTGGTCCACGACGCGGTCATCGCCTGGCAGATGAAACGAATGGGAAAAAAGTTTCCCTCCTGGTCCCTCCCTGTCGTGGCCGAGACGTGGGACGGGGAACTCAATGATATCAACGGGTTCCATGTCAAACCGGAACACGTCTTCCAGGCGCTCGACGGCGCGAGGTCGGGTCCCGTGCCCGAAGGAAATGTGGGCGGCGGCACGGGCATGATCGTCCACGAGTTTAAGGGCGGGACCGGAACATCCTCACGAAGAGCGGAGATCCACAAGGCGACTTATACAGTGGGAGTTCTCGTCCAGGCGAACTATGGAGTCCGGAGTCAGCTGACGATCGCCGGCGTTCCGGTCGGAAGAGAGATACAGGACCTCATGCCGCAGGTCAGGGAGGGAGATGGAGGGTCGATCATCGTCGTCATCGCCACCGACGCGCCCCTCCTCCCGCACCAGCTCAAACGGATCGCGGAACGGGCCTCGCTCGGCGTCGGGAAGACCGGCGGCATCGGGGGGAACGGTTCGGGGGACATATTCATCGCCTTCTCGACGGCGAATCCGAACGCCCCCGGTGCGTCCGATCTCGCCAGCCTCGAGATGCTGCCGAACGACTGGATCAATCCTCTGTTCGCGGCGACGGTCGAGGCTACGGAGGAGGCCGTCATTAATGCCATGATCGCCGCAGAGACCATGGAGGGGGTGGACGGCCATACCGTCTATTCCATTCCGCACGAACGCCTGAAATCGATTCTCAAGAAGTACAACCGGCTGAAAGAGTGAGGAACGCGGGAAGTAAGCAAGAGGGGCGCGGGCGGATGTGCCGGGAATCTATCGCCGGTTTTTGCCGGTCCGTGTCTCCTTGACAATCCCTTTTCTGGTGGTCTATCATCACCACAGAAAGGGCGAAATCAAACCGGCAAGGAGGCGGCGATGATCTATCTTCGCGCAGCGGGGACACGCACCCGAGGACCCATGATCAGAGGCACGAAAGGCGGCTTCCTGTCTGTGCGGCGGCCCCTCCTGGGGTCGCTGGCCGCGCTGCTCGGCGTTATCGTCATTCTGACCCTGGGCAGCCCCGTATTCGCCCAGGAGGACCCTTGTTTTGCAAACGGCCCGGACTGCCGCCTACTGACCGCGGCCGAGATCAACGCCCTGAAAGGGCGGTTGCTGGCCCTCCGCGCGGCTTTGCCGGTCCCGGATCCGGCCCGCTGGGCCCCGCCGCCCGGCGTGGGAGAGTCCTATGCCATGTCGTTCATCGGAGAGCTGAATGCCGGCGGCGCCATGATCTCCGGTTCGTGGCCGGCTGGAGCCTTCACGGAGCTCAACAGCGTCCATCCCATCTATAACGGCCTGGTCAAACCCGCGGCGAAGCAAAAGGACACCAAGGACCCCCTGGCCTGGGTCGAGCAGATGCAGGCCGAGGTCGGGAACCATATCGAGGTGCTGGCCACGCTCCTGCCCCACGCCTATCTCGTCGATAACGTCGACGGCGAATGCGTCGACATCAACGACTCCGAGCCGACAGACGTCGAGAAGACGCCGACCTTCCTCACCTGGATGTCCAACGAGGGGACGATCCTGACGATGATCTTCGGGCCGCGCACTTGCAAGGAAGCGGAGACCTTGAGGGTCGATAAACCGGCCAAGTCCCTGGCGCCCGTGAAATGCATCACCCTCGAGATCACCGGTCCCGATCGGGCCGAAGTCGTGGCGCTGAAGAAGAAGATCGACCGCAAGGCCTTCGAAGCGCTCCTCGGTCCCGTGATGAAGTGACTTCCATGAGCATTTCGCTGAAGATGACAATTTGGGAGGGATAACATGAGGCGTATGAAATGGCTGGCGTTCCTCTTCATCGGTTTCGCCCTGGCGCTTGCTGCGCAACAGGAGATCAAGGACGTTTTTGGCGTCCCGGTCTATCCCGGCGCGAAGCTCGACGAGGCAACAACGAAATTCCTGACCGAGAGCATGAGCATGAACGGCAAGGCGTTCCGCACTCCTGACCCGGTGGCGAAGGTGGCGGAATTCTACAAGACGCAGGGATTGACGGAGATCATGGTTTCTCAGGAAGGGGCGATGTTCAAGAAGGGTGACGACGTGGACGTCACCCTTCAGAATCCCTGGCAGAACATGCAGACCGGCAAGATGGAGAAGGAAACCCTCATCTCCATCGTCAAGCACGACTAGACCGATTCGAGCGACTTTTGGCTCCTGAATTCCTTACCGGGTTTATATTTATCACGAATAAAGGCTAGAGGGGTGCGGGCTCCGTTCAAGGGCCGCACATTGAAGTAAGGGGTGCAAGGGCATTATAATCTTCGATAAAGAGGAGTTCCTATCATGGCGAAGATAAATGTGACGGCTTCGGCCTACAGGGTGGCGAGAGGGAAGGGCGAGATGGCTAGGGATAAAAAATGGCAGAAGACGGCGAAGTTGACGTCGAAGAAAAGCCAGGAGTTGAAGAAGCGCGAGCCTGCGGGAAAGGGTATCGAGGAAAGCGGAGGACGAGACCTGAATAAAACTCCAGGGACAGAGGACCCCGGGAGTTTAGGCCAGGGCATAGCCAACGAGCCTCTGGTACCCGAGGCTCCGGATAAGAATAAAAAGCGATCTTAGCCGACAGGCGTGGGTGCCGCTGACTCCTGGACGGCGACCCGCGAACGGGGCTATAATCTTGCCGTTCCCGTGACGCCGTTCGGAGATCCAGGAGGCCCGCATGACTATCGTCCCGTCGCCCACAGCCGCGCTTGAAGGGCTCCCCCTCCCGAAGATCGACCACGTCGACCTCGTCACCGTCAAGCTGCCGTTCGTCGCCCCGTTCGGGACGAGCGTCTACGTCTGGACGCACAAGGAAGCGCTGCTCATGCGCCTCGAGTCGGCCGGCGTCACCGCCTGGAGCGAGTGCGTCTCCGATCCCGACCCGTTCTACTTCTACGAGACGAACGGCACGGTCCGCCATATCATCAAGAACTTCCTCCTGCCGCTCGTCGAGCCGGGGATCGCGCTCGGCGAGCTCGAGGGGCGGTTCCGGCACGTCCGGGGCCATGGGATGGCCAAGGCGACGGTCGAGAACGGCCTCCTCAACCTGATCGCTCTCCAGATAGGCCAGCCTCTCCACGAGCTCATGGGACGGCCGGCTAAAAGGATCATGTCCGGTATCAGCATCGGCCTCAAGGGTTCTCAAGCCGAGCTTTTGGCCGCCGTCGAGCAAGCTGTGGCCAAGAAATACGGCCGCGTCAAGATGAAAGTCAAGAAAGGGCAGGACGTCGAGTGGGTCCGGGCCGTGCGCGACCGCTTTCCGGACCTCCCGTTGATGGTGGACGCCAACGGCGACTATTCGCTCGCCGACACGGCCCTCCTCAAGCAGCTCGACGCCTTCAACCTGATGATGATCGAACAGCCGCTCTCCCATAGCGACATCTACGAGCATTCGATCCTCCAGAAAGGCATGAAGACCGCGATCTGCCTCGACGAGTCCATCCATGGCTTCGGGGACGCGGCCACGGCCATCGCCCTCAACGCCTGCCGGGTCATCAACATCAAGCAGGGGAGGGTCGGAGGCCTGATGGAGTCCATGAGGATAGCTGCCCATTGCGCGAGCCATGGCATCGACGCCTGGTCGGGCGGCATGGACGAAACGGGTATCGGCCGGGCCGTCAACATCCATCTCCAGACCGCCGCAGGCTTCACTCTGCCGGGCGACACCTCGGAAACGAGCAACTATTTCGACGAGGACATCGCCGATCCGCCCATCGTCCTGGGTCCCGATGGGTCCATCGACATCCCGGGCGGCCCCGGGCTCGGCGTCCGTGTCGTGCCCGAGCGCATCCTCAAGCGGGCGATCCGCTGGGAGCGCCTCTGTTGAAGGCGAAGCTGAAAGAGGAGAGGAGAGATCCATGGCTAAAATCCAAGCCTACTGCGGACTCGATTGTGGCGAATGCGAAGCCCAAATCGCCACTCAGAAGAGCGACCGGGCCGGACTCGAAGCGACGGCGAAAAAATGGGCTGAGCAGTTCGGCGGCGGCGTGGTCTCCGCGGATGCCTGCATCTGTGACGGTTGCCCATCGGGCAAACGGACGAGCGCGGCCCATGCCGCGACCTGCGCGATCCGGCTCTGCGCATCCAAGCGCGGCGTTATCACCTGTGCTCACTGTCCGGATTATGGTTGCGAGACGGTGAAACAGTTCTTCGCCTTCGCCCCCGTCCTCAAGGACAAGCTGGAGGCGATCCGGAAAGAGATCGGAGCATAGGCCGGCTATTCCAGCCTTACGATCTTCACCGGACCGATGAGGCCGGAGGGCAGCAGGGGCGAATCGGCGCGGTAGAATTGGACCGCCGTGTAGGTGTATTTCTTTGTGACGCCGGGCTGCTCGTCACCGATCAAGCGGTTGACCCAGAGGTTGGCCACCTTGATCTCCAGGGTGTTGGCGCCGGCTTTGAGCGCGGAGGTCACGTCCACGCGGAAAGGCGTCTTCCAGAGAATGCCCAACGGCCGGCCGTTGACCGTGATCTCGGCGAGGTTCTTGACGTCGCCCAGGTCGAGCCAGAGCTTGGCGCCAGCCTTGAACCAGTCCGCGGGCGCCTGGATCGTCTTTGAGTAAGTGCCCGTGCCGGAGAAATATTTCACCCCGGGGTCGGGGCTTTCGCTCCACGAGCCGAGGGCCTCGAGGCTGATCTTGGCCGGAGCTCCGCGGCCGGCTTGGAAGGCGAGGTCCCAAGCGCCGGCGATCGTGGCTAGATCCGTTTCGGCCGGATCGGGCAGGGCGCGCGCCGGAGCGGCGGAAGCCCTGCGGAAGACAACGAACACCGCATCGTTTGGCTCGAGGCGCAGCGGTACGATCGTGCGCCCGTTGGCGATGAGGTAGGAGGCCGGCTCGACGACGCCGGTACCGGCGTGCCAGAGCTCGGGGTCCTTGCCTTTGACGCGGAAGCTGGCCTCCAAGGTCTCCCCTCGATCGTTGCCGTTGACGACCCAGTAGATCTCGCCGTCGGGGAGCGCACGATGGACGAAGGCGAGGCTAGTGTCCTCGCGCGGCCGGGTGTATTCGAAGTCGGGCGACGCCCCGATCGCCGCCAGCGCTTGGGCGATGGTCTGATCGCCGAACACTTTGCCCTTTCCGGCGCCGCGGCCCCAGAGCTCATCCGCGATGGCGCGGAATTCCTCCTGGCTGTCGGCCAGGCTGGGACTGTCGATAGGTTTGGGGCCGACGACCGCTGCGCCGGCCGCGACCAGGTCGTTGATCTTGCGCAGGACGGCGAGAGACATGTGCCGGCTGTTGGGATCGAGTGCGAGAAGGCGATAGCTCATGCCCGTGGCCGTGGTGATCTGTCCGTTATTCACGGCCAGGCGGTTCACCAGGGCGTCGGCGTTGACGAAGTCGATCCTGTAGCCGGCCGGGATGTCGGGCATCTTCGCGCCGAATAGCGCCGTGATGTTCGAATCTTCGCCGTAAAAATAGACGATGTCGGCCACGAACTTCCCCTGCTGGAGCATGAACGAGCTGCGGGAGAGGTAAGTCGTCCACGGCTTGGCCATCTCCGCCCAGGTCTCGTGGCGGGTGAACCACTGGCCGAAGGGCCCGAGCCCCAGGCCGGGGATTTTGTCGTTGACGGGCTGGTGGACCGAGGTGTGGATGATGAACCGGTTCAGGCCGTTGGTCATCATCCGGTCGGCGGTGGACTTCAGGGTCTCGGGCGAGTAGGCCCAGGCGTTGCGATAGACGGTCAGGGACTCG
>Ga0315281_10004530_pt1 | contig 20134 bp, 15 predicted proteins | sample YL17G07_0_MG_FD_204540 | JGI IMG/M metagenome (GOLD analysis project Ga0315281, IMG submission 204540) | Sediment microbial communities from Yellowstone Lake, YNP, Wyoming, USA - YL17G07_0 | ecosystem: Environmental > Aquatic > Freshwater > Lake > Sediment | place: USA: Wyoming | collected...
ATCGAACAGAACCGTCGACAGCGTCGCGATGAACTGGTCGGCGGCGGCCGGGGTGAAGGCCACATGGTAGCCGCTCCCGCCTCCCGATGAGATACCCGTCAACTCCGTGGCGATGATGCCGGTGATCTCTACCAGCGTTGCGCCGGGCCGCTGGCCAGACCGCAGGCGTGACGCGATCGAGTCGGCGTAGCCTTGAAGTCGCGCACGGTATTCGGTGGAGATGTCCGGCCACCCGTTGCCGCGGATGAGCACTGTCGACTGGTTGATGAGATCGTTCGCACGCGCGGATGACCAGTCCGTCGCCTCGGTCAGGAACAACCCGCTGACCAGCTGCATGCCGAGCGCGGGAGCCGGGACGAAGCCCATGCCTCGGTCAACGACCATCCTGCCGTAGGCATCCGTGAAGAACCTCATGCGCGCGCTCCTCGGCCGCAGGGCTGCGTGATCGTCTTCGTCCCGGCGGCGGTCAACATGGTGTATCCCTTGGGTCCAGCCGCCGGGGAGACAGCACGGACGACGCCTATGGAAGCACGCTGCTGGGTTCCGGTCAAGAGCCCGGCGGAAGCTGCGGCCACCCGGCGTACTCCTCGCCAGGGCCGCAGCACTCGCGGCCGAGGCGAGCGTCGTGGCACCAGCGCGCCTCTGCCGTGCCGTCGGGGCGCCGGCACTCCACCCACCGACCACGCCAGAAGTTGGTCGCGCACGGATCGGCTACGGTCGACGGCGAGAACAGGGCCGGCGAACAGCGGCGGAGTCCCAGCAGTGGGCGCGCGGGGCAAGGCCCGGGGCTGAACGTCGAGGGGGATGGCCCGAACCCGATGACGGGCAGAAGGACCGCCAGCGCCTGCTCGGCCACGGCCACGCCTGCCCCGAGCATGAGCGGTCCGGCAATCGCCGGGCTGACGCCGCGCAGGAGGCGCCACGCTAGCGCGGCGGCGCCGCCGGTGGTGGCCACGCCCCACAGGCCACCGCCCCCCGGCGGGATTGGGGCGCCCGCCCAGCGCGCGAGCCGCGAGGCGGTGTCGGCGGCCATGCGCGTCCCGACCATCCCACCTACGACGCCCAGCGTCCTGCCAATGGCGATCCCGATCACGCCGCCACCGGCAAGGTCGGTCCAGAGCCCCACTGCGGCCACGGCAGCAAATTGTCGGACAGAAAAACCTCATCGGCCACGCGCCGGAGTTCTGCCTCGGCACGCGCCCGATCCGGCACGTAACGGAGCATGTTTGAAGCGAGCGCGGCCCCGAACTCCCTGTCCCGAAAGCGCGACAGATCGCGCACGTCGCAGTGGCAGACCGTGCTCCGGTCGCAGGGCGCGTCCCTCGGCGCCGAAGCGTCGCAGTTGACATCGCCCCATAGTTTGGCGCCGGTCAGCGAGGATCTGCTGGCAGAACCGACGTACCCCGATCCGACGTTGAGCAGCGGCTTGCCGCGTCGGTCTGCCGCCGCGCGGGCTCTGACAGCAACGACGCGATCCCGCGCCCATACGTCGAGCGCGTACGCCGCCGCGAAGCCGGCCGCTACGCCAACGACGGGAACGCCGAGCGCCGGTAACGGAATCAGCGCAGCCTCTTCGTCTTCAGCGAGCGAGTGGGCGCGCATGAGCACCAGATCCACGCGACCACCAGCCGCCAACTGGCGCCTGAACACCACATGCTCGGCCGTGAGCCGTATGGATGCCTCTGGCCGGAACAGCGGGAACACCAGCGCCTCCTCCTCGGCCATGTGCGTCTGCCAGTCCGCCGCTGACCAAGCCCCAGGATCGCCGGCGGCTCCCCGTTCGTGCATCATGGCGGCGTGGCGCGCACCAACTGCCCGCAACAGAGCGATCGTCTTCGCGCACCCGCACGGCGCGCACCCCGCGAGGCGCCCCGGGAACATGCTCAGACCTGAACACCAGCGGCCGCCATCTGATCGACGATGGCGACAAACCGCTGCCCCTCGCGGACGATATGAGCGGCCAGCACCGGGTGGATGATGGACTTCACTCTCGGCGTGCCGATGCCAGACTTCGTGAAGTAGGCGTCGAGGTCGGCGCCGGCCTCGCGCGACAGCGCCAGCATGTTCGGCAGCGTCGCCGCAGCGCAACCCTGCTGCATCTGGCCAAGGTTCGCGGCCCGGGCGGCGGCCGCCTCGATGAGGACGGCCTCGCTGGGATCAAGCAGCTGCCGGGCGAACAGGGCGTGATCACGCATCGTCGCGATGAGCGTGCACACCTCTTGCCGCGCGGCGACCTGGCCGTTGATGCGCGCCGTCCAGAGATCCATCTCGGTGAGAACATGAGCCGCGAACGCCGGGAAGATCCAGCCCAGCCACTCGCCGCGGTTGAGGCGATCCAACACCTCGGTCTTATATGACCGGGTCTCGGCGGCGAGGTAGCGGAACTCGGGCGCGGACTGCGCGCCGTCCATCTGCGCCCAGCGCGCCCGGTTCTTTTCCCACGCCTGCTGCAGTTGCACGCCCCCCTGCTTGAGCCTCAAATCGACGAGGCCGAGCGAGAAGAACAGGCAGTGTTCCTGGATCTGCAGGGCGGCGAAGGCGATCTCGTCCTTCACGTCGACCGTCCGATCCGTGGCCTGCGGCGCAGCGGGAGCGGCGAGCGGCTGCTGTCCCATGCCGTAGGGCGAGGGCGGCATGGCGGGTTCCAAGCCAGGTGGCGGACCGATATAGCGCGGCATCGACATGCCGCAGACTATACCGATCTTCGGATCATCCCGCGAGTCCCGCGCGACCGGCGAGAGGCGGCAGGGGCAGCGAGGCAACGCCCGATAGCGACGCCCGTCCGCCAGCCGCTACTCCCACTTTTTGTCCTTCGCCGACCAGCCGTGCCTATCCGGTTGGTTGCCATTATGCAGCCCTCCGGCTTTCGTCTCCACGAGGCGGAGCACTCCGCCCGATCCTGAAGATGTTCTGCGCCGCGTTCACGTCGCGGTCGTGGGTTGCCCCACAAGCCGAACACTCCCAGTCCCTTATTCCAAGCGCGCCCATACCTTTCGGACTGCTGTCGGGAATGACCCCGCAGCGCGAGCACGTCTGGGTTGTGAACCTCTCGTCGACTTCTCGGTATTCTGCCCCGTGCCTGCTGGCCTTGTAGCGGAGCATGTCCCGGAACGCTGACCACCCCGCGTCGAGCACGGACTTTGCCATCCGTGTCTTCGCCAGGGCGGCGGCGTTCACGTTGCCGACGACGATCAACCTGTTCTCCCGCGCCAGCTTCGCTGACGCCTTGTGCAAGTGGTCCCTCCTCGCGTTCGCGATCTTCGCGTGAATCGCCTTCGCGCGACGGCGATTGCCTGCCCGCTGCGCGACAGCCAGCTTCGCTTCCAGGCGGCGGTAGCTCTGCGGGCTCTCGATCTTGTCTCCGGTCGAGACCGTCGCCAGCGTCTTCAACCCCAGATCGATTCCAACCTCGCCAACGCCGGTGGCCCGCTCGTCCTCCACCTCAACGTGCAAGGCCACGTACCAGTGTCCCTGCGCGTCCTCGACGAAGCAACCCCCTTTGACTGACGATGGCAAGGGACGGCGCTTCGCTCCGAAGAAGCGGTACGTCTGCCCGAGATATGAGATTGCGTTCCCATCGACTTGGCGGCTCTGCCGCCGGAACGGGATCCAACCCAGCGCGCGCTTCGGCCCGGTGCTGGCCCGGAACCGAGGGCACTTCTTGTGCTGATCGCGGCTCTTCGCGAACTGTTCGCAGACGCCGTTCACGGACTGGGCGTTGACGCCAAGCTCTTTCGATGTTCCCTTCGTCATGCCTTGGAGGTCGTACTGACTTGGCCACGATGACGCGATCCCGTGCCGGAAGTTGCGCTGCGCCTTCCGCTGCGTCTCCACGCAGTAGTTCCAGACGAAGTTGACCGCGCGAGAGAGGCGGACGAGGCGCCGCGCTGCGCGCTTCCCCTTCAAGCGGTACTTGTAGGTTAGGAGGGTCATTTACCGGAGCCGCAGAACCGATCTTGGAATCATCCCGCGAGTCCCGCGCGACCAGCGAGAGACAACAGCCTTCCTTGGACGCGGGCACGAGGCGGCGGTGGCAGCGAGGCAACGCCCGACAGCGACGCCCCGTCAGCCGGTGGCAACTTGGCCAAGTCAATCCACTTCTTGTCCTTCGCTGACCAGCGGAGCTGTGGCGGAGCGCTTCAGCCAAGGCCCGAGTGCAGAGACGATGACTGTCCTTGCATGGCGCCCAGCATCGCACCGCGCGCTGCGCCGATCAAGGGGGCGCCTTGTCCATGCCGTCTCCTGCGGTGTTCCACGTGGAACACTGTCTCAACCGGCCCGCTGGGACTCGAACGCGCACCGCCCCGTCCGCATGAGGGCGTCGATGAACCGGCTGGGTTCGTTCACGCGGTAGTCCCCGAACATGAACCGCTCACGGACGTAGGTGAAGGTGGCCTGCTTGCGCGCCCGGGTGAGCGCCACGTAGCAAAGGCGCTGCTCCTCGTCGATGGCGCGGCCTCCAGAGAGGGACTCGTCCTCGCGGCCGGCGGCTACGCGCATGGCCGTCTGCTCCTTGGGTGTCTGCTCCTGGATGGATCTCGACGACGGGAACACGCCGTCCTCCATGCCGACCACGAACACGGCGTCGTACTCCCGACCCTTGGAGGCGTGGACGGTCATGATCTGCAACCTGTCGCCCTTGGCCTCGTCAGACTCCGACAGCAGGGCGGCGTGGTTCAGAAAGCCCTGCAGCGTCCTCTCCTCGGCCGAAGCCGTCTCCTCGTAGGTCAGCACGTCCTCCGCGATCTCGTCCAACTGACGAAGATCGCGCGCCGCCCGCGCGCGCGGGGTCAATGCGTCCTCGTCCTCGTCGTCATCTTCCTCCTCGTCCGCATCGGCGCTCCCCGGGATCTCGACCACCGACTTGGACAAGGTGTCCCTCATCCCCGACGCATGCAGGCACAGCGCCAGCGCCACCGATGGCGGCATGTCAGCGGCCGGAATCAGCAACGCCAGGATGTCCAGGAGAGCGGACACGCTGGTAGCCGCCCGTTTCTTGATCACGGCCGGGGCGCGACCATCCACAAGGGCACGGAGCCCATCAGCAAGGCACGCATCATGCGCGAAGGCCCAGCGGCGAGCGACGGCCAACGTCCGGTCGGATACCCCACGCGTAGGCACATTCGCCACGCGATCCAGCGCCGAGTCGTCGCTGGGGTTGAGCGCCAGGCGCATCCAGCATAGCGCATCCTTGACAATCCGGCGGTCGTAGAAACGCAGCCCCTTCACGATGCGGTAAGGCATCGACGCGCGGCGCACGGCGCGCTCGATCTCCCTGCACAGCGCGTTGCTGCGGTAGAGCACCGCGATCTGCCCCAGCGGCGTGCCCTCCTTCGCCAGCGCGCCAACCCGCGCCACGACATGCTCGGCCTCCTTGCGTCCGTCCTCCAAGGCCACGACGCGGATCTGAGATCCGGCCGCAGCATCCGTCAAGATCGACATCGGCACACGGCCAGGGTTCGAAGCGATGAATTCACGGGCCGCCGCGACGATGTTCCCCGTCGATCGGTAGTTACGCTCCAGCCTCACGGTCAACGCCGCCTCGCCCCAGTCGCGCTGGAAGCGCAAGATGGCCGCGCGTTCTGCACCTCGCCATTGGTAAAGCGATTGATCAGGATCGCCGACCACGGTGATGCTGCGTGTCCGGCGCGCGAGGAAGTAGGCGATCTCGACCTGCACCCGGTTGGCGTCCTGGAACTCATCAACGAAGACGTGGTCGAACAGCGACGCCGCCGCGTGGGTCGTATGCACGGACTCGCTGAAATCCAGGATGCGGCAGAGCAACAAGCCGAAATCGACAGCGTTCGCTGCCGCCAGACGGGAGTCGTAGCGCGCGAACACGTCCGTGTCGCCCGGCGAGATGCTTTCGATCTCGCGCATGCGGCGGGCGTCCAAGCGAAGGTTCCTCGCCCCCTCGATGAGTCTCAGGACGCGCTCAACATCATCCGCTTTCACCTTGGCCTTCCGGCTCGCCACAGCCTTGCGATCATCCTCGTCGGCCGTGCCAGCCTCAACGCGCTTCGACGCGTCCTCCAGGGCGATCTCGCGCAGAACATCGCGCACCGTTCGCTTGCGGTCGTCGTCGTAGATCGTGAAGCGCGGCGTGAGCCCAACATGGCCGGGACCAAGCACCCGGATGAGCCGTGCGGCGACAGAATGGAACGTGCCCAACCAGACCGACGAAGCTCCGACTCCCAGTGCGGCGGTCAGCCTGGTCCTCATCTCCTCGGCGGCCATCTTGGTGAAGGTCACCGCCAGGATACGGGACGGATCAGATCCTCGACAACGGACGAGATCGACGATCCTGGATACCACCGCGCGCGTCTTTCCAGATCCCGGCCCAGCAACGACGCGCAACGGCCCCGGTGACGAAGTCACAGCGAGAAGTTGCGCCTCGTTGAGTCCTTCCAGGTGATCGATCATCGCTGCCTCTGCCTGCCTCCGCCGCGTCGACCAGGATCGGGAGTGGCAGCGACTGGTAGCCCGAACGCCTTCCGCAACCTCAAGGCGGTGAGATCCGGGTTCGTGGCCAAGAACTCCGCCGCGCCTCGGCCAGCCTTTCGTCCGTTGCAGAAGACGCAGGCCGGCACCACGTTGCCAAGCGCGTGCTCTCCCCCCTGGATAGCAGGCACAAGTTGATCCCTCAACAGCAACATTCCCTTCTTCTCGCAGTAGGCGCACGCGCCGCCGTAGTCGCCCACCGTCTGGAACCACTGCTCCCTGCTGAGGGTTGGCAGCGGAGAAGGATCACTCTTCCCGACAGCAAGCGGCAACGACATGATGCCCCCCTTCTGATCCTTCCTGGGCGCCTTGGGAGAAGCGCCGATGGCTTGGACGTACTCCAGGAACCCGACGCGCCGCTCGTACTCGGCCTTCGTCCTTGGGCGCCTGAACATCTCTGGCTCTGCCGTACGTGCGGCGCCTAGAAGTTCGGACGCCATCTGCTCGGCCTCGTCGACGGGAACACCATCGACGCCGAAGCACACCGACCCGAACCACCCAGACGCCATCACGCCGCGCGCGCCGCACTTCTCCGCCCAGCGAACGGCCACGTCACGCACGGCCTTCGCCCCTGACCGGGTGAAGGACTGCCGGCGGGTGGTGAAGGAGTCCAACTTCACCTCCGCCCGCTGGCCGCGCTGGATCACGCTCACAAACGGCCATGCCATCCTCAAGCAACGCTTGTACCAGGATGAGAACAGTCCCATCTCGCGCTTCGTCACGACGATGAAGCCGAGTTCCTCCGCCCTCGCCCAGCGGGCTATTTTTTCCTGTCCCGCAGCCATGATTTTAAACCTTTTTCATCCGTCCCCTGGCGCTCGTTTATTGCGCCTCGCGTTGTGATATCTGTGCCGCTCTGGTCAATCGCCAATCACTTCGCACACTTGAGTCTCTTTTCTCGTCGGCTCACGAGAACCTGTGCCGACGCTGTGCCGAGGGCGAATTGCCGAGCGATTCCCATGGCTTGAGTAGCATTCTCCGGTACAGGTACAGATTCTCTTGTTTGGTCCAGTGTTTACGAAGTACAAAATAAAAATAGGACACTGGCTGATTATTACCGAGGTCGGCCAAAAACAGCACCAGGGAAATACTGGAGCTTGTGCCGTGCCGACGGCGACCGTCCAACTGCGCGCATCTGTTGAGGTTTTGCGTCGGCTCATCGGGACAGAATGTTTCGCATTAAAATTGGCCTCGCGGAGGGAAAATAATCCCCCTGGCCGTCTGTGCCCTAAGTGACCGTAACTGTTAGAATGGAACGTCATCGTCGTCGTCAGCGAAGCTGTCGGTCGTCTGCTCGTCCGCGCCCTTGGTGCCCGATCCTTCTGATGATGAGCCGCCCTGGTCGGAGCCGCTGCCACCATCCGCCGCGCCGCCGTCGCCGGGGTTGCCCGCGTCGTCCGCTCCGCCGCCGCCCCCGCCGTGCATGACGGCGGCCCGCTTGGCGCCCTCCATGTAGGACAGGAGATCGTCCTTCTGATCCTCGATGTTCTTGCGGCGATCGAAGCAGAACAGATCGACGTTCTCCTTGTCGTCGTGGCTGATGGTCACCTTCCAGCGTTTCTCCAGCGCAGGCAGCGCGTCCTTGATTTTTCGACCGATCCACTTCGCATGATAGCGGATCTTGCTCCGCTCCTTCTCCAGCATCGCGTTCCACTCGGTGACGATCTCGACTGGCCTGTAGACGCGGCCCTCGCGCAGATCGCTCTCGGAGATCCAGCGGCCGACCATGTCGGGGATGGGATCCTCGTCGGCCTGCAGATCGATCCGCATCCACTCGGTAGCGGACATGAGCGCCTCGCAGTCGTCGGCAGGCCAGCCGATGGCCGTGCCGATCAGAAACGCCATGGTCGACCAGTCGGCCAGCCGGTACGGCGCCTTGGAGGGTCGCTTCCCGTCGCGGACGGCGGCCAGAATCGGCATGGCTAGCGACGCGATCGCAGAGAAGAAGCGCGAGCGGTCGGCAGCGCCGATGGTCGGTACGATGCCGAACTCTTCACGGCGGCTGACGCGGAACAGGAGCATGCGATCGATCACGTCTGATCGCGTGAAGTGCGGCGCTTGCGTGGAGATCCCGACGAAGCAGTCCGGGCGGAACGACTGCGTGCCCAGCGTCGAGTAGAGGCGCCTCCTCACAATTTTCATGCCCGTGGCGATCTTGGCGAGCTCGTCGTTCAAGAACTCGGCTTCGTTGTCCACGTTGTCGAAGACCACGAGGAAGTTCGACATGACGGCCGCCTGCATGTCGTCCTGGTTGTCGTGCCGGACCGAGGTCACCTCGGCGTCGGGCCCGAAGCACAGCTGGAGGAATCGCTGGAAGGTCAGCGATTTTCCCGAGCCCTTTTCACCGACGAAGGTGCAGATGGGCCGCGTTTTGATGCCGGCGCCGAAGAACACGCTGACGATCCAGAGCAGGAGCAGCTTCTGTGCGATGTCGGGGGGGCAGCGGATCGCGTCGAAGTGGACGTCGGCGACATAGCGCATGATCTCGGCGATGGCCTGGTCGAGAGGCATCGGTGAGCCTGGTGGCGCCGAGAACGTCCAAGGATCGCAGTCTTCTGGCGAGTCCAGGAACACGACCCCGTCGGTCCCGTTGGGGACGACCTCGACGGAGGAGTCGGAGATCCTGGCGACGCGCCCGTCGAACTGGCTGATGTAGAGAAGGTTAGTGTCGCGGACCCAGTGGCAGAAGCGGCGCACGCGCACGAGCTCACCGCGGCGGCTGGCCTCCCCCTCCAGCTCCGCGACCACGAACTTGAACTCTTGCTCCGTCGCGTTGAGCCGAAAGTTGTCCTGCAAGAAGTGCATCATCTCCTCGTTGCAGACGACGTGGAGCCGCCGCTCGCCCGTGTCGAAGAAGTAGTAGTCCTTCTCGCGGGTCCGCATGAAGCGCCCTCGGGTGTAGAGGCTGGCGCGCACGATCTCCCAGATCAGCCGCCGCTTGCGGAATGCCGGCAGTTCCTTGCCTATCTCGCGGATCTCGTCGATGAGATCCGACGGCGGTCTCGTACCCAGGCCACCGGCGTTCCCTCCGTCCCCGCCAGCGGCGCCTGCACCCCCACCCACTCCGCCTCCGTCCCCGCCGCCATCTTCTCCGACCCTGGGCGGTCCTTCGCTGCGGCGCGGGAGAGCCAGTGGCTCGGCGACATCGATCAGCGCCAGGAGTTCGTCGGCGGTGTGCCCGAGGGTGAACCAGTCGTCCACGTCCTTGGGGCGGCCGCCGCTGGGCAAGCGGTCGTCGTCGCGGAACGGGAGGTGGACGACCTTGAGAGCGCGGATCCGTGAGCGTTCCTGCATCGAGCGGGCGACCTTGGCCGCGCCCTTCTGCCCCGCCTCGTTGCGGTCGACATCGTACGCGATCGCGATCTCCAGGCCGTCGAACAGGGCCGTCCATTCAGGCTTCCAAGTCCCAGCTCCACTGGTCCCGCAGACGGCTGGGATGCCGTTCTGCAGCAGGCGCAGGCGCTTCCACTCGCCCTCGGTCACCACGACCTGGAGGGGCGCCGACGGATCCTCGGCGGCTCTCCTTCGCATGTCTGCCAGCATCTGGCGGCCGTAGATCGTGGAGTCTCCGCTGGACCAGATCTTCGTGCGCTTTGCGTTGACGCGCAGCTTCGCGTGGCAACCGGGGCATGCGATCTCGGTCTCCGCGTGGGCAGGCGTGAGGACGATCTCGTAGCCGCAGTCGGCGGCGGGACACGGGGCGGTTTGCTCGTCCTTGGTGGACTTGACCGCCGAGGCGCGCGACGGATCGTCGACCATGGCGACGGTTTCCAGGTAGCGGCGCAATCTCCCCTCAGGGTGGTAGCGGCGGACGAGTGCAACGCCGCCTGTCTCGTCGAACACCGGGATCGTGATGCGCCATCCGCCGCTCACCTCGTTCTGCCACAGGCGGTGCGTGACGCCGATGTTGTGGGCGCGGAGCGTTTCGTCGGTGAGACCGCGGGCACGCAGGACGGCCAGCGCCTCGGCGCCGTCCTCTGTCCAGAGCGCAGTCGCCCACTCCTTCCACATCTGGTCGTTCGACGGGCGTCCCCGTCCGCGTTTCTCGTCGACCCGGTGCGATACCCCGTCGGAGGTTCGGTACTCGACATCCAGATGCCGGGCCAGATCGACCACGCCGCCTTCCTCGGGGCAGGCGAAGCAGTGGAAGACGTTCTTCTGAGCGTTCACGCTCATGTTGGGATCGTGCCCATCCGCGTGAAACACGCAGAAGAACATGTACTTGTCCGGGCCGATCTTGCGCTTCGGCTCGTGTCCGGCGCGCTTGAGCAGATCCACGATCTCGCCCGCCGCGAACTCAAGCCTTCCGGCGGGCAACGCTAGTTCCCCCTCAACAGCGTGCGGGCCGCAGCGGAGCCTGAAATACGAGTGGCGCCTGCCCATTCCCCGGAGGCAATGAGCCTCGACGTTTCTTGTGCGATGGGGGTCGAGCCGCGGTGCAGGGCGCGGACATATCGCTCACCCAGGCGGTCACCCAGGACAGTGCGCATCGAGTCCCTCACGTCCTCGAAGGGAATACCGAACCACTCGATCACGATGAACGCCTTGCCGTTGTGACCACGGACGATGAGAGTGCACTCGCAGTGCACCTCGCCGGACTGGTCATCGCTACACACGGCATCGACCAGGGCGCAGATCCCATTTTCGTCGGACCGATCCACGGCGAAGATCGCGATGGCGTCTGGCGTCGTCATGCTGCCGTGGTCCCGGCGAGCCGCGCCGGATCGGATGCACGGCGCCACGGGTCAGGTAGGATCGCTCGAACACCGAGCGGGTCAAGAAAACCGATCATGTTTCGGCTCCCGACCCTGTAGCCCCGTTTGCCCCGGTGTTCCAGGAGCCCGGGGACGCCTTTTCGGTGTCGAACGCCTCGTTGATGCGCACCGCCAGGCGGGTGCGGCGTTCGACAGTCTGGTTGTTGCGGACAGCGCGCTGGACGCCCTTCTCGTTGCCGACGATCCAGACGCGCTCCTGGGCGCGCGAGGCGGCCACGTAGGCCAGTTGGCGCGAGAGCATGTAGTAGTGGGACGAGTGCAGGATTGCGATGACGCCGGGGTACTCGCTGCCCTGGGACTTGTGGATCGTGAGGGCGAAGGAGAGCTCCAACTTGTCCTTGGCGGCCTTGGCGTCGTAGTAGACGATGCGGCCACCGTAGTCGACAGCGAGTTCAATGCCGCTGCCTTCTCGTTCGATAGGGCCGATGACGACGCCGCATTCGCCGTTGAACACGTCGCGGGGGTAGTCGTTCTTGATGTGGATCACGCGGTCGTTGCGGAAGAACTCCTTGTCGCCGGCCTTCCAGCCCTGTCGGCCGGCGACGGGGTTGACGGCCGCGCGCACGAGGCGGTTGAGGTTGTCGGCGCCCAGTGCACCTCGGCGGATGGGGGTGAGTACCTGGGCCGCAGGGTTCTCCTGGGCGAGCGTTACCACGCGGTCCACGGCGGCCTCCACGTCGTCTCCGCACATCGTCTCGAACCAGTCGATCGACTCTGGATCGACGATCGGCCGCTGGCCTCGGTTGATGCTCTGCGTGTTCTTCCTGATCCAGGAGTGCTCGTCCTGGCGCCAGACGAATTCCAAGCGGAACGACGGGATGCGCCCGGAGGCGATGAGATCGCGCAGCACGCAGCCAGCGCCGACCGATGGCAGCTGATCGGCATCGCCCACGAGGACGATCCGGCGGGTCCAAGGAGGGAGCATCGCGAGGAGGCGGAGAAACAGTTCCTGATCGATCATCGACGCCTCGTCGATGATCACGGCCCTCAAGGAGCGGAGCGACGGGAGCCCCTCCGGAGGACCGTAGTCGCTGCCCCCAAGTTCCCGCTCCCACGCTGCCAGGGCCCGGTGGATAGTCAGGCACGGGTACCCCGTCACCTCGGTGAATCGCTTCGCTGCCTTGCCCGTCGGGGAGAGCGCAACGTATCCGCGTGGCCACATCGACTCGAAGCCGCGCACGATCTCCTCCGAGGTCGTGGTCTTCCCCGTGCCAGGGTTGCCGGTGACCACGGCCACCTTGGCTTCGGCTGGATCGCCGGGGGGCGCCAAAACGGCGGCGACCACCTTCGCCTGCTCAGCGGAGAGCTTGACCTTCGACTTCGGCGGTTGCATCAGAAGGGCACTCCGCCGCCATACGTCTCCATGTCGTCGTCCAGATCGCGGGAGTCATCGTCATCGTCAGCGCCTGCTGGTAGCGCCGCCGGCCGCAGGGCGAAGGCTGCGAGGCGCTTCGCGATCGACTTCTCGATGTTCCGTGTGGACGCGCGCTGGATCAGCGTGGGCTCGCCACCGCCGATGTAGATCTGCCTGGCGGTGCGCAGATCCGAGAGGGCGGCGTAGATCGAATCTTCGCCAAGCGGCGGCGACATCTGCACGGCGGTGGCGTGTCCGCCTGGGCCACGGTCGCGGCCCTTGAGCGCGGCCATCATCATGCCGGCCTCGACGAGGGTGCTCCCGTCGGCCGCCTCGGCCTCGGACAACACGAACATGATGGCCGCCTGGGCGCGCTCGCGGCCGTTCGGGTCGGCGCCTGCGCGCCGGGCGATGCGATCAGCGGTCAGGAATCCCACTCCGTCCGCCTGCACGACATCGTAGGGCTGGGACTTGAGGATGGACATTGCGCGATCGCCGAACCGTGTCCAGATCAACCCAGCGTGGTAGGCGGAGACGCCGTTGCTCCCGCACCAGAGGAGCAGATCGCGCTCGGCCTTGCGGTCGAGACAGACCTTGCGGATCTCCGCGATGCGCTCATCCGTGAGGCCCGGGATCGCCTTGAGTCGGTGCGGCTCATGCTCGATCACGATGAAGACATCCTCGGTCGAAAATAATTCCCGGATCTGGGCGGCGCGTTTCGGGCCTACGTCAGGGAGTAGTTCGAGAACCGTCTCAATGCCGTTGCGCTCCTGCTTCGTCATGCTCTCGACGGCGAATTGCCGTCCCCACTTGGGATCGTTCTCCCAGACGCCCACCGCGCGGATGCGGTCACCCTCGTAGATCCCGGGCATCGGGCCCTTCGCCAGTATGACCGTCTGATCCGTTGCCTCCACTTCGACGATGGACCAGTACCCCCTTCCGGAGTACCTGATCCTCTTGACCCGGCCCTCGACGGCGCCCTGACTCATCGCCGTCGCCCTCCGATATTTGCTGCGCTGATACCCGTTGTAGTGATGGCTTCCGCGACGGTCCATCCTCCCTTTAGGCGCGCAATGAGCCGCGGCGGCGGCATGCCCGCGATCTCCGCTAAGTCGGAGAGTGAGATAGACCGTCCCTCAACATCGATGCGAATAGTGTTCCAGCGGTTGTTCTGCTGCTCCTTGTCCGTCGACCAGCGGCAGTTGCCCGGTTCGTAGTTGCCGTTCGTGTTGATGCGATCCAGCGACCGGCCAAGTGGCGCCAGCCCCATGTCCGCCAAGAAGGCGGCGAACAATTGCCAGCGGTCACACACGGAGATGCCACGGCCTGCGTATCGGGGATGTTTAGAGCACCGAAAGCGCATCTGTGCCCAAGAAGTAAACTCGCGTTTCAGAATATTGTGTGAGTAGTTCGGTGGGAACGGAGGCGTCGGCGCAGGCAAGCCGCCACCTGGCGTCGAGCGTTCAGCGAGCATGGCATCGATCGCGGATAGGATGCCGCGCGGCACGGCTGTAGCGCCGCTCCTCGGAACGCGCGGCCGGCCTCGTGTGTTATCGCCGCCTTTCGACCTTGGCGGCGTCGACATGGCTTGTTGCGGCGTCCACCCGCGCTGGATGCGGGCCTTGACCGTTGCCGGAGCCAAGCCATGTTGTTCGGCGGCTTCTACCAATGGCACGAGATCCCCATTGAGCACGACTCGCCTGGTCGTGTGCCGGTTGAGCGCCTGTTCCTTCGGCGTGGCCCACCGACAGTTGCTTGGGGAATACCCCTTGTCGCGATCCTCCCTTTCGATGGTATATGACGCCGATGGCTTCGGCCCCATATCGGAGAGGAACGCTTCAAATTGGCGCCATTTCGGGTAGATCTTGATTCCACGGGCGCCGTAGGATGGCCAGCTGGTCGAGTTCGGATCCGTGCAGCGCGCGATCATGCTGCGCCACGATTGGTACTCCGAAGTCGTTTTGCCCCCCTTGCGGTGCCCGTGTTTTTGGCCATAGGTGTTCCCCTTGAGGGAGCATCCGCAGGATGTGCTGTCTCCCCGGATGAGCGTGGTGCCCAGGACGGATCGCCGCTCGCCGCAGTCACACATGACCAGCCACCGCACGCCGTACGGCGAGCGGTTCGGATCACGGGCGAGTACGCGGAGGCGGCCAAAACGCCGCCCCGCGAGCTGCAGTGGCACAGGAATGGGGGTAACCCGGGCTAGAAGGTCTCGTCGGTCCCGGTCCCAACCTTGGACTGGTCGAATCCATCGTCGGCCGCCGACTGGGCGCCTGCGTCGGGATCGTCGAATCCGCCGACCCCCGCCCCGCCGCGCGCCTCATCTTCGGCGCCGACCCCGGCGGCCGTCTCCTGCTTATCGGCCTCCTCGACCACACGCTGGCTCATCTCGGCAATGAACTGCGCCTGGCCCTTCCAGTTCATGACCTCGTCCTTGGTGACTATCCGGAGTTTACGGAAGTCGGGGATGGCGAAGTTGCCGCCCTTGTCCAGGATCAGGTGCAGCGACCAGACGAAGCTGTAGAGTGGCCAGTTACGCCACTGCGGAACCTTAATGGCCTTGCCCTGCGCGTCCAGAATGAGCCTGCGCGTGCGCGGGTCGACCTTCGGCACCATGCGCTTATACTTGCCGATGTAGTAGCGCGAGAGCCAGTCGACGACGGCGCGCGCGGAGGACTTCTTGAATCGGATCACGCCGGGCTCGTTGCGCTCCGTGTCGAAGAATACCAAATTCCTGACCATGGCGCAGTCGCGCACGTTCCTGGCCTCTCCCGTTTCAGGATCCTTGACCGAGCGCCATTCCTGTTGTGGGCAGCCGTCACAGGGCCGCTGCTCGCCCTGTTTGACGGTCACCATGTGCTCGGCGCCCTTGCCATCGGTGGCCTTGTAGGAGAATTCGCGCAGCGCCGTGCCCATGACGCGGTCGTTTGAGCGGCAGAACCGCTCCGTCTCGTTGGTCTTCTTGTTGAACCGGGAGAAGTCGTGTGTTTTCCGGAAGCCGACGAAGACGCCCTCAATGGCATCCGCCACACGGTTAGTGAGGGTATTCCACCACTGGTCGCGGCGCGTCTTCACCTTGGAGCCATCGTCCAATTCGACCTCGCGGTTGAGCACGTTGAACACCCAGAAGCCGATGCGGAAGTCCTCGGCGCTAGCGTCGCCGAGTCCGTCGGCGCCCAGTACCTCAACGAGTTCCTCGGCTGAAAGATCCCAGGGATTGTCTTCGTCGGCCAGCGCAGCGGGCGCCTGCGACGTGGCACGCATGAGGGCGCCGTTGCTGTCGGCGGCCTTCGGGGCGGCGGGCGCTGGGGCGGCTGCCGGGGCGGCGACCACGGCGGTCGGCGTGTCGTTGACGGCGGTCGGCGTGTCGTTGACGGCGGTCGGCGTGTCGTTGACGGCGGACGGAGCGGCGGGCGCGGGCGCGGGAGGCGCGGCCGCAGCGGGTAGAGCGGCCTGCTGGGCAGCAGGGGCGGCCACGGCATCGTCGGGGGGCGACCCGAACATCGAGGGTTGATCGGAACCGGGCTTCTTGCGTGTGCTCATCGGGACGCTCCTCCCCCCGGGATGGGGGCTTCGGTGGTTTCGGACATTTCTTGAACCTGTGCGGCGGCAGGCGCGGTAGCCTCTGACTTCTGCGCCGCTGCGCGCTCGGCGAACGCCAGCAGCGGAGAGTCCGCCTCGATGCGGCGCCGGGCCATCTCGGCGTGGGCCGGGTCGAGTTCGATGCCAATGAACCGCATGCCCTCCGCCGAGCAGGCGACGCCCGTCGTTCCGCTACCGCAGAACGGATCGAGAACAACGCCGTCCTTCGCGCAGCAAAGTCGGACGATCCAGCGCATAAGCGACAATGGCTTCTGGGTGGGGTGACGCACGATGTGCTTCGCGTCGGCCCTGCCGTGGACGTGCTTGCGCTCGTCAGCGACGGGGAAGGCGTCGCGGCAGATGGCGCAGTAGAGGAACTTCTCCCGCGCAGGCGCCTTCGCCTCGTAGAGGAACGGATCGGGATCCTTGGCCTGGAACTGCGGCACGAAGCGCGAGGCGCCGCCCTGGTCCGAATACTCGGTCCCCGTGTGGCGCATGCGGAAACCGTTGCCCGTCGCTAGAGTATGTGGATCGGAGGATATGCGCGGCTGGCCGGGACGAGTGCTGTCGACGCCGCTCTGCGCGTCCAGCGCCGCTGCCGCGCACCCGTCCACGCACCGCCAGTCGGAGATCTCCTCCATGCCATCGGCGTCGGCGTAGCCCGTCGCCTCTCCTGCCCGATTGCTGCCCGCGAACTCCCCGTAGACGCCCGCGTTCTTTCCCGCCATCTTGCCCTGTGCAGTTCCCGTGATTGCTGCGACACGCTTCGTGCCCACGCGCTGGCAGCGCGCGTCGTGGACGATCACGGCGTTGGGCGGCCAGCGGCCTTCGGGATTGTAGTTGACGCGCGTGCCGCCGTCCTCCGCAAACACCTTGTTGGCGCGGTCGACGTTGCCGAAGTCGCTGTGCTGGTTCTTCTGTTTCGACTCGTGCTCGTCGTCCGCCCCCGCAAAGTCAACCCGGCAGGCGTCGATGTTCAGTGCTCCCGTCCCATGCGCCAGCACGTTGGCTGCCACCGTCGGCTCCGACAGAGGCTTGCGGAAGAGCAAGATCACCTCCCAGGATGGCTTGAGGTTCGTGTTCCAGCCTTCCCACTCGGCCGCCTCAACCGTCGCCGGAGCGGTGATGAGCGCCGCGTTCTCCATGTTCTTGCCCGAGTTCGGGCGCGGATCGATGGTTCCCATCGGCGCGCCAGCTTCCGTTTCGCGCTCGGCCCCCGCAGCTTTGTCGATCGCCTTGCCGACGTTGAGTCCCTTCGCAAAACCCTGCCCCGTTTTCCAACCAAGTGCCGGGGGACCGTCGACGCGAATCGTGTCGCGGTTCTGAAATCCAGCGAGCCGGATCGCTATCGACATGAGATCCCAGGTTCGAGTCGCTGCGAAGGCCAGCAGGTGGCCGCCGGGCTTGAGCACGCGGAACACCTCGCGCCAGTACTCGGGTCCTGGCACGAACGAGTCCCACGATGTCCCCATAAATCCCGAGGATTTATGCTCGTAGCGGTCTCCCGCCAGCCAGTGCCGGAGCACCTCGGCGGCGTCGGGCTCGGCCGACAGGCCATACGGCGGGTCGGTCACCGCCGCCGAGACGGAGTCCGCCGGCAGTGCGCGCAGCACGTCGATGCAGTCGCCCGCCACGACGGCCGAGCGACGCTTCCCGTCCAGCACGGCGGTGATCTCTGCCTCGGCGCTCACGATGAACCCTCCGACGCCTTGCGCTCCGCGAACGCCAGCAGCGGCGAGTCGTCCTCCAGGCGCCGTTGCGCGATGCGGGCGTACTCCGGGTCGCGCTCAATGCCGATGAAGCGCATGCCTTCCTGCATCGCCGCGACGCCCGTGGAGCCGGTCCCCGCGAAGCAGTCGAGAACGACGCCACCCGGCGGAGTGATCAGCCGCGTCATCCACCTCATCAAGTCGGTGCTCTTGACCGTCGGGTGCCTGACGAGATGGTCACGCCCGCCGCCGTGCCCGTGCTTCGCCTCGGCGGCGATCGGGTAGGCGTCCTTGCACACCCGGCAGTAGACGTACTTGTCAGAGGCGTCGGCCTTGGCCTGGTAGAAGAACCGCGAGGCGCCGCCGACGTCGCCGTGGCCGTGTTGTATGGGACGCGGGCTACTGGCCCCGTAGACGCGATTTTCGACCTCGGTAGCGCGCTTATAGGTTCCGGGGCTGCTGCTCGTCCCGCTCTGGGCGTCGAGCTCGGCGACAGGGCAGCCGTCGACGCAGCGCCATGCCTCGACCATCTCCATGCCGTCAGCACCGAAGTGATGGATCGTCGACGTGCGATCCGCCGACGTGAACGACGGAAGGCTGTCCTTGGAACTCGTCGCGTCCGGCACTCCTCCGGGATTCCTGACGCGCTTCGTCCCGACCCTCTCGCAGCCCTCGGCGTGCGACAGGACGAGGTTTGCGGGCCAGCGGCCGGGAGGGTTGTAGTTTCCGTCCGCTCCCCGCAGTTTGCCGTCGGCGCCGTAGACGCGGTTGTCCCGCGCGCTGCTGCCGAAGTCGGCGTGGCGGTTTTTCCCCTTGGACTCGGCTTCGTCGGCCGTGCCCACAAACCCGATCCGGCATCCGTCGATGTTCAGCCCGCCAACGCCGCGTGCAAGTACGTTGGAGGCGACGGTCCCTTCGAGAGGCTTGCGGGCGAGTATCCAGTTCTCGCTGGCGGGCTTGAGCGCGGTGCCCCAGCCGGACCACTGCGCGGCCTCTGGCGTAGCGGGCGCGGTGACAGTTCTAGTCGAGACATCACGAGCATCGTCGCGGCCTTCCATTTCCCGATATAGGCTATTTACGGCGACAGAGGACCGTTCACGCTCGTCGTAGATAGAACGCCTATCCTCGACGCCGAGAACCTCCCGCTCGGCCCCAGCCGCCCTGTCCAAGGCCTTGCTCACGTCCAGCGATTTCGGATAGCCCTGCCCGAAGTGGTGCGTGACGACGTCGCGGACTTCAAATCCCGCGTCCTCGATCCCCGTCGCCGTCCAGTGCGAAGTTCTTGGCAACGCCCAAACCAGCGCGTGCCCGCCCGGCTTGAGCACGCGGAGGCACTCGCGCATCGCCGCCGCGATGAAGGCGACGAAGGCGCGCCGATCCGCCAAGCGGTACTCGACATCATTCCAGTCGGGCGTGTCGCACTCGCACGCCTTCGTGGCTTCGCCTGCGCGCTTGCGCCCGCCGCAGGCGCGGCACGACGGGTTCCGGTTCGACGTGGTGGTCGGCGACGCGACGCCGCCGCTCACGCCGAGGATGCCCGGCTTGTCCCAAATTTTTGACATGAACGAAATGCCTGCCGGGGGATCGCAGACCACCGCGTCGACGGAGGCGTCCGGGATCGCCTTGAGCACGTCGATGCAGTCGCCCGCCACGACCGCGCTGCGACGCTTCCCCGCCAGCACCGCCGCGATCTCCGCCGCCGTCACCGCGCTCACTGCGCCGCCCTCCTCGGCATGGCCCGGCCATCCGCGCCCTTGATGACCGTGCACGCCTCGGCCTCGTGCCTGTCGCGGCACTCCGTCCTGGTGCAGACGCGCGCCTCGGCGCTGCTGACTCCGTCGATGCGGCAGTCCGAGCAGACCATGTCGGTCGGCCAGCCGCACACGGCACAGACCAGCATCTCCACCACTTCGCCGCTCATGTGCGCCCTCCGTCATCCGACCCGCTGTCCGACCCGTCCGCGCGGGCGCCCATGCCCAGCGCGCGCATCTTCTTGTAGAGGCCCTCGCGCGTGAGGCCCAGCGCTTCGCACGCCCTGGTGCGGCTCCCGCTGACCTGCGCCAGCATTCGGGAGATGGCGTCGCGCTCGACATCCTGGACGAGTTGCCGAAGGGTGCGATCCTCGTGGCCGAACAGCATGAGCCGCAGGGCGGCGCCCTCGTCCCCCACATCCAGCAGGCGGCGGATGTCCTCCGTCGAGGCGCCCACGCTTA
>Ga0315281_10004531_pt1 | contig 20131 bp, 29 predicted proteins | sample YL17G07_0_MG_FD_204540 | JGI IMG/M metagenome (GOLD analysis project Ga0315281, IMG submission 204540) | Sediment microbial communities from Yellowstone Lake, YNP, Wyoming, USA - YL17G07_0 | ecosystem: Environmental > Aquatic > Freshwater > Lake > Sediment | place: USA: Wyoming | collected...
CGGTGGGCGATGAACAGAGACGGCCTGTTCTTAATTGAAGCGGCGTGCAGTATGTGCGCGGCGATAACCGTTTTGCCAGAGCCTGTTGGGGCTACCAACAGGACAGAACGAGCGCCGGAGCGAATCGCGTCCCGGACACGCTGCACGGCTTCGGTTTGATAAATTCTAAGCTCCACGATTTCTCCTAGGGATTGGTTCGGCATTTCAGTTCGATGAAGGAAACAGCATCCCCATCGCGTTCGGCAAGAAAGTCAATCTCATATCGCCGTGGCAGCTTCATCATGGTGATGCGCCAGACAGATTCGATGGTCTGTTTCAGTAGCAGTTCTTGCCTGAGAGAGACCGGAGTCTCGTACTCAGGCATCAGGCGGCGATGTCCACGAGAAGTACGCAATCTATGACCATCCAATATGATTAAAATTTGGGATTTATACTTAACTTCCATGATGCTCCTTCCAACAGGCCGCGCAGAGTAAGCCGGGTCCGTTATACGTTCCCCATCCGCCGATGGTGTGCGATACCATTCCACAATTCGCGCACGTCTCCGGGTTGGCCGTTGGCGGTAGGCTCCAGGACTGCGGCTCCCATCCGATTAACCTTGGGCTTGTATGCCACCCGCATGGCGGATATTCAGTTGGATGACCCAAGGACGGTGAAATCTGCCCATCGGAAGAAATGGTGTGACTGACTGCGACAAGTGGCTTTCCGCAATCCGGACACCAGATGATTGCGCTCCAAAATGGGCGATACTCAGGTTCTGGTGTGTGCGATAGCAACCTTTGCCACGTTCCATGCTGACGGCGCGCCTCGCCTTTTCCTCTTGGGATGTCGATTAGCATGTTAGGGAGTTAAATGTAATTCCCTAAAATTTGAGCAGTGAAAAATTATCCAAAATTTTATTTTCGATGCAGGTAGTGCCAAGGTTTGGAAGTGGTTTTTAAAGAACCTGAGCTTGAGGTTAGGTTTTTCGGGCATAAGACCCCAACGGAACCTGCCAAAAAGGCTAGAATTTCCGTTGGGGCTTATCCAAGAACCCTCGCCATCGGCTAGGAACCGGGCATTCAAGTCAGAGATATCCTGCTTGAACAGGTGACGTTTACGCGATACTGCGTCCAACCGAGTGCCACCGACATACAGCTTTTCAAGCCTAATATCAGCCTTCTCTTGGCGGTTTGGTGTCATTGTGTCGCCACATTCACCGGAATTTAACCCAATCGTGAGGTTTCCCCGACGCATAAGTGATTCCGGGCGATATTGACGTGGGAGTTTTAAACGTGGATACTTAAACCACGTCGTCGCAGACGTATTTATGCACACTCGCTCCCAAAGCGCAAGTGCATAGCACCTAGCCCCTCCAAACTCCAGTTTGGAGGGGCTTTTTGTTATGGCGACAAGGGCGGTAGTGAAAAACCTCATCTGGCTCCCGCCTTTTGAGGTTTTTTATTGTGGCGACAAGGGCGGTAGTGAAAAACCTCATCTGGCTCCCGCCTTTTGAGGTTTTTTATTGTGGCGACAAGGGAGGGACTCGAACCCCCAACCTGCGGATTTGGAGACCGACGCTCTACCAGTTGAGCTACCGAGTCATTTCCGATAATAATCATTTAGCTTCTTCCTTAACAGAAACGTACACCACGGTCTCCGGTTCCACCATTCCAGCCAGAGACCACAGCCAAATATGCGGAACCAGAATCCCCACTTCCAAGAACGTCCGGAGAAGATCATTTTTTCTCCTCAGTAAAAGTCTGTGACTGGATTGATGACACTGCTGCGGAATCTCTGTGCGCGATCACGCAGGACGTTATACGGATTGATGGGTTTTGCTTTCATTTTCTCTTCCTCGGACTGTGGCGTTTGGTGATACCAAAATAATCGAATATCTGGTACATCCGTTGCCGCGAGATACCCGCCTCGGTATGAATCTCATGCGGCGATTTCTTCTCTCGCAGGTAATCCTGAATCATCTTGGTATTCCGGTCCCGGCAGTGGGCCAGCATCTTGCGATACGGCGTCATGGAAAATCCTCGGTTTATTTGATGCTTTTTAGCACATTGACAGTGACTTGTAAAGGCTGTTGACATGGCGGTTATTCCGTGTCAGGATGCGGCCTGTATTTATCCACTAATAGGAGTTATTCATGGCCAAAACGAACCCTCCAGCAATTGTCCCCGTGGACGAACGTACCGCACTCATTCAGGTAATCGAGCGTGCAGCGGCAAACCCTGACGTTGATATTTCCAAGATGGAACGTCTGCTGGAGATGCACCAGAAGATCGTTGCCAGTCAGGCCCGGACCGCATTCATCTCGGCCTTGGCTCAGATGCAGCCGGAACTGCCTGTCATCGCGGAGCGTGGGTCGATCATGAACACCTCCGGTAAAGTCCAGAGCACCTATGCCCTATGGGAAGACCTGAACGAGCAAATTCGCCCATTCCTGTCCAAGTACGGATTCGCCCTGTCCTTCCGTTTCGGCACCGAAGCCGGGAGTATCGAGGTAACAGGCGTTCTGAGCCACAGGGAAGGCCACAGCGAGGAGACCACGATCCGCCTGCCGGTGGATGCCTCGGGCAGCAAGAACGCGGTTCAGGCGGTGGCCTCTAGCACCAGCTACGGCAAACGGTACACGGCCACGGCTTTGCTTAATCTGACCAGCCGGTTCGAGGACGACGATGGGCAGGGCGGAGCGCCGGCCACTATCAACGAAGAACAGGCGGCAGACATCGGCAATCTGATTATGCTGACAGGCTCCGACAAGGCAGCGTTCTTGGCCTACCTGTCGAAGGCTGGCAAGGTCTCGATCAGCGAGATCAAGGACCTCCCGGCCAATATGTATAAGGACGCTCAGGCGCTTCTGGCGCGGAAGCAGGCAGCAAAGGCAAAGAAGGAGGCCGTCAATGGCTGAGATCATTCAGGGTAGTGATGAGTGGAAGCTACTGCGTCTCGGCATTCCTACCGCATCGAGGATGGGTGATCTGATGGCCAGAACCAAGTCTGGTTACGGAGCTTCTCGGGATAATTACATGGCCGAGCTTTTGGTTGAGCGCCTGACAGGTCAACCCACAGTCTTTGGGTTCGTCAATGACTCCATGAGATGGGGAACCGAGCATGAGGACGAAGCGGCCTCTGCTTATGCCTTTTACCGGGATGTGGTGTGTGAGAAAATCACCTTCGTCAGGCATCCAGAGTTGGAGAGTGGGGCTTCCCCGGACAGACTGGTTGGAGATGAGGGTATGGTCGAGATCAAATGCCCGAACACGGCAACCCACATCGAGACGCTGTTGGGTGCGGAGGTTGCGAACAAGTATTACCTACAGATGCAATGGCAGATGGAGTGCACAGGGCGGAAGTGGTGCGACTTTGCGAGTTACGATCCGCGCCTTCCAGAGCACCTACGTCTAATTGTAAAACGGGTTCTCCGGGACGACAAGAAGATCGAGGAGATGGCCGGAGAAGTTTCCAGATTCATGCAGGAGATGATGACGAAACTTCTCCAGTTGGAGAAACTTTTTATTTAACGAGTCGCACTTGAGAGCCAGCCGTGTCAGGGGTTTTCGAGCAAGACAGTGAGGTGCTGCGGCGCGAGTTGTTTGAGGATTGTTTAGCGCCGAGCAGAGAATGAAGAAATTCCTTAACGAAACATAGGAGGTAATATGAAATACCAGAAAGGTGAAAGTGAAGTAATATTTGCTGCTGTATCGGCATTAGTCGTTGTATTTGTTATTGGTTTGCTGTTCTTTGGGCTTCCAGTGTGGAATGTTTGGCGAGCAGGTTTAAGCGGAGAATCTGAGTTAAAGCAAGCCGAATGGAATCGGCAGATTGCTGTTCGTGAAGCACAAGCAGCTTTCGATTCCTCCAAGTTAAAGGCTCTTGCCGAGATTGAGCGTGCCAAAGGCAATGCAGAAGCAAATAAGATTATCGCCGGAGGACTTGGTGGGCCAGAAGGTTATCTGCGTTATCTTTATATTGATGCTCTTTCGCATAACAAAAATGCACAAATTATTTACGTCCCAACTGAAGCGCAGTTACCTATTCTAGAAGCTAGTCGGCATAAATAGCAATTCGAGCAAGACAGTGATGTGCTGCTACGAACAAGTCGTACTGTCTGGTAGCTAGATAGGTCAGGCCAGCACTTCACTTTTACCGTCCCTGTCCGGTTGACAGGGTGAGGGGAAGGCGGTTGCCTATAAGGAACTCCCTTGGCGTAAGCCATAAAGTATGCAGCCGGGTGGGAAAGCTTCCCGGCCAACCGCCTGATCCGTTTTATTGAGAGGTGAGATATGAATACACTGGATGAAATAGCAGACGAGGTTTATGCGCTTGCTAAAGAAAAAGGCTGGCATAACGACAGCGAATCGGAGGATGCCTTTGTCGAACGTGCATGTAATAATTTGCATGATGAAGTGAGTGAACTTCATGAGGCATGGCGAAACAATACTCTACGCCTGCCTTGTGACAAAGCTTCCAAAATGGCAAACATAGGCATTGAACCACTTACCTGCCTTGAAGAAGAAATGGCGGATATCATCATTCGAGTTCTGGATAATTGCCGAAAACTCGGAGTTGATATCACATCGGCGGTGCAGAAAAAGCATTACTACAATAAAACTCGATCTCATAGGCACGGAGGGAAACGCTCATGACCCTCAGCGACGAGGAAGCAAAGGAACTCTCACACCAACCGCCCGATTCAACTTGAAGGAGGGAATATGCCGTGTGAAAAACAGTTGACTCATGCACAAGAACGGGCTGCGTATAAAAAATGTATTAAGGCTGCCTTGAGAAAAAAATATGTATTTCACGAATCAGATTATAGAGAGATGAAGCCCTTGAGTTAATAAGAAAAGAAGCACTAGCCGAGATCAAGGAGACAAAATGAAATCAGACACGCAAAGAATATTAACTGAAATTCTATCTGAACGCGATCGGCAAAGAGAAAAATGGGGCGGAGATTTTGAAGACGACATCCGTAAAGACCCTATTGATTGGGCCAGTGACATTCAAGCCTATGCAACGTGGGCGAAACAGATGATGCGCATGAGATCACACGAAAAATATCGCAAAAGAATGATGCAGATTGCGGCATTGGCTGTGGCGGCTTGCGAATCATTCGATAGACAGGAGACAAAATGAAACCATTAGACCTGACAAAGCAAATACAAACTGTTGACGGGCGGAAGTATGAGTTGTTGAAGTCGAATTACAAGGGGCTGGACGGCGATACCCTGATAGGGGTCATTACAGAAAAAGATGGAATTGAACAATTATGTCTTCATCAAGCTAACGGCAAGTACTTTAGCGGAGAAGAAGAAAGCTCCTCCGACCTCATGAATGTCCCGGAGGTTATGTACGCGAATTTCAACGAGGGAACATACAATCCAGAAATCATATGTTTTGCTGGCTATTATCCTTCAAGAAATTACGCCGACAGCGTGGCTGACTCAACCCGATGCGCCTGCATCCGCTTCACTGTGGGGCAGTTTGATGATTAGGAGATAACAAAATGGGCTTACCTGCTCAACTTCTTGTCTGCGGCCTTGATCTGTAGGCAGGCCCGAATAGTTCTGAGTCGTTTTTTCAGGTTGTAATTCTCCAGCATCAATTCGTTGATCCTGTTTAACAAGCAGTCAAAGCGCCGCTGCCTGTTCTTATCGGCGCGCGCGGACATATAGGAACGTCACCTGTGGTTTACCACCCTATCGAGGATAGCGGTTTTATCAGTGGATGATTTAGAGGTTCCAAAATAATAATTCAATATTTGTAATTGTGCTCCGGTAAGTCCGCCGATAAGAACCAAAATCAAGTCTTTCGCCTCTGGAGGTATTCCAAATTTCCAGCATGCCCAGATGGCTCCGAAATATGCTGCCGTGTAAAGGTAGGCCAGTATCCGAACAGTATTGTCTCTGGTGGATACTTCCCTGGTTCTGGCTGAATCCCTGTCCTTGGCGGCAATATCCTCCATCCTTACCCCGGCATCAGCCAGTTTAGCGGTAAGGTCAGCTTCGACCTGTTTAATCTTGGCTAAAACCTCCGGGGATGCCCCCAGAACGGCTTTCTCTATCTCATCCATCGTTCCGCCAGTCTTCCCTAAAAGGGACTCACTGAGGGCACCTACGGCGGTTGCAGCCAGTGGGCCGCCCAACAGTCCGGCGATTGCCGGCGAAACAGCCTTGATAATGTCTTTCCAGTCGCTCATGCTATTGGCACCAAGGCTGGCGAGCGCCACCGCTGTAAGGCCGTCCGACCTTTGCTGCGATGAGAGCGCCCGCCAGTAACTCCCCGGTACGGCCTGTGATGATAGCGTCATAGCGCCCGGCGTATTTATCGGGTCTGATCTGTGAAGCGGTCAGCGGCTGCTGGTCCAACACCCACTTATCGGTGAAGTCCTTGGCCTTCTGCGCTAATACCATTTCGCACAAGCAGCCGTCGCGCTCCGCGACAGAAGCTCGCTTGTCGCACGCGGCTTTGGTTCGCATCTCGGGGGTATCCACGCCTGCCACCCTGATCGCGGCGTCCACGCTCAGGCTTGGCCAAATAACCACATCCGCGCGGATGGTGTCGCCATCAGTCGCTATCGGAGCGGTCAAAACATACGGCCCATATTCCGCCGACCAGCCAACCGAGGCCGAAAGCAAAAAACTCAGCAGGATGAATCCTCCGATGACGACTCGTGCCATGCGTTTCATTGTCACACTCCATAAGTAATATCCATATTGATGGCCCTCTGGATCAACAGCATGAACTCATCCTCTCCGTTCAGGTAACGCATGAATCTCGGGTAAGCCCCATCAGGGACAGAACCTGATTCCAAGACAGCCCACCGCTGGTTGCTGTAGCCGAATTTATTTCCAGGAGCGACACAACCTTCAATGTCTCTCGTCGTATTTCCGACATGAAACAGAATGGCAGTGCGATTTGGCACGTCCATAATCTGAAAACACTCGCCATGTTTCGGTGTGGTAACGCGCTTGCAGATATAGCCAGCCTCTGGAATACAGGAACCTTCTTTGCCGGGTTCAGAAGGCCGATTGTCACGCCAGACTTCCTCGACGGTGCAGCAGAAGATGGCCCCGGTTTCGTCGTAGAGATAACCGAAGGTGCCAAGCGGCGTGTAGTAGCGTTCGAGCTTCAATGCTTTCATTTCATCACCAGCACAATCGCCGCTGACCCGACGATCCCTATGGTTCCCAAGACTCCACCGATAACCCATCCCGAGACAAGTTTCAGGGTTGGCATTTGGGATTCGATCAGCCTCAGCCGTTCTTCATAATCGTCATTGTGTTTCTCCTGTTCATCGGCGGATTCTTTGATGGTTGCAAAGGCCCGAGATAACCCGTCCCTCGTTTCGGCGTGGTGGGCCTCAAGCTGGCTGAGTAGTTGCAGGCTTTTGTCGATAGAAATAACAGCGGCCTTGATTTCCCCAACTGTCGATTCAAGGCTTCGGACACGATATTCGATTATTTCTTCGGTCATTCAAACATCCCCCGTTCTTTCCTTCTCTCTTGGTAGATCATTGCGTACACCAATCCAGTCCCGGCTGGTCTTGTTCTATCCCAACGGCGTTGGTCTTGAATACAACGCCATTTACAGGATTAGTCACATCACGCAACAACCCCATACTGACGTTCTCAACAGGGAAACCTGTAATTGTCGCATTGCTTGGCTGGATGCCGTACAACAGACACTTGAGCCGGTAAGAATACAGGTATGGGCTATAATGTCTTTCCCATGCGTAGATCAGGTTGTCGTTAGGATTATAAGTGAAGCGAAACTCTAGGTTGGCCGCGACTTCGGCAACGCAGGTGTTGGAAATGACTTTCGCGGCGTGAGCCGGGAAGGCCAGCAGCAAGAAAATGAACGGGAACTTTCTCATACCAAGCTGAAATCCGAATTTCATTGGTGCTTACGAGGCGACTATCGCATTTATTAATGTATCCGCCAAGGCAACACCCAAGGCGTCTCCACCAACGGTATACACCGGATGTCCGGTCGCATCGCTACACAGGATGTCGGCGTTACCGACCCCAGTAGTGGCCCCGACGTAACCCGTGCCTGTTAGATAGGATGATCCCACCAAGGAAAAGGCCGACCCAGCAGCATAGGTGTATCGAAGAGTTCCAACAATGGTGCACGATGTCTTCCCAGACGAATTGCCAGTAGCCGTAATCAGATGACGCTCACCGGTGCCGGCAGCATCATTGCCAAGAGAAATGACAGAACCTACAAGGGAATAGCATTTGGTGTCGGTCCCCCAAGCAATATCTATCTCAACATAGGCTTGTCCGGAATTATTCGTAAAGGCCGTAATACCTGAGAATAACGCGGCATTATTTGATTGTTCTCCCACATCCACCCATAGAATCTGGGCGGCGGTGGCGGCAGCTTTTTTAGCCGCCCGGTTTCGCAGACCATTGCTGGATATACCGTCCGCACCGGCGGTGTAAGTAGGCGCGGCGAAAATAATCGCGTTAGGGAGCGCGCCTTTCAGGGTTTGATATAGCGACAGGGCGGCGGCATAGATCGCAGCATATGTTTGGCTATCATCGTTGACTGAACCGACAATGCCTACCACGTCCGGGCTATAGGCCACGACATCGGTCTGTATCCGCATGGCGAAGGTCGGAACCGTGTTCCCGTTCGTTGCTATATAACCAGAGCCTCCTACTCCAGACCCCCAGACATCATCCCACGACATGACTTCGGCGAAAGAATTGGGAAAGGAACTTGGATTGGAGCCGTAACTATCGGACACAAGAATACAGCGAGGCCCTCTGATAGGGGCTTTGACTACCACGTCGGTTGTTCCTACCGCGAGTTTCACGGGGTAGAATCCGGAGGCATCTGCTCCGCCCGAAATTAAATCTATGCGACGGGTAGCAGAAGAACCGAAGTCATACTTCCTGAATTTAAAGGTTTCGGATATTGGCGTCAGGCTCTCGAATTTTCCATCTATCTTCAAATAAAAGACAGTAGTGGTACTCGGATAGAACTCAAATTCCAGATATCTCCCTGTATGCACGAAAGACAATCTTGCGGTACTAAAACCTTTTGTAACTAGGTTATAGGATAACGTTGTATTGTCTCCCGTCATGGCCGAGTTCGTATTTCCAGATTTTGGATTAAATGCTGAAAGTGAAAAGGCGGACAATGGTGTTTGATACCCCAAGACGAAAAGTAGCGGAGTTCCTGCCATCGAAGTGGCAGCACCACTGGTTATGGTAGGTGCTGTCGCTAATTCTCGTAACGGCAGACTCCCCAGCTGGGCGAAACCGGACCGAATTGAGGAAATGGCGGCATCGAGTTTGGCGGTGTAGCCAAGCGCGATATGTTCTTTAATGTGTTTAGGTATGCTCATGAGTAAGTCACCGAGGTCGCGCGGTTATCCCAGATCGCCAACCCGCCACCCGTCACCGGGTAAGTGTTTCCAGTGGCATTGGTCATTTTTGACATGACCCATGAGGCGGCGGAGGTGGCCGTACCGGAAGGAGCTGACCCGAAATAGGTATACCCGGCAGTTGTAGTATTGTCGATCAAATAGATAATATTGGGGTCGGTGACCAGCCCCGCGCCGCCGATGCGTAAAGAACTCCAACCAGAAGTTATCTTTAAATAAATATCTCCGGTGTCGCTTTCTTCAATAATAACGCCATTGGCGAATGACCCCGCCAATCGTTCGGCATTGGTTTTCTGTAAAATGATGCTCATAGATACCTCCTGTTGTTAATCATTTCATCAATGGGTTCCGTAAGCCCAACCTTGGGCCTGATTGTAATTATGTCCATACGTTCCTTGTGCCGATGAAGTGTCATTCTGGAATCGGATTGTCGCGGCTAGATCGCCGTTTAATTTCCATCCAAAATGCACTTGCATATATTGTTTCTTTACTTTTGGATCACCCGACCAGCGAACCATCAGACCAAGGTAGAAGGGAAGCATCGCACGAAAGAAAATGATCCCATTGTAATAAAGAGAAGCATCTTGTCTATGTCCCGTGGTGATGGTGAGGTTTAGAGGATTGGGCCATTTCTCCGTGCCACATCCCCATTGAAGGGTGAAGAGTGGAATAATAAATCGTTCCGGAAGAGTGAGCCTGTCGGCCCATTTCCCTATTTTGGCGCGGAGGGTTTGGATTATTTCCATTTAATATCCCATAGCCATATAAGATGGCGTCAGTTCCCCGTCTCGAAACGCTTTAGAAACTCATTCCTACCGATAGCATGTTGCGCGGAGGATTGCTTGTAGTGTTCATGTTATGGTTGAAGAATCGCCGACCGTTGCTCCAATGGTCAAAGTAGAGGCCGAAGTTTCGTGTAACCTCCCACCCGACACCAAGATGGAAATTAAGTTTTTGCCCAACCTGCTTCAGCGGCTCATCGAAGTAGGCCAAGCCCAGCGTCCCGCGCAGACGAAAGGAACCATCGTCGATAAAGGCTCGCTGCCAGTCGGCACCTGCAAACAAGTTCCCCTGTTCGTCGCCGCCACGAATTACACCACCGTTCAGTGCCAAGCAATCGCGGCAACTATCTTGCGTGAGCCAGACACCTACCATCGTTGCGGCGTCTTGGTCGAGTGCTGCGCCCCCACGGACGGTGATGTCGGCAGAGGCCGGGATGGATATAAGCAAAAAAAACATAAACATGAATTTTCTCATGGTGTCTCCTTTTCGACTGAAACCTTGCTTGCGGCAATATCAGGTTCGATGCGTTTCTGCTGGCGGAATTTCTCTGCTTCTTCTAAGTTCATGGAGGCGTCAAGGAATAAACTTTGTAGTTGAACGTGTAGGTTGATCCTGTTCCTAAATTTAGCAACGAAAGTTGATGCTGTCCGCTTGGATATACGCCTCTATTGATATAAGCAAATAGAGAGTTTGTAATACCTGAATCTGCATATTCAACTTCTCTTGTACCGCCAGTCTCGTATACTGAAAATACGAAATATAAATTTGAATCAGACGATCCGAGTAAAATTTTGCCGGTGGTATTATTGTTAACAGCGAGCGTTCCGCTGGCCACCACGGTCATTGATGGAGTTACTAGAGTCGTTCTGGCGGCGGCGGCGGAGGCTGAATTTACAATCGTGGTCAATGCCGCAGCGCCGTTTACATCATCCAACACTGTCCCCATGAAAGCCGAGACAGGCGTTCCCGTGACGGGTGCGCTGGCCCAGATAGCATTACCGGAACTGTCCGCAGCTATAAATTTACCCGCCCTTGCCGTTGCATCCCCAACCAAATTCTGATCGGTACTCGTTCCTTCCGGTAATTTGATGGAACGATCTAGGGAAGCGTCGAGTTGTTGCTGCACCTGCCATAAACGGTCGAAGTCATTATCCAGCGTGGTTTCCAGTAGATCACCACCATATTGGTAATCCGTGGCGCGGGATAGGGGCAAGGTTCTTTGAAGCAGGACTTGAGCATTATTTACCGGGGCCACTCCAAAAACTACGGTTCCGCCAGTAGGAGAACCCAACCCGGTGATGGTGAAGCCAGATGTCTGTGTTACCCCGTCAACTTTTACAACCATATCGCCCGCGTCAAGCAGGAAAAAACCATAGGCAAATACGGTTGTAACACCGTTGGCGGTGTGTAGGCTAAAAGGTACTTGAACCGAAACTGGCATAATTCACCTCTACTTTAGTGTACATCAAAATTTACCTCGAAACTCCCTGTTCCGGGCCGCCAATCAGGCCGTCCCATGTCAGCTACCCGGCCAACGATCTGGCCTATCCGGACAGGGGTTTGCTGGATCGCGCCAGCCAAGGCGTCAAGAAAGTCATCCCGTTGATTTTTTACGCGAGGGTTCCAGTCGCGCATTTGCTTCACGGCTGGCCCTGAAAGCAGGGATTCATGGATATGCAGGAAATTACCGGAAAGCGCCGGTTCGATGTTGAAGATAATGCGCTGCGCCTTGTTCATCACAGACTGGTCATCCTGAACCGAGCAAATACCTTTTAGGTGTTTCCGCAAAATAGGCGGGACAAAACCACCAGCGCCATTGGTTTCTACCGTAACAGAGGGCAGATGCAGGGCCAGTACGCTTTCTCGTATGCCAAGACATTGGCTGTCCAATTCTCCGATGACGGCTTTTGCGGCGTGCCAATAAAGATGACCCGTGCCATCCGTGAAAACCACACAAAGTACGGAGTCGTCACCAGTCAGCTTCCCAAGGGCGCAATCCCATCGTGCCGCGACTCCGACCATGCGCGTTTCCCCAATTCTGAGGAAATACTGCCCATTCACTCGTTCGATTTCCACGTCCCCGCTATAAGGGATCAGTCTTTGGGTTTCGAGCCGTGACTGATAAATCGGACGTGAATCGAGTTGGTACTGAGAATCCCATTCTCCCAGGCCCCGGCATTTTGCCCGACGCTTGGCAATGTCTTGGCGCGTAAACCTTTCCGGCCAAACACAGTCTGCATAAATGTCCACCAAGACACGCGGACATTCCGTGAAGAGAACCATAGTACCAACAACCTTATAATCTATATCTGGCACCAACAGCTTGGACGCACGGCCTATCCCCAAGAAGACATATTCCGGGGTAAAGCCTGTCTCAATCCAGTATTCTTTTGCTGGGTTCTCTCGATGATGATGAGAGAACAACGGTATTTTGAGCGAGGCCGCGCCTTGTGCAATCTCTTCCTCGTAAACAGAATCAAACGTATGCGGTGTCCCGAGATAACGGGTAATCCCACCCGGAACCAAGACATGCGTTTGCTCCGCCAAGCGAGCGCGTAAGCGTTCCCTCAAGTCGCTGGAAATGATGTTCTTTGGAACTTCGATGTCGTCGTTCTGACACTCATCGGCGCGTGATGATGTTACGTTCGATAAAATGCCTCTTGCCAGAAAGCTGGAATTTCGTGAATCGTTCTCACTGGCTCCTTCTACCCACCACTGCTGGACATTTACATGGTCTGGCAGCAAATCTTCCGTCAGAGGGTGATGACGCAATACGTTCTGGGTGTCGCGTGAAGTCTTGAGCGCCATGCGATCATCCGCGCCTTGATGCAAGATGCGGTAATTATTATCTATATAAAATTTCCATGCGTTGTACAGCGCCAGTGTGGTGGACTTCGCGCCCCCACGAAAAACCATCAATACCGATTCTTGATGCGGTTCTTCCATAAAGTCACATATACGGTCGTGGAATTTTGGCACGACCCACCCCATGCGTTCGGCCCATAAGTGGAAAAACTTCTTGAATCCTACCTTTCTCATTTTTTCTTCCAGATAGTTTCCGGACTGAAATCAGGCATCCGTGATGGAGCATGTTCACCGGGACGCCAATAAAAATTCTGATCTGATAGCTTCTTGGTGCGATCTTCTATACGCTTGGAATATCCCGGATTGGCCCATTCCTGCATGTCATTCACGATTCCGCGCTGGATAGCGGCTCGTGTCCACCACAGGTTCAGCAGTGGTGTATTGCGCGAGGCAAAATTGATGGCCTCTGCTTTCCAATGTGTTTTCTCTCCCCGCTGCCATTCCATGGCATTTCCTAGCGTCAGGCCCACCAAGTCACTGGCGAAGCCCATCATGGGATTGTTACTTTTGAAAAACTGACTATCCCCTGTTGGGGTTTCTGATCCAGCGGCATAGATAGTATCGCCCAACCATCCTAAACCTCCCGACTGAGCCAAGGCCCGAGCGAAAAATCTAGGATCGCGCATGTTATAGGGGTCTTTGCCATCGCGAACCGCTTTTAACTGCGCCGAGAGAGTGCCTAACGCCAAGGCCAAGGCCGCGTAGGAGGCCATATACAGTATTTTCCCGGATCCGGGTTTCATTTCGGACATGCGCCGTAAATGCCGCGTGATAATGGCTAGAGGGAATGATGTGAACATCCACATGGCGCGGGCGATTTCGCCCTGAATCTCACCGGGTCTACCGGCGGATTTGATGAAGGTTCTAGTAGTCAAGTCAGGTTCGGTCGAAGCGAAGTGCGCTTCGTCCTCCACCATTCCCAAGAATCTGGAAACAGCCTGCGTGCGTGCCTGATAAATTTCCACGCTCAGTTTTTTATCGGTCTGATTTGAAATGGTCTCCATAGTCTGCTCTCTGGCTGTGGAACGCTGTTCCGACCGCGTAATGAAAGCCTCCATGTCTCCTTTCAGATCTTCTATCTTTGAAAGCGTTTCTTTGTCCATCCCCTTGAACAGACCGGACTCATCGCTAAAAGCCTCCTTGATCTGTTTTTCAAGATCTGCAATCTTGGCTTCTCTGTCGCCTATCTTCTTGCCTAGACTCTCCCCAAGCCAACCACGCTTATCAGAGAACTTTGTTGTTGTTTCGGCTATTTTTTTGTTCCTACCGTATTTCCCGGAAGCCCGACCACGGCGCTCTGCTTCCAGCACATCGAGAAATTTGACAGTCGCTTTATCCGTGGATAGAAAAGCCAGAATTTCGTTTTCTGTTTTTGCCATGTCGATGGCTTCGCTTGCGCGGGTCTTCAGGGAATCCAACCATTGCACGAGCTTTCCCGTCTTTCCGCCAACAATCAGTTTTTGCTCGACAAGACGCTTTCTCAGACTGTCGATGCGGTCATTCAATTTTGTTTCGCGGGCAGAGACCCATGCGGTTTCTTCGGCGTTACGCTCAGACAGCCTGGTAAGGCGTCTGGCCGCTTCCTGTCGAATCTCTGTAAGCCGTTCGCCGATGATCGGGGAAATGTCCTCATCGCTTACCCGTGCGATGGTGTCACGAGTAATGGTTTCGTCCCCGTCCATGTGCATGGTTTCCGCTTTCTGCCAGATAGCGTAGTCTTGCGGGGTGACTCCCTTTGACTGTAAGAACTGCTGGTTCTTGATGGACAGCTTTTCCCATTCGGCTGTGCGTGTCCACGTCGTCATAACCTTGCTGATGAGTGTCATGGCGGCATTGCGGATGATGTCCGTCATCTGCTGCGCTCCCTGCGCCATTTGCGTCAGGTGACTTAATTTATGGAAGGTTTCCGATGTGATGTCATCGGCATAACGCGCTACATTCCTTATCATGGAATCCGGCATCATGCCTTGATGTGCTAATTCTGTTTCGCGTTTACTCTTGCCAAAGGACTGGAGCAAGTGTTTCGCCATGGTATCGGCGTCCAACCCAAGGGTTCTCCCCATCATGGCGAAAGTTCCGAGATCGAACGGTTGAGACAGAATGTTGGATTGCAAAATGGCGGCGGTGAGAAACATGCGGGAACTTCCCATGGCTCCGGCTAATTTGCCATCCATGGGCATATCGTACATGCCGTTCAGATTGTCCCATTGGCGTTGCGGCGTAACCCACAACTGATATTTGTTGCCTTTCTTGGATTTGCCTTTGTCCAGTTTTTCGGACAGGCTCAACATCTGGCTATAAACCGCTTCCTTGTTGGTGCCAAAGGTTTCCAGCATCACAATGTCATGGCTCATTTTCTGAACCATCTTTTGCAGTTGCCAATGGAACGAACCTTCGCCAACCAATTTATTGTAAGCAATCTCTCCTTCGGCTCCCTTTATATGAAACTCCCGGTGCATGGAAAGCCCCGACCCGCGAACCGGAGAGGATGGGTCGTTCTTGGTAGCCCCACGGCTGACCTTGGTCTGGTAGATGTCTTTCAAAATTTCCGTCAACTTGGCGTCACTTTTTAAAGAACCATCGTTCTCACGGTAGTAATCGCGGTTGGCGTATTTCAACCCAAAATCAACAAAACCCTGCTCGCCCAATTTCCTGAGTTTGACCACATCCTCAGACCGTGGCATGTAGGGATAATCCAACTTGCCAATCTGCGCCCCGGCATCGTTCATCCTCAGACGTTGATTCTCCACCCAATCTTTGATGACTTTCGCGGCGCGTAACATTTCCGGTTCACCAACACCATCATGGTAGGCTTTGCGTAAAGCATCATCCGCTGCCGGGTCGCCCATCAAACGCCAATATTTGGGCGCGACTTGCTGCATCGCGTTCAGTAAAGTGGCGTAATTATTACGAGATTCACCCTGTGTCTGAATATAGACTTGGTTCATCCTGTCGATTAAAGAAACCGTTGACGAGTTATCCTCCTTTGGGAAACGAGCACGCCTTACCTCAGACATCTGATTAAGGAGATCGAGGTTTGCCGAGGCTTTATTGAGATTGCTTTCTGAAAGCAAGCGGGCCTGCGTGGCCTCTATGCGAATTTTCTTCGCTGATTCTTCGATGGCGAATTTCAATCGGCCTTGCTCTGAAAGCTGCGATACCTTCTCTGGATTTTCGATGGCATTGAGGCGCATCTGCTTGGTTATCCGTTCTTCCAGACGCGCCGCCTGTTCTTGGCTCACCGGCTTCCCGGAGGCTTTGGATAGTTCTTTGGCGCACAGTTTTATATTCATGGGGCATTACTCTGGATGCAAGACAACAGGTCGGATGACTCCAGCAACTCCGCTTCGGAATTGGCCTTGGCCTCGAATTCGGTCAACACCGAATCTGCATCTTGTGGAGAAATCAATCTTTGTTCTCCCGTCAGCGGGTCTTGAAATGGCATGAGTGCCGGAGGTTTTTCTGTTTTGAGCCTGAGAGGCAGAGGTTCGACGGAAAATAAAACGTCTTTCTGCACAGAAGAATTTTCTTCATTGATGGCCTTGCTTACTTCGGTCTCTGGCAGTGGAATGAATTTCGTTCCCTGCATTTCTTGGGCCACATCTACCTTCTTCCCTTCATTGATTTGGTCTATGGCTTTCTTTAAGGCATCCACAGCCCCCTGTTGGGAATGGACATCCGCAGGTAGTCCGGGGCCGGACTCGCTGGCGCTGTGGTTGTTGATAATAGTGCTTACCGCATCGTCGAGCGCGGATTTTTGAACGGCTTTACCGCCAATGTAATGCAATGTGCCGAAGGCCAAACCCAAGGCCGTGTCCACCAGAGAAGATTCGACCGAAGGCCCATACTGTTCGGCTAAGTCTGGGTGTCCGTTTGCTTTCAGCATTTCCGACATTGCCACGCGACTGAGAGAACCAATGACATTATTGACTCCCACGGCGCTTGCCAGATTCACAATCAAGCCCTTGCCGAATACGGCAGGAACACCAGCGCCCACCGCCATGGTGGCCCCTTGCAAGAGTCCTCCGGCCAAAGCGACATTAGAACTTGCTCCGGCGTCCACCAGATCGGTTCCGGTTTTCATGGTGGTAGTGGCAACCAGAGCTCCTACTCCCGCCAAGGGGTTTACGGCGGCAAGACCTATAGGGGCGATCCCGCGAGCCAAGGAATACATAGTTTCCCCACCAAGGGTATATTCTTCAGGACGCGGAACCAAAACCTTATCCACGGCCTTGGAGGCTGTGTCCATGAGGGAGAAATACTTGTCTTGTAAACTGGTCTGTCGTTCTCCTGTGACATTGGAAAGCATGAAGTCAGCAGAGATAGGGGCGACAGCAGTCGCCATGCCCATTCCTTTTAAAACCAGATCACCAATGCCACTGGCAAGCCCAAGGGCTGTGCCTGTAACAATTCCTGTCGGTCTAAAATGGCTCTTGTCGTTCGGATCGTCTGGTGGAAGTGATGGACCTAGACGACTCCATTCTTCACGAAAGTCGCCAAATGCATCAATTTCGCTCATCTACCTGCCCCACTCCAGAGTGGTTCCTTTATTTTCTGGTTACGAAGTTCCGTTTTTGGTGACAGAGTAAGGGAAATATCTTTTCCAGACTTATCTGTTACAGGACGTGTTCCCACATCAACCGCATAGCGTATGTTTCCGGAATTATCTGGTGGCAACCTCCTTAATTGATAAGCGGGCCATGCGTTCGTTCGAGTCTCGGACAGACCCCGCGTCGTTACTTCATGCACGAAAGCCGCAGTAACTTGATCGTTGAATTCTGAAGTGGACATGCCTAATGGCATTATGGTGTTTTTGCCATGAAAATTGTCTACTTCCCCGATTGTGGCTTTCATGGATGCTTTAATAGCATCCGTTTCTATTTGTCCCGCACCACCGTTTTTGGTGATATTGACCCCGACAGAATGGGCTTTGATAAGCTGAAGGGCAAGATCAACCAGTTCCGGATGCGATGCGAACATATCCCCATAGTATCTTGAAAAATCATCACGAATAATTCTGTCTTCAGGAAGACCAAACAGCTTTATCGGCTTGCCATCTTCTCCCGCCACGGCTTTGGTTTTATTCAATAAGCGATTCCCCACCAATAGCAACTGTCCTGCTTCACCCCCAATTAGTCCGGCATATGCGATGACGGGAGAGTCCTTGGATATTTGCTGCATGATGCTACGGAACACGTATGGCGTCCCGGCGTTCTGGCTCAACGCCTGTAGTCCCCTGATTTGTTCATTCGAGGACATGCCTTCCAGTTGAAAAGCGGCATCACGGGCATCCGCTGCTTTCAAATAGTTAGGATGGACACCGGGTATTTTCCCGCGTAACGCATCGACGCTGATTACTCTGTCTTGCAATCTAGCCGTGGTCTCCATGTCTGGCGTGAACAGGTCTCCAAGAGGGAGGGATTCGTTTCCGGTTTTTGTTTCTAAATAGGTAACAGGGTCCAACGCTCGTTGCGCGGATTCTTTCTTGAAACGAGCAGCTAAAATATCGAGACGCAATCTTTCTTTAATGTCGGTAACACCTTGTGTATCCTGTTTGGCGTATTGCTCATCAATCCAGTTGGCATTTTCAGCATCGGAGAAATTTCTCCTTGCTTGAACCACTGTTTCCACGCCCTGCATTTTTTTGAAGTCTTCTTCCGAAGGCGTACCTTGAACATCACGTTGAAGTTTCGCCATTACCTCTGGCTTTAAGGTAACGCCATTGGCGATAACATTCTCATATTGGTTTAATGCATTGGTTCCCGTCATTTCTTTTTTGAGCAAGGCGTGTTCATTCCTATACTCTATAGTTTGGCGTGCCCGGAGAGATTCGTTCAGGGCGGCAATACGCTGCTGCGGGTCAATCTTGCCTTTGTAATAATCCCCATTCAAATCTTCTATGATTTGATCCAAAGGCTTGGTGCTGGTTCCGCGCTCCACATTGACAATCCTGCCGTGAGCATCCAGCGACCACATCTTATCTATTTGATCGCGTAATCTTGCCTCTGGGATTTCTCCACTCCGCGCCATATCCGCCAGTCCTTCCACTTGTTTTACCAAGTCTTCTGTCTTGACATTCGGCATCCCTATCTGTTTTGCAATAGAGTCAACGGTACGTAAATAATTCGCCTCCACCTCCTGTTTCCGCGAACGCTCTAAAGCCGGTTGGAGTATCCCTACGTCCTGTTTTTGAGCTATGTTGGCGTTATGGGTGGCGAGAACGTCCGCGTGTTCTGGAGGAATCTGTTTGTCGTAGTGTTCAAATATTTTGTCACGGCTGGTCTGCCACTCCTGCAATACCTGTTCTCTGGGGTCGCCACGATCCAATTGTTGTGCGGAACCCATGGTCATTTCAGCCATGGTGGTGTATTTTTCCGCCATCAAGGCGGTAGTCCGTGAAATACGCGCCTTTTTTTCTTCGTAGGCGCTGGTTTCGGCAACGGTCGCCAAGGCTCCGCCAAGTTTCGATACGGCACTACCTACCGCACCGGCTGACCCCACATCCACGCTGACGTTGGATGCGGGTTCAGGAAGGATTGCGCCAAATTCTCCGCGAGGGATTATCATCGTCTGAATGCCGAACTGCCGTAAATACTCAATGCCGAACTGGCGGCCCCCATATACCCTGCTGTCATTTCAGATTTCGCGCTGTCCCGATAAATAGAGGCTTGCGTATCAAGCTGCATACCGCGCTGCTCGCCTTGCATCAGGGTGTAATAAATATCCGCATCGCTGCGCTGCTGGATGTCTGTGCTTACAATATTACTCAGATCGGAACCCAAGTCTACCCCACTAGCGGCCAAGGCGGCCTGTGCCGAAGACTTGGTGGCACCGACAGCTTGGCGTAATTTCATCGCCCTGACTTTAGCGGCTTCACGTTGCTGGCGGGATAACTCTTCTTCGGCGGCAGCCTGTTCTTTTCTGGCTTTGCTATTGGCGCGACCACTCATAATGCTTCCCGCCACGCTTAACCCAATGGCGGCCCATCCTACCGGCCCCATTGCTGCAAGGGGAGCCAAACTTGCCCCGGTAGAAGCGGCTCCCATGGTTGTTTCGGTGTCTACTAAGGCCATAAATCCTCTATTCGTTTACCGT
>Ga0315281_10004532_pt1 | contig 20130 bp, 14 predicted proteins | sample YL17G07_0_MG_FD_204540 | JGI IMG/M metagenome (GOLD analysis project Ga0315281, IMG submission 204540) | Sediment microbial communities from Yellowstone Lake, YNP, Wyoming, USA - YL17G07_0 | ecosystem: Environmental > Aquatic > Freshwater > Lake > Sediment | place: USA: Wyoming | collected...
CCGTATCCGCGGCATACCTGCTGGTTCCGGACGACCGTCCTCCTGCAGCCCGCCGTGCCCGCACGGCCCTTTTGATGTCATCGAGCAGCTTGCTCAAGACGAACTCCGCTGGAAACCCGGGCACGATTCACCCATCATTTTTTCAGGTGTCGGTCGAAAAACGCCATGATAATGTTAAATGCCTCTTGCTGGACCGGTTCCGGCCGATATGAACCGTCCGGTTTGCGATAGATGTAGGGATAACCGTGGGCGGGATGGTCGAAGCTTGCCCAATCCGACTGCTTGCCGGCTTCGAGCATCCATTCGTGGGCGAGCCTGATGATGCCGTGCAAGTGGTCCGTATCGCGTCCGACGTGCAGGATAGGCGTTCTGATGCGCCGGATGCGCTCCATCGCCCTGACCTTGTCGGCGTGCTTTCGCACCACCTCGATGTCCTGATACTGCAGCTCGGTGCCCTTGCGCGGCGCCGCGGGGCCCGTATCCACGCTCAGGAACTCGTGTGATGCCCCTTCGATTGCAACTCCGGCCGCAAACGTCGTCTCGGCAGCGGCCTTCAGTATCATCTCGCCGCTGTGGCTCACGCCGATCGCACCGATCGCGTGCTTGTTTACGTACGGCAGCGTGTGCAGATATTTCAGGATGGCAAGAAAATCGTCGGAATCCAGCGTCGGCGCCGATTTCAGCGTGCGGCGCGCGCCGCCGCTCACGTCGTCGGGAAGATTTTGCGCGCGCGGCGTCGTTTCATACAGGTGCGGAATCTCGTTGCGGTAGTTCACGTAGACTACGACGTAACCGCGCCGGATCATCTCGTCCTGCATCGGGGCGAGCAGATCGACCTGCTGCTCGATGTGAGGCACCCCGCCCTTGCCGTCGCCGCGACCCATGGTGATGACCGGAAACGGGCCGGGGCCGGCGGGTTTGCGCACAATGACCGGCACGTAAATCTCGTCCCGCGTCAGGACAAAAGTAATATCCATCGGGATCACGGACCCGCGCACCGGTTTCGTGATGACATACCCGTGCGACGGCAGCTCGGCCGCAATCGGGCCTGTGGCCTGCTTCGTGTGCTTAATGGTTTTCCTCACGTTCGGCCCATTCTACCGGTGCGCATCGCGGCCAGGCACTTGGCGTCAGCTGCTTCGCGGTAGCCCTGGGCGGCAAGCCGGTTGTATTACCAGGCAACCGCGCCGCCGTCGACCGGTATGATTGCCCCCGTCATGAAATTCGACGCGTCCGACGCGAGCAGCACCACGATGCCTTTGAGATCGTCATCCCCGCCCGTGTGTCCGAGCGGAATTTCACGGTCGATGCTCTCCTTGCTCTTGGCGTAAAGCTTCTCGTTAAGCGGCGTCACGAAGAACCCCGGACAAATGCAGTTCACCTGGATGTTGTGCTGCGCCCATTTCACCGCGAGATCGCGCGTGAAATTGACGAGTGCGCCCTTGCTCGTGCCATAGACTATCGAGCTATAGGCTTTCGGATTACGCCCGACGAGGCCGGCGATCGACGCGATGTTGACGATCTTGCCGCGCCTGACCTTGATCATTTCGCGGCCCAGCGCCTGCGCGCACAGAAACGGCGCCGTGACGTTGAGGTCCATCACCTGCTGCCAGCGCTCGAGCGGCATTTCCTCGGGCGGCGCGGCCCACGCGCGCCCGGCATTGTTGACGAGCACATCGACGCGCCCGAATTTTTTCAGCACCGCGTCTTTCATCGCCTCGACCTCGCTGGCTTTGGTCACGTCGCAGCCGATGGCGAGCGTTTTGACGCCGAGCTTTTCAATCCGCTGCGCGGCCTGCTCGCAGTTTTCGAGCTTGCGCGAACAGATCGCAACATTCGAGCCGGCCTCCGCCAGCCCGATCGCCATCTGCAGACCCAGCCCCGTCGCGCCGCCGGTAACGACGCTCACGCGCCCTTCGAGACTCATCAATTCTTTTACTGTGGCCATCTGATAACCTTTCAATCTAACCGCGGAGGCGCAGAGACGCGGAGAAAAGCAAAATAACCAGCACTACACAACCCGCATTCAGCCTTGTTATCTCTGCGCCTCAGCGTCTCCGCGGTTCAATCATCTTTCAATAACTGCGCTGCGATGATATTACGCTGTATCTCCGAAGTTCCTTCGTAAATGCGCACGATGCGCGCGTCGCGGTAGGTGGTTTCGATGCCCGCCTCGCGCATATAGCCCATGCCGCCGTGGATCTGCACCGCAGCGTCGACCACCTTGCCGAGCGACTCGGTCGCGAAGAGCTTCGCCATTGCCGCTTCGAGCGTGCCGCGCTCGCCGCGCAGCAGCGTGTCGATGGCCCGGTAAGTCAGCAGGCGCGCGGCGTCGCGCGCCACGGCCATGTCGGCGAGCATCCACTGCAGGCCCTGGTATTCCGCGAGCTTGTGCCCGCCCTGGCTGCGCACCTTCATGTATTCGGCGCTCTGGCCGATCAGCTTGTCCATCATGCCGCAGCTGCGCGCCGCGACCGTCACGCGCCCCTGCGTGAGCGTCTTCAACGCCTGCACGTAACCCATGCCCTCCGGCCCGAGCAGATTTTCCACCGGCACTTCGCAATCGTTGAACGCAACCGGCGCCGTCGTGCAGCCGTGCATGCCCATCTTCAGTTCATTTCTGCCAACCGCCAACCCCTTGAAGCCGCGCTCGAGGATAAACGCTGAAATGCCCTTGACGCCTTTCGCCTTGTCGGTGACCGCCATCACCGTGAACACGCTGGCGACCGGCGCGTTGGTGATGTAGATTTTCTCGCCGTTCAAAACATAGCGGTCGCCTTTTTTTACCGCGGAAGTGCGCATCGCGGCCGGATCGGACCCCGCTTGCGGCTCGGTGAGCGCGAAGCAGCCTATCCATTCCCCGGTCGCCATGCGCGGCAGATATTTTTTCTTTTGCGCCTCGTTGCCAAGCGCAGTGATGCCGGTCGTGCTGATGCCGGTGTGATTGCCGATGAGCGTCGCGAAACCGTAGTTGGTGTGGCCCATGATCTCTTCGATCGCACATTTGCCGGCAAGATTGAGGCCGCTGCCGCCGTACTGCTCGGGTATCGTGAGCCCAAACAGGCCAATTTCGCGCGCTTTCTGCACGAGATCCGCGGGAACCTCGTCGTGCTCTTCGATCCAGCGCGAGCGCGGTTCGACTTCCTTGTCGATGAAGCGCCGCACCTCGTCGCACAGCGATTGCACTTCAGGCGTGATTTGCATAAAGTTTTCCTGGAACTGACTGCACAATCCTAACAACGTTTAGCCGCCGATGAACGCCGATGAACGCCGGTCAAAAACAAAAATCTGAAATCAGGAGGAATAATAGCCACGATTCACAGTATTGAAACTTTTATCAAAAATCATGTAAATCCTGTCCAACGGTTCTTTGATCCTCATTCTATCTGCGTTCATCGGCGTTCATCGGCGGCAAAAAATTCATCTTAATCCCGCACCAGCGGCTTGATCAGCGCGTCGCCCGCCTTGACGCCTTTGCCCTTGGCAAACACGAACAGCGGATTGATGTCGAGCTCGGCCACGCAATCCTTGAGATCGACCGCCAGCGCCGACACCCTGACGATCGTATCGGCCAGCGCGTCGATGTCGGCATGCGGCGCGCCGCGCGCGCCCGTCAGCACCGCATAACCCCTGATCTCGGCAATCATTTCTAGCGCGGCCGGTTTCGTGACGGGCGCGAGACGGAACGTGACGTCCTTCACCACTTCGGCAAAAATGCCGCCGAGGCCGAACATGACCGCCGGCCCGAACATTTTGTCGTTGGTGACGCCGAGGATCGCCTCGATGCCTCCGGCCACCATCTCCTGCACGAGGACGCCCTCGATGCGCGCATTGGCTTTGCAGGCTTTGGCGTTGCGCAATATCTCGTCATAAGCCGCAGCGATGTCGGAATCCGACGCCAGGGCAAGCCGCACCGCTTTCGCTTCGGTTTTGTGCGAAATGTCGGGCGATTGCACCTTGAGCGCGACTGGATAGCCGATGCGTCCGGCAATGGCGAGCGCCTGTTCCCTGCTAGTCGCGAGCTCCTCCCGGGTAATACCGATGCCGTAGTGCGCAAGCACCTGCTTGGCGGCATGCTCGGAAACATCGTCGCGCCTGCCCACGAGCAGTTTGCGCGCCGCGCTGCTGGAAATCACAGCCGGCTTCTCTGCTTGCTGCGTTTGGCTGCGGCGCAAAGCATCCGCGTACCAGGACAGCGCAGCGAGCACCCGCCCGCAGCGCACCGGCGACTTGTAATGCGGAATTCCGGCTTCGTCCAAAATCGAGTATGCCTCCTGCGCGACCGCGTCGCGCGCGCTCCACGCCATGACGAACGGCTTGTCGGTCTGCTTGGCAACGTCCGCAATCTCGGCCGCGATTTTGGTCGCCAGTTCGCCCTGCAATGAAGCATTGATCATCGCGATCGAATCGACGTTCGGGTCGTCCAGGATGACATTGAGCGTGCGCTTGATCAGGGTGAGATCGTTGAAAATGCCGGCCGTGATGTCGATCGGATTGAGCAGCGAGCCGAACGACGGCACGAACTCACGCAGCTTCTCGATGGTCGCGGGCGCCAGCTGCGGCACCTGCATGCCTCGGCTTACGCACTCATCGGTCATCAGGATGCCGGCGCCGCCGGAAATCGTAATGATCGCAACGCGATTGCCGGCCGGCAGCCGGCCGCGCCGGAACGCACGACCGTAGTCGATTACGTCCTGAATATCTTCGATCTGGATGATGCCGGCCTGCCGGAACGCCGCCTGGTAGAGCGCCATCGCGCCGCCGAGATTGGCGGTGTGCGAGCGGGCCGCCTGCTGCCCCTGCTCGGTATTGCCGACTTTCCACGCGAGTATGGGCTTTTTCTTCTGCAACGCGCGCGCGCCGGTGTCGAGCAGCCGGTGGGCGTCCTTCAACCCCTCGATGTAACAAGCGATGATTTCGGTCTGCGGATCGTCGATAAAATAATTGATGAAATCGAGCGTGCTGACGCCGATCTCGTTGCCGGTGGTCACCATCTGGCGGAAATTGAGCCCGCCCTCATGGGACGCGAGGTTCATCACCGAGAAACCGAAACCGCCGCTTTGCGACACCATGCTGACGGCGCCGGCATCGTAGTCCGCGCCGAAGACCGAGCCGAAGCCGGCATATACCCGGTCCGCGACGTTGATCATGCCCTGGCAGTTGGGGCCGATGACGCCGACGTTGTACTCCTCGGCGATCGCCGCGAGTTCGAGCTGCATATCGACGCCTTCGCCGCCGACTTCCGAATAGCCCGAGCTGTAGACGATCGCGAACGGCACGCCGCGCTTGCCGCACTCACGCAGCGTATCGGCAACACGCGACGCATTGATCAGCACCAGCACGAGGTCTGGCGTCTCCGGCAGCGCCGCCAGAGACGGATAACATTTGACGCCGAGGATTTCCTGATATTTCGGATTTACCGGGTAGACATTGCCGCTATAGCCGTGGGACTGCAAATGCTTGAGGGGCTGGCCGCTGATGGTGACGAGATCCTGCGACGCGCCGACAATCGCTATTGAGCGCGGGTTGAAAAATCGATCGAGATCGGTGCGCATTCTTGCGGCTGCCCCGTTGGAATTCCGCCGCAGAAACGTCAGCGGGAAAAGATGGTTATGTTACTAGAACACGCCCAAAAAACGAAAATGGACAGGATTTACAAGATTAACAAGATTCAATCAGGCAAAAATCATGTAAGTCCTGTTAATCCTGTCTATTCTGGTTTTGTTTGGAGGGGTGCGCTTGTATTCTTGAGACAGGCTCTAAAGCTCCGCAATGAAACCGGCGGCGGCCGCTAGGGAGAGAGCAGCGTCGATGTTATGATCACGCTTTCGATCGGTTTCGACGCGCCTGCCCCTATGAACACCGCCACCGCAACCGTCGCCGCGCCGCGTTCATTCCGCGAAGTGTGGCTGATTTCCGCCGGCCACGGCCTCACCCACTGGTACACCGCGACCTTCTACCTGCTGCTGCCGCTGATCGGCAAGGAACTGGGCCTCTCGTACACGGAAATCGGCTTTATCATGACGGTGCAGCACCTGGTGGGTGCGATTTCCAATATCCCCGGCGGCATCCTGGTCGACACAGTCGGCAAGAAGGGCTACCTGATGGCGACCTCGCTGTTCTGGGTCGGCTTCCCGTACGCGCTGATGAGCCTCACCCACAGCTTCTGGATGCTGCTGGTCTGCGTAACGCTCGTCGGCATCGGCAACAATTTGTGGCATCCCGCCGCGATCCCGACGCTCGCCCACCGCTATTCCGAACGCAAAGGACTGGTGTTGTCGTTCCACGGCATGGGCGGCAATCTCGGCGAAGCCATTGCGCCGTTTGTGATCGGCGCGCTGCTCGCATGGTACGGCTGGCGAACCGTGGTGGTATTGAATGTCGTGCCTGGCCTCATCATGGCTGTGCTGATCCTGATATTTCTCGGCGCGTTCTCGATGTCCAGGGCTAGGGACAAGGACGCGATCAACGCTGTCACCGAAAAGCGCGGCGGCGGCGGCTACCGGCGCGACTTCGCGAGCCTGCTCAAAAACAGGACTTTGATGCTGATTTCCATCAGCGCCGCTTTCCGCACCATGACGCAGGTCGGATTGCTGACGTTCCTGCCGGTCTATCTCGCCTACGAGCTCAACTACTCGCCGTTCGTGGTCGGTATTTGCATTACCGTTCTGCAGGTAGCCGGCTTCGTAGCCTCGCCCATAGGCGGGCACCTGTCGGACAAGTTCGGGCGCCGGCACGTAATCATCTCGAGCATGCTGCTGACCGCCTCGATGATCGTCGGCATGGTGCTTGCCGGCACCAGTCCGCTGTTCGTCGTATTCATCGCGCTGATCGGCTTTTTTCTCTACGCGATGCGCGCGGTGCTGCAGGCGTGGGCCGTAGAGTCGGTCCCGAAAAACCTTGCCGGCAGCGGCGTGGGCCTGCAATTCGCGATTACCGGCCTCGGCGGCGCGATTTCGCCCTCCATCTTTGGCATCATAGCCGACGCCTACGGCATCTTCGCCGGGTTCTACTTCCTTGCCGGCACTATCGCCGCGGCCAACCTGCTCGTCTTCTTCATGCCGAACGGCGAGGTCAGGCAAGCCCGGCCCGCTGCCATCGGCTGACGTCCCTGCTAGAAAAACGCCTCAAGAACAAATTGACAGGATTTACAAGATTAACGGGATTCAAACCGGGAAAAATCATGTAAATCCTGTTAATCCTGTCTATTCTGGTTTTGCTTGGGAGAGTGCGATGAGCAGCGAAGCGTACGAAAAAGGCAAGGCGACCCGCCTCAAAGTCATGGGTGAGAAGCACATCGCCCGGCGCGCGCAAAGCGACGATCCGTATACGCGCCAGCAACAACGGTTCGTGACTGAATTCGCGTGGGGAACGATCTGGTCTCGGCCTGAACTGCCGCTCAAAACACGGAGCCTGATCACACTCGCAATGATCACCGCGCTCGACCGCCCCGACGAGTTAAGAGGCCACATCCAGGGCGCACTCAACAACGGCGCGAGCAAGGACGAGATCATGGAAGTGTTCCACCACGCCTCCGTCTACTGCGGCATCCCCGCCGCCAACGGCAGCGTGAGGATTGGGGTGGAGGTGTTCAGGGAGCTCGGGCTGATATAGGCGCGCTGTATGATCCGGTAAGTTGCTTCACGGTGCTTGACCCAACTTACCCTGTCAGCGCATTATCTTGATTAGGCTGGCCTATGGGGGGCATGGCAGGTGGCTATCCGGCGGTAGATCGCACCCTGAAAATGGGCCCGGTGTCCGTTGCGAAATACTCAGTCCCCCGTTGAAGCAATGGTTCGGGAGAAAAAGCGACCGGGCTGAGCTATAAATTGCTCCTCCGGCCTTTGGGGGATCCTGTTTAACATGTGTAAACGGTTAATCTTTCTGCTCGGAACTCTCGCGGCCGGGCTGTTCTTTAGCGCCTCGGCCCACGCGGAGTGCGGCGGTCTCCAGGAATGCATAGGCATATCGAGCGACCCCACAGTCGCGCCCGCACATTCTACTGACGGCGTTAACAGGCCCGCGCCAACCCTGGATTTTGGCAACCAGGCTGCGGGCGGATCTAGCGCGGCGCGCACAATCCTGGTCGCGGCGACCGAAGGTCCCGCGGGCACCCGCGCGATGTTAAATTCTATTACTCTCACTGGCGCCAATGCGACCGACTTCACCATCACCGGCGGCACCTGTACGGTCGGCACCCCCACACTACTGCACGATGGCGCAGTAACCGCTCAAATCGCCAACGCTTGCACTATCACCGTCAAGTTCAATCCAGCGGCGGTGGGCATAAAAACCGCGCAGGTCAACGTTACGACCGCTTCCATTACCCGTGTGGCACCCCTGACAGGCACCGGCACCCCTTCGCTCACGGGCCCAACGGCGGCGGCAGCCACTTTGACGGCCCAAGTCAACACCGCGACGACCTTAAACCTCGCGCCGTTTATTACCGGCACCGTCACGGGCGTCGCTATTGTCACTGCACCCGCACACGGTGTGGTGACCGCGAACGGCACTAGTGTGACTTATACGCCGACGCGCGACTATTTCGGCGCCGATACATTTTCATATGCGGCCTTCAATGCAGTTGGTTCATCCACTGCAGCCGTCGTAACCGTAAACGTAACGGGGCGGCCTGATCCTTCGAAGGATGCGAGGGTAATCGGATTGGTCGGCGCGCAGGCGCAGACCGTCAGGCGTTTTTCGCGGGCGCAAATTTCCAATTTCCAGCAGCGCATGGAATCGCTCCACCGCGGCGCCGGTGTCGCGGAAACAGGCGCCTCTGGCCTCGCGGAATTTGGTCCAAAGCGCGGCCCCGCCTCAAATGGGGGCTCGGGTCCGGTCACGAGCCGCGCCGCTCTCGCGCGCGCGGGCATCGGCGCAAATTCAGTTGGCGATCCAATTGACATCACCGGTGACTTGCAATCGCGCAACAATCCTCTCGTTCGTATAGCGAATGAACCCGGATTGCGGCGGCCGGGCGCCGCTGATTCCGCGTCCGACCTTCTGCCGGTCTCGTTGGCAAGCGCCCTTTTCAGCGGCGTGACAACGCGCTCGGTGAATATATTGAACGCCAGCAGCCGTAGCGATGGATCTACCGGCTTACCGGGCGGCACCAGCATCTGGTCCGGCGGCGACCTGAAATTCGGGACACACGAAGCCACGAGCGACACCAGCAGCCGCCGATTCAGCACCAGCGGCGTCAGCATAGGACTCGACCACCAGCTCAGCACCCGGTTCACGCTCGGCCTCGGTGTGGGTTACGCGCGAGACACAACCGATATCGGCGCCGATGGTTCGAAAATAAGATCGAGCGGCTCTTCGATCGCCGTATACGGCAGCTACCTGCCCGCCCCGAAAATTTTCGTCGACGGACTCCTGGGCTACGGCGTATTGAGCCACGACATGGATCGCTTCGTACCAGCCGCCAACGACTTCGCGCGATCTAACCGCAGAAGTGATCAGCTGTTCGGATCGCTTGCTGCAGGTTTCGAACATCGCGGCGACGGGCTGCTGCTCTCGCCGTATGGTCGGTTGGATTTCTCTCTCGACCGGCTTAAGCAGGCCACGGAAACAGGGGCAGGTCTGAACGCCCTCACTTATTTCGATCAGAATCTGCCGACCCTGCAATTTTCTCTGGGGCTGCGCGCCGAGTCGATGCATGAAACACGCTTCGGGTGGGCCCTGCCGCGGTTGCGCGTCGAACTGGCGCATGACTTCCAGGGCAGTCGCGATGCAACGATCGCATTCGCGGACCAGTTCGTGGGGCCGCGGTACTCCGTGACAACCCCCGGGGTAAACCGCAATTCCCTGCTGGTTGGTATCGGCAGCGATTTCCTGTTCCCGGGCGGATTGAAGCTTGGCATTGATTATCAGACCCTGCGCTCGATAGGTCCCGACACCAGCCAGGCCATTCGGCTTTGGATTTCGAAGGACCTCGACGGCAAACCGCTGCCTTTAGGCCTGTTGTCCCCCAAGGGCTTTGCGGACCCCGTCCGCGTCGAGGCCGGCTACACGTGGGATAACAACGTGACGCGGGCAAGCGATGCCATCGACAAGCTGTCCGACAGCATCTACAACCTCAATGTAAGCAAGGGAATGATTTTTTCCCTCGCCGATCATACCCGCGCCGTTGTCACCGGGTCCCTGAGCGGAGATAAACTCTACCGATACACTGGGCTCGATCGCTTCTCCGGCGGCGTTAATGGGGAGTTGCAGTACCGCACTTCCGGCGAATTCGGTGCGCCAACATTCGGGGTCTTCGGGCGCGGTTCGTATGACGATTACGCTTCGCGCCTCCGCAGCGGCTATCGACACTCGTACGGGGTTTCCGTGCGCAAGCCACTCACCGATCGCATCGATGCGTTCGTCGCGCTTGCGAGCAATGGGCGCAATGCCGAGAACGCCGTGTTCGGTACCAAGGACCGTTCTGCACGAATCAATCTCGACTATTCGATGGGTAGGCACGGCGTGGTGTATCTCGGAGGCGAGTATCGCCGCGGCGACACGGTATCGACAGGCGCGTTTTCCGCCCAGAGCGTTGCATATGCCAAAGTTTTCACACCGGACGATGCTTACGGTAACAACGCCCTCTTCGCCTACCGCCTCGAAGCCAAGACTGTACTATGGACGCTCGGTTACAACGTGCCGCTTGGACCAAAGGATTCGATCGATTTCTCCTGGAGGCGCGCGCAATCGACTCCGACTGCGCAGCCGGCACCTGGAAATTACTTGGCAACAAGTCAGCCGAGCTATACCGCGAACCTGTATTCGCTCGCTTATTTGATGCGATTCTAGACTGCGGCCTTGCCGCGATCAGTAATCGCGCCGCGGCCCAGTGTAGTCGTCTTTCGGGAACACGAATGGCGGCGTCCTTCCGACCAGCGTCTCAATCAGCATCAACTCCTGGTCGGTATGGTTGATAAAGGGAGCATTGCGTATGCCTCTCCCGGGTGCGGACTTGCCGAGAATATACAGCGGCCGATCGTGATGACGCGCGGTGACGGTCTGCTTGCTTTCCGGATCATTGCTGGCCGCAACGTCCACGACGCCATAGCAAGTGCAAAAGTAGGTCTGCTCGGGGTCAGACTCCACATACCAGCCTGTTCCGCGGATGCCAATTGTGGCAGTCAACGTATTGAGCCGCATCGGCGTATTGCGCGACACAGAAAGCAGTCTGCCGGTGAGCAGGCGCAGGCCGTTGATCAGCGCCGATGACGCCTCCTTTTTCTCCGCTTCAAGCTCGATTCTCGATTCGCCACGCAGGATCATGGAATGGCTGCCGACCACAAAAATGATTTCGCTGTCCTTTCCAGTTTCGATGGTGTCGCCGGGACGAACGGGTGTCTGCAGAGTTGCTGGTGCTCCGTTAATTTTGGCTGTACCCACGATTCGATATATCGAGCGGCCGGGTGGGAGTTTCGACGGCGCAGAGCCTAACAAGCCCTGGGCAAACAAGTCACCTACTGGAATGCCTGCGGACATCAGTCCCATTGTCAATGCCCGCACGAGCACACGGCGACGCGGGTCGTCGATTTTGTCGAAGCGATTCATGAACACCCCCACCCAAATCTCGATGTCGCAGGTCCGCCGCTCCGGCCTCCCCGCGTCTGATAAGTTTAACATGCGCTGCCGGGTTGGTGCAGCGTGCGTCGAGCGCGGGGACCGTTACAATATGCCGTGATATTTCCTTGCCAAGTTGTCGGCTTATTCGATGTAATGTAACGTCAATTCCGCTCAAAATATTTTCCCTAATTTGGTAATAGCAGATTCAGATGATGTCTATAGACCTGCCTGACACTATCGCAGCAGCTTCACGCCTGATCAAGGGGCGCGAGCTGTCGCCGGTAGACCTGGTTAATGGTCTGCTCAAGCGGATCGAAGCCATCGACCCGGTCATCAATTCGTTCATCACGGTCACGGCAGAGCATGCATTCGCGCAAGCGCGCCAGGCGGAAAGCGAGATCGCCCAGGGCAATTATCGCGGACCGCTCCACGGCATCCCGTTCGGCGTCAAAGACATTTACGAAACCGCCGGCATCCGCACGACGGGCCAGTCCCGGGCTTATGCCAATCACGTGCCGCGCGCCAACGCGCATGCCGTGGACAAGCTCTACGATGCCGGCGCCATACTCATGGGCAAGCTTGCGACCCACGAACTCGCGCATGGCGGACCGTCGTTTGATCTGGCATGGCCGCCCGCGCGCAATCCGTGGAATCCGGAGCATTTCACAGGGGGCTCGAGCAGCGGCTCGGCAGCAGCCCTTGCAGGAGGATTGGTGCTGGCCGCTCTTGGCAGTGATACCGGGGGCTCCGTCCGTACACCTGCGTCGTTATGCGGTCTGGTTGGAATGAAGCCGACCTTTGGACTCGTCAGCCGCCGCGGGGTGATTCCGAATTCCTTCAGCCTCGATCACTGCGGCCCGTTCGCAAGGACAGTCGAGGACTGCGCGATCCTGCTCGATGCTATCGTCGGCTACGACCCGGGAGACCGTTCGAGCGTGCGCGGCCCCCAATTAGATTTCCAGTCAGCATTGAGATCCGATTTGAAGGACGTGCGCATCGGCGTGGTGCGGTATTTCGGCACGGACGATGCGGCCGGAAATGACGAATTGCGCAGCGCGACTGACGATGCGCTGCAAGTGCTGCAAAAACTGGGCGCGCGAACGCATGACGTTCGCCTGCGTTCGCTACGGGATTACTTCGACGTCTGGACTCTTATCGAAGAGCCCGAGACCTTTGCCATACAGCGGCGCGCCTTGATCGAACGACCGCACGATTTTGGCTCGGTCTATCTCGAACGAACGCTGATCGCGTGCCTGATCCAGGGCGCCGATTACGTGCGCGCGCAGCAGGAGCGCGCCCGCATGCTGGGCGAGATGCGCGACGCATTTGCGGATTGCGACGTGCTGGTGACGCCCGGCGCCGGCCCCGCGCCCAAGCTCGCTCCCAGCCTGGCGAAGTGGCCAAGCCCCAATCGTTTCGTGCCGTTCGCGCTGACCGGGAGTCCTGCGCTAGTGGTGTGCACTGGATTCAGCCGCGCAGGCCTGCCGCTTTCGATGCAAATTGTCGGCAAGCCGTTTGAAGACGCGAACGTGCTGGCGATCGCCCACGCGTACGAGCAGGCGATGAGCTGGTCGCAGCGGCGCGCCGTGGTTGACCCGGCTATGCGGCCTGCGCCCATTGTGCACAGCGCGCCTGCCGCCGCCATTGGGTCGACGGACGGCAAGATCGTCGATCTTTGCGCCCGCGCCGCGCAGAATGCGGGATTGCGGCTTGCGGATGAGCACCTCGCGATACTCTGCTCCGCAGCGCCGCATCTGCTCGAAATGATAGAACGGGTCCGCGGCTGGCAGGAGCCGCCAGTCGAACCCGCCAATGTGTTCATGCTGCCGCGAAAAGATTAGATCGTTAACCGATAATTTCTATCGCAGTCGCGACGATGCGATCTTCCGCGATCCGGCACTGGGTCTCCAGCGGCTCTGCATAGGGAATTGGTACCCGGGGAGCCGCCAGCCGGCGTGGCGAAGACTTGAGGCTGCCGAACTTGTGCTCTGCCACTTCCGCGACGATCTCGCCGCCGAATCCGCCGACGCGCACCGCCTGGTGGACGACCAGCAGCCGGCCGGTTTTAGCCACCGACGCGAAGACGGCCTCGCGGTCCCACGGCCACAGCGTGCGCAGATCGATCACCTCCGCGCCGCAACCGCGCGCGGCGAGCGTGGCAGCCGCGGCAAGACACGCCGGCACCATCACAGACCAGGTGACGATCGTAATATCGCTGCCTTCGCGCAGTAGACCCGCTTTGCCAAACGGCGCCGGCCCGGCGGTTGCGTCCACTTCGCCTGTGACCGTCCACAACTCCTTGTGTTCCATGTAGATCACCGGATCGTCGCTGCGTATGGCAGTCTTGAGCAGCGAATGGTTATCGGCGGGCGTTGCCGGTGCTACGACCACCAGGCCCGGAATGTGTATCCACCACGCTTCCGTCGATTGCGAGTGCTGCGCGGCCATGCCGTCGCGCATGCCGATCGGCTGGCGGATCACCGCCGGCACGCGCACCTGGCCACCCAGCATGTATCTGATTTTTGCAGCCTGGTTGACTATCTCGTCGGCCGCGCAGATCCCGAAATCCGCGTAACGCAACTCGACCACCGGGCGCGTGCCGCAGATCGCGGCACCTATGGCCGCACCCATGATCGTCGATTCGGAAATCGGCGTATCGACGATGCGATGCTTGCCGAATTGCTGCTGCAGGCCCAGATACTGGCCGGACACGCCGCCTTCAGGCCCCAAGTCCTCGCCCAGCGCCCACACGGTCGGATCACGTTCCATTTCCTGCTGCAACGCCAGCCGCGCGGCGGCGGCGTAGGTCATTACCGCCATGCCGGCGCCCCCGCATCCTGCACATCCTCGAACAATGTTTTCCGGCCACGGTGCGGCCGCGGCCGCAGCCGCTGCGGCGTCGATACGCGCAGCCGCCTCCCTGCGGTCGGCTTCAAGTGCGGTGGCGTCTACACCCTGCGAAACCAGCCACGCTTCGGTACGCGCAATCGGGTCGTCGGCCATACGGCTGGCGACTTCCGCAGGATCCCGGTAAAGGCCTTTGTCCAGCGCCAGGTGGCCGCGCCAGCGATAGGTTTTTGCATGTAGGAACTGCGGCCCGCGGCCGACGCGCGCATCGTCGATGAAGCGGCGCGCCGTTGCGTCGACCGCGTGAAGGTCGTTACCGTCGATCGTCTCGCACGGAATGCCGAATGCCGCCGCCCGCGCCAGGATGCCGGGTCCGCCGGTCACGCTGGAAGTGCGCGTCCTGTCGGACCACGTATTGTCTTCGCACACGAATACGATCGGCAGATCGAAGACCCGCGCCCAGTTGAGCGATTCGAGCATGGGACCGCGGTTGAGCGCACCATCGCCGAAGAAAGCGACCACCACGCGTTTTTCGCTGCGCAGCTTGACCGCTTGCGCCGCACCCACCGCGATGGTCACGCCGTCGGCGACTACGCCGTTCGCGCCGAGGATGCCCAGCGAAAAATCCGCCACGTGCATCGATCCGCCTTTGCCGCCGCAGACGCCGCCGGCCCTGCCGTAAATTTCCTTCATCATCGCGACCGGATCGGCCCCTTTGGCGATGCAGTGGCCGTGGCCGCGGTGATAGCTGCTGATGTAATCGGTAGTCAGCAGATTGGCGCAAACGCCAGTCGCGATCGCCTCCTCGCCGATGTATTCGTGGACCGAGCCGCGCAGCTTGTTGTCCCTGCGCGCCTGGCCGGCATGCTCGTCAAACGCGCGGATGAGCAGCATGGTGAGAAACATCCCGTGCACGCGTTCGATTTGCGGCGCTTGCGTTGAATTCACCAGGATTTCCCTTACTTAAGAAAATGCAATCGAACGCAAAGACGCAAAGTTCGCAAAGTTCGCAAAGAAAGTCAGGGTCTTAACGCAAAGATAAAAATCACCACTCAGGTGAAGCCAGGTTCTCGACGTTTTCCTTTGCGTTCCTCTGCGTCCTTCGCGTCTTTGCGTTTAATCGCTTTTTTGGGTTGGAAAATTTTGACGTCAATCCGGCTCGACGCCAGCTGCTTTCAGGACTTTGCCCATTTGCGGCGATTCGATTCTGACGAGCTCCAGCACGCGCTCCGGGGTGGTATGCACGGTAAATACGCCCAAACCTAGATATTTCTCCTGCACGTCGGGCAGTTTCATGATCTGGGCGATATCGGTGTTGAGGCGGAGAACGATGGCGGCTGGCGTGCCTCTGGGCGAGAGCACTGCCCACCACGTCTCGGGAATCGGCTCCTTCACGCCCGATTCAAGCATCGTCGGCACGTCCGGAAGAGTGGGCGAGCGCTGCTCGCTGGTAAACGCCAGCGCGCGCAGCCTCCCGACCTTTATTTGCGGCACCGCAGGCACCATGTCCGAAAACACCATCGCGATCTGACCGCCCACCAGGTCTGTCACCGCCAGTATTCCACCCTTGTATGGCACGTGAATGATATTGATCCCGGTCACGGTCTTCAAAATTTCACCGGCGACGTGCGCGCCCGTGCCCCTGCCGCCCGAGCCGAAAGTAAGCTGACCGGGCCGGGTCCTGGCAAGCGCGATCAACTCCTGAACGTTGCGCGCCGGGACCGAAGGATGGACCACCAACACGTTGCCGGCCTTGCCCACCACGGAAATCGGTGCGAAATCGTTGAGCGGATCGAAGCCGAGACGTTTGTAGAGAAACGGATTGGTTACCAGCGCGACGTTGCTGCTCATCAGCAGCGTGTAGCCGTCGGGCGCAGTTTTAGCAGCGACTTCGTGGCCGATGTTGCCGCTCGCGCCGGCGCGATTGTCCACCACCACCTGCCTCCCCAAGGTATCGGTCAGTTTTTGCGCCAGTATCCGCGACAGCACGTCCGTCGTACCGCCGGGCGGGAAAGGCGCGATAAAGCGGACCGGTTTGGTTGGATAAGCTTCTTGCGCGAACACGCACGAAACGCCAAGCCCGAATGTAGATGCGGCTGCCAAAAACATAAACGCGCGATGTGCAAATTGCATGCTGCCCTCCCTTTCGATATTCCAGCGCCGATGAAGCTTGGCGTTATCCTTCCTGGCGGACGGCCAGTTCCTACGCCGTACGGGGCTTGAGATCCGCCTCGGTCACCTCGCCCATGTAGACATAACCGGTTTCCTCGACGCTCCCCGCGCCTATGTATATGCCGATAGCTTCAAGAGGTTCGGTTTTGCTCAGGTTGTGCAGGAAGTGCTCGACACCCTTGGGGATGTAGTGGGCGTGGCCGGCCCGCACTTCGGCGCGATCGGAGCCTGCGCCAGCCAAGCCGTGGCCGCGGGCGATGTAGTAAATTTCCTCGCAGTTATCATGGCGGTGTTTCTTGTGGACGGCGCCGGGCATGAACTTCGCCCAGAAAAGCGTGGTCGAGCTGCCATTATGGCGGCCGATGGGAATGCGAAATTCGGTGATGCTCCAGCCGTCCTGGGCGTTCATCTGCGACGGTTTCACCTCGTCAATGTTAACTAGGATGCCCTCGCTGAGCGACTTGCTCCGGGGCATCTTGAGGTCCGCCTCGGTCACAGGGCCGCGGAACTCGTAGCCAGTGCCCTCGACGCTGTTCGCGCCGACGTAAAAACCGATGACGACGGCTTCCTCGTTCTTCGTTTCGTTGGAAAAGAAGTGCTCCGACCCTTTGGGCATGAGGCGGCAGTGACCGGCGCGGACCTCGGTGCGCTCGTTGCGCTGCCCGACCACACCATGCCCTTTCAAATAAACGGCGATCTCGTCGCAGTTGCGGTGAAGGTGCTTGGCGTGAGCAGAGCCGGGCCGGAAGATGGAATGGAAAAGAGTGGTGGAACTTCCGTTTTTGCCCGAGATGGGAAGCCGGAACTCGGAGATCGCCCAGCCGTCCCCCTTCTTCATGTTCTCGGGAGGGACGTCGTCAACGTGCACCAACGGGTATTTAAGAGACATGGCAATCCTTGTGCGAAGATCAATAGGGAAGTCGTTGAGAGGGAATGGCGGTTCGAGTTGCGAGCGGTTTTTTGTTGTAATCAGCGTCCATTGTATTCTGGGCCATCCACTCCCACCAATAGTTCAGTTTGCAGACCGCCGTCTCTCGCCCAGCACCTCTCCACGCTCATTGCTGCCTGGCCATGCCAAGCCCCGCCAGCGACGCGAGGAATTTATCATATTCGTCCTTCATGTAACGGTCGGTCGCCGCACTGCCCAGGTAGGTGTTTTCGAACAGGTTGGACGCAAGATCTTTTTTCCATTCGTCGGTTTGCGTGAGCTTGGCCAGCACGCCATCCCAAAACGCAATCTGTGCAGCAGTCATGCCTTTGGGGCCGGCGACCATGCGCCAGTTGGTGACCAATGCTTCGACACCCTGCTCTTTCCATGTCGGCACTTCGGCGAGCACGCCACCAAGCCGCCGCGGCGCGGCCACGCCAAGCACGCGCAGCCGGCCGGTCCCCATGTGCGGCACTACGTTGTTGGCGGCGGACGAATTGACGTCGATATGCCCGCCAAGCAGCGCGGTGATCGCCTCGCCTCCGCCCTGGAACACGACGGTCCGCAGTTTTTTACCGTCACCGCCCGCCGCCTTGGCGAGCAGCGCCATTGCAATGTGATTGGTACTGCCGAGGCTGCTGCCCACCGCCACGCTGACTGACGCGGCATCCTTTTTCAGCCGCTCCACCAGGTCCTTTCCGGTCTTGAAGGACGCGGCCGGCAGCACGGAAATCACCACCGGTTCGCTGAGCAATATCGCGAGCGGCGTGATGTGGGTGTAATTGATCGGGCTGCGCCCCACGATGTGATTGGTCAAGAGCGTCGGGTTGCCGACGTAGACAATATTGCCCTCGCCCGCATGCTGGTTGAGATAAGTCCAGCCTACCGCGCCGCCTCCGCCCGGCTTGTTGACCACAGTCACAGCGACATCGACCAGGTGCCGATCCACCAGGATGCGGTTAAGTGTGCGCGCCGATTTGTCCTGGCCGCCGCCGGGCCCGGTGCCGACGACAATTTCTATGGGTTTGTCCGGCTTCCACTGCGCAGTAGCGGCCTGCGCGGCGGTTGCGGCGCAGGCGAACGATGCCGCGACTGCAAACTGCACGATGTGCACACTTAACAAGAGTCGACCCGGCGCGATTTTCATCGGCGATTCATGACTTGCGCTTTGATGCCTCAAGCCGCCAGCGGCAGCCTGACCGGCGCTCCGGTGGCGAGCGAGCGTTCGATGCCCAGAGTGATTTCGATAGTCCTTCGCGCGTCTGCGGCCGTCGCCAGCACGCACGGACCGCCCATCGACAGGTGATCGAGCCAGGCGCGTGTTTCGGATGCGACAGGTCCCTGGAACTCACCGAGCGCCCAATCGCCGGGCGTGCCGCTGCCGAGGAACACCATGTTGACGGCGTGGTCCGGAATGTAAACGTGCGGCGCCTTGTGCTCGCTGTACATCAGCTGATCGGTGTGGTCGTCGTCGATGATCAGCACACCGTCGGTGCCGAGCAGTTCGACGCGCGCCGCGTGGCCGAGCGACGGATAGTGCTGCGGCAGTGCATAACAAACGCCGAAATTGACCACCGCGCCGTCGCGCAATGTCACGATGGCCCACGTCACGTCGTTGGTGTTGCGGTAGCCCGACCCGCTGATGACGCCACCCTGGGCGCGTGCAAAAACTTCGACCGCCGGATTGCCATCGAGCAGCCAGTTCATCAGGTCGATGTAGTAAACCAGGCCGGCAATGGAACTCGTGTCGGCGGGCAGGCGGTTCAACGTTTGCAGCGCCTGCGAGCGCGAGTTGAAGACGCGGGCGGCACCACTCGTGATACGGCCGAGTTTACCGGAGACGATCTGCTCCTTCGCCAGCAGGTAGCGCTTCTTAAAACGCCGGCTATAGCCAACACGCAAATCGACGCCAGCCTCGGTGGCGGCCGCGATTATGCGGTCGGCCTCCGCGAAATCGAGCGCCAGCGGTTTCTCGACCAGCACCGGCTTGCCCAACTTCAGTGCCTGCATGATGGGTAGCGTATGTTCGATTTCTATCGTCGACACTACCACGGCATTCACTTCCGGCCGCGAGATCGCTTCGAGATTGTCTCCAGTATGAAATTGCGCTCCGGTTTTCCCGGCGAGTTCGCGAGCACGATCGGGATCGCGGTCGGCAACCGCGAGAAAGTGCACCGCGGGATGACGCGCCGCCAGGGTCGCCCGCAGCGTGCCGATGCGGCCCGATCCGATAACTGCGATGCCGAGTTCTTTGCGCTGCAAGATTCCTCCCGGGCTACAAGCCGGATGCCGGATGCCACCCGTACGTGATCAGCTTACTCCGTGCGGGTGACACGGCAGCCCGCGAGGGATAGGAGCGGCGAGCCGAAGGCCCGCTTTAGTCTTTCGTTGGCATTGCCTCTTGCCTCTTGGCCGGCCCGCGCGCCGCCAATTTCTTGTTTTTGGCAAGATTGCGCAACTCGGTCTTTCTCCGCGCGAAGCACGCTGCGCAAATCCACCGGGTAGCCCCGATCTTTCGGCCCTCCCCGGTCGCCCAGTGGCTGCCGGTGCTGCAGAACTTCTTTTTGATCTCAGTCATATTATCCCCAATCTTCCCCGGATTTCAGCGCCGGCGCGGCGCG
>Ga0315281_10004533_pt1 | contig 20127 bp, 17 predicted proteins | sample YL17G07_0_MG_FD_204540 | JGI IMG/M metagenome (GOLD analysis project Ga0315281, IMG submission 204540) | Sediment microbial communities from Yellowstone Lake, YNP, Wyoming, USA - YL17G07_0 | ecosystem: Environmental > Aquatic > Freshwater > Lake > Sediment | place: USA: Wyoming | collected...
TACGGTGCGTCCGGTATAGCCGTTGCGGCGCATACGCCTGCCTACCATCTCCGATAGCTGGAGAATGTGCCGCCCCAGGGTTTCTGTGCTATATGCGTCCATATCAAGGGTCATGCTGTGTCCGACTGATTTTGCATCGGGTTCATGCTCCATCGGTATGACGGGGCTATCATCGATACCTTGCGCCATGAGCTTTAACCTCTCGCCAATGGCGCCAAAGCGGCTCTTCAATGCGTGCGTAGGCGTCCTTCCCAGTTCGCCGCAAGTTCTTATCCCCATGTCTCTCAGCCGGGCTTCTATCCGGGAGCCGACTCCGCAAAGGTCCTTTACCGGCAGGTATTCCAGCAGTTTCTTGATGTTTTCCTGCCGGATAACGACAAGGCCATCAGGTTTTTTCATGTCACTGGCAAGTTTTGCCAGCAACTTGTTGGGGGCAATGCCAGCCGAGCAGGTGAGCATTTCGCCCAGTCCTTTGCGAATATCCGCCTTGATTTTTTGCACAAGGGACTCCGCACCGCCAAAGAGATGGACAGAGCCAGTAACGTCCATAAATACTTCGTCAATGGAATAGACTTCAACAGTGGGGGTATACTGCCGGTATATCTCCACCAGCCTATGGCAGGTATCCGTGTAACGGCCTGTGTTGCCGGCCACCAAGATAATATGAGGACACAATTGTTTTGCTTCGTACTTGGTCATGCCGGTCTTGACCCCAAACGCTCGCGCCTCGTAAGAAGAGGTGGTAACGACCGTTCTCTCATTGGAGCCGATAACCGCAATCGGTTTCCCTCTCAGTGCAGGATTGATCTGCTGCTCAATCGAGGCAAAGAAGGCATTCATATCAATGTGTATGATAATTCTGTTCATAATTTAATATTCAAGTGTGATTATTTTACAGAGAGAGGTAAAGTTGGTAGAAACGCCAGAATATGCTGATTAAAATCGGGAAGGCGTCCCTGTCAATTGAGGTTTTATTCTTTTGATAAATCGGTATGCAACTATAAATAAACCTACAAATGTTCCCACTAATACCATCTGCGATAGCAATCCTTTACTGTATGTTATAATTGCTAAAACCCCAAAGATACACTGTGTTAGGGCATATATACTTGACACAATCCAGTGTGGTATTTTTAATTCATTGCTTATATATTGATATAAATGGCTTCGATGTGCCTTCATCAAGTTCTCTCCTCTTCGATATCTATAGTACATAGTTAGTATTGCATCTGCATAAAAATTTGACAAGAACATAGCAAGACATAGAAATATATCTATACTTGCAGATAATTTCAACACAAAGGAAGCAAATACAACTCCTAAAAATATACTTCCCGTATCACCCATAAATACCTTTGCCTTTGGAAAATTAAAGGGTAAAAAGCCTAAGCAGGCAGATAACAAGGCAATACTGGTTAAAGCAACCTCTGTATCATTAATGATAAAAAAAGCAAAAAAAGCTAGGAGTCCAAATCCTACAATACCAGTGAGTCCTGCTATACCATTTATTCCATCCATGAAATTGTAGAAATTGGTAGTTCCGGTAATAAATACAAGCCAGAACAAAAAAGATACGATAGCTACAGATGAAGTGGGAAATCCAGAAAACAAGAAAATGACAGAGCTGGAAATAACAACCTGTATTAACAATCGAAGCTTAGATGAAATGGTAAAATAATCTTCCAACAGCCCTAACAATCCAGCAACGCCTGCTATTGGGATAAAAAAAGTATCTTTAACAACAAAAAGTCCAACAAACATAAATGCTAGCCATATTCCAATTCCACCGCCTCGCGAGGTTGGAAGCAAATGAGAACTACGTTCGTTTGGGTTGTCTAATAGCGCGATTTTATTGCTGTATTTTGAGACAAGGGCAGCACAAAGCGCACCCAGCGTTAGTGATACTATAATTAGTTTTACAACACAAATGCATTTCATTTCTTATACCATTTTACTGTTTCTCGAAGGCCTTGATCTGTGTTGGTTCACCGTGAATTGGAATTTTTAAATCAAAGCGAAGCTACTAAAACTAGGGCTTCGCACCAGACCCCAGGGTATTTTTAGGCATAAGAGGAAATCTGGTTCGCCATAGTTTGGTTGTAAGAGAGAGGATAGTTTGGCTCTACAGGATAAAGGATGTGTTTTTCATCGGTTTATTTCCTGGTATCGGTTTAACCCGCCACGGAAGACTTGTATACCGTATTGTATAAGCCTTTTGCGGAAAGAATAACACAGTCAAACGTCGGTATTTTTCTGACTCTTTTTTAACACCCACAGATACCCTTGAACAGTATGCTGTGAGATAACAACAAGTTCTTCGAGTGTAAGACAGCGGGCTATAACACGACGGACAAAAGCGGTTACATGATATTTGCACGATTGAACCGCTTTTTCGATTAAACCATGAACTCTTAACCATTTTATGATACGACACATTTGATCGATCGTTTTTGGGGCAAATCCTCTATGGTTTCCCCTTTGTTTGAGGATGTTAGCGATACGCCCTTCTTTTGCGATGGCTCTTTTTCTTCAGGTATTCGATGGTAAGACCGTTATCACTGGCTATTTGTTCGGCATCCTGAATAATCCCGTTACGCGAAGGTTACGCAAATTTTTGTTTGTAGTCAAAGATACGAATCTTCTGTTAATACAAATAAGTGCATCCCCTCTGCATAACAAAAGAGCGACAAGGTGCCTTGTATAATTATTCTGTCGTAGCAAGAAAGAACTCCTCGGATATGGCAGGCGTGTGCTTCTGGTATAAGTTTCATGGAAATAGCGGACGACTACCCTCGGGGGTGAGTATTAAAAAAGGGGGGGGACGCCGGACTTCTTTAATTTACCGGCTAAGTATTCCGTGTAGCGGAATAAGTGCCTTATATCCTTACCCCAACCTTTTTAAATTCTTTTTCGCTGTAAAGGATAACATTTTCGGTCAGCCCCGTCTTTTCTTTGATAGCCTGAATTACCGACTCGCATTCGGCATCCGTGTAACCGTGTATCATGGTAAAGACGTTGTATTCCCAATCGGGATAGGTGGGGCGTTCATAGCAATGCGTTACTTCTTCAAAACCGGCCATGATTTTACCTACTTCATCAACTCGTTCTTTCGGCACCTTCCACACACACATGGCATTTGCATCAATGCCGATCTTGCGATGGGCTATGGATGCGGCTAGCCGCCTGATTTTGCCGGTGTCCAGGAGTTTTTTGAGCCTTTGGATTACCGCATCTTCGGTCATTCCCAGCGCATCGCCAATATCTTTGTACGGTGTCTTTGTTACGGGCAAGCCTTCCTGTATGTGCTTGATGAGCTTAACATCTATGTCTTCTTCTTTTTTTGTCGTTGTCATACATTTTTACGCCTAGTAAATTTTAAAGCGAACTCCAATCTTGTATTTTTTTATGGTGGGTAAACTCCGCACCGTTAATCCCGTCCTCGCTTCGATCTCTTTTAGTGTAGCGCGGAGTTCTTCGTCGTCCTTGGCCGACATGGTAAACCACATGTTGTATGGGATGTGCGTGTTCCTGCCCTTACGCAGATAATTGTGAGACACGCCGCTGTAACTGTTGATAATGGCGCTCACCTCATCTATGCGATCTTCCGGGACTTTTATCGCGGCAAGCGTGGCTTCCCTGCCCATTGCCTGGGTGTTGATAATAGGGGCAAGCCGCCTCACGTACCCTTTTTCGATCATGAACTTAATGCGTTCAATAATGGTGTCTTCGTCTATGCCAAGTTCCTTGCTCAATTCCAGAAACGGTCTTGAGACAAGTGGCAGATTAGATTGCAGGCGATGCAGTATCTTTCTATCAGTGTCGCAAAGTATCATAGTTTTTTTTTAATCTCCTCTATGCCGTGCATTTCTATAAGCGTTCTAAAGCGGTGTTCTTTCTTGTTTGAAAGTATCATATCGACGCAGACGTCCAACGCCCTGACGGCGGCGGGTTCACTCGCCTGCGGCAACAAGTCTAGGGCAAACTTCGGATGGCGTCCGACCTTTCCCCCAATCATAACCCGGTATCTCTTTTCCTCGGCCTTAATCGAACCGGTAGGACACACCTGTGCGCAAAGTCCGCAATGCACGCATTTTTCCTTGTCAATAGTTACCTGGCCATCTTTGATCGTAATCGCATCTTCCCGGCAAGTTTCCACGCATTTCATGCAACTAATACACGCGCAGTCCGGGTCTACGGAAACAGGCTCTACGGCGTGGACTCCGAAATCCTTTATTTGCGGCATGGAGCAGCTATTTGGGCATCCGGACACCGCAAGCTTCATGGTGTGGTGCGGCAGTATATGGCCTTCCACCTTTCGGATCAAGTTTTCAGTGAATTTTAACTCTTCCAGCCTGTCTTTCAGTTTATTTGCGAGAACGTTGGAATCCTTGATAAGGAAGGGGCAGTTAACTTCGGCGCCCCTACAGGCTTTTATCTGGTAGAAAACGGGATTCCCGTCCTTATCAAAATATTTAGTATATTTTCTGATCACAGAGAGTTTTTCATTTTCCACGTGCTGTTTCGCAAGGGGGCGTTGCTGTTTTTCCATGAACGCACCACGCGCCGCTATCACGTCGGCCTCCGTTACCAGGGTTTTTCCCCGCGAACGGACAAGTGTTTCCACCTTTTCACGAACGGTCTTTTGTACAAAAGGCGGTGCCTTTTCCAAGAGCAGCGATGCGGACTCCTCCCACTTCACAAGAAACCTCCTTAAAACAAAAAATGCCACAATATATTATTGCGGCATGTCGTCCAACAGAAACTGTTCTATCTTAAAACGAGCGAAGCTCTGCCTCGGTCCGGCAAAAAGATATCAAATTACGGTAAACGACTACCGCACTTGATTATATTGGCAAAAAAAAGGATTGTCAAATTCAAATTTATTGCCAGGTACCCGTTAATCCAATTGCATAGGTATTTTTACCTGAATCTGATGTACTTTGGGAAGGCCGCCGGTGATTATCCCCAGGAAAACCGGGAGTTCTTATAAGGCAGGGGTTTTTAGAATACGGGGGGGGCATTTGAAATCGGTCTGGATTTCCATTAACGATCTTTTCACGCAGTCCGCGTCATAACGCAAAACGTGCAAATACCAAGCGGTTCCTGTTCAAACCGTACCGATGATTGAGGAATCCTGGCCATATCACATAGTTTCTGCAGATCGTCCTTTGTGCGATAATTTAGAAACCATTTCCAGCACCATTCCATGGCGTTCCGGCTTGGGTTATCGGGGTGCAAATTGCTCAAAACAGCCCTGCCGCCGACAGCGGTCCAATCCCATGCGGCCTTCAACACCATCTTTGCATACAGATCTCCCATAAAATCCAATAATCCGCCTGCCCACACAAGGTCGTAGCGCCTTTCCGTCTGTAGTCTGAACACGGTCTGAGACTCCCATTGAAACGTTACATGATCGGCTTTAATTTCCTGGACCGTTTTCTGTGCAGACACAATGGCTTCGCTCTCTTTGTCTACACAGTGAAACAAACTCCCGGAGGCGGCCGGTCCCGCACGGCCTATCGCTTCTGCAAGTTCCCGGCAAGAACCGCAAGCGAGGTTCAAGACTGCTATACCTCCAGGCGACCTGCCAGTGACTTCACAAAAGAGATTATTGAAGTATTCCTTACGGTTTCGCAATGCTTGTGTGACGGGAAACCTATGATAAAACTCTTCCCAAAGCTTGCTCAAGGGGTGCGAGGGAATATTTTTTTTGTATATCCAATCATTCACCAGGTAATCCCCTTGATATCCCAGGGGTTTATTTCTGCTGTAATGGCTTATGGAGCATCTGTCGAGTTCATAAGCACACGCCCGGGCACAATACTTTATGAGTTCCTCCCTTTCATTCTGACAGGCAAGGGATAGTTTGTTGATGTGCTTTAATCTGGCATGGAATTGTCCATCGAAAACCTGCGGTTCTTCGCTGGTAATGAGCGTCAGGTAGGCCGCCAGGGCGTCTATCTCATGCCGTATTTGTGCATGAAAACCATCCATTTACACACGCCTCATCTTTTAATTTAAGCTAGGTACGGAAGGCATTATGGAGCGCGCAGACGTTCGCTCGTGCCGTAAAATATAACCGACTTTATCGTAGGCGGGTTACATTATAGCACAGAGTAATAATGTTGCAAGATAATAATTACACCACGGAATTGTTTTGTGTGCCATAGTTGTATACCATGATACAGCTATATCATTTTAACCAATGAGTCAAGTTTTAATGAAATAGTTTTTTCCTGATACTGGGTGCTCAAATAAGAGAATCCAGCTCTCTTAATTATTTGTCTGAGGTCTACCTCTGTAGTAAAAAGAGCCACAAATTATATGTCAAAAAAGAACATCGTTGGAAGCAACATAAGGACGTGCAGAATAAAGGCCGCCATGACACAGGAAGAGCTTGCTTTGAAAAGTGGACTCTCGCAAGGATACATCAACCAACTAGAAAACGGCAAGAGGAATTATACCCAAAAATCGCTTGAGCTTATTGCAACCGCTCTTTCCGTGACGGTGATAGACTTATTCAAGGAAAAAAGGACTGATCAGGCGGTTTCTATTGCAGAGAAGTCGGAGATATACCACAAGAAAAGGAACTACGAAAAAGAGTTCCACTCCCTTCTGAATGACTTGCCGGAATCCATTGCCAACCATTATCTCACCCTCTTGAAACTGGAGTGGGAATTGCTCCGGAAGAAATGAAAAGAATTTTCCAGATTTCTTACCTGCACAACACTACTGTGGTTTCGCTAAGTCCAAGAAAGGAACATCTGAAATGTGCAACGCACGGCAGTGTCATTTGGCATCGTTTGTTTAGGACAAAGGTGGTCCCAAATCCTACCCCTGGCAAACTTTCTAGCGAGGCATATCCTCAGACTGAGTAACAACGTTAGTAACCACAGATTTCACAGGCCTTTGATTATTAAGCCCCAACCCGCCGATGTTATATTGCATCTAATTCGGCCTTTAACGCCTCTGCTGATTGGATGCGGTTGCCGGGATTTTCCTCCAGGAGGCCTAAAATGACCCTATTGAGTTTATCCGGAATGGCTTTATTAATTTCTTGCGGGATAACGTTTGCCGCCTGCCATAGTTTTCCGGTAAGCGCCTGATAAAAGATCAAGCCGACGGAATACAAATCAGATGATGCGCGCATCTGCACCTTTTTCAACACCGTTTTTTCATCCTCTCCGTTGCGTAACAACTTGATCATCTCCTTTTGTTCGGGCGAGGCATAATCTTTACTCATACCGCGGATAATCTCTCCTATTTTAATCGCACATTCAAGGTCTATCAGCCCCAAGGTTCCCGTAACGGGGTTCAGAATAAGGTGACCGGGTTTGATATCAGAGTGAATGTATTCTTTGGAGTGCATGTGGCGCAATGGTAAAGTCGCGCTGGCAAAGTACTTAATTATAAGCCCCATTTCGGCTTGGTCCGGCATACCCAATTTCTTGTAATATTCAACAATGTCTTCCCCTTCAAAATGGGTCATAACGATGTAGCTTTGTGAAAGCACAAACTTTCCATCTTTGTACAGGACGTCCTTTCCCTCTCCGTATCGGATGGGTATTTGCGGGTGGGAAAACAACGACAGTATCTTATATTCCCTCACGTAATCATTGGTGGGATGGTACTTCAATCCCCACTGATTTTGCGCAAATTCAGGATTACAGAGGATGGCATAGTTCGCGCGGTGTCCTGGTGATATCTTGAACTCCTGGAAACAGTACTTGCTTATGGTATACATATGTTTTTCCCCTGCACTAAACCTTATTCAAGCGTAAATATTTTTCATACCAATTGGAATTCTTTTTGAAATTCCTTGTTTTGTAAGGCTTGCATGGTAGTTTAGAGACTACCCAGCTTTAGGCATTTTCTCTCGCGCCCATGCTCCAGCTTGGGAATGGGATTGCGACAAAAGCCCTGCCTTGAGTCAGAAAAAGAAATCTTCCGAAAAAGGCGAAGCAAGAACTTCTGGTACAGGCGCATTCCCAAGCTGGAGATCGGGAACGAGAGAAGACCTCGAACCTGCCTTCGTAATGATTACTTTACTACTACAGCTCGTTCGATTATCACGGTGGATACCGGAACATCACGAAATCCTGACTTGGTCGAGGTAGAAAGATTTTCTATTGCATCCACATTATTCATACCTTCCACCACCTTGCCGAAAACGCAATAACCCCACGTGTCTGCCGTTTTTCCACGGTTATCAAGAAAGCCATTGTCTACGGTATTAATAAAAAATTGGGCAGTGGCCGAATGGGGATCGCTTGTTCTTGCCATGGCTATGGAGCCACGCCGGTTTTTCAGTCCGTTATCAGCCTCGTTAGAGATAGACTTCTGGGTTGGTTTCTGGCGCAGGTCCTGCGTAAAACCACCACCCTGCACCATAAATCCCTTAATCACCCGATGAAAAATGGTACCGTTGTAAAACTCGTCCTGTACGTATTGGAGAAAATTCTCCACGGTTTTTGGCGCCGCCTTTGGATCGAGTTCCAGGACAATAACACCACGATTTGTTTCCAGACGCACACGCGGATTTGGGCCATCGGCCCATACGGAGTGGGTTATACACAGTACGGCAATAATAAGCATAACAAGTGTCTTTTTCAAGATTAGTCTCCTTTTTTTAAAAATATAGTATCCGTGATTTATCTTCACGAACAAAACGGGTTTTAAAACTGCGGCGGCAAACGAAACATCGGTACGAGGTTTTGGCTCGTCAGTAATTTATACCAAAATATTCCAGGTATATCAAGGCAACACTTGTCCCCGGCACAAGAAAACCGAAGACCAACTTATGCCTTCAAGAAAACGTATCTCGCAACAAAGGCCACTGAAACCAGGTGAAAGGCCCAATGGATTTTATGAGCCTTGCCGGTGACGAGTTTTAAGAACGAGTAGGAAATGAACCCAAAGGCCAGCCCCTCCGTAATACTCATAGAAAAAGGCATAATGGCGAGGGTGAGAAACGAGGGTAATGATTCGGTGGGGTCTTCCCAATTAATTTTCTTCACGTTAAAGATCATCGTACTTCCCACAATAATAAGGGCAGGCGCTATGATAGGATAGAGGAAGTTCCCCTGGGGTGTTTGGTGGCCGCCGCCAATCATTCTTATCAAGGGATAAAACAAGAGCGACAAGAGGAGTAACCCGGCGGTAAAAATATTGGACAAACCCGTCCTGCCGCCGGCCTGAATACCTGCCGAACTCTCCACGTAGCTGCTCACGGTGGAAGTGCCAAGAAGCGCGCCCACTACGGTGCCGAGCGCATCAGAGAGCAGGATTTGTTTTACGCGGGGAATCTTTCCGTCTTTGTAAAAACCTCCTTGCTCGGCAACCCCTACCACCGTGCCTATCGCATCAAAAAGGTCCAGGAAGAATAAAACGAACAGAACCGAGATAAAACCAGGCTCGGTGAATATCGTAACGGGGTCGCACTTTAGTAAGGTTGGACTGATTGAAGGGGGCGCGCTTATGATCCCCTGGTATTTCACCAATCCCAGCGGAATGCCCGCAATCGTGGTTGCTATGATTCCGTATAAAATAGCCCCCCGTATTTTCAGAGCAACCATCGATCCCATAGCTATAACACCAAAGAGGGAGAGCCACACTTCAGGACATTTGGGGTTTCCCAAACTCACCAGCGTCCCCGGCGCATCAACGATTATTCCTCCATATTCAAAGCCTACCAAGGCAATCAAAAGGCCAATTCCAACGGCAATGGCATTTTTCAGCGAGTCGGGTATTATCGACATGATTAACTCACGCAGTCCAAAAAATGTTAAAATAACAAATAATAAGCCCGTGATAAGATTTGCGCCAAGCGCCACCTGCCAGGGGTACCCCATGCCACCAGATACAATCGGACCGCATACAATAAACGCAAAATAAAAATTGTGTCCCATTGCAGGCGCCTGGGCAATGGGATAGTTAGACAGAAATGCCATGATAATGCAGCTAATGGCGCTGGAGATGCAGGTGGCCGCCATGACTGCCCCAAAGTCCATCCCGCAACGGGAAAGCACGGCTGGCTGCACAAAGACGATGTATGACATCGTCAAAAAAGTCGTAGAACCGGCGATAGCCTCTGTAAGGACGCTCGTGCGGTTTTCTTTTATCTTAAAAAACTTTTCTATAATCTGTGTCATATTTTATAAAGTTGGCGATGAATGACATATACATTACACGGAATCAATAGTCACCATTAAACCCCTGGTAATGTTACATCCTCCATATCTCCTGCCTCCTGCTGGTAGGGGGCACAGGGGGTGGACTGGAATTCTTCAACGCTTCAACTACCCCTTCACTAATGAATACGAATTTTCATTTTGAACCCTACGGTTGATTCACCACGCATTACATAGTGTGCTATTGTCTAAACAAACACAGAGATATTCAGGTTGTAAGTATGCCGGATTTTTTGCCAAAACAAGGGCGGGAAATCACATTTCCGGACAGCTTATTCGTTGCGGTACATCACCCGCTCCCAACTATGGCGAAGCATAAGGTGCAAAATCTCGTTCTGATTTTATACACAAGATGAACGTCTGCCTTAAGGAGTTGCGTAAAACAAGGATATGGTAATTAATAATTATAAAAACCACCCTTGCAAAGCTGACGTCAAAGCTTGAACCCTTGATTCACAAGAGTAATGAGCTTATTTGGTTTTGGCAACAAGCGTAAAAACCGCGCGCTGGAAACTACTTCCAAATGCTTATCCGCCGTACGAGATACTCCATTCATCAGACCTGAAGGTCTGAGCTACACCCTATTTTTAAAAAATAAGGGGTTGAGGTTACGATCTCCAGCCTCCAGCTAAATAAAATGCAGCCTCATGCCTTATAATCAATGGCATACATGTCCACGACAACTTCTATAATCGGACATGGCCGGGGACTTGCAGCGTCTTTTACTGGTTGGTCGGGGTTAAAAAATTTGTCGGTGTGCATAATGCGGGTATTTTCTATAACGAAGGGGATATCTGAACGAAGAATCTCTTGTAACAGGAAGTTGATCTGGTCTGCCCTTAATTCCACCTGGATGGTAATGGGAATGGGGGTATAAATTTCTGTATATGCGGGATTATAAGCCAGGGGTGTTTCACGAAACGAAACCTTTTTAATATAGGTAATGCCGCTTTCACTGAGGGCTATCTTGCTGACGGCCTCTAATATCCAGAACCTTTTCTGGGTGATGAGAATGTCCTTCCACGCTGGAATCTCCAATCCCCAATTGGCAAAGGGAAAAGCATCCGCGCTTATCATGATATTTTTTTCTTGCAGCTTCGCTAATACTGACGAGACCCTCTTGGAGTACTCATGCTTCCAGAGCGCTTCATCATTAATCTTCACAAGGCCTTCACCGGGTTCTTCCCGGGTAAAAACGGCCTCCAAAAAGTCGTCTCTCCCTTTCAGAAAGGACTTGCATTTTGCGGTCTCTTTATCACACAGTTCCGCCTCCTGCTTTTTCGACTCCACCCATCTTCCATTATAAAGGTCTTTCTTTAAGGTATACCTTTCAAGGGCTGCCGATAAATCATCGAGTCCATTGTACGCCGTGGTGCATTTCTTCTTAAGGGGAAAAACAAGCATAAAGGCTACGATGATCAAGACACCGAACATGCTTCCAAGCGATATCCAAAAGCTTTTCACACCGGCGAAAAGATTTGACGGTGTTTTCACAAATCGAGCAAGATTCATATTTTCCCCAATCTTCATAAAGAAGTCCTTTTCGTCAAGATTTTACCGATGCAGTGCCTGGCGATGCCAATAGTGATTTTGTTTCCGTTTGTATCTCATCTTGTGGCTTTACAAACCACCGTATTTCAAAACAGATATATCCACCATCTTTGCCCGTGCCGGCTATCTGGCGACAGGATCCGGGAACGATTTCCACGTTTTTGAACGCCGGCACTTTTTGTTCAAAAAGGATTAAGTTTTGAATAGGCGTAAGGACTTTATTTTCTATATAGCTTATGCTCGGCTCCCTGCTTTCTCCTTTTATTCCCATAAGGAGTGTTTTATTATAGGCGGGCTTCTCCGGCGCTGCGCCCTTTTTAGCCTTAAAAAATCCGGGTGAGTTTTGCGCCGGCGAGCCCTGTTGTTTTATGGGGTCTGTGTCTATCCAGGAGGTTTGTACGCTGGATATTGACACCTTGTCAGGCATTGAAGAGAGTAGTTTATCGAACACTTCCATCCAGAAAAAACGGGTGGAATCCAGGGAAGATATCTGCTCAAGTTCAGACGCGCTTGTTTGCATAAGGGTTTCCATTTTTTTATAATTCTTTTCGAATTCTTTAGCGTTTTGCAGCACCCTTTGGTAATGGTCATTGGAATTTTGACGCTGCTCCATTTGATACTGTAATCCACCGTATTGAATGAGGAGCGACAGGGCAAAACAACCTAGGGCGGCCAGGGCATACGGCTTTTTCTTCGCGATTTCCAACGCCCGGACTATTTCCTGGGGAACCAGGTTTAAGTTTGTACGGCCAAGCCCCATGCCTTGAACAGCAAGCCCCACTGCAATGCTTAGATTAAGGACTTCTTCGTGAAAACGGGTGGCGTCCAGCGCGCTTGATAATTTTACGTTGTTCAACGTTTTGAGTAACTTTATCTCATAAGTGAAAGTATCGGTAATAAATTTTACGTTTGCCGGATCTTTAAATTTATTGCCTGTTAAAACCACCGTTTTAAATTGAACCGGTTCTTTCAACAGGGATTTGTAATATTCTACCGATCTTTGAATTTCTTTGGAAAGGTCGGTGTCCAGAGTGGAGCGAGGAATGTTTCTCAACCAGAGACGCTGGCCGTTGACCACAATCAGATCCGTATTTTCCGTCTCGACGTTTATGATTAACGTAGGACCATCAGCTTGCTGATCAAAGACGATAAAGTTGGAAATGGCCAAAGGCGAGACTTGCAACGTCGTTATCATGGATTTAAGAGACAAAACACCTGCAAGGATGTGGTTAAGGGTGGTTCTCTTGGCGGCGAAAAGGCCAATATCTATACCTTCAGCGCCTGGAGTTTGTTCTGATATTAGCTGATAGTCCCACACAACATCATTGAGGTCGAAAGGTATTTGTTGTTTCGCTTCGTACCTGATGATCTCCTTCAATTGCTTCTTTTCGACGGGGGGTATGGTGGTAAATCTGGACAATACGAACTGGCCGGGAACCGACGCTACGACCGTGTCGCTTTTGGCGATCCGGTGTTTTGTCAAAAAAGTTTGTATGGCGTCTCTTATGCACGAAGATTGCAAAAAGTCCGTATCAGGCGGAAGTGTGGGGTACGGGATGACGTCAAAGTCATCGATTTGCACGACACCCGCTGATTGCGTTATTTTTACCGCCTTCAGGGCATGCCCGCCAATATCAAGCCCCCATGCGCTTTTTGTCTTATACCGCGCCAGGGGTTTTGACAGCTTTACCGCGCCAGGGGTTTTGGATTTTTTAGGAATAATGCGTAAAATGTCGAATTTCATACTGTTTTTGTCAGTTGTTTACTAAAAGTTCGCTTTGTCTAAAACCTGCGAGGATATATTCAGAGAGCTTTGCCGGTTCATCGCCCGCAGACGCATGAATCCAATGTATGCCCGGGAAACTCCGAAACCACGTCATCTGCCTCTTTGCAAAATGGCGTGTACTTTGTTTGATTACCTGAGAAACCTCCGAAAGTGTATGTCTTCCGCCGAGAAAATCAATAACCTCTTTGTACCCGAGCGCCTGAGCGGCCTGCCTGCTTAACCCCATCGGGTGATTGACCAGCGTGCGTACCTCTTCGATAAGTCCGCGTTGAAGCATACTGTCCACTCGAGTTTCTATCCGCTTGTACAAGATGGCGCGATCGTGTTCAATAGCCATCATAATGCAGTCGTATTTGGGATTTTTTGTGCCAAATTGGGTTTGCAGGGACGAAATGCGACGTCCCGTGCTTTTTATTACCTCCAGAGCCCGAATAACCCGCCTTTGGTCATTGAAGTGCAATTTATGCGCAGCCTCTGCGTCCACCTCTGCGAGCATTTTATGCAGAGAGTCCGGACCTTGTGCGGCGGCAATGGACTTTAAATAATTGCGATATTCCCAATCGGCCGGCGGTCCTTCAAACAAACCGTCCACAATGGCCTTTAAATAAAGCGCCGTGCCGCCCACTACGATGAATGGTTTGCCTTTTTGATGCAGTTCATTTGCAACGCGTTCAAAATCTTTAACGTACCGTCCCACGCTATATTCTTCCCAGGGGTCTACTACGTCTATCAGATGGTGCGGGATTTTGCGTTGCATGGCGGCGGCGGGTTTTTCCGTGCCGATATCCATCCCCCGGTACACCAGCATAGAATCTGCGGAGATTATTTCCGCGTGAATACTTTCAGCAATTGATAGAGCAGCCTCCGTCTTTCCGCTTGCCGTAGGTCCTGTTAATATCCAAATAGGGAGAGGCATGAAACCTGTTCGCTTATTAAGAAGTGCTGGCGAGGCATAGCCTCTGACGGATTAAGAAAATTTGACCTATTTTGTAAAGATAAACTGCGGATAATGTTTTAACCCGCTTCCTAAGTTCAGCGCGTGCACGATACGGCCTGGCATGTCACGCTAAATTCTATCAGTAATTTAAGGACTTTCAAGAAAATTATAACCGTCCAAATCTTTATCGCAAAAGACTGTTACAAAATAAGAAAGCCTATTCCAATACCCGTGGAAACTATCGTCGTTATAAACCCCACCTTGAAAAAATCCCAAAACCCCACGTGGACGTGCTCCTTCGAAAGTTCCATAACGATCATGTTGGCTACCGACCCCATTATGGTTAGGTTACCGGCAAACGTGCTGCTCATGGCTAGCGTGTACCACAGGGTCTTGGGGTCAATAAATTTGTCAATCCACGCCACGGAAACCAACACAAATGGGACGTTCGAAACGAGATTGGACGCGATTACGGAAAAGATGCTAAAGTTGACGATTTGGCCGGACGCCGTCTTCCCAAGGTACGGTTCAACGGCATTATAAACCAGGGTTAAAACACCCGCCTTATTGACGCCCCCCACCACAATAAACAATCCGCTAAAAAACACCAGGAGCGTCCAATCAACCATTTCCAGGGCGTCACGTGGCTTTATACCAGAAATGATGGTTAACGCAAGGCCGCCGGTTATTGCGGACAGGGGCAGGTTGCCCGTGAATACGAACCCTAAGAAAATAAAGAACAGCACGCCGAGCGATTTTACGGTGAGTATCATATCAAGGGGCGGCTTCTCCAGCACAATCGGGTTCAATCGCCCAAGGCCGACCTCTTTCCTGAAAAGGCCGTAGATGACCAGAGTGTTTGCACAAAGGCTCAATACCCCGATAGGCAGGAGCCGCCAGGTAAAGGTCAGGTACGGTATTTTGGAAAAGATACCGACGAGCATGTTCTGCGGGTTGCCCGTCAGCGTGACAACGCTACCGATATTGGATGAGGTGGCCAGCGCTATGAGATAAGGGACGGGATTCAGCCTTGTCCGGCTTAAGGCAAGGATAAGGAGCGGCGTAAACATTAGGCAGATCGTATCGTTGACAAAGAGCGCCGACAAAATACCGCTTGAAAAAACAACAAAACACAGTAACAGGAACGGACTTCCCGCGTGGGAAATCAACAAGTAGGAAAGATATTTGAAACAATTGGCGATCTTGAGGTAGGCGATAAGAATCATCATGCCGAGGAGCAGCAGGATGGTATTGAAATCAATAGACCGGTACGCCTCATCCAGGGTCATCACACCGCACAGCACCATCAATACCGCCCCAAGTAGCGCCCCGGAAGGCCTGTCCAGCCTGTGCCATTTCATCTTCTGGGCAGAAATGATTATGTACGTCAAGGCAAAAATGAGTAGTGATTTGATAAGCAAGGTAAATGGTCCCTGATTCCCAATCTATCGCCCGAAAGGCTTCTTCGAACCGCATTTATTCAGTAACGGCATCAACACCTTGTTCTTGTTTGTAATAACTTTGAAAGAAAAGAATCAAATGATTCAAAGCGCCAAATAATCCATGATTGTCCTCAGCGCACGGCTCGCACATAGAAGTCGCCCTTGAAACCGTTGTTCTTGCAACCACCGCCGCCGAAATCGACAACCCAGGCGCTCAAAGCATTGTAGGGATCAGCCGTCCAAATCCATCGTTGTTTTCGATCGAATAGAGGATTAATATTCAAATTACCGTTAATATCTGTTGGTTCCATCAGTGACACGGCCTCTTCCCGCGTCGGTAACCGCCAGTCACAGTAAAATCCACTAATTAATACCTCTCAAGCAAGGCGAATAGTTTCTGCAATCGCTTTTCTGGTAAGTTTGCCGCACCATTTTCCAATGATTGCCTGCCAGTCTATACCGTTGGCGATTTGCTCAAGGACGTCATCCACCAAAATACGTGTACCGCGAAAAGTTGGCTTTCCATGGCAGATATCAGGATTAGCCACAATGTATTGTCCCAGTGTCTTTTTTATTGCCGCAAATAAATTTCACTGTTATACTACCCGCCAAATAATCCGATTTCAATGGAATATTTGCCGGGGTACATGCAGATTTCATGTGTTGATGCGTCAGTCCCGTTATCGCATTAGGACAAAGCATCAGTAATCAAATTCCAACCTTTACCACGCATAACATGTTTGTACGCAACACAGAGCGTGGGTACGAGAGAAAGCATCCAGCCGCGAACTTAACACCTATGAGGTTTCCCCTCCCTTTCCCCTACAAACCCGTACACGTACAACTCGAAACCCCAAACCTGAAACCCGAAACTTACCACCCGTTAATTTCGTTGCAGCCTGGCGTACTCTGTGATATATATGACGGTATTCCTTTGCGAATTTATCAAACCGGTGGAGGGTAAAATTATGGCTGGCAAAAACTACATCAACGGGGCGTTTGTTAACGGAACCGCAGGCAGTCGTTTTGAGAGCAGAAATCCTGCAAACTTCGACGAACTACTGGGTACGTTCCCCCTTTCTTCAGAAAAGGACGTAAATGACGCCGTTAGCGCCGCACAAGGGGCTTACGACGGCTGGCGGCGCTTGTCACGCATTAAGCGCGGCGAGTATTTGGACGAATTTGCCCAATTGCTGAAAAAAGATAAGGAAGAACTCTCCCGCCTGGTAACCATGGAATGCGGAAAGGGCCTCATGGAGGGACGCGCGGACGTGACGGAAGGGATACACATGGTACAATACGTATGTGGTACCGTCAGGATGCCGCACGGCGACGTGATTGATTCGGAAATTCCCGAAAAAGACGCCTTTCTGCGCAGGAAGCCGAAAGGGGTTGTCGCTGCGATCTCGCCCTGGAACTTCCCCTTCGCCATTCCCCTCTGGCTCTTATGTCCGTCGATAGCAGAGGGCAACACGGTTGTACTTAAGCCCTCCCGTGAAACGGCGTGCACCGCAAACAAGATCGCCGAATACGCACACAAGGCGGGGATTCCGCCGGGCGTTATTAACATAGTACACGGCGGTTGTGGGGATTTGCTGGTAAAACACCCCGATACCCAGGTGGTGCTGTTTGTCGGCTCCAACGACGTGGGATCGGAAATTAAGCGGGTGGTTGCAGGGCATCACAACAAGATGTGCGCCTGTGAAATGGGGGGGAAAAACGCCCTGATTGTGCTCGATGACGCCAATCTGGAGATCGCGGTAAATGCCGCTATCATTAGCGCCTTCAAAACGTCAGGACAGCGATGCACCTCCGCCAGCCGGTTAATTGTACATGAAAAGGTGTTGCGCGAATTTGAGAAAAGATTTGTTGAAATAACCAAAAGGATTACGATTGGCAATCCTTTGGATGAAGACGTTTTTATGGGTCCCGTGATAAATCAGGCCGCAACGGAAAAGATCACCCGGTACAATGAACTTGCCAGGAAAGAGGGCGCCGAGGTGTTGGTGGATGGCGGACGGCTCACGGATGAGAAGTACAAGAAGGGATATTTCATGTCGCCATTTGTCTATCGTATGAACAGCAATCCCACGAGCCGCGTACTGCACGAAGAGGTATTCGGCCCCCACGTGGCAATCATTCCGGTAAAAAATATCGAGGGAGCTGTCGAGGTATACAACGATACTGATTACGGCCTCGCCTGCGCGGTAATTACTGAGGATTTCAGGAAGGCAAAGGTCATCCGGGACGATTGTGAATACGGCCTGGGCTATGTAAATCTTCCAACGATAGGGGCTGAGGTGCATTTGCCCTTTGGCGGTGTAAAGAAGAGCGGCACTGGGCTGCCATCGGCCAGCACGCTGATAGATGTGGTAACCCACCGCACCGCGTGGACGGTAAACCACGCGCTCGAAATCAAGATGGCACAGGGATTAACCATTAAGTGGTAGCGCGGACAATGGCAAAATATATTACAAAATACATACTTTGTCTATCTTTTGTCTTGCTTACGCCGGGTTTTATGGGAAACGTTTTAGGTAGAGATGATGAGCTTGTCTCACCCACGCGATCTTCCTCACCGCCAACCGCTATTGAAATGGACGCAGACCTGAAACTCCTTAGCCTGAGCCTGAAGGACAGCATTGTTTACGCCCTGCGCAATAATTTTGACATTGTGATTTCTCAACTGAATTCGAGAATTGAAAACGACAACATCACCATCGAAAAAGCAAAGTATGACCCTACCCTGCAACTAACGGGAACCTTAGAAAACAACGAAACTCCCATTAACAGCCAGTTAGTGGGTGGATTGCAATCGACGGCCATTTCCCCTTACGTGGAACAGGGAAAGACGGCCGATGCCGTAATCCAATCTATGATTCCCACCGGCGCAACGGTATCTCTGGGATACAATATATTCCGGGATTACGTCGATCCAAACCCCTTTCTGCTGATGAATCCGTCATATCAAAACTACGTAGAGGCAAAGATTACCCAGCCGCTGCTGAAGGGCGCCGGTTGGTTTTACAACAGAAGCCTTATTAACATTGCGAGAAACAACAAAAAGATATCCCTTTCCCAATTTAAGAGTAAGGCTATGGAGGTCTCAAATTCCATTCAGGAGGCATATTGGAATCTTGTCAAGGCAATCGAGAATTTGCGGGTAGCGAAAAAGTCGATGGAGCGCGCGGAAGACCTCTTGCGCAAGAACCAGATACAGGTGAAGGCCGGTACGCTTGCCCCAATTGAAACTGTTGACGCGGAAGCGGAGGTAGCTTCGCGGCTGGAAGCAATCATTACTGCCGAAAATGAAATTAAGAATAAAGAGGACGCGTTGAAGAAGATTATGCATTTTACGGATAATAACGTTATCTCAGACGCCGCCATTCTTCCCACCGACAAACCGGTATCTGAACAAAAAAAAGTGGCGCTACAGGATACGATCAGGATTGCTATGGAGAAACGCCCCGAGCTGCAGGAACTCCAGTTGGGGACGGAAAATGCCGGCATACAGGTTAAGAGGCGTAAGAACGAATTATTTCCATCGCTGGACTTAACGGGAGGAATGCGCTACACCGGACTCGGCAATGAGGTGTCAAGCGCGAATGATTCGGTATTTTCAGAGAGCTTTCAAAGTGAGTATTTTACCCTCAGCCTGGGAATACCGATAGGAAACCGGTCGGCGAGGAGCGAATACAACAAATCGAAACTGGAGATGCGACAGGCGGACATCAACGTAAAAAAGAAGGAGCTGGACATCGTCGTGGAGGTGCGCGGCGCCGTAAGACAGGCAATGACGAACATTGAGCGGATGAATGCCACGAGAAAGGCCAGGGAATTGGCTCAAAAAAGGCTTGACGTGGAGGAAAAAAAGTACAGCGTAGGCAGGTCTACAAGCCTGGAAGTCTTGCGTGCACAGGAAAGCCTTGCCATTGCGGAAGGCAATGAAATAAAGGCAATGGTCGATTATGAGATATCACTAGGGAGTCTGGATAAAGCTAAGGGGATGATCCTTGAGACTTACAATATCAGGCTTGAAGAGGAAAAGACCTAGCGTGCAATTCACCGGTATTTTCAGTGCTGCTGAAGTCAACAACCTTGAGGATGCAAAGCACAGATAGGCATACTTTGGGAGAAGTTCGGATGAAAACAGGTAATTTCTATGGGATTGGTTTGGGGCCGGGCGACCCTGAACTTCTGACGTTAAAGGCGCTGCACACT
>Ga0315281_10004534_pt1 | contig 20127 bp, 16 predicted proteins | sample YL17G07_0_MG_FD_204540 | JGI IMG/M metagenome (GOLD analysis project Ga0315281, IMG submission 204540) | Sediment microbial communities from Yellowstone Lake, YNP, Wyoming, USA - YL17G07_0 | ecosystem: Environmental > Aquatic > Freshwater > Lake > Sediment | place: USA: Wyoming | collected...
TGATTGACTGCTTGAAGTCCACTTTCCAGCCCGACGGGGTCACCGAGAGATACTGGCCGCTGTCGTGGATGAATTCCTTCCAGTAGTTTCTGTCGTAGGGGTCGCCGGCTTTCAGGCGGCAGCCTTTCTGGAGAGCTTCCGCACGGAATGGCTCGACGCCGGTAATCTCGAGTTTTCCCATCCGGAAGAGCTCGCCCTCACGCACCTGGAACTCAAAGCGGGCGGTTCGCGCCGTGTCATCCATCGTCGGCTTCGACGTGACGGCGGCGAGGAAGTATCCCTTCGTGCTGTACATTTCCTGAACACCTTCGAGGTCCTGCTGAAGCTGCGTCGCGTTGGCGGGTTCCCCGGGATTCAGGTGAATCGACCTCGCCAATTCGGAAGCAGGGAAAACGCTGTTGCCCGTCCAGTGAATCCCCTCCAAGCGATACTGCGGGCCTTCGTTGATCGCAATCGTGACAGCCACCGATGTCCCCGCCCCGCCGGCCTTGACAATCCGCGCCATCGGGCTGGGGAAGGCGACGCGCAAATAGCCGCGTTGCCAATAAAGCGGAGTCAGATTGTTTACGGCGAAGGAAGCGACGAAGGCTTGTTCGTAATCTTTCCCGATGAGAGGCTGAACCGCCGCCTGCAGCGCGGCGGCATCGACTTGCGCCGCGCCCCTGAACTCAACTTGACGAATCAGGATGGCCGCGCCTTCGACGCGAAACTGCATGGCCTCGACCGGCCCCCCCACTCGCCCCTGTGGCGTAGACCGGACGCGCCCTTTGATTCCGCGACCCTTCAACACGCCCTCCAGTGCGGTTGCGAGCTTCTCCTGCTGATTGCCACTGCGAGGCACTTCGCCCTTGAACAGCGCGACTTGAGCGCGCAGCTTGCTCAGCAGTTCCTCATCCGTGAACCAGACGAAATTATTGAACTTGCAGGGAAGCAGGTTCGCAGCATCGCTGACCTGGAACTCCGCTATCAGGTCTGGTCCGTGGGTTGCGTAGCGATACTTCACTTCCGCGAAGAGCCCCGTCGCGCCCAGCCGGCTGGCGGCGTCCTTCAGAGCCGGCTCCGAGACTTCTTTTCCCACGGCCAGACCACTGGCGCGGACGAGTTCGGATTCGCTGAAGCGGTGTGAGCCCGTGATGCGCACGGCGGCGAGTTTGCTGGGTGGCGAGGCAAGAGGAGTGGCCCACCCGGGGCACAGGCTTAGGATGAGAAGCGACAGGAGCTGATGGCGCCGACTTGGGAATGCTGCCTTCATCAGCCTTCCGTTGCGGTTCGTCGTCCTCCCCATTGGATCGGGACTCGTCAGCAAGACCCGGCGGCGCTTTTTTCAGTTAACGGTCAGACTTCCACGACCAGCGCCACACGCACGGCGGGGATGGCGCGGATCTCCCTCAACACCTCGTCGGGAACGTGGTTATCGACGTTCACCAGGCCGATGGCCTCCTGGGCCTTCTGGTTGCGCCCCAGCGCGAAGTTGGCGATGTTGATTTTGCGGTCGCCCAGCAGCGTTCCGACGCGCCCGATGACGCCCGGCACGTCCTGATTGCGAATGAAGAGGATCACCCCGCGCAGCGGCGCTTCGATGTCGATATCGCTGATGCCCAGGATGCGCTCGACACCGCGCAGGCCCACCATGCCCAGCACCGACGCCGAATCGCTCTCGGTGCGCAACGCGACACCGAGAGAATTGGAAAACGCCGCGCGCCGCGCGCTGCGCAGTTCGTCCACTTCGATGCCGCGCTCCTGCGCGATGGTACCCGCGTTGACCAGGTTCGCCTGCTCGGAGAGGATGTGGTTGAGGACGCCTTTCAGCACCGCATTCTTCACCAAATGCGTGTTGAGTTCCGCGAGGCCGCCGTCGTAGCTGATGCGCACTTCCTCCAGCCGCCCGCCCGTAATTTGCGCCACGAAACCGCCGAGTTTCTCGCCGAGCTGAATGTAGGGCTCGAGCTTCTTGTATTCCTCGGGCGAAATCGTCGGCATGTTGACGGCGTTGCGCGCCACGCCCAAGAGCAGATAATCGCGCACCTGCTCGGCGATGCGGATGCCGACAATCTCCTGCGCCTCTTCGGTCGAGCCGGCGATGTGCGGCGTGGCGATGACGTTGGCATGTCCCGCCAATTTGAAATCCTTGGGCGGCTCGGTCTCGAAAACGTCCAGGCCGGCGCCCGCCACTTGGCCGCTCTCGATGGCCTGGAGCAGGTCGGCCTCGTTAACCAGCTCGCCGCGCGCGCAGTTGACGATGCGCACGCCCGGCTTGGTCATAGCCAGCGTTCGCGCGCTCAGCAGGTGGCGCGTTTCGGGCGTGGCCGAAGCGTGCAGGCTGATGTAGTCGCTCGTCTTGAGCAGGTCTTCGAGCGCAACCAGCGTGACGTTCTGCTCGCGCGCCAGCATCGAGGAGACGTAGGGGTCGAAGGCGACGACTTCCATCTGAAACGCTTGCGCCAGGCGCGCCACCTCCATGCCGATTTTGCCTAGGCCGATCAGCCCGAGCGTTTTCGAGCGCAGTTCCGTGCCGAGGAGCTTCTTCTTTTCCCAGCGGCCTTGTTTGAGGGCGCTGTCGGCCTGCGGGACGCGTCGCGCCAGAGCCAGCAGCAGCGCCATGGCGTGCTCGGCGACGGCCACGGCGTTCCCGCCCGGCGTGTTCATCACCACGATGCCTTTTTTCGTGGCGGCGTCCAGGTCAACGTTGTCCACGCCCACGCCGGCGCGGCCAATCGCCCGCAGCCGCGCTGCTTGCTCGAGCAATTGCGCCGTGACCTTGGTGGCGCTGCGCACCACAAGCGCGTCGGCGTCGCGAATCTCTTCGGTGAGCGAAGCTCCGGCTTTGCCAGGAAGAAAGACGACCTCGAAAGATTTCTCGGCTTCGAGAACCTCAAGCGCGCTTTCGGAAACTTTATCAGCAACCAGGATTTTCATAATCATCGTCCGTAGGGGCATCCGTCAGCCGACGGATGCCCCTACCGGTTCAGCTTGCGCGTTTCAGATAAGCTTCCTCGGCGGCGCGGACGCCCGCGCCCAATTCGATCTTGTGACCTGCCTTGAGCAGCACGATTTCGAGCGCCGCAACGATGGCGAAAAGATCCGCCATGTCGTAGTAACCGAGGTGCGCGAGGCGAAAGATCTTGCCTTTCATCGAGCCCTGGCCGTTGGCCACGATGGCGCCGAAACGGGTGCGCAATTCCTTGATGATGGCGCCGGAGTCCATTCCCTCCGGCGCGCAGACGGCGGTCGCGGCGTTGGCGGGCGACGATTCCGCGAAGAGCTTCAGGCCCAGCGCCGTTGCGGCTTCGCGCGTGAGCGCCGCGAGCAGGGCGGCGTTGGCAATCAAATTCTCGCGGCCGATTTCCTTGATGTATTCCAGCGCCGCGTGCAGGCTGATAACCAACGTCGTCGCCGGTGTGAAGGCGGTTTCGCCTTTCACCTGGTTCTTGCGCTCTTTGGCAAAATCGAAATAGTAGCGCGGCAGCTTGGCCTTGGCGATCAGGCTCCAAGCCTTCTCGCTGACGCTGGCGAAGGCCAGCCCGGGCGGAATCATCACCGCCTTCTGCGAGCCGCCGATGACGATGTCGAGTCCCCACTCGTCGGGCCGCAGGTCCGAAGTGCCGAGCCCCGTTATGGCATCCACCACCAGGCAAGTCTCGGGATAGTTCTTGACGGCCTCGCCCAGAGCCTGCACATCGTTCATCACGGCGGTCGAGGTTTCTGTGGCTTGGATGTACACGGCGCGGAAGGGCCCGTCCTGCGCCAGCCTCTGCTTCATCGCCTCAATATTCACCGGCTGGCCGTAGGGCGACTCGGCCTTCACCGCCTCGACGCCATAGGCTTTGGCAAGGTCGAGCCAGCGCTCGCCGAACTTCCCCGCCGTGCCCACCAGGATGCGCTCGCCGGGCGAGACCAAGTTCGAAACGGAACCTTCCATGGCGCCCGTGCCGGAGCTGGCAAAGATGAGGACGTCGTTTTTGGTGTTGTAGTAATACTTCAGCAGCTCCAGGGTCTCCGTCATGATCTTGCGGAAGGCTTCCGTGCGGTGATGAACGTTGGCGGCCGTGAGCGTGCGCGCCTGCGCCTCCATCAGCAGGGGAGTGGGGCCGGGAGTGAAGAGTCGCTGTTTGATGATGCCGGGCATTCGTTCGCTTCCTGGTTCAGTAGGATGTGCTTCGGGGGAACTTGACCTGGCGGACCGGAGTGCGGTCTCGAAGAAGTTCTTGCCGTTGATGCCGAAGCTAGCCAGTCTAGGGGAAGGCCGGAGAATTGTCAAACCCTTGCGCCCGCTGGAATGCGGCGGCAGGGGAACATCGGGGCGAGGCTCCGCCGCGCACCTCCTCGACCGCGTGGCACCCCCACCGTCGAGACACTCGGCGGGACTTTTTTCTCTTGACTTTTCGAGGAAGTTGTGCTAGCTTGTTAGGCTAGAATGGTTCCGCACGGAAGCGGTGGTCCGGGCGGGGAGGAAGCAGGGGGTTCGAGCCGATGGAGACGGATGCGTTGTTCACTACTGGTGAAATAGCGAATAACAGGCGAAAGCCTGTGGACCGAGAGGGAGGAAAGCCTAAAAGATTGTTTTTGGCCCCCCTTAAGCTGGTATATTGCTGTCAGGGAAGAACATAGCAGCTTAGGGGGGGTGCAAAACCCCGGCTAGTTGGGACGAAAACCCGCTGTCTAGCCCCCGAAACTGCACAAATCTGGTCCAAAACGGTCCATTTCCGAGTCCCCTAAGTGATTAGAAACACAGAAGTAAGTGGTGCAGACAAAAAGCCCGCATTGAGGCTGCCAAAAAGACCGAACTTTCCTCCCCCTCTCCCCAACCGAAACCGATGCCCTCTGTTTACAAGAATTGAAATACCATCCCGCCGCCCAGCTTTTCCAAGATGCGGTAATGAGAGACAGTCCTGCCAACCACTTTGCTCAGCCCTCAGCCGTCTCTTATTGAGATCACCTGACCCGCAAGCATCTTAGGCTCCGGAGACGTTCAAATCAAGCCGGGAACATTCCGGTGCGGATGCGGTTGACTAACCTTGTCCGCAGGGTGCAGAATCATACTCTAGCTTGCATTGGGGAGTGGGTAGGGCAAATAACCAGGAAAGTACTCGCATCAGGGGCGCCTTCGTATTTTGTATGGGAAGCAAGAGACTGAAGTTCGGGTTCGGCATCGGCATCATCCTCGCGGTCGTCGCCTGGGAAGCCATTTCGGGCTTCCAAGAGTCGAAGACCTATTACGTGACGGTGAACGAACTCCTTTCCGGCCGAGTCTCGCACCAGCGTTTACGCGTGGGCGGGATCGTCGCGCCGGGATCCATCCAGCGCAAGGGCGGGACAGTGAGTTTCCGGCTGGCCCAGGACGCGCAGTCGATTCCGGTGGTCTACATAGGCACGGACACGCTTCCGGACACCTTCACGGATCGCGCGCAGGCCATCGTGGACGGCCAGCTGACTGCCAGCGGGGAATTCCGCGCCGAGAAGATTCAGGCCAAGTGTGCATCGAAGTACGAGGCTAAGCCACAAGGTCAGGGCCAGGCTGCCAACACCTCCGCACCGGCGCAGCCTGCACCCAGCGGGGCACAGTAACAACAGCTTCTGAATGGCCGCTTCGGGTTGGGGCAGTTCCATCTGTTGACCCAGCTTAGTCCGGAGAACCTATGAACCAGGTTGGAAACGTCGGGCTGATTGCCGCATTGGCATTCGCCGTATATGGGGTCATTGCCGGCGCGGTGGGAGGAAAACTGCGCAGCCTGCGGGTGGTGCGGAGCGCCGAGCGTGGCGCGCTCGCCTTCTTCGTCCTGATTACGCTGGCGGTGGTGGCGCTGGAAGCTCAGATCCTGAGCGATGATTTCCACAACGCCTACGTCGCCGCGCACTCCAACCGGGATCTTCCGCTCTACTACAAGATTGCCGTCCTCTGGGCCGGTCAGGAAGGCTCACTGCTTTTCTGGACGTGGCTGCTTGCGATCTATGGCGGCTTGGCAGTCTTGTTGAACCGCCGGAAGAATCGCCAGCTCATGCCTTACGTGGTTGCCATGCTGATGGCCACCGGCACCTTCTTCGCCTCCATTACCTTTTTCGTGGCAAATCCTTTCAGCGAACTGTCGATGGTCTCCGCCGCCGGCGCGCAGCCGTTTGCTCCGGTGGACGGGAGCGGGCTGAACCCGTTGCTTCAGTACCACTCCATGGTAATCCATCCGCCGATGCTTTATTTGGGATACGTGGGGTTCGTTGTCCCGTTTGCCTTCGCCATGGCCGCGCTGATTACCCGGCAGTTGGGTGACAACTGGATCCGAACCACGCGCCGCTGGACGATGGTCCCCTGGATGTTCCTGGGCGTGGGGATTCTGCTCGGCGGCCGCTGGGCTTATTCCGTGCTCGGCTGGGGCGGCTATTGGGGTTGGGACCCGGTGGAGAACGCCTCCCTGCTTCCCTGGCTCTCCGGGACGGCATTCCTCCACTCGGTGATGATCCAGGAGAAGCGCGGCATGCTGAAAGTCTGGAACATCGTTCTGGTCATCACCACTTTCTTCCTTTGCATTTTCGGGACGTTCCTCACGCGCAGCGGCATTGTGTCTTCGGTGCACGCATTCGCGCAGTCGAATATCGGGCCGGTGTTTGCCGTCTTCCTGGGGATTCTTCTCTTCTTCTCGGTCTCGCTGCTGTTTCTACGCTTGGAGTACCTGAAGAGCGAAAACAGGCTGGACTCGATGGTCTCGCGCGAAAGCGGGTTTTTGTTCAACAACTGGATTCTGCTCGCGGCGGTTTTCGCCGTGCTTTGGGGAACCATTTTCCCCATCATCTCGAAAGCAGTCCAAAACGTGACAGTCACTGTGGGCGCTCCATTCTTCAACAAGGTGGCGATTCCGATCGGGTTGCTGCTTTTGTTTCTGACGGGCGCGGGGCCGCTGCTGGCCTGGCGCAAGACGTCGTTCCAGAGCTTGAAGCGGAATTTCACCTTGCCGCTGGCGGTGGCGGTGGTGGTGGGCGCGATTCTGTTCTTCAGCGGCGTGCGGCACTTCTACGCCTGGATGAGCCTGTTCCTCTCGGCCTTCGTGGCGGTGTGCGTTCTCCAGGAATTCTACAAAGGCGCGCGGACGCGCCAGCGGACCGGTGGGGAGAACTTCTTTCAAGCCCTCTACAACCTCACCATGCTCAACACGCGGCGCTATGGCGGTTACGTCGTTCACCTCGGCATTGTGCTGTTGTTCGTGGGTTTTGCGGGGCAGGCGTTCCAAACCGAGACGAAAGGGTTGATGCAGCAGGGCGACGAGCTGCGCGTGAAGGATTACGTCCTGCGCTGCCAGAGTATCGTTTCCGGCGACACGCCCAACTACGCTTTCCAGCGCCTGGTGCTGGAGGTGAGCAAGGACGGCCGCGCGCTGGGAACACTCGAGCCCGACCGGAGATTCTTCAAGGCCAGCCAGCAGCCCACCAGCCACGTGGCGATTCGCTCCGCGCTCTCGGAGGACCTCTACACGGTGCTGGCCGGCCAGGATCCTGACAGCGGCAAAGCCATTGTCGAAGTTTTCGTGAACCCGCTGGTGGCGTGGGTGTGGATTGGCGGCTTCGTGGTGTTCCTCGGCACGCTACTGGCCATGGTGCCGAGCCGCGTGGAGCGCCAGATGGCGGAAATCCGTCAGGCGCAGGAAGTGGCGGTGCGAGCCCACGATGCTCTTTAGGCTGACCACCATTCTGCTTCTGGCGGCGCTGGTTGCCGCCCCCGCCGCGCGCGCCGCTGAGGGACGCCCGACCGTGGAATCGGTCAGCGAGCGCGTGATGTGCCTGTGCGGCTGCGTCGCGACGCTCAATCACTGCCCGCACCCGGAGTCCGAGTGCTCGACCCGGGCGGAAATGACGAGACTCATCAACAAGGAGATCGCCGAAGGGAAAAGTGAGCAGGCGATTCTTCAAGACTTCGTCGAGCGCTACAGCGTGCAGGTGCTGGCGGCGCCGCCAGGCAAAGGATTCAACCTTGCGGCGTATGTTCTTCCGGGCCTGGGTGTCTTCGTGGGGCTGGCTTGCGTCGTGGTCATCGTCCGGCGATGGCGCAAGCCGCCCACTGAGCCGGTGATGGTCGCGCCCGCTCCTGTGGACCCGAAGGTGCTGGCGGCAATGGAAGAAGAAATGAAAAGGTCGGGATTAGGGGTTCGGGATTAGGGATTCGGGTTTTCTTCCCCAGCCCCCAGCACTTAGCCCCAAGTCCCTCCAACTGCAATGTTACTTGGCATCGCGTTGGTGATTTCGGCTGGCTTGCTCGTCTTCGTGGCGGCGCCCTTGCTTGCTCCGGAAGGTGCGGGCGAAGGCACACTTCCCATTGACGTCACTCCGCAGGTTGACCTGAAGCGTCGCCGGCTGGTGGTCTACGAAAACCTCCAAGACCTGGAGTTTGAGTACAAGGCCGGAAAGCTTTCCCGGGAAGACTACCAGACGTTGCGCGTGGATTACACCGCCGAGGCCGCCGAGCTTATGGCCGCGTCTCAGGACCTGGAGGCTACGAGCGCCGAGGAGGCCTTCATCGAGCGAGGAATTGCGGCGCGACGCGCCCGCCGGAATTCCGCGCCCGCCCCGGATTACATCTGTGCGAAGTGCGGCTTCGAGAATCCCTTGCCGGTCAAGTTCTGTGGCGAGTGTGGCGCGCGCATCCCGGCGAAATCATGAAAGGACCCCGACCGTCCTTGGCTTCCAGAGAACCTGTCCGAACGATTTTCCGCAGCGTCCGTTGCGTGATAATTCTTCTTTGCGGCTTGGTCAGCGGCGCGCTGACCGTAGCGCCGCTCGCGGCACAGGGAAGGATCGAAGGCAAGGTCACGAATGGCACGACGGGCCGGCCCGTGCCGAACCAGGTAGTTCAACTGCTGGTTCCACGCAACGGAATGCAGGAAGTCGCGACGGCCCCCACGGATACCGCCGGCCGTTATGCCTTCGCGCCACCCGCGAATGAGTCCGCGCCGTTCTTCCTGGTGCAAGCGGTATTCCAGAGCGTGAATTACCGCGTGCGGATCAGTGCTGACGCGCCTGCCGACCTGACGGTCTACGATTCCACGCGCGTTCCCCCAGCTCTGCGAATCAAGTCGGCGCGCATCCTGGTCAACGCCGAAGGCCCGAAAGCCCACGTGCAGGAACTTTTCGCCGTCGAAAACTCCGCCCAGCCTCCGCAAACGTTTGCCAACCCCGACGGGACTTTCTTTTTCCGTCTCGGCCCGGGCGCGGGCGACCCCAGCGCGGCGGTCGCCGGCCAGATGAACATGCCCATCCCGCAGGCCGTTCAGGATGGCAAATCGCCGCGGGAGTTTTCCATCAACTATGCCCTTCAGCCCGGCGTCACGGTCGTCATGGTGGCGTACGATGCCGACTACTCCTCGGGGAAGTTCTCCCTTCACGACCAGGTTGAATATCCGATCGGCCAAGTGGAGTTGCGGGTTTCTCCCTCCAGTCTTGCGGTTGATTCCAGCGTCTTCAAGTCTGCGGGGGTTGATTCAGCCACCGGCACTCAGGCGCTCCGAGCGGAGAACTTGCCCTCGGGCAGCGCCCTTGCCGCAACTCTGAGCGGCGAGGCAGCACCGAGTTCCGAACCGGAAGCCGCGCAGGGCGAGGGAGAAATCAAGACCGTCCCCAACTCGATGGCTCGCCTGGGCCTGCCGCTGCTCGCCTGCTTCCTGCTGATCCTCCTCTGGGCGCTTGGAGTCCGGTTGGCCAAGGAATGGCCGCGCTGGAAGGATCGGCAATCCTCGAGCCCCGCTCAAAAGGAGCTTGAGGCCAAGGTGGACGTGCTGTTAAATTCCCTGGCGGACCTGGATGAGCTTTTTGCGGCCGGGAAAGTCCCGGAAAAGAGCTACTGGAAGGAACGGCTGGAACTGAAAGCCAAGGTCGTGACGATTCTGAAGAAGAGCCCACCCACGCTCCTCGAGTCCTATGCCACCCGACGCGCCCCGCGCTGACCACGTGCTGGAACTTCGCGACGTTTCCAAATACTTTGGCGACCTCGGAGCTTTGAGGGACGTGTGTCTGCGGGTTGAGCGCGGCGATTCCGTGTTGCTTTACGGCCCCAACGGCGCGGGCAAGACCACCCTCCTGCGGACGCTCGCCACCATCTCCCGGCCGAGCGAAGGCCAGGTGCTTTTTAATGGGATGGACCTGCACCATAATCCCGCCCTCGCCAAGGCGCGGATCGGGTTTGTCTCGCACGCCACTTTCCTTTACGGAGATCTCACGGCGCGCGAGAACCTGCGCTTCACCGGCCGCCTCTTTGGTCTGGCCGGGCTGGAAAAGAAAATCGACTCTGTACTCGGGCTTCTCGTTCTGAGGGAGCGCGCTGACGAGCCCGTGCGCGGACTTTCGCGGGGACTTCAGCAACGCGCCACGCTGGCGCGCGCGCTCCTGCACGACCCCGATTTCCTTCTGCTCGATGAACCCTTTACGGGCCTGGATGCGGCAGCGACGGAGAACCTCCAGGCGCTCCTCAGTCGACTGCCGGAACAGGGGAAGGCGCTGGTTTTTTCCACGCACAACTTCGAGCAGGGCGCGGCCCTGGCCGAGAGGCTGGTGGCGCTGGAAGGCGGGCGCCTGCGCTACGACGGCCCATTGAGCCTCGCGCCACTGGAGGCGCTGCGAATCCAGAAAGCAGGAGGCAGTCAGCAGTAGGGGGAAAGGACAAATCAAAAGTAAAAGGTCAAAAGTCAAAAGGGAGAAGGCAAAGGCCAGGAACAAAGGAGGATGCTACTCGACGGCCGAGGTTGGCAAAGCGGAGACCGTGCGGCTAACAACTGATTGCTGAAAGCTGAGCCCTGAGAGCTAACGGCTTTCACCTTGGCGCAGAAACCTTGATGAGGAACCTAAAGGTCATCTGGACCATTTTCGCGAAGGACTTGCGCGTCGAGTGGCGGCATCGCGAGACGCTGGCCTCGATGAGCGTGTTCGGTATCCTGGTCGTGTTTCTGTTCAACTTCGCCTTTGAGCCGGCGCGCGAAGAGACGCTGCGGCTTCTTCCCGGCCTGCTCTGGATCGCCTTCGCGTTTGCGGGCATCCTGGGTTTCAACCGCTCCTTTGCCGCCGAGCGCGAGAACGCCTGCCTGGAAGGCCTGTCGCTGGCGCCTATCGATCCGGGGGCGATCTACCTGGGCAAGATGCTCGCCAACTTGTTTTTCCTGCTGATCGCCGAGGCGGTCGTGGTCTTCGCCGCGTCGCTCTGGTATAACTTCTCCTTCCTGCCGTCGCTCCGATGGTTCGGATTGATCACGTTCCTTGGCACGCTGGGCTACGTGGCGGTGGGAACGATTTTCGGCGCGGTTTCCGCCAACACCCGCATGCGCGAGGTGATGCTCCCCGTGCTGCAGTTCCCCGTGGCGGTGCCGGTTTTCATCGGCGGAATTGAAGCCACCACCGGAGCGTTGCGCGGCGAGCCCTTCCGGGACTATGCGACCTGGGTCAACCTGCTGGCAGGGTTCAGCGTGGTTTTTCTGGTGCTGTCGTATCTGCTCTTTGAGTATGTGCTTGAGGAGTAGCGCCGCCCTTGAGGGCGACATTCGGGTGATCCATGCTAAACGGGTAGTCCGACGAAAATGAGAAAGAGTATTTCAGCCACGACGCATCTCGCCATCACGCTCGTCTGGATTCTTGTGGCGCTTTACCTGATTTTCTATTACGCACCGCAGGAAGCGACCATGGGCGAAGTGCAGCGGATTTTCTACGCTCACGTGCCGTCGGCGTGGACGGCTTTCCTGGCATACTTCATGGTTTTCCTGGCGAGTATCGCCTATCTCTGGAAGCGCACGCGCATTGCCGATGACCTGGCATACTCCTGCGCTGAAGTCGGGTTCGTTTTCTGCACGTGCGTTCTGGTGACGGGCCCACTCTGGGCCAAACCCGTTTGGGGCATCTGGTGGACGTGGGACGCTCGGCTGACTTCCACCTTCGTCCTGTGGCTGCTTTTCATTTCCTACCTGATGCTGCGGAGCTACGTGCTGAATCCCGGCCGCGCGGCGGTGCTGGGCGCGGTCGTGGGGATCCTGGGTTTTGTGGACGTCCCGATCGTTTACATGTCGATCCGCTGGTGGCGGACGCAGCATCCCCAGCCGGTCATTGCGGGAGGCGAGGGTTCGGGGCTCGACCCCAAGATGTGGGTCACTCTTCTGGTAAGCTGGGGAGCGTGTCTTTGCCTCTTCGCGTACCTGGTCCGTCAGAGGCTATGGCTTGCCGAGGCACGGCGCGAGTTGACCTTGATGCGGCGCGAACTATCCGCGCGGACGGAATCATCGGCCTGAGGGTTTTGTCCCGGGCCCTTGGGGGTCAGAAAGCTGCCCCTCGCCCGGGGTTGCAAGGAGTCCCGTGGGAGAAAAATTCCTCTATCTCGCCTACGTTTTCGCCGGGCTGATCTACCTCCTCTACGCCTGGAACCTCTCTCGGCGGCTGGGGCAGTCGCGAAAGGAACTCAACGAGCTGAGGAAGCGGCTCCAGGCCTCGCCTCCGTCCAACTCTCTAAGTCCATAAAGGCATGTCCCATGCCCTTCACGGCGGGTGATGCTCCGGCTCCCCGACTTTCGTAGAAGCACTATTCCTAACCCTTCGACTTATGGTATATGTCACTTACCGGACGAAGCGGACGAGGGGTGGAAGTGTCGCCGGAGGGCACAGCCGGCGCCCTTCTCCACCGACCGAGTCCCCCACGAGGAACAAAGTCGAGAGGACGGTGAGGTTGAAGTGGAAGTCCGATGCCACCACTGCGGACACGCTTTCCCCGTTGAGGGCGACGTCTTCGCCGATCGCGAAAAGGCCGCAGTCACCTGCCCCGCCTGCAAGCACGATCAGGAAATTATTAACCCCAAGCTGGCCACCCTTCGTGTCGACCGGACGCGCAAGAAGGTGCCTCAGGTCCTTTCCCAGACGACCCCCGACGGCCGGCTGCTCCTGATTCCCCAGGACCGGGAGTTCAGCCTGAAAGTTCTGGAGGGAGAGGAGCAAGGCACGGTCTACCCCGTGAACAAACCGCGCTTCCTCATCGGGCGCACCAACGCCGACGCGGCCATCAACGACACGCTGGTTTCGCGGCTGCACTGCGCGCTGGAAATCAGCGCGGATGGCGTGGTGCTTCAGGATCTCGAGAGCACAAATGGCACGCTGGTGGACGGCAAGCCCATCCGGTCGGCCCCGCTCTCCGACGGCTCAACCTTCCGGATCGGCAGTCATGTTTTTCAACTGGTGGTTACTCCCAAGCCGGCATGAAGACGATCGGGCGGTACGAAATCGTTGAAGAGTTGGGTCGGGGCGCCACGGGCGTGGTGTACAAAGCCTCCGATCCGACGATCGGCCGCCAGGTGGCGATCAAAGTTCTTTCCCTCGAGAATGAGAAGACGGAAGAGGGTGTGCCGAGCACGCGGGATGTCTTCATGCGGGAAGCCCGCTCGGCCGGCCGCCTTTCCCATCCCGGCATCGTGACCATTCACGACGCCCTCGAGGATCCCGAATCCCACACGTGCTACATCGTGGAGGAATTCATCCCGGGGCGGACCCTGGAAAGCATCATGCTTGCCGGCCCGCTGATGACGGCGGATAAATCGCTGGAGATCATCCGCCAGATCGCCGAGGCGCTTGATTACGCGCACCGGAACCAGATCATTCACCGCGATTTGAAGCCCGCCAACATCATCCTGACCGAAGACGGCCGGGCGAAGATCACCGATTTCGGCATCGCCAAAATCGTGGCTCGCGATTCGGTCTCGCGCACTCTGGCCATCATGGGGACGCCGGCCTACATGTCGCCCGAGCAGGTGAGGGGCGGCGAAGTCGATTCGCGCAGCGATTTGTTCTCCCTCGGCATCCTCCTTTATCTGATGCTGGCGGGAGAGAAACCCTTTCTCGGCGACACCGCCGCGGTCATGTTCAAGATCGTTTACGAGGAACCGACGCTCCTAAGCAAGATGAACCCCGTGCTCACGGACGGGCATGATTATTTGGTCTTGCGGTGCCTTGCGAAAGACCAGGTCAAGCGTTATGCCACGGCGCGGGAATTCCTGGAGGATCTCGAGGATGTCCGCGCGGGGCGTCCGCCGCGCTCGGAAAAGAAAATCCCTCCCTCGGAACTTCGCACCGCTGACCGGACATTGACGATGTCGAAGCCGCTCATCGCCCCGCCCCCGGCAGCGGCGGTCAAGAAAGAGGAACCGCGGCGTCCCATCGCAGAGATCCTTGCCGGGGCGGCGTTTTTGAGCCTGTTGGGGCTAGGCCTTTGGGTGATCATCCACCGGCATTCGCCCACGTCGCTCTCGTCGGCGCCGGCCAAGGCAGCAACGGTTCAAACGAGCGGCGCGCCGAATGCCGCGCCCGTTGGCCAGCCGGCTGCCGTCACAACACCTGCCAGCGGGACAGCCTCGGTGGGCAGTCAGGTATCGTCACCGCCGGCGCCCGCGGCTGGGAAACTGGCTCCTGCCCAGTCCCCGGGCAAGGCTGCGACTTCGAAATCCCCCTCCAAGCCCACGGGCGCGACGGCAGTTCCACCCAAGACTCCTCCTTTGACAGCGGCTGCGACCGCGGCGCCGTCGTCCCAAGTGCCGCCTCCAGCCGCCAAGCCGCTGGCAACGAAGCCCGTTCTGCCCGGCAGGGTCGTCACGCTGGCCTGCAAGTATGAACTCGAAGAGGGAACGCTGAAGGTGATGAGTAGCTCGACCGTTATCTATCAAGCTGAGTTGACGGGCACGAAAAGCGGTCTTTTGGGGAAACCCAAGGGTGAGCTTTCGCGGCCCATAACCGTTCCCGGCGATGCCGATGAGCTGACTTTGCAGGTGAGCGTGGAGGGTGGCTCGGCTGGCCTCATCAGGAAAGTCGCCGCCCGCCCTCCGAGCAGGTCTTTTGACACCCTTAAGGTATCCATCAGCCGCAAACGGTTAACCGCCGAATGGGCCGGGCCACCCGCCGCCAAGAAGTAGACGAGGACCTGGAACTGGAGCCTTCGGACCAGGTCGGCGCCGGTGCGTTGCCGTCTAGACTTTCTTCCTAACTGTAATCGTGAAAGGCGCACTCAGCTTGAAGGTGAGCTTGGTCTCAGTTGCCAGGACGATTTCCTTCTTGCCAGTCGCTGCCGCGACCCCCGTTCCGCCCCCGGCACCTACGGCCCCGCCGATCGCCGCGCCCTTCTTGCCGCCGGTCAGGGCTCCGATCAGCACCCCAGCCGCCGCGCCGCCGCCGATCATCTCGATGTTGCGCTTTTTGTGCGATTCGCCTTTCGCGCTCCAAGCTTCGGTAGAGATATCCACTATCTCTCCGCCTTTCACCGTCAGCGACGTCAAAGTCAAGGAAAGCTCGGCCGGTCGGTTCAGCCTTCCGGAGCTCACCGCGTTCGTTACCTTGCCGGTGACGGCGCTGCCCAAGGCTGCGACCTCCGTCCCTTCCGCAACCAGAGCGGCGGCCAAAGTGCCCTCGAAATCCGCCCCGCTTGCGGCCTTACCAGTGTCGATCGCTTGTCCGAGGCGCACGGACAATTCCGTGCCCGCTGGCACCGTAATCTTGACGGTTTGTTCCTCCGCCGCTTTTGACGCTTTGGTTTTCCCCGCCTTTGCGCCGCCCGCCGCCGTTTCCGTTCCCGCGCCGGGTTCCGTGGTTCCTGTCTGCTCGCTCCCCGACTGGCAGCCCACCAGCAGTAGCGACAGGAAGCAAGCCAACACTGCGATCCATTGAATCCTCTTCTTCATTTTGGCCTCCTGGGGCCAAGGGTTTCGCCCTGACGCTGTTTCCAGATTCTCCGCAGGCATCGTTTCGATTCCCCTTTACCCCGAATCACTTGTTGAAGTCGCTCGACGATGTTCGCAACAGGCTGACAGTAGACGATTGGGACGCGCAGGTCAAGCAGCCGAATCGGAGTGGAGCGAAATGAGGTCGACGAAGCGTGAGTCCGCGTGCTACCATTTTGACGATTGCTCATTGCCAAAATCGAAGGGTGGTCAGCGAACATGTCAGACTTCGGGCTCTGTGCGACGGATGCTCGTGAACCCCGCCAGGTCCGGAAGGAAGCAACGGTAGCGAGCCTCTCCGTGTGCCGCAGATCAACCCGAAGTCTGGCCCAATTGATTTTGGATTTTAGATTTTGGATTTTCGATTCCAAGTGACGGGAGCGGGAAAGCAACTTATCCAGGGCTGAGCGTCGCGTTGTTCGATCCAAAATCTAAAATCCAAAATCTAAAATCGCAATGTCCTACCAGGTTATCGCCCGCAAATACCGGCCTCAGCTTTTTGACGATGTGGTCGGCCAGCAGCTGATCACCGAGACCCTGAAGAATGCCATCCTGACCGACCACGTGGCGCACGGATACATCTTCTCTGGCGCACGAGGTGTGGGAAAAACTTCCACCGCGCGCATTCTGGCCAAGTCGCTCAATTGCACGCAAGGACCGACGCTCACGCCCTGCGGGCAGTGCCCTTCCTGTCAGGAGATCGCGGCCAGCAATTCCGTGGACGTTTTCGAGATCGACGCCGCCTCGAACCGCGGCATCGACGAGATCCGCGAGCTGCGCGAGACGGTCCGCTACCTTCCGGCGCGCGACCGCTACAAGGTCTTCATCATCGACGAAGTCCACATGCTCACCACCGAGGCGTTCAACGCCCTGCTGAAGACCCTGGAAGAGCCTCCGCCGCGTTCACTCTTCATCCTGGCGACGACCGAGCCGCACAAGCTTCCGGCCACCATCCAGTCGCGCTGCCAGCACTTCTCGTTTCGCCTGCTCGACTACGCGGAGATCTTCGAGCGCCTGCAAACGGTCTGCAAAGCGGAGAAGATCCAGGCCGACGAAGGGGCGCTCGGCGCGCTCGCTCAGGCGGCGGAAGGCAGCCTGCGCGACGCGCTTTCCCTTCTCGACCAGGTTATCGCCGCCTGCGGAGAGCAACTCGAGGAGAGCCGCGTCCGCCAACTGCTCGGCGTGGTGCCCGTGCGCCTGCTTCGCGAGATGATCGAGATGATTCACGCCGCCGACTCGCGGCGCGTCCTGGAACTCATCAGCCAGCTCGCCTCCGAGGGCTACGAGCTCGCGCATTTCTGCGGGGAATTCACGCGCTATGTGCGCAACCTGATGATCGCCAAGAACTGCGGCGTCGAAAGCCCCTTGCTCCAGGTGCCCAACGACGAGCGCAAGAACCTGGGGGAGATCGTCAAGCTCTTCAGCGAAGAAGACCTGACGCGCTTCTTCCAAATTCTGCTGCGCACGGAAAGCGAACTGCGCTACTCCCTCGAGCCGCGTTTCCACCTGGAGATGGGCCTGCTCAAGCTGGCCCAGGCGCGGAAACTTGCCTCGCTGGAATCTCTGCTCGCCGAGCTGGGACGATCCGGCCCCGCGGAAAAGCCCGGCCCCGCGACCCCGCGCAGCGCGGCAGGCTCCAGTCCTGCGTCGCCCGCTCCGGCGAAAACGCAGCAAGCCGCGCCCTCGCCCCAGCCGCCGCCTGCGCAACCTGCGGAGAGAAGGGCTGCGCCTGCCCAAGCGCTCGCCTTGCCCGCCAGGGCGGCGGTGGAGGACGACCGCCTCAGTTCCATCAAAGCGCGGCTGTTTGAAACCCAGAAGTTTCTCAGTTCCTGCCTGGACCACGTCTCCGGCTGGCGGTTTGAGAACGGAGAAGTGCGGTTTCTTTTCCCCAAAAACGCCTCGACATTTGCCGACCTCATCAAGAGCCGCGAACAACTGGAAGCCCTGCGCTCGGTCTGCACCCAGGTGCTGGGGCAGCCCGTAAAGATTTATGTTACACTCGAAGAGCAGGCAGGGCAGCCCGCTGTGGCGCGGCCAAACGCCCGTGAACGGGCCGCGCGTGACGCGACGGTGGAAACTTTCCGGAAAAAATTCGACTGCACCTTGGTGGATGTCAAAGACCTCAGCCAGGAGTGAGCGATGAAAAATCTGCAACAGATGCAGCAGATCATGAAGCAGGTCCAGCAGATGCAGGAGCAGCTCCAGAAACAACTGGACGAGCTGATTGTCGAAGCTTCCGCCGGCGGAGGGATGGTCACGGTGAAAATGAACGGCCAGAAACAGCTCGTCGCGGTCCTGTTCGACCGCGAAGTCATCGCCTCCGAGGATATCGAGATGTTGCAGGACCTGGTTATGGCCGCCGTCAATGAAGCCACGCGCAAGGTGGATGAACAACTGGCCAGCCGGGTGGGAAATTTGACAGCGGGACTCAACCTTCCTGGACTCCCCTAAAGGACGAAACTCGAAAAGAGAAACTCGAAACTGGTGACCCGTTCCGAATTTCGAATTTCGAATTTCGAATTTCGAGATGAAGGATTTTGCTGAGCCGCTGGCTCGCCTGATTGATGAGTTGAAGCGTCTGCCCGGGATCGGGCAGAAGTCCGCCCAGCGCATCGCCTTTCACCTGGAGCGGGCGCCGCGCGAGGACGTCGAGCGCCTGGCCACCGCCCTCCTCGACGCCAAAGACAAGATCCGGCTTTGCAGCGTCTGCAACAACCTCACCGAACAGGACCCGTGCGAGTACTGCACCGACCCGCGGCGCGACCAGGAAGTCATCTGCGTCGTGGAGACTCCCTACAACGTCATCGGCATCGAAAGGACGCGCGAGTTCCGCGGGCTCTACCACGTCCTGCATGGTGCGCTCTCGCCCCTCCAAGGTATCGGGCCCGACCAGCTCAAGCTCAAGAACCTTTTCGAGCGGTTGAAGGGCGGCAAGATCAAAGAGCTGATCGTGGCTACCAACCCCAACGTGGAAGGCGAGGCCACGGCCATCTACCTCTCGAAGCTCATCAAGCCTCTGGGGGTCAAGGTGAGCCGCATCGCCATGGGCATTCCCGTCGGCTCGGAACTGGAGTTTGCCGACGAAGTCACGATGCTCAAGGCGATCGAGGGCCGCCGCGAAATCTGACTTCCGCTTGGTTTTTGAGTGACGTGTCAGCGAATGTGGACCGGCGTCGGTCGTCTCGCGAACACGCAAATTCTCAGAGTTTCATCCCAGCTCTTCAAAGAATTCGGCCCACCCCACCGATAAGTTCTTTCTATCCTTCCGATAAACTCAAAAAGTACAAGATTGACCTTGTGTCCCTGTGCTAGAATGTCCATAGGGGCTAACAGCACTGATTCACTTTCGTTTGAAGGGGGAAGGGGATGAGCGATTCCTCGAGCAAGCCTGCAAAAACGTTTCCATATCCAGGGATTCCCACCACGGCCGATGGCGCAGCGATGGTGGTCTGGGTTGATACCAATATCACCCAAGGCGCTTGCGCCTACCCCATAACCTCCTCGACTACGATGGGTGGCGGCTACCAGCAAGACGTCGCCAACGGCAAGAAGAACCTGTGGGGCGAGACCCTGGCCTTCATCGAGCCAGAGTCGGAGCACAGCGCCGCATCCTCCTGCGAAGGCTTTGCCGTGGCGGGCGGCCGAGTAACCAACTTCACCTCCGGCCAGGGCTTGGTCCTGATGAAGGAAGTCTTGTACACGATTTCCGGCAAGCGGCTCCCCGTGGTCTTCCACATCGGCGCCCGGGCGCTAACCTCGCATTCGCTCAATGTCCACTGCGGGCACGATGACGTGATGGCGGTGGCCGACTGTGGCTGGGGCATCCTGTTCGCCAAGAACGCCCAGAACGCCGGCGACCTTGCCTTGATTGCCCGGCGCGCCGCGGAAGATTCCGCCACTCCCTTCCTGAACGTCCAGGACGGCTTCCTCACCACCCACACCATCGAAAACGTCCGGCTGCCCGAGCTGGAGTTCATGCAGCAATACATGGGACCTCCCAGCGCCAAGCTCATCAACCTGATGCATCCCGACCACCCGGTGATGAGCGGCGTGGTTCAGAACCAGGACAGCTACATGAAGGGCAAGATCGCTCAGCGCGCCTTTTATGACCGCGTCCCCCAGGCGGTCGAAAGGGCGATGCAGGAGTTCTACGAGATGACGGGCCGCCGTTACGGCCTGGTCGAGCCCTACCGCATGGAAGACGCCGAGTACGCCATCGTGGGTATGGGCGGGCTGGTCGAGACGGCTCAGGCCACCGTCGATTACCTGCGCAAGACCGAGGGACTGAGAATCGGAGCGCTGCACGTCACTTCCTACCGCCCCTTCCCCGGTGCGCAGATTGTTGAGGCGCTGAAGGATTGCCGCGCCATCTCGGTTATCGAGCGCATGGACAATCCGCTGGCGGAGTCGAATCCCTTGATCTGCG
>Ga0315281_10004535_pt1 | contig 20124 bp, 11 predicted proteins | sample YL17G07_0_MG_FD_204540 | JGI IMG/M metagenome (GOLD analysis project Ga0315281, IMG submission 204540) | Sediment microbial communities from Yellowstone Lake, YNP, Wyoming, USA - YL17G07_0 | ecosystem: Environmental > Aquatic > Freshwater > Lake > Sediment | place: USA: Wyoming | collected...
GAACTGGGCTACGCGCTTTCGCACGCCTACGGCGCGGCCTTCGACAACCCCGACCTGCTCGTCTGCTGCGTGGTCGGAGACGGGGAGGCCGAGACGGGACCCCTGGCCACCGGCTGGCACGCCAACAAGTTCCTCAACCCCGCCCACGACGGGGCGGTGCTGCCCATCCTGCACCTGAACGGCTACAAGATCGCCAACCCCACGGTGCTCGCGCGGATCAGCCGCCAGGAACTGGAGCAGCTCCTCCGCGGCTACGGCCACCGTCCTTACTTCGTGGAGGGCGACGACCCGGAGGCGATGCACCAACTCATGGCCGGCACGCTCGACCAGGCGATCGAGGAGATCCGGCAGATCCAGGCCGAGGCGCGAACCCGGGGTTCGGCGGCCCGCCGCCCCGCCTGGCCGATGATCGTCCTCAAGACGCCCAAGGGATGGACCGGCCCCAAGGTGGTCGACGGCCTGCCCGCGGAGGGCACCTGGCGGTCCCACCAGGTGCCTTTCTCCGAGATGGCCGGCAACCCCGAGCACGTCAAGCTCCTGGATATATGGATGCGTAGCTACAAGCCCGAGGAGCTTTTCGACAAGGCGGGCCGGGTCCTGCCCGAGCTGGCCGAGCTCGCCCCCAAGGGGGATCGCCGGATGGGCGCCAACCCGCACGCCAACGGCGGGCTCCTTCTGCATGACCTCCGGCTGCCCGACTTCCGCGACTACGCGGTCGCCGTGCCGCAGCCCGGCGCCGTCGAGGCCGAGGCCACCCGCGTGCTGGGGACGTTTCTGCGCGACGTGATGAGGCTGAACCTCGAGAGCCGCAACTTCCGCCTCTTCGGCCCGGACGAGACGGCCTCCAACCGGCTGGGGGCCGTCTTCGAGGCCACCGGCAAGACCTGGATGGCCGAGACGCTGGCCACCGACGAGCACCTCTCCCCCGACGGCCGGGTCATGGAGGTCCTCAGCGAGCACCAGTGCCAGGGGTGGCTCGAGGGGTACCTCCTGACCGGGCGGCACGGCCTCTTCTCCTGCTACGAGGCATTTATACATATCATCGCTTCGATGTTCAACCAGCACGCGAAGTGGCTCAAGGTCGCCCGGCACATCCCCTGGCGGCGCCCCATCGCCTCGCTGAACTACCTCCTCACGTCGCACGTGTGGCGGCAGGACCACAACGGCTTCAGCCACCAGGACCCCGGCTTCATCGACCACGTGGTCAACAAGAAGGCCGACATCATCCGCGTCTACCTGCCGCCGGACGCCAACACGCTGCTCTCGGTGGCCGACCACTGCCTGCGGAGCCGCCACTACATCAACGTGATCGTGGCCGGCAAGCAGAGCGAGCTGCAGTGGCTGGACATGGACGCCGCCATCAAGCACTGCACGACGGGCATCGGCATCTGGCCCTGGGCCAGCAACGACCAGGGCGGCGAACCCGACGTGGTCATGGCCTGCGCCGGCGACGTGCCCACCCTCGAGACCCTGGCGGCCGTCGACCTCGTCCGCAAGCACCTGCCGCAGCTCAAGGTCCGCGTGATCAACGTCGTGGACCTGATGACCATCCAGTCGCAGTCGGAGCATCCCCACGGCCTGAGCGACCAGGATTTCGACGCCCTCTTCACCAAGGACAAGCCTATCCTCTTCGCCTATCACGGGTATCCCTGGCTGATCCACCGCCTGACCTACCGCCGCACCAACCACGATAACCTGCACGTGCGCGGCTACAAGGAAGAGGGCACCACCACGACCCCCTTCGACATGACCGTGATGAACCAGATGGACCGGTTCCACCTGCTGGCCGACGTGGTCGATCGCGTGCCCGGCCTGGAGTCGCGCGCCGCCTACGTCAAACAGGCGGTCCGCGACAAGCTGGTTGAACACAAGCAGTACATCTGCAAGCACGGCCAGGACATGCCGGAGATCCTGAACTGGAAGTGGGGGCACTACGCCGGACAGGCCGGCGACGCCTGAGGCCCGGCGCGCGGCTGCCGGATCAAGGAGTGTTCCATGCAGAGGAAACGCTACGCCGTGGTCGGCATGGGCTCGCGGGGCCTGGGGATGTTCGCGCGGCCGCTGGCCACCGACCTGGCCGAGACGGCCGAACTCGTGGCCGTGCTCGACTCCAACCCCCTCCGGATGGCCGGCGCCGTCTCACGCCTCCCGCGGCCGGTTCCCATGTACAACGATTTCGACCGGATGCTGCGCGAGACGGAGCCGGACGCCGTGATCGTCGCCAGCCGCGATTGCACGCACGCCGAGTACGTCGTCCGCGCGCTCAGGGCCGGAAAGCGCGCCTTCAGCGAGAAGCCGCTGTGCACCACGGCCGCCATGTGCCGCCGAATCCTCACGGCGGCGAAGAAGACGGGCGCGGTCTGCCTCACGACGCACAACGCACGCTACGATGCGGCCATGGGCTCAATCCGCGCCGTCATCGCCGGCGGCCGGCTGGGCCGGGTGCTTCACGTCCAGTTCGCCGAGACGCTCGACCGCGTGCACGGGGCCGACTACTTCCGCCGCTGGCATCGCCGCAAGGCCAACAGCGGCGGGCTCCAGATCCACAAGGCCAGCCACCACTTCGACCTGCTGAACTGGTGGGCGGGCTCGAAGCCGGAGACCGTGCGGGCCCAGGGCGGACTCGTCTTCTACGGCAAGAACGGGCCCTTCCGCGGCCGGCGCTGCAAGGGCTGCCGGCATGCCTCGGCGTGCGATTTCCACGCCGACTTTTTCGCCCGCGAGGACTATCGCCGCCTGTACTTTGAAGCCGAGCCGGCCGACAGGTACGTCCGCGACGGCTGTGTCTGGGACCCCGAGATCGACATCGAGGACCAGCTCCACGTTCACATCGTTTACGAGAACGGAATCCAGGTGGACTACTCGCTCGTCGCCTACTCGCCGATCGAGAGCCTGCACGTTGCCATCGAAGGCACGCAGGGTCGCCTCGAGCACACGACGGTCTATGACACGGGCTGGTGTGTCGGCCGCGGCAACCGGCTGCCGGGCGTCGAGAACGTCCGCGGGGAAACCCAGAGGCTCTTCCGGCCGGGCAAGGGGATCACGGAGATTCCGCTCGCGCGCGGCGAGGGCGAACACGGCGGCGCCGACCCGCAACTGCGGCGAGACTTCTTCGCCCGGCCCTGGGACAAACCGCCCACCGAGAAGATGGCCTCGCTGGACCAGGCGGTCCAGGCCGTGTTGATCGGCGCGGCCGTCAACCACTCGCTCGCGGCGGGCGGAAGCCCCGTCCAGGTCCAGAGACTGCTCGCGAGGGGCTAGTAGTCCGTCACACTTGTTCCTGTGGTTTGAACAGGCTCGCGCGGTGGGCAGTCTTGCCCACCGCGCAGCGGGCAAGACTGCCCGCCGCGCGAGCGCTACTCACATTATCAAGAGTGACGGACTACGAGTGTTCCGTTACTCGTCAATTGAGGGGTGGCATGGTCACCCGATGTTGGGTGACCATGAGCCATTTCGCCGCACATGGCCACAGCCTGCCCGCGAAAGGGACAGGATACCCAGCGAGCGACGCGCTGGGCATGCCACCCGTGGGGACGAGGGCTTGCCACAAAATCCCGGCACACCCCGCAAGGCCCGCGTTACAGGAATCACTTGACCCTCTTCCCCCCCGCGCGGTAGAGTTGCGGGCCGTGCAGGGATGGGAATCCCCGTCCGCTGGACAAGCCATCGGTTCTGACCCTGACAGGAGCCAACGATCATGCAACACCACTCAAAGACCTCTCGCCGTTCGTTCCTCAAGCAACTGGGCGTGGCCGGCATCGGCGCGGCGGCGCTGCCGTACATCGTGCCGTCGGGCGCGGTCGGCGGCACGGCGGCCAGCAACAGGCTGAACATCGGGATGCTGGCCTGCGGCGGGCGGAGCCGGCAGGACCTGCCCTCGTTCATCAACGAGAACGTCGTGGCGGTATGCGACGTGGATGCCAAGCAGGTCGCGCAACTCAAGAAGGAAGCCGCCAAGCACGGGGAACGGGGCGCGGCGATGGAGAACGTCAAGGTCTACGAAGACTACCGCAAACTGCTGGAGACGGAGAAGTCGGTGGACGCCGTGGTGATCGCGGCGGGCCAGCGCTGGCACGTGCCGATGAGCAAGACGGCCATGCTGGCGGGCAAGCACGTGTTCTGCGAGAAGCCGCTCGCCCACACGGTGGCCGAGACCCGCGAGATCCGCGACCTGGCCCGCGGCACCAAGCTGGCGACCCAGATCGGCACGCAGGGCGGCTCGAGCGAGACCTTCCGGCGGAGCATGGAAGTCATCCAGGCGGGCGTGCTGGGCCAGATCCGCGAGGTGCACGCGTGGATCAACCGCAGTTTCGCGCCGAGCGCGGCGGTCGACATGAACGCCGACCCGACGCCCGAGGGCCTGAACTGGGACTTCTGGTGCGGCCCCTCGAGGCTCCTGCCGTTCAAGCGGTACTACCTGGGCGGATGCCTGGCGTGGGGCCGGTGGCTGGACTTCGGCGACGGACACCTGGCCGACATGGGCGCGCACGGCCTCAACCTGCCGTGGCGGACGCTGAAACTCGGGCCGGCCCTGAAAGCCTCGGTTGAGATTACCGAGCCGCTCAAAGACAGTTACCCGTCGGCGACGAAGTTCCGGTGGGACTTTGCCGCCCGCGAGGGCTTCGGCCCGGTCTCGGTCTGGTGGCATGACGGCCCGAAGGCCGGCCCGCCGGAGGAACTGGCGAAGGAACTGCTGGCCACCTACAACAAGGTGCCGGGCGACGGCGTCCTGTTCGCCGGCGAGAAGGGCATGCTCCGGTCCGACGCGTGGGGCGTGGGCGGCGTCGTCAAGCTCAACGGCGAGGAGAAGTTCCGCGGCGTGAAAGACCACGAGGCCTGCAAGCCCGTTCCCGTCACCTACCCGCGCGCCAGGGGCCACATGGAAGAATGGCTGACCGCGTGCAAGGGCGGCGCGCCAACGTTCCAGCCCTTCGCCATAGCCGCCGACATCGCCGAGATCGCGATGGTGGGCATGGTCGCCCTGCGCCTCGGCAAGCCGATCGAGTGGGACACCGCCGCGCTAAAGGCCAAAGGCATGCCCGAGGCCGACGTTTGGATCCGCCCCGAGCAGCGCAAGAAGTGGCTGTAGTACAACAACGCTGCATAGCCCCGTGCGCGGTGGGTCTCCTGACCCACCGCGCCGTATGTTTCCCATGCCGGCTCGAAAACGCACTCACGCGGCGGGTCAGGAGACCCGCCGCGCAAAGTGGGGTGGCCACGCCCCCCTGAGACCTTGCCACGCTACAGCGTCCAGCCCTCGCGGTACTGGCGCCGGACGTAGGCGTTGGCGTCCTTGTCGTTGGTCACTTCCATCTTTTCGCCGTCCCACAGCAGCTCGCGGTTGGGGAAGCGGATGGCCAGGTTCCCCATGAGCACGGTCTCGGCGAAGGGGCCGGAGTAGTCGAAGTTCGCAGACGACGGCTTGCCCGTCTTGCACGCCCGGACCCAGTCCTTCTCATGTCCGCCCTCGCCCCCCGGCACGCGCTCGAGCGTCTTCGCGGGCAGGGCGTACTCCTTCATCCGCGATTCCGGGACCAGGCGGGGGCTTTTTCCATAACATCCACACATCAACAGACCCTTATCGCCGATGAAGAGGACGCCGCCGTCGTCGTCGCCCATGCGGCGGTCCTTCTCGAGGACCTCCGGGCGCGGCGGCATCATCCCGCCGTCCCACCAGGTCAGCCTGACCTCCGGCATGCCGTCGCGCGGCGGGAACTTGTAGCGGACGATGGTGGAGCGCGGATACTGCTCGTTCTTCGGCTCCGTCTTCTGCCACAGCCCCTTCCAGTAGGTCGAGATGCAGCCCTCGACGGCGACGGGGTACTTCAGCTTCAGAGCCCAGAACGCCGGGTCCATGATGTGGCAGCCCAGGTCGCCGAGCGAGCCGGTCCCGAAGTCCCACCACGCCCGCCACGTCCCCGGATGATACGTGGGGTGATAGGGGCGCATGGCCGCCGGGCCGATCCACAGGTCCCAGTCCAGCGTGGGCGGGACCGGCGGCGTCTCCTTCGGCCGCTCGACCTCGACGCTCTGCGGCCACACGGGCCGGTTGGTCCAGGCGTGCACTTCGCGCACCGGGCCGATGGCCCCGTCCGCGATCCATTCGCACGTCAGGCGGGCGCCGTCGCCGGAGTGCCCCTGGTTGCCCATCTGGGTCATGACCTTCTGCTTGCGGGCGGCCTCGGTCAGCACCCGCGCCTCGTAGACGCTGTGGGCCATCGGCTTCTGGACGTAGACGTGCTTGCCCCGCTGGATGGCCGCCAGGGCGATGACGGCGTGGGAGTGGTCGGGCGTCGCCACGATCACCGCGTCGATGTCTTTTTGCTGATCGAGCATGACGCGGAAATCCTTGTACACCTTGGCCTTCGCGTACTTGCCGCAGGTCTTGGCGCCGTAGCCGCCCGCGTCCACGTCGCACAGCGCGACGATGTTTTCGGCCTCGCAGGCGGCCAGGTTGCTCCCGCCCATGCCGCCGACGCCCACGCCGGCGATGTTGAGCTTCTCGTTCGCCGACGGCTTGCCCTCGCCCCCGAGCACAGACCGCGGAACGATGGTCAGCGCCGCCACCGCCGCCGACGCCTTGATGAGGCTGCGGCGGCTGATCGTTCGACTCTCGTGCGCCATGTTCGCTCCTCCTTGTTAGTACGATAGCGCTGGATACGGTCTTGCGCGGCGGGTCTCTCGCCACGGCGAGTCTTCGACCTCACCCGCCGCGGGAGTGCGTTTTCTTGCCCCTGCGACGCACTTTCTGCGCGGTGGGCAGTCTTGCCCACCGCGCGTACGCGCCCACATTCTCGCGGCGGGCAAGACCGCCCGCCGGTCGCCGCGGCGACCTGATGGGCGCTTCTGAAACAGCTTCTAAGCCGAAGCACCGCGGCCACGGCGAGATTCTTCGCTCGCTCAGAATGACAGCGCTAAACACATGCAGGCAACCCGTGGCGCTGCACAGGCGGCGAGAGAAGTCGCTATTCGGATAGGCCCTTACTCGAACTTGACCTCGTAATAGGCCGCCTTGTTCTCGCCCGTCATGGGAACCACGAGTTTTCCGCCTTCCGCCTGCGGCGTCACCTCGGCCGCCTTGTAGCCGTAGGGCGACAGGGCCGTAACGGTGCACTTGCCGGTCCGCGCCAGCGCAACGGCGCCCTTGACGCCCTCGAGCAGCACGGGGGACTTGCCGATGGCGATCAGGCGCTGGCCGCCGCGGCTGTAGGCCATGTCGGTGTTGCGGCTGCGGCCCACCGCCGTGATGAGGATGTGGCGGCTCTCCCGGAGCGGTTTGCCGTCCCAGGAGGTCACGAGGACCGACGCGATGCGGTTGGAGGTCCGGATTTCGCAGTCGCCCAGTTTCACCGGCACGCCGGCCAGGAACCCGACGGCCGCCTGGGTCCGCGGCGTGTTGGCGGTAACGTAGCCCGCGCCGTAGTTCCAGTACAGCTCGCCGGTGGCCGCGCGGATCTCCTTTTTCTGCATGTCGATGTATTTCGTGAGGTCGATGGAGAAGTCGGGCTTCTCCTCCTTCGAGAACTCCACGCCCGTCTTGCCGACGGCCGCGGCATAGAAGGCCGCCAGGCTCTTCGCGTTGACCCCCTGCTCCGCCGACATCTCGTGCGGCCCCGAGACCTCGAACTTGATCGCCACGTCCTTGAGCGGCTGGCCGCTGAAGAGCCTGGCGTCGGAGAAGTTCCGCGCGAAGACCTTCTCGCCCTCCTTCACGTCGCCCCGGCGGATCACCTGCGACAGGGCCGGGTACTGGCAGAGCGTCGACGGCTCGCCCACGGGCCACATCCACTTGAGGAACCGCGAGAAGCCCCCGCCGCCGCCCTCCATCGCAAAGTGGATGGGGGCGTCCCAGCCGTTCAGGCAGTTGCCGTAGAACGTCATCAGCGGCGGCGCCTCCAGACGCCACTGGTTCGGCAGCACGTTGGCCCACTCGCTGATCGTGTAGGGCATGCCCAGGACGCGCTCCTGGCTGAGCTTCAGGAGGCACTCGGGCTTCTTCAGGGCACACTCGTCGTTGAACGGCAGGCCCGGCAGGATTTGCCAGCCGCCCGGTCCGCCGCCGTAGTAGTGATGCCGGTCGATGTAATCCATGCCCGGCACGTTCGAGTAGAGCTCGGGGTAGAAGCCGACGCCCACGCCGAACCAGCCCGTGCCGCAGATCGGCTGCCGGGCGCCGGCGGCGCGGAGGGCCTCCTTGGTCTTGTTGAAGTACGCGCCGTTGAGGTCCGCGTAGAAGCGAAGCTGGTCGGCCGCGCGCGCCTGCTTCTCCTTCGGCACGTTGTTGAAGTTCCAGATGAGGAGGCGCTTGACCGAGCCGTCGGCGAGCTTCTCCTCGGGCGCCAGGTCCTTGCCCCACGCCTCCGCCAGTTTTTCCTGCGAGCCGTACTTCTTCAGGAGCCAGGCCGCCCACACGCCGTCCAGCCGCTTCTTGTAGAACGGCGAGATGCCGTCGATCGTGTAGAAGAACACGCCGTCCTCGTTGGTGACCTCGATCTGGCAGATCGCCGGGTCCTCGCCGTAGGCCTTGTTGTCGCGGTACGGGTTCTTGTGCGTCAGGATGGCCTTCTCGAGGTCGATGTTGAGCTGCATCACCTTGGCGTCGAAGAAGGTCGTGCCGACGGTGTCGAAGACCGGCTCTTCGCCCGCCTTGCGGGTGCGCTTGGCCTTCTCGTCGGCGTACGCGACGGACTCGTCGAACCCGTCGAGGCCGTCCCCCTTCTTCGCCTTGCGGTACCAGAGCATCGTCAGGCGGCTGTAGATGCCGCGCTTCGCGAGCTCCGCGACCAGGTAGTCGAGCTGGTCCATCACCTTCGGGTTGAGGTGGCCGCTGTCGGGCTGGCTCCAGTCGACCGCCGAGCCTGCCTCCGGCCCGGTCACCAGGTGCCCGATGCGGACCATGTTGAAGCCGTACTTGGCGAGCCACCGCGCCTCGTACTCAGACTCTTTCTTGTCGCGCGGAGTGCCCTGCATCGTGGCCACGAGGTGCACGGGCGTCCCGTCCTCGAAGACCCAGCGGCCGTCGGCCGTCTTCATGAAACCGTGCTTGCCGGCCGGGGCGTCGAGCGCCGCCGCCTGGTCGATCGGCGAGTCTTCGAACTTGTCGGCCACCACCTCCACCGGGAACCACTGGCTCTTGTCGAGCGTGTCCAGGTCGCTCTTCTTATAGTCCGGCTCGGGGATGTCTTTCGGGTCAGGCAGGCTCACGGGTTTGTCGGAAGCCGTCACGGCAGCCACCAGGACGATGCCGTCGGCCATCTCGCTCTTCAGCTTGAGGCTCTTGATGAGCTTGTCGGGCTGCGGATTGTCCCAGCCGAAGACCAGCATGCCGACATCGTCGGTCTTGGCGTTCGGCACGTGGAACGCCACGCGGTACTTCGCCCCATGGGCGGGTCCCCACCAGTCGCAAATCTCTTCCTTCGCGCGGACCGGGATCTCGGCGGTCGTCCCGTCCTCGTAGTGCACGATATAGGTAGCCATGTGGCCGCCCGTCCAGGCCGAGGCGTGAAGGAAATAGAGGCTGCGGGCCTTGAGGCCGACCGGCACGGTCGCCGTGACCGGCCCCGGGGGAAACTTCTTGGACTTGAGGGTCAGCACGGCCTTGCCGCCGTTCTTCGCCGGGTCGATGACGTCGAAGGGGATGCCGAAGAACGTCCGGACGCCGACCTCGATGTTCCGCAGGTCGGTGTCGCCCTGGTCGGTCCACCCGCCTTTGCCGTCGCCCCAGACCTCGTCGCACCAGGCCATGTTGACGACGGTCTTCAGGTCGACCATCTTGCAGCCGGACTCCGCGGCGGCCGCGCCGCCGGCGGCGGCGAGACTCGCCGCGATCGCCGCGACAAGGATGACGGCCAACCTCTGCGCGAGGGGCGACCAGCAGAGGCTGTCGCTATCACCACAACGCCACATAGCCTCGTGCGCGGTGGGTCTCTCGCCACGGCAAGTCTTCGACCTCACCCACCGCGCAGAAGATGCGTCTTGCCGACTGATTGGGGCACGTTCGCGGCGGGTCAGGTCGAAGACTTGCCGTGGCGAGAGACCCGCCGCGCAGAGTGGCGGTGTACTATGGACGGGACGGCTCATGGGCACTCCCCTTTCCTGGTCGCCGGGCGAGCAGACCGGGCCGGCGCCACAGTGCCTCAAGATTAAACCATGCGGCGGGCGGGAAGGACAGCGGATTCAGTTCGGCGGCTTCCCCAGCGGCGGCGCCATCCGGGCAGGTGCACTCTCGGGCCGGGGAGGGCCTGGAGGCAGCGCCGCCTGCCATCGCTCGTATTCCGCCAGGCCGTCGGCCTCACTGACAAACTTCTTGTAGAGCACACGGGCGCGGAGGCAATACGACTGAGCGATAGTGCATACTTTCACTAAAGTGTCAACAGCCCGCGCGGTTGGCAGGTCGGCCGCCACGGTATTTAGCCCCCGGTGATTCACCGGGGGCGAAATAAACTCCGACGCCCCGCCCCGCCTCGAGGGCCGACAGGGCCCGGGGATAGCGCTAGTGGTGCGTCACAATTGAAACTGTCGGTAAGGTAAGCGCGGCGGGCAGTCTTGCCCGCCGCGCGGTGGGCAGGACTGCCCACCGCGCTACCCAGTTGCACTCACACGAACAAGTGTGACAGACTACTAGCCCCTCCTGGCCGCCCTTCTCTTTTTCCCCACGGCGCCTCTCCGCGCCTTAGGCTTGGCTTTCCGCGCGCCCGCCGCCGCCGGCTTTGCAGCGGCTTTCTTCTCGGCGAGGATCCGCCGGACTTCACGCCGCCCGAGCTTCCGCAGGGCAACCATGGCCGCCTTGTTCCTGCCCCTGGGCCTTGCCTTGCCCTGCTCCCAGAACCCGACGGCCCCTGCCGACACACCCACGAGGACGGCCAGCTCGCCCTGGCTTATGCCGAGCCGCTGCCGCAGCTTCTTGATGAGGCGCGGGGAGATCCGGGCGACCTCGACTTCTTCGGGCGCCGCCCCGAGCTTGGCCTGTGCCGCCGCCCGCTCGGCCGCGATCTGGGCCCCGAGCTTCGCGAGGACCGCCACGGTCTTGCGCAGTTCCCTGACCGCGCGTTTCACCCGGCGGACATCCCGGGCCAGCGGCACGTACGTCACCCGCATCTGCTTCTTCGCCAGGCGGATGATCTCGAACTTGATCGTCTGTTCCATCTTGCCCATCGCGTGTCTCCTCTGCGTTGAAGTCCCCCGGCGCGCCGGGCGCCGTACCGCGCACTCCACACCTTGCCAGCCTATTGTGCTTCGGCGCGGCGCCGCAGTCAACGAAGAAACATGCGTGCTGGCAATCGGTCAGTTACGGGGGCGTGACGGAGCCTTTTTCCGAGCCGCGACCGTAAGGGAGCGGTGCCGTGACGCGCGAAGGCCAACAACACCGCTCCCGTACGGTCGCGGCTCTGGTTAGTAGAACCGCAGAATGTCTCATTGAGTGGCGGAGTTCGTAATCCCTTGCCGCAGGCCACCTTACAGCGACGTCCCATTCAACGATTCATTTTGCGGTTCTACTTAGGTAGCTGGCCTTTCGCAGGTTTCTCGGCCCAAGGAAAGCCACACGATGGCAGGAACCGACCGATTCCCGCGGTTTTTCGCAGTTTCCCACCACAGGGCGAATTTCGCTTTGTGCCCTCGCGCCAATGGCTCAGGCCGAAATTGCGGAATCAGTGCAAAATCCCCACGAATCACGCGTGTTTCGTGCCTCCAGAATCTGCTAAAGGCCAGCACCATGAGGAAAAGAGGCCACAATGATCACGGGTTGGCAAGCAACCCGTGGCACATGGGAAAAGGATCACGCTAAACACGTACGGAGACCCGCCGCGCCAAGCAGCGTTGTCGTGTTATACGCCGTCGGCCCAATACACCAGCCGCACGGCGTAGTCCTCAACGTTGTCCAGCGTCAGGGCTCCCACCTGGTTGACACAGTGCACCGTGCCGCGCGTGTAGTTGGCCAACGTATGGCCGCCGAGGCCGAAGGCGGTGCCGCCGTTAGGCGTATTCACGCCGGTGAGCGTGATCTTGCCGAGCGACCAGACCGCGATGTTGGAATTGACGACCGAGGCGAGCAGCGCGTCCTTGATGCCCTGGACCGTCACCTCGCCGACGGCCCGATGGTTCCCGGCCACATTCGTGGCGACGCCGCCGGCCTGGAGGGTTGCCGAGCGCAGGCCGCCGACCGTCAGCTTGCCCAGGTTGCCCTGGGCGCTGATCGTGACGCCATCGACCCACCCCGCGACCGTCAGGGAGCCGAGGGACGTCTCGTTGGGGCCGTAGAGCGTCACGTTGGCCGCCAGGTTGCCGTCGATTTTCGGTTGGCCCTGCCCACGCCGCCACCGCGTTTTGTCCCCCTGACAAAGATGCGTCCTATCGCCGAAGTGGGCTTGTGCAGGCCGGCGAGGAAGGAGCCGCAGTACCGAGGCACATCCATCATTCCGTAGCCGCCGGAGATGCTGCGGACGTTGCACAAGGGCCTCTTGGCGAGATTGGCAGTGGCCAGCCGGTTGGCCAAATTGGTTCTTGACCGGATAATACTACGTAGTATAATACGGCACAGTACGAAGTTGCTCCGGATTGCATCGAGGACAGGAGAAATGCCAATGCCGAGTGAGAACACAATCAGGCGGATCATGGAGTTCGTCGGCCGGCTCGAGGGGATCGATCCACACGTCCTTCAGGATGGACTTAAGATCGGTCGCCTTCACCACCGAGTCGAGCAGGTCATCGAGAACGACGCGGCCGCCTGGGGACTGACCGCCAGGCAGGTTGAGATCATGGAGTGCCTGTACCACAACGCGGAAAGCACCATGACCCCCGCGGATTTGTCCGACGAGGTCGGCCTGACCCGCTCGGCCATGACCAGCGCGCTGGACTCCCTTGAGAAGCTCGGCCACACCGTCCGGACGCCCCACCCGACCGACCGGCGCATGGTCGCCATCTCCCTGACGCCGTCAGGTCGTGACTTTATCGGCCAACGCTTGCCGGAGCGGTACCAGCGGTTCCACCGAGTCATGGCCGGTCTTTCACAGAGGGAGCGCACGAGCTTCCTGCAAGTGCACAGGAAGGTGCTCGATCTCCTTATCTGTGAACTGGCGGAGAAGCCCAAGTGAGCCCCGGGAGCGAGACGGCCCGGCCGGCCGCAATCGCCTCCCGCGCGGCACCACGCGGCGAACCGACTTAGAGAAGAGGAGTTTGTCCATGGACCATCGAAGACGTGGGAAGTACCTCGCGGCCGTCCTGTTCGGGGCCCTGGCCTTGCAGGGTTGCGACCGCCGGCAGGAAGCGCCGCCGCCACCTGTCCCGGAAGTGGCCACGGTGACGGTTCAGCCTCAGCAGGTCGTGCTGACCACGGAGTTACCGGGTCGCACATCGGCTTACCTCGTCGCAGAAATCCGGCCTCAGGTGAATGGCCTGGTGCAGAAGCGTCTCTTCACGGAAGGCTCTGACGTGAAAGCCGGCGAGGCGCTCTACGAGATCGACCCCGCCCCCTTTAAGGCGGCGCTCGACCAGGCGGCGGCGAACCTCGACGTCATGCGGAAGACCGCCGACCGGGCACGGGCGGCCTTGGCGGCGAGCCGGGCGAACGTAACGCGGCAGAAGGCCACCCTGGCACTCGCCCGGACGAACCGACAGCGGTTTGAGGACCTGCTCACGGACAAAGCCGTCTCCACCTCGGATCGCGACCAGGCCGTGAGCAACGCCGACGTGGCCGAGGCCACGCTTCAGGCGGTCGAGGCGCAGGTGGATAGCGACCGGAGTGCGGTGGCAGCGGCCGAAGCGACCGTCACACAGGCGGAAGCGGCGCTCGAGACCGTTCGGATCAACCTGGGGTATACGAGGATCACCGCTCCCATTTCCGGCCGCATAGGGAAATCCACGGTGACGGATGGCGCCATTGTGACGGCGTATCAACCCGTGGCCCTGGCAACGATTCAGCAACTGGACCCCATTTACGTGGATGTTCCTCAATCCACCACCGAACTGATGCGGTTGAAACGCCGGCTGGAAGACGGCCGCCTCAACAGCGACGGAGCGAGCCAGGACAAGGTCAAGCTCATCCTGGAAGACGGCACCCTGTACCCCCTGGAAGGGACGCTTCAATTTCGCGATGTCTCGGTAGACCCGACGACCGGGTCCGTCATCGTGCGGGCCGTCTTCCCTAATCCGAAAGGGCTTCTCCTGCCAGGTGTGTTCGTCCGGGCGGTGGTGAAAGAAGGTGTCAATAACCAGGCCATCCTGATTCCTCAACAGGCCGTCTCACGCGATCCCAAGGGAAATCCCGTGGCCCTGATCGTGGACGCGGCGGGCAAGGCCGGGCAACGGAGGCTCGGCCTTGACCGGGCCACCGGCGACCAATGGCTCGTCTCCTCGGGTCTGGCGGCCGGCGATCGGGTGATTGTCGAGGGAATGCAGAAAGTGCGGCCCGGCGCTTCCGTGAAAGAGGTCCCCTTTGACGCCGGCCGGAAACAGGACGCCCCATCGGGGAAGGCGACCCCGTCGGCCCCAAAACCGAATTGACGGAGGCGCGCGATGTTATCGAGATTCTTTTTGGACCGTCCGGTCTTCGCCTGGGTCATCGCCATCGTCATGATGGTGCTGGGCGGGCTGGCCATCTACAACCTGCCCATATCGCAGTATCCGCCCATTGCGCCGCCGTCCATTGCCATTGATTCTTTCTATCCCGGGGCATCGGCGGAGACGGTGGAAAACAGCGTGACGCAGATCATCGAGCAGAAGATGACCGGCTTTGACGACATGCTGTATATGTCTGCATCGAGCGATTCCGCCGGGGCCTCCCGCATCGAATTGACCTTCAAGGCGGGAACCGACCCGGACCTGGCTTGGGCCAAGGTGCAGAACAAGCTCCAACTTGCCATGGCCAGCCTGCCGGAAGTGGTGCAGCGCTCAGGGGTCATGGTCAGCAAATCCACCAGGAATTTCCTTATCATTGTGGGCCTGGTCTCCGACGACGGCAGCATGAACGGCAACGACTTGCGGGACTACGCACAATCCAACCTGGAGAAGGTGCTGGCGCGCGTGCCCGGCGTCGGCGAGGTCATGAACTTCGGCTCTCAATATGCGATGCGCGTCTGGCTGAACCCGGACAATCTGACCAATTACCACCTGACCGTGGAAGATGTGATCCTGGCGCTGCGGGCCTACAACGTTGAAGTGTCTGCCGGGCAGTTTGGCGGGATGCCGGCGGTGGAAGGGCAGAGACTGAACGCCTCCATCATCGTTCAGAACCTCCTCCAGACCCCCGATGAGTTCGCCGCCATCCCTATTCGTACCAATCCGGATGGCTCCATCGTGCGGATCAAGGATGTGGGACGCACGGAACTGGGCACCGAGTTCGACGATGTCCAAGCCTTCTACAATGGCAAACCCACCGCCGCCTTGGCCATCCGGCAAGCGCCCGGGGCCAATGCGCTGGATACCGCCAATGCCGTCAAGAGCAAACTGGCGGAGATGAGCCGCTACTTCCCGCCGGGAATGAAGGTTGTGTATCCCTACGACACCACACCCTTCGTCAAGGTGGCCATCAATGAGGTGGTGAAGACCCTGTTGGAGGCGATTCTCTTGGTTTTCCTGGTCATGTGGCTGTTCATGGGTAACATCCGCGCCACCCTGATCCCGACCATCGCGGTGCCGGTCGTGATCCTGGGAACGTTCGCCGTGCTGGGGCTGTTCGGGTTCTCCATCAACATGCTGACGATGTTCGCCATGGTGCTGGCCATCGGCCTCTTGGTGGACGACGCCATCGTGGTGGTGGAAAACGTCGAACGAATCATGGCCGAAGAAGGGCTTTCGCCACGGGAGGCCGCCGCCAAGAGCATGGACCAGATCACCAGCGCCCTGATCGGCATCGGGCTGGTGCTCTCGGCGGTCTTCGGTCCCATGGCGTTCTTCGGAGGGTCCACCGGGGTCATCTACCGCCAGTTCTCCGTGACCATCGCCGCCGCGATGCTGCTGTCGGTGGTCGTGGCCCTGATCCTGACGCCGGTGCTTTGCGCTTCCCTTCTCAGGCCAGTACCGAAAGGGCACGAGCCGGCGGAGAGCGCCGTCTTTTTTCTGCGCCCGTTTTTCCTGTTGTTCGACCGCGTTTTTTTTGGGGTCAGAGACCGGTATGTGAAACTGGTCGGCCATGCTCTTTCCAGGAAACTGCGTTACCTCGTGGTTTTTGGCCTGACTGTGGCAGGACTGGGATTCTTGTTCATGAGGATGCCCACCTCCTATCTTCCCGATGAGGATCAGGGGATCCTCCTCGCCCAGATCCTCATGCCAACGGGCAGCACCCTCGAGCAGACACAGGCGGTTGCGGATGAAGTCCAGCGCTATTTTAAGGAGGACGAAAAAGAGGCGGTGGAATCCTGTTTGACGATTTCCGGCATGGGCTTTTCCGGAAGATCGCAGAGCAACGGCATGGTGTTTGCCAAGTTGAAGGATTGGAGACTTCGCGACCGGCCGGATTTGAGGGTAAAGGCCATTGCCGGCCGGGCCATGGGGGCGTTTTCCGGAATCCGCAACGCCCTGGTCTTTGCCTTCCCGCCTCCAGCCGTCGTCGAACTGGGCAATGCCCGGGGCGTGGATTTCCAGTTGATGGACCGTGGCGGGCTCGGTCATGCTGCCCTGATGAACGCCCGCAACCAGCTCCTCGGCATGGCGGCGCAGGACCCGGTGTTGACCAAGGTCCGGCCCAACGGCCTGGAAGACGTGCCCGAATACCGGGTGGACGTGGATTGGGCGAAGGCCGGCGCGTTGGGAGTGCCCATCCCCTCGATCCACAATACCATCTCGGCGGCCTTCGGCAGCGCCTATGTCAACGACTTCATTCAGGCCGGGCGCGTCAAACGGGTTTACGCCCAGGCGGACGCCCCCTACCGCATGCTGCCGAAGGACCTGGAAAAGCTTTACGTCCGCAATGCGGCCGGGAAAATGACGCCCTTCGCCTCGTTGGCCTCGACCCGCTGGACGACCGGCTCGCCCCGGCTGGAGCGATTCAACGGTTTCCCGTCCATGAACATCTGGGGCGAGCCGGCGCCGGGCCGGAGTTCCGGCGAGGCGATGCAGGCCATGGAAGAGATCGTCTCGAAGCTGCCGCAGGGAATCGGCTATGACTGGACCGGGCTTTCCTACCAGGAACGGCAGGCTGCTTCCCAGACAGGTCTGCTCTACGCCTTTTCAATTCTGGTTATCTTTCTCTGTCTGGCGGCGCTGTACGAGAGTTGGCCCATCCCCATTTCGATCCTGCTGGCCCTGCCCCTGGGGGCCATTGGCGGCGTCATCGCATCGACCCTGCGGGGACTGCCCAATGACGTCTACTTCCAGATCGGACTGCTGACCACGCTGGGGTTGACCACCAAGAACGCCATCCTGATCGTCCAGTTCGCCAAGGCCCGGGTGGAAGAAGGGATGGGATTGATCGAGGCGACCCTGGAAGGTGCGCGATTGCGGTTTCGCCCCATCGTTATGACCTCGCTGGCCTTCGGATTTGGCGTCTTGCCCCTGGCGTTGAGCACAGGCGCGGGCGCGGGGGCTATGAATGCCATCGGCACCTCGGTGCTTGGCGGGATGATCACCGGCACGATTCTCGTGATCCTGTTTGCACCGCTTTTTTATGTGCTGATCGAGAAGACCTTTGGCAAGCGTGGCAAGCTCCGGGCGGCCAAGAGCGATGAAATCAACCAAGCCGGGAACCCTTGAAATGAACAGAAACATATTTGCTCTCCTCGTTGGAATATCCATAGTCACGGGTGGATGCACCATGGCCCCGAAATATAATCGGCCAGGAGCTCCGGTCCCTGACCGTTGGCCCAGCGGGGCCGCCTACCCGGCAAGCCCGCCGGCGACAAGCCCCTCGGACGCCGCGCAACCGAAATGGCAGGAGTTCTTCTCCGACGGGAAACTGCAACGCGTGACGGAACTGGCGTTGCAGAACAACCGCGATCTGCGGCTGGCCGCCTTGAACGTGGAACGAGCCCGCGCATTGTACGGCATTCAACGGGGTGAACTGTTCCCTGTGTTCAATGCGGTCGGCAGCGGAAGCAAACAGCGGGTGCCGGCCGATCTCTCGGCCATCGGGAAGTCAATGACGGTCGAACAGTACGGGGCCAGCCTTGGTCTCAGTTCCTGGGAGATCGACTTCTTCGGCCGTATCCGCAGTCTGTCCGACGCCGCACTACAGGAGTACTTCGCCACCGAACAGGCCAGCCGCAGCGCGCAGATTCTGCTGGTGTCCGGCGTTGCCAACGCGTATCTGACCCTGGCTGCGGACCGGGAAACGCTCAAACTGGCTGGAACCACCCTTGAGACACAGCAGGCCGCCTACGATCTGGTTAAACGACGCCTGGACCGTGGGCTCGTTCCCGAACTCGACCTTTATCGTGCGCAAACGCAAGTGGATGCTGCCCGGGCAGACCTCGCTCGGTTTACGCAATGGGCGGCACAAGATGAAAACGCGTTGAACCTTCTGGTCGGATCCCCGGTGCCGGACGCCATGTTGCCTGCGGAACTGGGCAGTGTCAGCCCGCTCAAAGACATCTCCCCCGGTGTATCCTCCGAGGTGCTCCTTCGCCGCCCCGATATCCTTCAGGCCGAGAACCTTCTCAAGGCCGCTAACGCCAACATCGGCGCCGCCCGGGCAGCGTTCTTTCCCAGGATTTCTCTGACAGCCGCGATGGGGACCGGGAGCGACGAGTTGTCTGGTCTCTTCAAGTCTGGTTCCAGAGCCTGGACCTTTGCGCCGCAGATCGCAATGCCGATTTTCGATTCCCGCACATGGTCGGCCTTGAAGGTAACTGAAGTCGAAAAACAGTCCGCCATCGCCCAATACGAGAAGGCGATTCAGACGGCCTTCCGGGAAGTCGCCGATTCCCTGGCCGTGCGCGGCACGATAGATCAACAGATATCGGCGCAGGAATCCCTGGTCCACGCGGCTGAAGAGACTTACCGTCTCTCCAATGCTCGTTATATCAAAGGAATTGACAGCTACCTATCCGTCCTGGACGCACAGCAATCCCTCTATGCGGCGCAGCAGAGGCTCGTTGCGCTTCGGTTGGGGGGGGTGGCGAACCAGGTGAGGCTTTACGCGGCACTGGGCGGCGGATGGCAGTCGGAGCCGATGCTCCCGGCGTCACGATGACGGCGATCCCCAAAGAGTCGGTGGGCACGGCTGGGCGGCCATGTGTTTCCGTGAACCGCCCTCGGGCAGAAGGAAGGCGTCAAAACGTTCGTCCTAAACGTCGACGAACAGACGCGAATTGCGGGGACCACTCTTGGGCGGCATCAGCAAGAGTACGTGAGCGAGTGGCGGCGAGGCTACTCGTTCTCACCTATCGCCTGCGGCGGCATCTTCGGGCGGAACTTCGGCGCTTGCCCCTCGATCTGGCCGGCCGGGAGTACACCATTCTGGAACTTCTCGACGAGGCGGGGGCGCTGACTTCGACGGACGTCCAGCGCCGGCTGCATATCTCGCCCGCTCGTTTTTCCGCCCTCCAGAAGAGGATGCGCTCTCGCTCTGCCGAGCCGCTCGTGGAGCGGACCCCGCACCCGGTCGATCATCGCAGGATCATCCTCACGATCACGCCTGCCGGCCGCCTGACCCTGAGGAGGGCCCGAAGCGTACTCCTTGCGGGGGTCCGGCGCACCCTTGGAGCGTTGCGCGACAAGGATTGCCAGAGGCTTCAGCAGATTCTGTCCCGAATCGGCGACCTCCGCGCCGCTGCGAGAGGCGTTGGGCTGGCCAACGCCCCCGCCCTTTATCCACATGACCGATCCCGTCAGGGAACGGCTCGCGATGATTCCCGGGCTTTCTTGGATCGGACAGTGGCCGAACCAGGAACGGCGCGCTCCCGCCGGCCGCGGCGTACTCGCCCTTCGCATCGTGATGGCGGGCCAGGCCCGAGTGGATCGACGCGCGGTTGCCCTCGGTCAGGTGCGGCTCCTTGAGGAGCTCCTGCATGGCCTTCGCGTCGTCGTCGGACAGCTTCTCGCCCAGCGTCGTGGCCAACTGGGCGTAGGCCCCCACGCACTTCGGGTCGATCCGCAGGGCCTCGCGGAAGGCGGCGACGGCCTCCTCCACCTTACCCGTCATCTGCAACGTCAGGCCCAGGTTGTTCCAGGCCTCGGCATAGTCGGGCTGGA
>Ga0315281_10004537_pt1 | contig 20104 bp, 14 predicted proteins | sample YL17G07_0_MG_FD_204540 | JGI IMG/M metagenome (GOLD analysis project Ga0315281, IMG submission 204540) | Sediment microbial communities from Yellowstone Lake, YNP, Wyoming, USA - YL17G07_0 | ecosystem: Environmental > Aquatic > Freshwater > Lake > Sediment | place: USA: Wyoming | collected...
TCAACGGGAAAGGGCAGATCATCGCACACCCCAAACTTGAACTTGCGCAGAACAAAACACCGGCGGCGGATCTGCCCATCGTTACGCAAGTCATGAAGTCCATTGCCGTCGGCTCCAGCGAGTATATTCACCCCACTACCGGCAACAAGATCGTCGGCGCCTATGCCCCCGTCAAGGGGCTGATGTGGGGGGTAATCATCCAGCAGGACAAAGACGAGGCCTATATTTCCGTACGCCGCATGCAACATCAATCCGCCGCCCTCATTTTCGTCGCCCTTGCCTCAGCTGCCGTTATCGCCTTCTTTATCGCCCGCGGCCTGACCCGCCCAATCGTCAAAATAACAGAAGCGGCACGGCATATCGCCGCACGCGATTTCGCTGCCCGTGTCAGCGTCACAACCCACGACGAACTGCAGGACCTCGCTGAAACGTTCAACGAAATGACGGCCGAACTCGAACGCTACGACGATATGCAGATCAATAAAATCGTCGAAGAGAAAACCAAAACCGAAGCGGTAATTTTCTCGATTTCCGACGGCATACTGATGACCGACTGCGAAGGCCGGTTGCAGCTGGCAAATACGCACGCACGCGAGATCCTCGGCATTCCTGATAACGATTGGCAGAACCGGCCGCTTGCGGAATTTGAAATGAACCCCGCCATGACGCGCGCACTGCGGGATGTCCTTTCTTCGCCGCAGGGCACGGCCAGCAGGGAGGTCGACATCTCAACCAATGAATTGGCGCGTTTCTACCGGCTTTTTACCGGAGAGGTGACGACCCCGGACAAAAATGACAAGATCGGATTTGTCACCGTCCTGCGCAACATAACGCTGGAAAAAGAACTGGACCGGCTGAAGGAAGATTTTCTCCATTCCATCACCCACGATCTGCGCAACCCCATGACTTCCATCCGCGGGTTCCTGAAATTCCTGATAGACGGTGTCGCCGGGACGGTGAACGAAAAACAGAAAAAAATGCTCGAGACCATGGACCGGGCCTCGCTACGGCTGCTGGTGCTCATAAACGATATCCTCGACATAGCCAAACTGGAATCCGGCAGAATTACGCTCAACCTTGCGCTCACCGACCTGCGCGCCTCCGCGCACAAGATGATGGAGATCACGGAAGGCTCAGCGCTCAAAAAAAGAATACAATTGACGCTTGAAGCCCCGGAGACTCTCCCCAAAATACAGTGCGATGCCGAACTTATTGAGCGGGTCTTCTCCAACCTTATCAGCAACGCCGTAAAATTCACGCCGGAGAGCGGAAAAATATATATCCGGATACAGGAACGGGATGCTGACATCGAAGTAGCCGTCGTTGACAGCGGGGAAGGCATCCCCCAGGAGTACACCAACAAGATTTTTGACAAATTCCAACAAGTCGCCGGACAGCGGAAAGGCGGCACGGGACTGGGGCTGACGATCTGCAAACACGTGGTGGAGGCTCACCTGGGACGGATATGGGTCGAATCAAAGATGGGGGAAGGGGCGAAGTTCATTTTTACCATTCCCCGCAATTTGACGGTGAGCACGTTTCAAACTAAATAGCGCATGAAAATACGATCATTAACTTTCATCATCGTTTTCCTTATTCTCGGCATGGCGGCCCGGTTGGGCGCGGAGGTGCTGCAGGAGATCGTAGTCAAGGAAGGGGATACGCTCTGGAGCATCGCAAATTACTACCTTAAAGACCCGCAGCGCTGGCCCGATATCCTGAAGTATAACAAACTGCCTTCCTCGGATATCAACGTCATCCTGCCCGGCATGAAATTACAGGTCCCCATCCTTCTCATCAAGGAACACCTGCGGACAGCCTTCCTGACCTATATCCTGAACGATGTCCGCTACCGGCGCCGGACCGGGGCCGAATGGAACAAGGCCCGGCTTGATATGGAGTTGTTCAACGAGGACGGGCTCAGGACGCTTGAACAATCTCAGGCGCATGTCAGGTTTCCTTCGGGCGAAACACTGCAACTGGACGAAAATTCGCTGATTATCCTTAAACCGGACAGAAAACGCGAAGAGATAGATCTACTCTCGGGCGGAGTGCGGGCATCCAAAACCAGGATACTCTCGAACGGGTCACTCTCCGATCCACGGATCGAACCGCGGGGGACGAACCCGGACTTCAAGACAAAGATAAAGGAAGACCGGTCAACGCTGGTGGAAGTTTACGAAGGTATAGTCGACGTAACCGCGCAAGGCAAAACCGTTACGCTGACCAGGGGTTTCGGAACCGAGGTCAAGTTGCGACAGTCGCCTTCTGTCCCAAGAGCCCTGCCGCCCCTGCCGAATTTCTCTCTTGAAACGCCGACCAGGATGCCCGGCACAAACTTCGCCGCATCGGGGAAGATCGTCTCAGGCTCGCTGCAGGTCGGCATCAAAACAGCAGCGCCGTCACCGTCACATGCCGCAGCTGCCGGAGAAACCAAAGCCGACAACCAGTCGAAGGTCCTCGGACAAATCATCCACAAATACCGTTTGCAGGTAGCCACCAGCACAACCTTTATTGAAATGGTGATTGATGAAACGAAACCCCTCACTGAAAAAATTAATATTGATTTCAGGCAAAGCATGCTCCGCGACGGCATCTATTACTACCGCATCGCCTATATAGACGATCTCGGTTTTGAAGGGCAGTTCTCGGCCCCCGCTCAGTTTACGATAGACACCCAGCCGCCCCTGCTCGATATATTTTCGCCCCAGAACAACGAGGAGGTTGACACGGAGTTTGTGCATATAGAAGGGAAATCCGAGCCCGGCGCCACGCTCACAGCGAACGACAAGCCGGTCTCGACAGGGGACGATGGGAAATTTATAACTGCCCTTATTCCAAAAAACGGCAGAAACACCGTTACCCTGAACGCCCAGGACAAGGCCGGCAACAGCACGAAAAAGGAATTGACGTTCATAAAGGTCAAAGAGGTGACAGCAAAGAAAACAACAGGAATGGAAGCTAAAATAAAAGAGAAGGGATTGAGTTTTTTTTCGATCGTCCTTGGAACGCTGACTGCCACGGTAATTCTCGGCGTACTTATTCTGCTCGTAAAGTAGGGCGCGTTCCCCGAACGCGCCGCTTTACGCCGTCAAACAGCCGGACTGTTCGGGGAACAGTCCCTGCAAAAAATAGTAGTATTCCCACTAACCTATCACATAACTGCTTCCCGGTTCGGTTTTTGCTTTCCGGAGCATATCTTTTGCTTTTTCAACAACCAGGGAATAGTGTGCGTATGTCTCCGCCGCGACCTTCACGACCCCGAGCGAGATCGTCATGATGGGAATTTTTGTTTCCTTGCCCTGCCGGTTACTCCCCGGGATAAAACCTTCCGCGCGGGCATCATCGTCATAGAGCGCGGGAACGCGCGAATCAAAATCCCTGATGCCACGCTCGCTGATAAGCAGCGCTTTGTCAATCGTGGTGATGACGATAAAATCATCCCCGCCGATGTGGCCAAGAAAATCATCTTCATTGCCTTCAACTGACAGGGCCTCGTTGAGAACTGTAGCCGCCAGTCGTATGGCGCTGTCGCCGCGTTCAAAACCATATTTGTCGTTAAACGATTTAAAATTGTCCACGTCGCAGTACACAACGGCAAAATCACGTTTGGATTCCAGGCGTTTGCGTATCTCTTTTTCGATGGAGACGTTGCCGGGGAGGCCGGTCAACGGGTTGGCGGCCAAAGATTCGCGGGTCCGCCGCAGCAGTCCTTCGATACGGCCCACCAGTTCGATGACCTCAAACGGTTTGTTCAAATATTCATCGGCCCCAAGCTTAATGCCGGTCAACTTATCTTTTGTCTTTGAAAGCGAGGTAAGCATGATGACGGGGAGAAGACAAGTCGCGGGATTATTCCGGATAGAATCGAGCGCTTCATAGCCGGTCATCCTGGGCATATTCACGTCGAGGACAACAATATCGGGATGCTCGGATTTGACAAGTTCGAGCGCCTCCTCTCCGTTAGTCGCCGCGATCACATGGTATGTCTCGGATTCAAGAGCAAAGCGCAACAATTCCAGTATTTCCGGATCGTCATCGACAATAAGCACCTTGCCTGCAGTTTTGTTTTCAGCCATGCATTACCTCAGTTGAACAGCGTCTCTTTGACTTTCTGCAGAAAAAAATCATTACTGAACGGTTTGACGATATACTGCTCGGCGCCACAGGCCGCTCCAAGGTTCTGGTCCCAGTCGCTGGCCCGGCCGGACACGATAATGACCCGGGGTACGTGGTCGAGCGAAAGATCATCGTTCATGGATTGACACACATGAAAACCATCGAGGAGGGGGAGCATCACGTCCAGCACCAGCAAATCCGGGCGCCAGGATTTCACTTCGCGCAGCGCTTCGGCACCGTCATGCACCGCACGGACCGAATAACCGCTTTTTTCAAGAAGCACGGCGAGAACGGCGGCCATCTGGCGGTCATCTTCGGCAATGAGTATCTTTCGCCGGACAAGCGCCGCCCGTATCCTTGCCAGTACCTGCTCCCTGTCCAATGCACCGATACCGATTATCGGGATGGCCGCGGTCGCCTCGTTATGTCGTAACTGCTGTTCAAAAAGCGTAACGTCGGACTCCAGCGGCCCGACGAGAATAGCGTCAGGATGTCCCGATGCAGCTCTTCCCTGCGCCTCGTGTCCGGAAAGGGCCACGTCCAGCTCGTAACCGTTTCCAGGCAGTATCGTCTGCCACGCCGACATGACCCCCGTATTATTGGTTACCAGCAGTATTTTCGCCATAGGCTGCAAAAAAACATCCTTCGCCTCAAGGTTTAATCCGGATCGAATATGAAAGATACAGCAGGTGCCCCTGCCGATTCACATCGAAGACCACGCCGTCCGCTATTTTCACCTTCCGTACCGCCGCCTGGAAATCACCAGTCGTCGGTACCACCGTATCGTCGACCGCCATTATCAGATCTCCCGGCATAAATCCGATATCATCGGCAACCGTCCCCTCATCAACGTTTACCACCACGCATCCCTTCTCGTTCTGAGGTATATCATACTGTTTGGCCAGGGTACTGTCCAGCGTTGCGACCCGCAGCCCTTCCCATTCCGCCATCATATTTTCTTCAGGAACCGGCTGTCCGCGCGGCGGGCGCGGGGTGGACGACACCTCTTCTTCCGGCCTCATTTCCTCGGTCACGAGCGGCAAGATCATCTCTTTGCCGCCTCGAATAATGGTGACGTCTACATTTTTCTTTGGCGCGGCCTGCGCAGTGGCCGTTTGAAGGTCCCGGACGCCTTCGATCCTTTTGCCCTCAAAACCGATAATAACGTCGCCGCGTTTGAGGCCAGCCCGGGCCGCCGGAGAATCTTTCAAAACGTTATTAATGAGCACACCCTTTGTTTCCGGAAGCCGGAAGTGCCGCGCAACGGCCTCATCCACCGGACGTATTTCGACGCCCAGCCACCCTCTGACCACCCGCCCCTTATGAATGAGATCGTCCAGGATCGCCTTGGCGCCGTTTATCGGAATCGCGAACCCTATGCCGGTAAAAACACCGGTCGGGGCATATATCGCCGTGTTGATGCCGACAACTTCACCTCTAATGTTGCAAAGGGGGCCGCCCGAATTGCCGCGATTGATGGCTGCGTCTGTCTGTAACAGGTCCCGATAATCCCGCCCTTCGATGAGCAACGACTGGCGCACGGCAGAGATGATCCCGGCCGTGACCGTCTCTTCGAGCCCGAACGGCGAACCGATTGCTATCGCCCAGTCGCCGACCCGGATCTTCTCTGAATCTCCAAGTTTGGCAAATGGGAGTTTATCGCCGGACTTGATTTTGATGACCGCCAGGTCCGTCCGGGCATCCTGCCCGATCACTTTGCCGGTATATTTCTTCTCGTCCGACATCGTCACCCGTATCTCCCTGGCCCCGCGCACGACGTGCTCGTTGGTCAGGATATAACCGTCCGGGTCGATTATAACGCCCGACCCGACGCCTTCATAACGGCGCTGATACGAGCGCTCACGGGGCTGCGGACGCTGTTTATTCGATTTTGGCTGTCCGCCGAAAAAATCGTCAAAAAAATCTTCGAATGGAGAGCCAAAGTAGAATTCATACTGCGGCGCAATAACTTTCTCGACATGGATCGTCGAAATATTAACCACGGCCGGCTTCACCTGCTGCGCAATGCTGGCAAACGAATCCTGTAATTTGAGCATCTCGGGGACCGGCTGATCCGGTTTCACCTGATTCTGCGCTGACGCGGCAGACGACTCCGCCCGTTGCGTCCCTGCGACTTTTCCCGCGATACTCACCAGCAACACCGGCACCGCCATGAACATGCCCAGCACACACCAACGCATCACGTTCCGTTGTACCATACTCATGCTACCCCCCCCCTACATCGTATTGTTAATGATCTATTGACAGGATTTATCGGTCAGCAACGGCCTTGTGCGGAAAGCCGGTAACTGCACCGTCGCCTGTACCCGTATTTTTTCCTTAAGTCTTTCATCCGCACAGAGAAAATCGTCTATTTTCAATGACGACCCGTTCGGTTCGAGCGCCACCGCCTGATACCCCCAGCCAAGCGGATTTCCGCGCAGGACATTGCGCGGGATTGCCACTTCAAAAAACTGTTTCCGCATCGGATACTTCTTAACCAGTGACGGTTCAAACCTGCCGGAACGGTACAACAATGCCTGCCCCTTCTCGAACCTGATCGCAAATTCCCAGGCATCCTGCGCCGCCATGAAAGCGTTGCATCCTTTCAAAAGGTTTGTCAACCCCGCCCCCCGCTGGTTATTCAAATCAATGTAAATATCGACAACCGGCGAAACGTCCGGCGGATTATCTTTCAGTTCGACGGCGTACACGATAGCTTCAGTGGTGACTGAAATAGTGAAGCGGGACAGCAACACCGGGCTTCCACCGGATACGGATAAAGCGCCGTTCGTAATGGAGAGACATGTACTGGACAGCGTAACGACAAACGACTGCGCACTGCCCCTCGCATCTCCTCCACCAGGCCAGGCATCGAACTGCCCGCTCACCACAGCGGGCACGGGACGTTTCAGGAGCATAAAAACATTATTCAGGTGCGCCATGAACAGCTGTTCATCTTCCGGCTGAGTATTCTCGTTCAACCGCGCCAGCAAATCGAAACGGTAGAGCGCATAGATCTCGTCACGGAGCGCCCCGAGCGTTTTAAGTTCCGCCTGGCCGGAATTTTTATATTCCTCGATTGCCTTCCGCGCTTCGGAAATACGGTATAGGACCGCCGGTCGCCTGAGCCATGGGGAGAGGTCGGTCTGTATCGCGCCATCTACCGCAGACAATGCTTCCCGGCCTTTTTGAAGAAGGTTTTCAGGCGTAACGATCACCATGTTATTCTTCCCTTTGATGAATAACCGGATATTTTCGAGCATCACGACGTTCAGGGGATTATGTTCGCCGAACCGGACAACTGTTACCGGCGACGAACTGACATCCATGGCAGCGGCAAATGCCGGCGCTTCGCCTGTAAAATCCCCCGGAACGGCCAGTATAAGAAAATCGTTTTTTAGCAGCGCACCCGTTCCTCCCGAAGGATCGCGATAGCCGACCCAGCGAAGGCCAAGGGACTTTAGTCCGGGGATCAGCGCAGAATCAAATGCTCCGGAACGCAGGTATAATCCGCGGGGGGGCGCCGGCAATTTCGTTTCGAGATCCTCCTGGCTGCGCACAATTATATTCCAAACGTCGTCGGGCCAGGAGAACTGGATCGGTGTAGCGGAGGACAGCACCGTCCTGTAGACAAGCGGCAGCACCGGCTCATCGGCAAGCAGCAGCGCCGGCTCGATTCGCCCGCCCTGAATCAGGGCCGCGGCCCTGTCCGACGGCGTAACATCCGAAGGCCAGAGAGTCGTTACGCGCAGGCCGGGATGAACCGCCAGGTATTCAGCCGCATCCGGCGGTATGCCTTTTTTTCCCCAGTCGGCCAACAGCACCAGGTACCGCGTGCCCGTTGCCGGCATGGCAACGGCGTTCGCTACACAAAAAAATGCACAGCAGCAGATATACACAGCGCAACGAGTCAGCGTTAATTTTGACAGCTCAATTTTGGAGCTAAACATTGATAATTCCTGATCATTTCAGTATTATTATAACAAAAATAGACACGGCTCACAATATTTCTTCGATCTTCCTGAGGACCCGCTCCGTATCGAAAGGTTTCAAAATATAAGCTTGAGCGCCGAGTTCGTCGGCAAGTTCGATCTCCTTAATCAGGTTTTTCTCCGTACACATGATGACTTTGATGCCTTTCGTGACAGGAGAAGCGCGCAGTGTGCGCAGGAATTGCCAGCCGTCCATCTGCGGCATGCTGACATCGAGTACTATCAGGTCGGGCTGAAAATTCTTCAATTTTCCCAGACCCTCCAGTCCGTTATGAGCCACTTCGACCCGGAAACCGTTGCCTTCGAGCATATGCTGCAACAGTTCCGTGAGCGGGCGTTCGTCGTCAATAACAAGTATCTTTTTCATAGCGGCAGGGTAAAAATGAAGGCGCTGCCCTTGTTCAGTTCGCTTTCTACCCTGATATGGCCTCCGTGAGTTTCGACCACCATCTTACAGAAAGTCAGTCCGAGGCCGGCGCCGGTGCGCAGATGCGCCTGTTTGCGCTCTACCTGCACAAATTTCTCGAATATCTTATCCCGGTATTCCGGCGGAATGCCCACTCCGTTGTCCGCCACGCGAACCTCCAGGAATCGTCCGAGATGGCGGGCTCCAATGGTTATGGCGCCGCCCGTCGATGTATGGTTGACGGCGTTGGTGAGCAGGTTATTGAGTATCCGTTCGATCAGATGCTGTTCGGCCTCGATGGGGGGCAGTCCGGCCTCGACATCTACGGATAAAGTCTTCCCTTCATTTTTCACGAGGGTGTCAAACTGATATTTGCGCTCCCGGATAACCGCAGATATGTCCATCTTCTCTTTCCTGAGCTCAAGTTTTCCTTCTTCCATCTTCGCTACGTCCAGCAGGTTCTGTATCATCACGAGCAGGCTTTCACTCGATTTCTTGGCAAGCGAGATGATTTTCTTCTGGTCGTCCGTAATATCGCCGAGCATTCCCGACTCAAGATAGTCGAGACTGCCCATGATGCCGCTCAAAGGGCTTTTCAGGTCGTGGATAATCATGCGGATCAGGTCCTCGCGGAGCGTCTCGAGTTCCTTTAGCGCCGTCGCCATTTTCTCGAAGTTTTTAGCCAGATCTTCGATCTCATCGCCCGTATGAATGTCCAGTTTAATGTCAAGTTTCCCCTGGCTGATCTGCTCGGCCCCGGACTTCAGGAGCGACAGGGGGTTCGTAATCCGCTGCACGAACTGGTACCCGATGTAGAGGAACGCGCCCGTGAAGAAGATCGTCCAGAAAATGATATTCTCGTGCATCTTCCGTATGGGAGCGTAGACTTCTTTGGCCGGTATCTGGGTTACCACCGCCCAGTTGAGCTTCGGGAGATACTGGTAGAGGGCAACCACTTTGTACCCGCGTTCATCGCGGTACTCGCTCCAGCGCTCGGCGGACGGCTGGCGACGCTCGATGAAATCGCGCACGACCGGCAGATCGCTGAAATTGCTGTGAGCCCACACGCGCTCGGGCTCGGGATGCGCGATCAGGTTGCCCTTCTGGTCAACGACAAAAGCCTGTCCCGTTTCGCCGACTTTAATCTCGGATATCCATTGCCACATTTGGGAAAGGTTGAGCTTGGCGACGAGCGCGCCGCTCCGGCCCTGCAGCGGAACGGAAAGGATGATGTACGGGCTGCGCTGAGCCGACAGATATACCGAACTGATATAACTTCTTCCGGAAAGCGCGAACTTGTACTCTCCGCGCCGGGAACGGTCGATCAGTTCCTTGCCCGGCCCCGTCCGGTCATATTTCCACTGTTCGCGCCCACTGGCGTCGAGCAGCGATATCTCGGACAGGGCGTCACTCTGTCCAAGTATTTCCCGGGCTGCCGCCACTTGCTGTTTGCCCGGCAGCTGGCCGATATCGCGATAGATGGACAACAGCTGTTTATGACGATCCAACTGGGAGTTAATACGGTCGGCGACACGCGCGACGGTCTCCTGCTGCTGGATGAAAATAGAGTCGCGGATCGAACGGCGGCTGATGGAAATGAGAATAATGCTGATCAGCAGGACGGGCAGGGCAACCGCAAGGACAAACAACGAAATGATCTTGTAGCGTATGGACATCCGGGGCAGTTTCATATTCCGCTCATCGCTTCTCGGTTCGCTCCAAAATCGCCTCAGCCAATATGCGCAAGAATTTACTTCGCTGTGTATAATTCCGGGAGATGGAGTTTCACCAGGGGGATCATCTCCTCATCCGATATGACATTCACCCGTCCCGCAGCAAACTGTCCGTCGATCCAATCCTTGATTTTGGCAATGCCGTGATGCGATTTGTCCACCTTCTTGCCGTTCGGTTCCACCAGTTGCGTGTTGATCCAGAACGCGATACCGGCCAGCCCGGACCGGTCTGTAATAGCTACATCCGGCGGCCGGTTCAATATCGACTCTGTGTCAAAAACATTGTAAATTTCCTGATCTTTCAAGAGCCCGTCGGCATGAATGCCGGCTCGGGTCACATTGAAGTGTGCGCCTACAAACGGCTGCATAGGCGGTACTTTATAGCCGATGTTATGTTCGAAGTATCGGGCGATCTCAGTTATTACGGACAGGTCCATCCCGTTCTGTGTGCCCCGGAGCGCCGTATATTCCATGCAAAGCGCCTCAATAGGGGTGTTGCCGGTGCGTTCACCGATGCCGAGCAGCGTGCCGTTGATGGCGCTGCAACCGTAGAGCCAGGCAAAGGTCGCGTTGGTGAGGCCGCGATAGAAATCGTTATGCCCGTGCCACTCGATACACTCGGACGGCACATCCGCCAGTTGCGTGAGGCCGTACATTATGCCATTTACGTTCCGTGGGAGCGATGCGCCGGGGTAGGCCACGCCGAAACCCAGGGTATCGCAACAACGTATCTTGATGGGGATCTTTGTCTCTTTGGAAAGCTTCATCAGTTCCCGGGCGAACGGCACCACGAACCCGTAGAAGTCGGCCCGGGTAATATCTTCGAAATGGCAGCGGGGAATTATGCCCTCGGCCAGGGATGCGCGGACAATATCAAGGTACGAGTCCAACGCCTGGCGGCGGGTTTTTTTCAATTTGAGATAAATATGGTAATCAGAGCAGGACGTGAGTATCCCCGTCTCTTTAAGACCCATCTCCTTAACGAGATGAAAATCGCTTTTGGTGGCGCGTATCCATGAGGTTATTTCCGGATAGCTGTATCCTTTTTCCTGGCATTTGATCAGAGATTTCCGGTCTTTATCCGAATAGAGAAAAAATTCGGTTTGCCTGATGACCCCGTTCGGGCCGCCCAGTCGGTGCATCAGATCAAAGAGGTCCGATATCTGCTCGACGGAGAACGGCGGCAACGCCTGCTGGCCGTCGCGAAACGTCGTATCCGTCATCCATATCTCTTCCGGCGGGTTCATGGGAACTACGCGGTTGTTGAACGGTATTTTGGGAATATCCGTATAGGGGAAAATATCCCGGAACAATTTAGGCTCCGCGACATCCTGAAGTTCGTAGTGGTACTCCTCAGGTTCCAGTGTACGACGGTGCTTGTTGAAGCGCAACATGTCCTGCCTCCGTTTATATTGCAAAGGCGTTCTCGAGTTCTTGCGTTCCCGAGTTCTCGAGATATTTATAAACCTGCTTATCTGCTTGGATGTACCATGCTGATTTCAGGTGCTTTTGTAGGGACTGTTCCCCGAACAGTCCGACTGAAAGTTCGGCACGTTCGGGGAACGTGCCCTACGACTTCCTTGGATTTTTATGATGAAGTACCGGCTCTCGCCGGTACGACTTCCTTGTGTTGTTATCATCGGAGTGCCTGAAAGGTACGACTTCCTTGGATTGTTATCAATTGGAGTACCCGCTCTTGCGGGTATATAAATATCATTAACCTTGAACACAAGAACGCCATTCAGTTTATCATTAGCGGCGGTAGGAATTGAACCTACGACCAAGGGCTTATGAGTCCCCTGCTCTACCTCTGAGCTACGCCGCCATTATTGGTGTAACGACTATTCTATTATTTTGCCGTATGAATGTCAACAAAACTGACTTTTTTGTCCGGCAGGTCAAGCAGGGCGAGAGTGCTTTTACCCGTCAACCATCCGCCGCATTCGCCGGGATTTATAATCAGGGTCTTGCCTACCCTGCGTTCATCAACGCGGTGGGTATGCCCGTAGACGATCACGTCGTAGCACTGGCTCGCCGCCAGTTCCTCGAGATGGATCGGTACATGCATCATCAAAATCCGGCAACCCTCCGCCACGGTTTCAAAGTTGTCATAGATCTCCCCCCAATCCCTGATACGCTCGCGCCACATGTCCCGTTCACCGTCGTTGTTACCGAATACGGCGATCATGCGGCTATTCAGCTTTTTGAACTCTTTGGCCGTAATGGGTGATATCAGATCCCCCGCATGGAGCACCAGGTTCACGCCGGCATCATTAAGGCATTTTACCGCCTGCGCGATTAACGGCATGTTTTCATGGGTATCAGAAATTAAACCTATGAGCATAACACCTTTATTATTCTACGGCTTTGACTTCTTTGATTTCCGGCACTTCCTGTTTAAGCACTCGCGTGACACCGTGCTGCAAAGTCATTTGCGACATAGGGCAGCAGCCACACGCCCCTTTAAGCCGAACGGTAACTATGCCGTCCTCGGTCACATCCACCAGTTCAACATCGCCGCCATCCGCCTGCAGTTGCGGACGAACCTTTTCCAGAGCCTTCATCACTTTCTCTTTCATTTGTATCTCCTTTATGGCAATGTCAACAACTTTAGACAGGATTACAGGATAAAACAGGATAATAATTATTTCAGGATTTTTTTTATCTTGTAAATCCTGTTATCCTGTCAAAGATTTTAATAAATCTTCCCCTATCGACATTACGACTGTGCGTTACTCGCCAATAATTTCTTTTATCTTTCCCAGCAGTTCGTGAACATCGAAAGGTTTTTCAATAAATAGCTTTACCTGAGGGAATTTCTCAAACAACGAACGGGCGGCGGGCAATGCTGTTGCCACGATCACAGGAAGGTTCCTGGTTGCCTCATCCCGGGCAAGCTGCAACTGAAGCGAATAACCGTCAATACCGGGCAGAAGAACATCCAGGATCAGGATATCGGGTTGCACTTTCTTAATAATCTCGCCCAACCGTCCGCCGTGCGCCGTATGCACCGCCGCATAGCCTGCGGATTCACATGCGGCTATAAGCAGTTCGGCTATCTCCTCGTCGTCTTCCGCGATCAGTATCTTAGCCATGCGCCATTTCACCTTTTTCCATTTCCCGGCTTATTATTTTGCAACAGGGCGCGGAATATCGCGTTTATTGCGTTTATTGATTATAACAATATTGCTATTTGCCCGTCAAGCAATATAATCAACAATAAGATTGACAAAATATGAAGTTTCTTGTATACTTCAATGTGTGAAAAATACTTCACTATAGGAAGAAAAGGCCCGGCATTTTCCGTAGAATCCTTCGGTTTCACTCAAGATGGTGAGCCTGTCGAACCATCCCGCGTCTTATTGCAAATTCCGCAGTAAAGGGCATCCATGAGGCTTCCCGGTTTTATCCGACTTGTTTCATTTCTGCTGCTTGCGTGCCTGCTCCTCCAAAATGCCGTCACGCTCAATGCCGCAGATCAGTTTCTCGATACTTGCCTGAAGATCGCGGAAGCCCGGGAAAAACGTCTTGTCGTCGCCCGGGAACAAATGAATCTTTCCAAAGTACGTATCGCCCGCACCGCCCGGGGCTTTTTTCCAGGCCTTGGCGTAGAACGCAAGGGTTCCCACGGCAAAACGATTATCGATGAATACCAATCCGAAGAACTGGGACTGCGCGCCTCTCAGCCGATCTATGAAGGCGGCCGCCAGAGAGCAACCTATCGCTATGAACGCCTCATGGAGGATGCCTCGCGCTATAATTACACCAAGACGCGGGAGGAAGTGTTCTACAGGATCAAACTGGCCTATTACGAGCTTCTCGCGGCACGCATGGAATATAGCACATTAAAAAAAGCCTTCGCTGATATCGACAGGCTGCAGGAAAAGGTAAAACTGGAATACAACGCCAAAGCGATTTCGGAACTGGACATGATAGAATCCAGGAACTTCCGGGACAAGGTGGAAAACCTGTATCGGGGGGCCGAACTCAACGTGGAATACGCCAACAAGAAACTTGTAACACTGATCGGCGTCAATTCACTCGACAACATACCGGTCATTCTTCCGGAGGGGCTTTGCGATGACGTCCCCGAAATATCCTTCACTCTCAAGGAATGCCTGGGATTTGTGAACACAAACAATATCGACATAAAGCTTAACCAGTCCCAGATAGCGCTGGCCAAGCAGAAGATTATCGTCACCCATTCCAAAGTCATCCCTAAACTCTACCTGGAAGGTTTCTACGGACAGAGCGGCGAAGCCTTCGTAACTGAACCTCTAGCCCTTGCCACTGTCTGGAATGTCACGGCCAAGATATCTTGGAGCATTTGGGGCAACTCATTCGAACTCAATCGCATCGATGAAAAGTCCGCACCGTCCGAGATAGTCGACACCGCCACCCGTATCGATGTTCAAAGCTACACAGCACGGCTCAACATTCTTGATGATATGAACTATTTCGTCGAGCATAAGGAAAGCAAGGTTGCCTTCCAGCAGGCTGAAGCTGAATATCAGGATACCTACAAAAAGAACGTTCTGGATTTTCAGAAGGCCTATAACGACTACGCAAATTCGCTCATGAACGCACGCACCCTGAAGAACGAGATCACGCTGCACTTGCAAAAACTGCAACTGCTGCGCAGACAAAACGATCTCTACGAAATACCTACAGTACAGTTAATGGAAGAAGCATGGAAACATGCTGAAACAGTTACTAATTATTCCAAGACACTCTGTACGAATTATTCGGCCGTCACGGAGATGGAACGCATGGCGCTTATAGCGCTGAGATAAGGCGTTCTTGGGTTCTCGAGATATTTATAACGTCGTTAATCTTGAACTCAAGAACTCGCGAACTCAATAACACAAGAACACCATTCAGCTTATTATAAGGAGGCACATCCATTGGGAAAGATTACAGAGCTATTCATGCTCTATAAAGAAAAATTTGTCCGTTTCGTAGGAAATATCTGGGGAAGGATGCCGGAGTCCGTCAAGAAAAAACGCGAACTCGTCACGACCGTTGGCGTAATAGCCGGCTGCCTGCTCCTGGCGTTCGGTGTCAAATCGATTTTCTTTTCTGCCAAGAAAGCAAAACAGGCGGACAGCACCCTGATGCAGGTAAAGGCACAGCGAACGAAAAAGGAGAACTACACCGACAACTTCTCCGTCATGGGCACCATTAAAGGAACGATCGAGAACGAGCTGCGTTTTGAGCTCGATGGCGTCATCACATCCTATAACTTCCATGAAGGAGACCGCATCAGCAGGGGCCGGATCATCTGTTCCCTGGACCCGAAGGACTGCCTCACCAAGGCAGACTATGCGCGCAGCAGATATAAAAGCGAGCAGGCGCTCTATTACTCCACATCGCAGAAGATGAAGGTATACGAGGAACTATTCCACATGAAAGCAATTGCGGAAAGCAAGCTGCAGGAAGCCCGCTTCGATACGCAATCAGCCGAGGCACGCATGAAAGCGGCGCTCTCCGAACTGGAACTGGCACAGTCGAACCTGTCAAAGACCAACCTCATCGCTCCTTCGGACGGCATGCTCGCCGAAATACTTATCAAGCCCGGAGATTATATCACCCCGCAGGACGTGGTGGTCAAATATATTACCGGCGGCGATACGAATTTTGAAGTTGATGTCCCGGAAAAAGACGTCAACCAGCTGAAACTCGGCATGAAGGTAAAGATCAACTGCGATTCTTATCCTGATAAGGATTTTTGGGGCACCATCCACGAAATCGCGCCCACCGTCAAGGAACGGACCCGCACGACCACCGTTAAGATAGGCATACCGAACACCAAGAGCCTGCTGCGCTCCGGGATGTTCGGACGAGGGTACATATTTCTAACCGAACTCGAGAACGTCATCCTCGTGCCGGCGGACAGCGTTGTCATGCTGGGCGAGTCGACCAGCCTCGTGCCGGTCGTTAAACCCGACCCGCTCATAGCCGGCGAAGGGATAGTCGAAATGCGTCATGTGACCATCGGAATGAAACTAACCCAGTTCACCGTCATCAGCGACGGCCTCCTCCCGGACGAACTGGTGGTCACCGAAACCCAGGGACAACTGTCGGACGGAGTACACGTCAAATTCACAGAGGTCCCTTCCGCCCGGGACGAAAACCGGCAGGCAACGGAGCAGTCGACACCGACGAACAACGACAAGCATCCGACGGGCCAACCCCCCAAGAACGACAACGGAGACGGTAAATAGGCATTATCCACCATACCCGCAATGCCGTTTAGTTTATGATTAAACTTGGAATCGAGAGGCCGATAGCCACGCTGATGCTGGTGCTGGGGATCATCCTGTTCGCGGCGGCCAGTTTCTTCAGGATACCCGTCGAACTTTATCCCAGCGCCGAAAACGGCGAGGTCAGCGTTATCACCCGCCTGCGCGGCGGCATTGCCGCATCCGAAGTCGAAAAATACGTCACCCGCCCGCTGGAAGGGGCGTTTTCGGAAATTAACGGCCTCAAAGAAATGATGTCCGCTTCCCGGGAATCCGAGTCGGTCGTAGTCCTCAAATTTCATCACGGCGTAGATACGAACTTCATAGTCATAGACGTCCGCGAGAAACTCGCCACCGTGCGACATCTCCTCCCGAAAGAAGTCGAAAAACCCACCATCGCCAAATTCCAGCAGTTCGACACACCCATTATGATCATCTCGCTGAGTTCCGACATATATTCCCCCGAACAATTGCGCGGACTGGCCGAAAACAAGATCAAAGAAAAAATCATGCGTACCGGCGGCGTTGCAAACGTTGAAGTCGGCGGCGGACGCGAAAGAAAACTCCTCATAGAGGTCGACAACTCGAAACTGGCGGCATACCACCTCCCCATCCTTTCGGTCGTAGAAAAGATCAACCTCAACAATTTTTCCATCTCAGCGGGACAGCTCGAGAGCAACAAATCGAACTATATCATACGGGCGACCGGCGAATATAACACTATCGGCGAGATAGAAAATACCGGCATTGCCATCACCCCATCCGGCTCCGTCATCTGCCTGAAAGATATCGCCACTGTCCGCGATTCGTTCTATGACGCCACATCCTTCGCCCGGCTCAACGTCAAGGCCGTCGTTTCCCTATATGTGCAAAAGGAATCGATGGCCAACACCATCACCGTAGCCAGGGACATCGAAAAAACACTGGAGGACCTGCGCGAACAATCCGGCAAAGACATCGTCATCACCGTAGTAAAAAACGACGCCGAGTTTATCAACAAGGCTAGCGCCTCGCTAAACGAGGCGCTGATCACAGGCGCGCTGCTGTTGGCCGGAATCCTCTTTCTTTTCATGCGCAACATGCGCAGCATAATGATCGTCATCACAACGCTCCCCCTGAGCCTGCTCCTCTCATCCATAATGGTATACTTTTTCGGGCTGACGTTCAACGTAATGACGCTCTCGGGGCTGGCCATGGGCATCGGCAACGTCATGGACAACGCCATCGTCATCCTTGAGAACATATCGTTCCACTACCGCCGCAAAACCTTCCCCGACCGCCGCACCATGATCATCGAGGGAACGCGCGAGTTGTCGCTGCCAATCGCCGCCTCGACCGTTACCACGATCATCGTTTTCCTCCCGCTCATTTTTCTCGAGCCGGAGATACGCCAGTTGTACGTGCCTTTCGGCATGACCATCACCTTCGCCCTGATCGCTTCGCTTATCTGCACGCTAACCTTCGTTCCGCCGCAGTGCTACCGGTGGCAAAACAACTTCAGCCTTGATTTTCAGGACTGGTACAAGAATATCCGCAGCCGTTATGAAAAGATGCTCAAATTCTCGTTCCGCCAGCAGCCCTACGTCTGGGCCTCCGTAGTCGTTCTCATAGCCCTGGCGGTCTTCATCATAGGCGGACGCGACTCCGAATTCATGGATTCCGGCGACGCAAATACCTTCCGCATCGGTATCCAGTTCCCACCGGCAACGCGAATAGAACGATCCAACGAAGTCGTCAAAAAAATGGAGAAAGCGTTACTCGAGTACCCGGAAGTCTCGCGCGTATCATCGAAGGTCGAAAAACTGCACACCTTCGTTGAAGTGAAGGTTAAAGACGAGGCGGAAAAGTTTAAGGCCAAGTTCCGTAAGCGTTTTCAGGAGTTCTCCCCGGCATTCGTCTATTTTCAGGATTCCCAGTCGGAGGGATCCCGCGAATTATTCGTCGACTTCTACGGCAATGATTATGACGTTCTCAAAAAACTCGCGTACGCCTCGTCGGGGCGCCTCTCGCAGGTCAAGGGGCTTTCCGACATCAAGATCCGCATGCGGGAAGACGAACCGGAGATACGCGTGCGCCTTGATCCGGACAAGATATCGATCTTTGGCTTGACGAACCTCTACCTGGCGAACACCCTGCATTGCCAGCTGCGCGGCCTGGTGGCAACCCATTACCGCACCGAAGGAAAAGAGATCGAAACCATCTGCAGGCTGGTGCCCGGCTCGGTCGGCTCCGTGAAAGAACTGCCGTTCCTCGGCATGATTTCCGCACGCGGGGACCAGCTTCATCTGGGGCAGATCGGAGAGATCTCACAGGTGAAAGCAACACAGGAGATTTGGCATAAGAACAAGAAACGTTTCATTCAGATCAGCGCCAACCGCAACAAGATCGGCCTTACCGAGGCGGCGGCAAAAATCGGAAAAATGCTCTCCGGCATATCGTTCCCCCGTGATTATTCGTTCAACCTCTCCGGCGACTACGAGAAAACGGTCCGCAACAAAAGCCAGTTCAGCATGGCCATCACGCTGACCGTCATCCTGATCTACCTGGTGCTCGCTTCCCTCTTCGAATCTTACGCCCAGCCGCTGCTTATCATGTTCGCTCTGCCGTTCAGCATTATCGGCGTGGCTTTCGCCCTGTGGTTTTTCAAAAAATCCATCTCGCTGGGCGTGTGGATCGGCATGATGATACTTTTCGGCTCCGTCGTGTACGGCTCCATCATACTCGTCGAAAAGATCAACACGCGGCGCAAGGGGCGCACCAACCTGGTCCGGGTGATATTTGAGTCCTGCCGCGAACGGCTCCGGCCGGAAATTATCACCCTGCTTATGAAAACCCTCGGCCTGCTTCCCATGGTTCTCAGCCGCGACGAGGCGGCTTCCATGTGGCGTTCGCTGGGCCTCACCATTCTCTTCGGCACGATTTCGGGAACGGTGCTGACGCTGCTCATCGTGCCCGTGGGATATCTGACCATGGAAAAGGTCACACGCCGTCTGTCGGTTTTGGTGCCCGCGGCCTGGGATACTGTCGGCACGCACGTCGCCCTGCTATCCGCCCGGACATGGCACATATTATTGAACAAATGGCAGATGACATTTAACTTAAAAAGAGAGCGCCTATGAGCATCACCCGATTACCGGTTGACCGGCCGGTCACCACCGTCATGATTTTCCTGGGAATCGCCCTTATGGGCGTCATCTCCTGGTCCCGCATTCCCCAGGAGCTTTTTCCATCGCTTGAGTACCCCCAAATCACCATCGTTACCAATTACGAAGGCGCGGGGCCCGAGGAAGCGGAAAAACTCATCAGCAAGATCGTTGAGGAAACGGTCGGGACCGTCAAAAACATCAAGAAAGTCAGCTCGGTTTCAAAGGAAGGCGTTTCCATCGTCAGCTGCGAGTTCCGCTGGGGCACAAACATGAACCTGGCGGCCATGGAGGTGCGCGAAAAGATCGATCTCATCAAAGAATCCCTCCCGCGCGACTGTCATGAACCTGTCGTGCTGAAATACAACCCCCTGCAGGTCGAGGCGCTGATATTGTCGGTCAGCTACACCCGTGACGAACCCGACCCGTGGAAGCTGGCGGAACTGCGGCACTTCTGCAAGAAGAA